>Ga0105241_10001964_pt1 | contig 15559 bp, 14 predicted proteins | sample KBSC64metaG_FD_80422 | JGI IMG/M metagenome (GOLD analysis project Ga0105241, IMG submission 80422) | Corn rhizosphere microbial communities from Kellogg Biological Station, Michigan, USA - KBS C6-4 metaG | ecosystem: Host-associated > Plants > Roots > Rhizosphere > Soil | place: Michigan, USA... | reverse complement strand
GTTTCGGCTGCTGCAGGCCGCTCGGCGGAAGTCTCCGCCGGCATCATGGGGAAAGGTACGCTCGCAATCTGGCCCAGCACCAGCGACAGGCTTTCCGCCCACAACTGAATGAAGGTGAGCACCGGATCCGGGGGACGCTCAGCAGGACTTGCCATCGTACTCCTTTGCGGAAAGCGTCTCTTTGCTTGCGCCCATTACCTGGGCGGCGCGCGTGTTCCCCAGACGAGCTATTTTCCCCTTAAAAATACGCCTCCCTTGTGAAACCAGTTCCGCCAGTCCATCTGCCCGCTGGTTCATGACCAGCAGCTTCCCTGGGTACAGCTCGGACAAAGCGCGGGCCGAGGGCACCGAAAGCTTGAGATCCAGATCGAAATGAAAGGCGCAAGACATTAGACGATTCCGCAGGCGCTCCAGGGCTTCGCCGCTCCCTATTTGAGTTTGGGCCCGTGGACGCCCGGTTGCGATTTTTCGCAGCAATGCGCTCGAGACCACCGCCGGAACCGCGATGCTCATCAACCCGCGACAGTTCTTCATGGTCAGCTCAAAGCTGAGGCCCAGCATTTTCTCCTCGACGGGGAGCAGGTGCTGCACCCCGCCGGCCTGCTGCCGATGCTCGAATTGAAACTCCACCCCGAGTGGCTGCCAGACATTCTGCAGTTCGCGGCAGATGATTCGCATGACGGTTTCAAGAATCTGTTCTTCGATCTCGGTGGTTTCCCGCGCCGGCGGCTGGCCCACGCCCTCTCCTCCCAGCAGAACATCAATCAGGGGAAAAGCCATAGCCAGGTCCATTTGTATGAGTGCGGTTCCTCCGATAGGCTCGATTTTCACCGACCCCAGATAGCTCTTTTCCGGCACTCCACCGATAAATTCGCGGTAGCTGAAGTGTTCCGCCGAGGCCAGGCCCGCTTGAAATCCAATGCGCAAATACGCCCCGATGGAGTTTGTCAGACTACGTGCGAAGCCTTCATGCAGGGCACTGAGCATCTCCAGTTGCTGACGCGCCATCCCAATTTCACGGTAATCGAACGATTTGACTGTTATGGCCGAACTCGCCGTTCCTCCCCTTGCGGCCTTCACCATCGCGTCAATTTCACTTTGATCAAGTAAGGTTTCCAATAATTTCTCCTTCAGGTCAGCGTCCGGAAGCGGCGCTGTGTGACGAGAGCTTCTGCCGGCTTGCAGTGAGCTCGGACATCCGCGCCCGCAACCGGACCACCGCCATGGAGTGGATCTGCGAAACCCGCGATTCGCCCACTCCTAAAGCCATTCCGACCTCTTTCATCGTGAGTTCTTCGAAGTAGTACAGCGAAAGCACCTGCCGCTCCTTTTCCGGAAGCTCTTCAATCGCCCGCGTCAACATGTCGCGCATCTCCGACTTGAGGAACTGCGCGAGCGGGCTTTCGTCTCCACTGCCCGAGAGATAGTCGCAGAGATCTTCTTCCTTGCCATCTTCAGGTGAGATCACTCGCAGGCTGCCGATCTCAAGAGAACTGATTTCGCCGAGCAGTTTCTGCAGGTCGGGCAGTGAGACGCCGAGTTCTTTTGCCAGTTCCGGCTCTAGCGGATTTCGTCCGAGGTCGAGGCGCAGTTTGTCATGCGCTTCCTCGACCCGGCGCGCCTGCCGCCGCAGGTCGCGCGGGCTCCAATCCATCTCGCGCAAGCTGTCGAGAATCGCGCCGCGAATGCGAAACTTGGCATAGGAGCCGAATTGCACCTGTTTACTGCGGTCGAACTTCTGCAGTGCATCAATCAGTCCGACCACCCCGGCGTGCACCAGGTCTTCGAAGGGGACGTGTCGCGGCAGGCGTTCGTGAATGCGCCGGGCGATAAAGCGTACCTGCGGCATCTGCTCAGTCAGCAGACGCTGGCGCTCGTCTTCATCTTGCCAGGCGGAATAGGCTTGTTTGCTTGCTTGCGTCATTTTTGAATCCTGCTGCATCTTCCCGAGCGCGAATCGCGGCTCAGCTCAACGTCGCCATAGTTTCAATCCGCACTACCGGCGGAATCTCGTTGGGTGAGAGAACGGTCATCTTGGGCAAAAACGGTTCCAGCAGCCGCTTCAGATGAAAGCGGGCCGGCGTGGGACAAAGAATGACTGCATTCACCAAGTCCGCCTGCTCGCCCACCAGGCGACGCAAGGCATCGAGAATGCGGCGCGCCAGCGGGGGGTGCAAAGCCAGCGTCTGCGCCGACACCCCGGCCTGAGGATTGAATGCGCGGCCGAGTTCCTCCTGCAAACTGCCGTCAAGCGCCAGCACGCGCAGGTTGCCTTCCGGCGTCAGCAACGGATGTACCAGCCCGCGCGACAATGCTTGCCGCGAGCCTTCCACCAGCAGCACCGGATTCTTGTTGATTACGGCGTTGTCGATCAGGGCTTCCAAAATGGTGGCCAGATCGCGAATCGAGACTTGTTCGCGCAACAACTGCTGCAACACCTTTTGCACTTCGCCCAGGCTGAGCAGCTTGGGAGTCAGCTCTTCCACCAGCTTCGGCTGGCTTTCTGCGAGACGGTCGAGCAAACGTTTGGTTTCGTTGCGGGTCAGCAGTTCCGGCGCATGCCGCTTGATAATCTCCGCGAGGTGCGTGGCCAGCACCGAGGTCTGGTCCACTACCGCGTAGCCTTTGGCGAGAGCGTCGTTCTGCAGCCCGGCGACGATCCAGGTAGCTGAGACCCCGAATGCAGGTTCACGCGTCGGGGTTCCCGGCACTGGCGCCGGCGTTGCGTCTGAGCTGATCGCCAGCAGATCGCCTTCGTGCATCTGCCAGCGCGCTACTTCCACCCCGCGCAGATGGATCACGTACTCGCGCGGCGCCAGCCGGGCGTTGTCCGTGATATGCACCGGCGGAACAATGAATCCCAGTTGCACTGCCAGATTGCTGCGCAGCGCTTTCACCCGCGCCAGCAACTGGCCTCCCCGCTGCTGGTCCACCAGCGGCACCAGCCCGTAACCGACTTCAAGAGCCAGTTCGTCGAGTTTCAGCAGGTCTTCCACATCCTGGCCCGGCGCTTTTTCTTTCTGTTTGTCCTTTTCCTGCTGCGCCGCCTGCACTGCTGCTGGAGGCGTGCGCCAGGCCAGCGCGCCCACCAGTCCGGCGAGCAGCAGAAAGGAAAACTTGGGCAATCCCGGAATGGCGGCCAGCGCCAGCATGATTCCCGAAGCGATGAACAGCGGCCGGCGACCGGAGAGCAGTTGCTTGCCGAGGTCGGTGGAAAGGGTGCTGCCTGAGGACGCGCGCGTGACCACGATGCCGCCCGCCATCGAGACCAGTAGCGACGGAATCATGGTGACCAGGCCGTCGCCGACGGTGAGAACCGTGTAAGTCTGTAAGGCCTCGCGAAAGGGAATTCCCAACTGGAAGACGCCGATCAGGAATCCGGCGACGATGTTCACAGCCGTGATCAGCACGGTAGCCAAGGCATCGCGCTGATTGAATCGCGCAGCGCCATCCATGGCGCCGTAAAACTCGGCTTCATGCGCAATCTGCTCGCGCCGGGCGCGCGCCTGGGACTCGTCGATGATTCCGGCATTCAAGTCGGCATCGATCGCCATCTGCTTGCCGGGCAGTGCATCAAGGGTGAAGCGCGCCGTAACTTCGGCGGTCCGGACCGCGCCGTGGCTGACCACTAAGTATTGAATCGCAATCAGCGCCGCAAACAGCACCAACCCGACCACATAATTTCCGCCGACGACAAATTGGCCAAAGGCTTGGATGACGTGTCCGGCCGCTGCTGCGCCTTCGTTTCCATGCAACAGAATTCGTCGGCTGGAGGCCAGATTCAACGAAAGCCGGAACAGTGTGAGCAATAGCAAGAGGCTGGGAAAAACGGAGAACTGCGCCGGGCGTAAAACGTGCATCGCCGAAAGCAGGACCAGCACCGAAGCCGTGATGCTGGCCGCCAGCAAAATGTCCAGCAGAAACGACGGCATCGGGACCAGCATCACGAACACCAGGCCAACGGCGGCAACCGGCACCGCCCATTCGACGATTGGAGTGCGCGCGAAGGCGCCTGCTTTTACCGCGTCAGCCACGGTCCACCTGCATCTCCGCCTGTGCGCGCTTCTCAGCGCGATGAATGGCGGCCAGAATTGCTGCCACGGCGCGATAAAGTTTCGGCGGAATGTACTGCCCGATTTCGGTGGCGCGATAGAGGGCGTGCGCCAGCGGCGGATTCTCGATCATGGGGATGCCGTGCCAGCGTGCCACCTGCTTGATCTGCTGGGCCAGCAGGTTGCGTCCTTTGGCGACGACCATGGGAGCAGCCATGGCCGGCTTGTACTCGAGCGCAATAGCAAATTCGTTCGGATTAGTGATGATGACTGACGCGCGCTTGGCATCCTCGAGCATGCGACGGCGCAGCGTCTGCCGGCGCAAGCGCCGAATTCTGCTTTTGACCAGGGGATTGCCTTCGGTCTCCTTGAAGTCGTCTTTAAGTTCTTGGCGGCTCATGCGAAGCTCGCCCGCCAGGTGCTGCCGTTCCAGAAAGAAATCAATCACCGCCCAGGCCATCAGGACCAGGGCTGATTTCCAAGCCACTTCGAATGCCCGGCCAAGAACCACGCCTGCAATGCCTTTTGCGGTGAGGCGTGATGCGCTCACCACGTTTCCCCAATCGCGCATGATGGTTGCCTCGGCGATATAAATGACGGCAGCTGCGGGAAACACGGCGCGCAGAAAACGGGAGAGTGCCGGCAACGAAAAAAGCTGCTGCACACGGGTTGCAGGATTGAGTCGCGAAAACTTCAACGCAAGCGCCGCGGGAGCGAACACGAGCCCTCCCTGTGCCAGGGAGCCGCTCGCGGCCGAAACCCAGGCCACTGCGAGTACTGGACCTGCTATGCCAAGCAATAGGGCTGCGGTCCAACTGAGAAGCGGAGCGGAGGCCATATTTCCGGCGGCGGCTTCATGCAGGGTGCGCGCAAAGAACCCGCGCCACATAGACGGGAATTTTGTCGAGCTCCAGCCCAGGCACAAGACGGCCGCCATGAACGCCAGCCCCGAGGTAAGATCGCGGCTGCGCGCAACCTGACCTTGCTCGCGGGCTTTCTTTTGCTTGCGCGGTGTCGGTTTTTCGGTCTTGTTCGCGTCCGCCAAATGATTACCCGTTTTCGCGCTTAACGCGCGAGATGAAGTACTTTTTCTGCCTGCGCAATCGCGCTGATGAATTCACGCTCGAAGAATCGCGGCCATGCGCGCGCGCCAATTCCCATGACACTCAGTCCCAGAACGTTTTTCACTGGAATGCCGGCCAGGGTGGCGGGAAGTTGGGGCGCCACTTTGCCTACAAAGCCGAGCGTGACGTCCGCTACCAGGGTCACGGCGAGCACCGGCCCGGCCATCTGCAGTCCGGCCAGCCACAACCCGCCGGCAGCGTCCAGGATTCCCGCACTCAACCAGCGGACATCGCCAAGGGCTCCCGGAGGAAGATAGGAAAAACTGGCAGAGACTCCTCGCAGCAACCAGTGATGAACGTTCAACTCGAGGAATGCGACCAGCGCCAACAACCGCATAAACACAATCAAGGAAGGCGAGTCTGCTTCGGTTTGGGGATCGAGCAGCGTAACCAGCGAGAACCCGGTCTGCATCCCGAAGATCTGTCCGGCAAACTGCACCGCTTCAAACGAAAACTGCAACAGCAATCCGAGGGCGAGGCCGATCATCGCTTCCCCGGTGACAACCTTGATCCAACCGAGCGGGTCGGCATTGATTCCCGCCATGTGCGTCCCCGGATACACGAGCGCGGTGATCAGCAAAGTGAGCACGGCTTTAAATGGCGCCGCGATGCTATCGCTGCCGGTAAATGGCGCGAACACCATGATCCCGCCCACCCGCACGCCGGTGAAGGCCACCGCGGCAATCATCTGCTGGAGATCAGGAACACCCATTCGCGAAAATCCTCAACGCAAAAAATGTTTGAAGTCGGAAAACATTGACACGGTGAACATTCCCATGCGGCGCACCATCCAAGGCAGCAGGAAAAAGCATGCCGCCCCGACCGCGGCCAGACGCGGAACGGTAGAGAGCGTCGCCTCCTGCAAGGAGGTGAGCACCTGAATCAGGCTGACCACCAGGCTCACCACGACGGCGACAGCCAGGATCGGCGCCGATATCCAAATGGCGGCTTCGAGCGTCCGCCGTGACAGTTCCACAACTAAATCGCCCGACATGATCTGAACCTCGAACTGCGAAATCCATATGAAGACTGCTACGTTCAGAAGCTCTTCATCAGCGAGCCCACCAGCAGGTTCCAGCCGTCCACCATCACGAACAGCAGAATCTTCAAAGGGGTTGAAATCACCACCGGCGGCAACTGCAACATGCCCACTGACGTAGTAATCGCTGCCACCGCCATGTCCACTACCAGGAACGGCAGATAGAGCGCCGCGCCGATCTGAAATCCGGCTTTCAATTCCGAAATCAAATACGCCGGTATGACCACGCGCATGGAGAGTTCGTCCGGGGCGCGAGGCTTAGGCTGCTTTGCCAACTCAAGGAACAGAGAAAGGTCCTTTTCACGGGCGTACTTGAGCATGAAATTCCGCAGAGGACCGCTGGCCAGGTCGAGCGCGCCCATGGCATCGATCTGACCATGTTCGTAAGGGACAATGGCCGCATCGTGAACCGCCGCGCCCACCGGCTGCATCAGGAAAAACGTCAGGATCAGCGACAACCCAATCAGCGTCTGGTTGCTCGGGGTGGTTTGAGTTCCAAGCGCCTGCCGCAGGAAATGAAAGACCACCAGCAGCCGCACAAACGGCGTCATAGAAAGCACGATCGCGGGCAGCAGGGTCAGCACCGTGAGCATGACCACGATGTTCCACGGCACCGAGCCCCCGTTGTGCATCAGTGGCGAGAGATCGATGCCGGAATTGGTCGTGCGCGCGGCCGCAGACACGGGCCACGCCAGCACTATTCCGGCCGCGGCCATGAAGCCCAAATGTTTCCGGATACTCATGCGTGCCACGCCTGTTCAGCTTTCGAATGCCGATCCAGTTCGGCCAGCATAGTCAGGCAATTTCCCGCAGCGCCGATCAGTAATTGCCGCTCACCTACCTCGACCACCATCAATTGCCGCTTGTCGCCGATCTGCAAGGTTTCGCGCACGCGTAATTCGCGCGCAGGCGCAGGGGTGCGAATGACCCTCCAATATCGCTGCAGGCGTATCCACAAGGCGGCCAAGGCGGAATTCGGTTTTCGTAGATTTGCCGGCGGATGCAGGAATTCAAAGCTCATGCCAGCTCCGTGAGCCGCACTGCCAGACGGTTGCTCAGGACCTCAAAATCGCACCATGCCACCACTTCGTCGTTCACGCGCAGCGCCGGGCTGGCGCTGGCGGCCAGCTGTGAGCGGATGATCGACTGCGGACGTAAATTCAGCAGGTCTTTCAGAGTGAATCCCTGTACCGGGGCTTGCACGCTGAGTTTGCAGGGAAGCGCGCCCGCATGCGCCCATCGCAGCTCACTGACCGGAGCCGCCCGAGTTGGGGCCTCGGCTTCCGGGACTGGCGCTGTCTGGACTGCGGTTTGCGGCATTGTGTTGACCCTGCTCACCGAGCAAGGGCTCTGCCGAGTGGGTTTGTGGAAGAGGAACGAAGGTATGGAGCGCGCCGGGAGAACATTAACTCACTGTGTGCTTGCAAGTTATGGAACTACGCCGCAGAGGAAGCGCATGCGCTGCGAGTTCGTCGCGTGCCGCTGAAGGAAAAATTCATGAAGAGAAAATAATGGTCGCGATTAGTTCGGAGACCCGGTCATTGCATTTTTAGAACACCGATAGGGTTCGGCTACAGAATCGTCAGTTACGTGGAATCAGTTCGACATAATCAAGGGGCGCGGGCTCGCCTTCGTCAGGGTGGCCGACTACTTTCAATTCATCGCCGGAGCGAAGCTCAACATTCGAACTAACGTGTCGCGTGGAGGTGTGGCCATTCACTTTGTCTGACGGCAGGTAGTCGTCGGACACCCACGCGTCGATCTGGCGATTGTTCAACAACAATTCGTAGTGAGACGCGCCATTATTCTGATCGAAGTACTGGATCGCGACATCGTACTTGCCCGTCGAATGATTGAATCTGTAGCTTGCGTCGCAGGCATCGTGGCCCGTGCAGGCGACGCCTTTTCCACCGGAAGCAGTTTCCCAGGGCGTGACTTCAATCGCAACGTAGCCCGAGAGCTGCATGTTCTCGGCTTCCACTCGATTTGGATTGTTTCCGACTCGGCCTTGCGCATCAGGAATGCCCGACATCTTGTAGAACCAGTTCACGACCGCATCCCGCCAGACGATCGCGTGTCCTGCCTGGTACTGTTGCCGCTCGAGGACGTCCTGGTATCGCGCCCGATCAATCAGTCCGTGCAGCGATTGCCACTCCTTTGCTTGAGTGGCTGCTTCTTCAGCGCCCGCATAATGCGAATCGTAGATATGCTGAATGACCGTTTTTCCGGAGTGCAGCACGTGCGTGTAAGGAACGTGGTGCATAAACAGCAGCAACTCATCCGGGCAATTCTCCAGCGGCTCATATACCTTCTGAACCGCGAACGAATATTGACCGATGTAGCCGGTACCGGTGGCTAGGGTGCGATCCATCCCGGTTCCGTGTTCGTCGGAACGATGCCATTGCCCCCAGCCATTGCGCTCCGATGACTCGATGCCGGGGCCGTAATGCGGGCCCAGGATATCCGTCAGGGTGCCCATGCCAAGCGGGCCAGTGTAATTCTCGTATGTGTGCCAGGAGGAAAGCAGCATGCGCGAGATCGTGCTATCGACTTTGGCGTCGTTGCCGAACGTCAGGCGCGTCCATCCGTCTGCGATTTGCTGCGCACTCAGGTCGGGGTTCCAGGCTAGCCGTCCATAGCCGTACAGGTTCGCCATCGCGAGCGGATGTCCAAGCCAGTATGGGTCGAGGCCGACGTTCACCACCGCGTTGTACCCGCCAAGAGAGCGATGCCAGACATCTCCGGCAACCATCTTCTTTACTGGAGTAGCGCCATTGACCTGCATATCGAAATCGAGGGTCTGTTTCCACATAGGCGGGAGAAAGACCAAATGCCGCTGCTGGCCGGTATATTCCTGCGTGACCTGGAGTTCGATCGCTTCGCTGGTCTGCTTCATTGCCCCAAACAGCGGCGACGCCGGCTCGCGCACCTGAAAATCAATGGGCCCGTATTTGATTTGGAGTACGACATTGTCTTCGAATTTTCCGTCCAGCGGGTGAAAGTAATCGTAGGCGGCTCGGGCGCGGTCGGCCTTGGGATCGCGCCAGTCGACATGATGGTTGTAAACAAAAGCGCGATACATTACCACTCCGTGATGCAGCTGCAAGGCGCGCGCAATTACGTTGGCCGCGTCGGCGGCGGTACGGCCGTACTGAGACGGGCCGGAGCGGCCTTCGGAATCGGCTTTGATGATGAACCCAGCAAAGTCGGGAATTTGCGAATAAATCTGATCCACTGTTTGCTTCCACCACGCTGCAACTTTAGGATCCAGCGGATCGAATGTACTCAGTCCGCCAGCGCTCACCGGGCTGCTCAAATCAACGGAGATCGCAAGCTGTATTCCCCAACGCCGGAACACATCAGCCACGCGCACCAGTTGCGGCAGATACTCCGGGCGGAGCAGGCGCGGGTCAGCGTTCACATTATTAATGGCGCAGACATTAATGCCGATCGAGGCGAGCAGACGCGCATACTCGGCGGCGCGAGAAAGATCGGTGCGGACATGACCACCGTCAAAGAAGATCGATCGCCCCGCATAACCGCGCTCGATAGACCCGTCGAGATTGTCCCATTGGCTGACCCAACGAATCGGCGCTGAAGGATTTTCCAGATCGTCAAGCTCCATCACATTCTTCTGTTGAGCGATCTTGGCCAGCAGAAAAAAAGTTCCGTAGAGCACCGCGCGATCACTTCCGCCGGCAATCAGCCAATATCTCGCGCCCTTGTGCTTGACAGACTTGAGCCAGAATCCGTCTTGGCTCAGAGGGTGCGCAACACGTAGTTCAGGAAAGAGTGGATGCATCGCGCTCCATCTGCCAAGCACGAACGCATTTTTGGCAGGCAAAGACGAAGTCGCTCCCTCAGCTTTCGGACCTCCCGCTAAGGCGCGGGCCAGTTCACCGCCAGCAGCGCGCAACAGCTTGCCGTTGCCAACAATCGCAATGGAACTTGGGAGATAGGGCGCCGACTGTCGTAATGCTGTGTAGCGAAGCCAGGCAGGATCGGCGGTGGCTTGCGCGTAAAGAGTTACAACATTCACTGCGAACAACGGCCAGCAGAAGATTTGAATCAGGCGCCGCACCCCTCAGTGTGCTGTGCCGTCACTCCGAAGTCAATTTGAGCGTGGTTCGATGACTTGATGACAAGTCAAAATAACTCTTCTCCGTGTCCCCGAGCCCCGTGGTGAATCGGTCTTGCCGGCTTCGGCACGATAGACTATGACTTCCTCATGCTCCGCCCACCAGGCCCCAAGCCGCATTTTCTGATCGGCAACATGCCGCTGGCGAGTCGCAACCCGCTCGCGCAATTTTCCCAATGGGCGAACGAGTTCGGCGACATCTTCTATTACCGCGCCGCCTGGATTCACGTTTACTTTCTCAATCATCCCGAGCTGATTGAAGCGGTGCTGGTACGCAATTACCAGAATTTCCTGAAAGACCATGTCATTCGCAAGAGCAAGTGGTTTTTCGGCGAAGGACTGCTTACCAACGAAGGCGAGTCGTGGCTGCGGCAACGGCGCTTAGCGCAACCCGCTTTTCATCGTGAACGCATTGCGGGTTACGCGAAGATCATGACCGGTTACGCCACGGAACAACTCGACAGCTGGAAGATAGGCGAACCTTTCGATATTCATCAGGAAATGATGCAGCTCACGCTTCGCATCGTGGTGCGCGCATTGTTCAGTGTCGAGCCGGAGCAGATAGGCGCAATTTCAACCGCAATGAACATCATGATGCGGAGCTCGACTGGCGTGCGCCTGCTGTTGCCGCCGATCGCACGCTATGCGCCGACGCCGGGCATGATCGGCTTTCGCCGCGCCGTCCGCGAGCTTGATGCGGCAGTCTATCGAATCATTGCGGCGCGAAGGAAGGATGAGCACGACCGTGGCGATCTGCTCTCCATGCTTATGCAAGCGCGCGACGAAGATGGCGGCCGAATGAATGACAAGCAACTCCGCGATGAGGTGATGACGTTTCTGCTGGCCGGGCATGAGACTACCGCGCTGACGCTCTCCTGGACGTGGCATTTGCTGGCACAGCATCCGGCGGTGGAGGACAGGCTGCATGCCGAACTCGAGTGCGTGCTGGGCGGCCGCCTGCCCGAGTTTTCTGATCTGCCCGCGCTTGCGTTTGCCGAGCGCGTGATTAAGGAATCGATGCGGTTGTATCCCCCGGCGTGGAGTCTGGCGCGCACGGTTGTTTCCGGCTTCGAGCTTCGCGGATATCGGATACCTGCGGGAGCCAATGTGGTGATGAGCCAGTGGATCATGCATCGCGACCCGCGTTATTTTGCTGATCCGGGAAAGTTCGATCCTGATCGCTGGCTGCCTGAGCGGGTACAGAAGCTCCCGCGCTTCGCCTACTTTCCTTTCGGTGGCGGCCCCAGGCAGTGTATCGGCAACTCGTTCGCGATGATGGAAGCAACCATCCTGCTGGCCGCCATTGCGCAACGTTTCCGCCTCCGCGCGACTTCGAATGAAGAAATAGTTCCCGTCCCTAGTTTTACGTTGCGCCCCAAGAACGGAATCGAGATGACTGCGCATCCGGTGCAGGCACGGGTACTCGCATAAAAAAGGGCTGGCTTAGCCAGCCCTTTCTGATGCAATCGCTCTCCCGATCCGGATCAAAAGGGTTTAGTCAACCACGGTTGGACAAGCACGTTAGAGCCGGTTATTGAGGAGCACCCCTTGGAGCCTGGTCCGCCCGCGCATCCCCACCAGTTCTCTGTTGCATCCACCTTCCCGGACCCAAGGTTTGCCAAACCCGTCATGTTCCCGAGAAGGTCGTTCAAATGGACGTCTACCTCAGACGGAGTATTGATCGCAACGTCCACGGTTTCATCTTTAATAATGTTCTGCGAAATGGTCGTGCCAAGAATCGGCGAAACGCCAAAAATATTGATCCCGGTTGGACCAGGTGTTGCGGCGTCATCGGTGTCGGCATGATTCCCAGAAATTTGGTTGGCAATGATGGAATTGTTGTTCAAGTTCTGGCCGGGTGTATGGCTATGAAGAGCAACACCCGGGAGTCCATTATTTGTCAGCTTATTCCCGATTACTACATTGCCGTAGTTCTTGGCTCCCGGAACCGAGTCGAAGATACCCACGCCTGCGCCTTCTCCAACCGCAAGCCCGTTTCTGGATGAAACGTTACCTGCGATAGTGTTGTCGAAAACACCGAGGGGCGCGGTTGCGCCGGTTTGCGTGGCGGGCGGATGCGAGGCAAGAGTGATCCCGCAATCGTACGGGTTCTCCCGCACAACGTTCCCTGAAACCAGTATGTGATGGGTCGCTCCGGTGTCGTCGCTCAGCAGAATTCCGCCCGCATTTGCGAAGACATCATTGTTCTCCACGATGGAATGCTCGACTCCGCTCAGGTGAATGCCTTCGCCGCAATCGAATCCTTCCGCGGTTTCAAAGGCTGGAATTCCGGTGCAGGTCAATTCAGCGGGATTAAGGCCCTTGTCATTGCCCGTGACCTTATTTCCCGAAATGGTCACATCTGCGGAGTTGGTGACCAGAATGCCTTCGAAATTGGCGTTCTTGAGCGTGAACCCGCTGACCACGACCGCTCGCAAGCCGGGATGATCCAGTCCATCGATATAAACGGCATTTGCGACCCCGGAGGCGTCAATGATGGTGTTCTCACGATTGTCGCCGATCAAAGACAGCGATTTTCCGATCTCGACATCTTCAGAATAAGTGCCTGGTGCTACTTTTATCACGTCGTGTTCTGACGCGGCCGCCACCGCAGCCATAATGCTCGAATAGCAGCCGGATGTACCGCCCTGATTCACACATAAAGTTCGCGCCGCCGATATGCTCGAAACGCCGGCAATCAATGCGGTGCCGAAGAGAGCGCGCAACACCATAGTTTGCATTACAGACTCCTTTGTTGAATTATGTTGGTTAGCTTTCAGAAGGGTTTCAGAAGGCTTGCTGGCGGAGAGCCGGGCAAGCCGGCTTGAAGCACCATCTATTCGCGCCGAAATCATACGATTTCGCGCACCGCCTCGAACATCGGGAAGATGATGTAATCGTTTTAGGGTTGTGAAGTTCCCCTTCGCTGCCCCGAGATTGCTCGTGAAAAGAATTGTCGAAGGCAATCCGACGGGGGCGACGGGAGAGATATACCCACAGCCTCCGGCACACAGGCCTCGCCGGAACTCGCCTCTGACAACAACTCTGGCGGTGGTACAGTGTGAACCGCCGTGGCGGAACTGCCGTCCATTGCCGTGATCTCTGGAGGCAAGAATGAAAGCGTCTTTGTCTTCTCGAATGTTTTATCGAATCGCTGCTGTGCTTCTGCTGCTTTTCGCCTTAGGACATACGCTCGGCTTTCGCCAGTCTGATCCTGCATGGGGAGTCGATACCCTTCTCGGCTCAATGCGGTCCATTCACTTTGAAGTGCAGGGATTCAACCGCACCTATTGGGACCTTTTTCTGGCGGCCGGATTCTCTGTCGGCCTGTTTTATGTGTTCGCGGCTGTATTGGCATGGCAGCTCGGAGGCCTTCCGCCAGCGACTTTAGCACTCCTACGACCTCTTGCTTGGGCATTCGCCCTTTGCTTTGCAGCCATCGCAGTTGTGAGCTGGAGATATCTCTTTATCCTGCCGATCGCTTTCTCCATCGTGATTACATTGTGTTTGACGGCAGCGGCATGGCTTTCAGCGAAGCAGGCTTCCACGCCTCTGCTGCGATCATGAGTGAGAGGATTCAACCGGCGCTCCTGTGGCCGGGTGCCCCATGTCTCGCGGGTTTCGAGACATGGGAACCACAAACCCATACAGTTCCGATGTTCACTGGTCACAGACTCCTGGCAGACCTTCCAGTACCCTCCTTGGCATGCCATCTGGGCTGGAACGTTTTTACGGGCGCGGTCATCTGCACTTCATCACCGCCAGTTGTTATCGACGGAAACCGCTGCTGGGTGCGGCACTGCGCCGCGATCTGTTCGTGAAAGTTCTGGAGCAGGTGCGGCAGAAATATCAGTTTGTAGTGGTGGGCTACGTGGTCATGCCCGAACATTTCCATCTGTTGATCAGCGAACCGGAGCGGTCCAACCCATCGGTCGTCATCCAGGCTTTGAAACTCGGGGTAACGCGGCGAATTCTGGCATCACGCAAGCGGCGCGAGTCCAGGTCGCCATCACTGTGGCAAGATAGTTCGAGCCATCGAATTTGGCAGGCCCGGTTCTATGACTACAACGTGTGGAGCGGCCGCAAGCGGGTGGAAAAGCTGCGCTATATCCATCGCAACCCGGTGCGGCGCGGTTTGGTGGAAAGTCCCGGCCAGTGGCGTTGGAGCAGCTTTCGGGCTTATGCGTGCGAAGAGAATGGTGTGGTTCGTGTCAATGACTGGTCGGTGTTAAAGCCGAAAAGGCGAGCGCCAGTGGAGTAGGGGTTCCGTGCTACCCATGTCTCGAACCCCGCGAGACATGGGGCACCCGGCTGACTCCCAGAAGATGAAAAACGGGTCCTTGGGCACTACTAGCTCCTTTTCCTCCTTGTAAATGGTTCCATTGTTTGCCTGACGAAGCCGGGTGAAATTTGCTCCCCCTCCAAGCCATAATCTCCGGGCCATTCATCCGGGTAGTAATAGGTTCCGAAGATCTTGTCGATCCAAGGAAAATGGACGGCAAAATTTTTGTCGAGGCCTTCTTTTTGAGAAGTATGGTGCCAGTGGTGGTATTTGGGCGTCACCAGACACTTCGCGAGCCATCTCGGGCTGGGCGAGAAATTGCAGTGAGACCAAGTAGCTTGAAGTGTCACAAAAATTAGATACGCCAAAATGATGGATTGGGAAAAAGCGATCATGAGAGGGGTAAGGATACATGTGCGCACGATTATGTCTTCGAAGAAGTGACCGCGGGATCCCGAGAGCCAGTCGAGCGCCGTGGAAGAATGGTGAATGGCATGAAAACGCCATAGAAATGGGACTTTGTGAAACGCTAGGTGAATAAAATATTCGGCGACGTCCGCGACCAGAACGGCCAGAAAGAATTGCGGAAACCAAGGCAGTCGCGCGATGAGGCTTTGAAGGCCTGGAACGCTCAAATATTTGGCAAACTGGACCGCCGGCAGCAAAATCAGAAAAGAGAGGATCTGTATCGGAAGATGGGTGGACATGAAGTAGACCACATCCAAGGTCCATTGGTTGCGAAATGTTCCTTGCTGTGGATGCAGCGGCCAGAGCCTTTCGAGGGGTACGTAAATAACTGCCGTCAAAAGGAGATCGAGCAAAAACCAGTCGAGGCCAATCGCAGGCCCATCGTGGAGAGTCTCGTTAATCCTTACGCTTGAGCCGCCCAAGGCGGCTGCAGCCGTGGCGAGCAGGAGTCCCGTG
>Ga0105241_10001959_pt1 | contig 15591 bp, 11 predicted proteins | sample KBSC64metaG_FD_80422 | JGI IMG/M metagenome (GOLD analysis project Ga0105241, IMG submission 80422) | Corn rhizosphere microbial communities from Kellogg Biological Station, Michigan, USA - KBS C6-4 metaG | ecosystem: Host-associated > Plants > Roots > Rhizosphere > Soil | place: Michigan, USA... | reverse complement strand
TGGCGCGGTGTTGGGTTGTGATCCAACCACGGCGACGGCAGCGGGTGGTGGCTCCTTTTGCAAGAGCAGCCAGTACGCGAAGAGCATCGCACCGCCGCCCGCGATCGCCATCATCGGCCCGTTCGGCGAGCACGATCAGCGCATCGTGACCGCTTCGCCCGCCAACCACACGGCGCTCTACAACCAAGCCGCATTCGAGGCCGCATACGAGGGCTTGGTTCAGGATTACCTGAAGCTCAACGCCAAGGTTTACATGATGACGCCGATCGACATCATGTGGGGCGGCACGACCGCGCTGCCCGCCGGCGAGGATCTCGTCAAAAACATCATGCTGCCCGCCGCCCTGAAGGTCGCGCAGAATCACCAGCTCACGGTGATCGATACCTACACCGCGATTTCCGGCACGCCCGCCGCCGTCACTCAGTATTACGGCAGCGACGGCCAGGTCAACGAAGCGGGCCAGAAGAAGATGTCCGAACTGATCCTCGCCGGGCTCAACTCCGGCGCGGGTGGCAGCGGCGGCGCGGGTGGTGCGGGTGGCGCGGGCGGGGCAGCAGGCCTCGGCGGTGTCGGTGGAGCGGGGGGGGTCGGCGGATCGAGTGCCGGTGCTCCGGCAGGCGGAACTGGCGGAAGCAGCGCGGGCACTGGTGGTGCGGCGAGCGTCGCTGGCAGTTCGTCCACGACGGGCGGCAGCGCTCAAACGCAGCCAGAAGAAGCCCCAGCGGCCTCGTCGGGGTGTACGATTTCGGTCGCAAGCCGATCGAGTTGGAGCGCGGGGATTGGTCTCGCTCTCGTGGCGCTGGCTGCGTTCGCTCGTCGCCGCAAAGCACAGAAGAGCTGAGCGCTTCGCAGGGTCGAGCTCCGAAAGTAGGACTTCGACCCCGACCCAAAAAGCCCCGGGCTCGCGGATTCGATCGCGGACCATCGCCCCAACGTCGAGTCGCGTCGATCACGGATCGCGCTGAAATTGCGACTAAGTATTGCAGGCACGCGCCTTGCTCTGTCGCCATTCGTGCAGCATCGAGTGATTGCGTTGGTCGCGCTCGTGACCGCCTGTAGTGCTCCGAGTGTGGTCTCGGTCTTACCGGCTGCTGCGCGCATCGAGCAGGAGCGCCCTCGACCGCTGCGGCTCGCGGTCGACACGACGAGCAGTCATTTGCCGCTCGTCGTGGCTGGCGCCAAGATCGCATTCGGCGATGTCGATCGAGCGCTCGAACAATCGATCGAGCGAGCGTTGGCGGCCTCGATCGAGGACTTGGCGCGTCGCCGAGCGCGCGCTTTGGGGCTTTCGGTCGAGCTCGTCGAAGCGCGCGCTGAATACGCGCACGATCGCTTGATCGTGCACTTGGCCGTGCGCGCCACGTTGCGTGAAAACGCCGGCAACCTGTACCTCGCGCAAACTCACGCTCATGCCAGCAGTTCGGCCGTCGTTTCGGCAGAACATGGGGCAAAAGTGGTCTTGGATTGCACGGACTCGATTGGTCGTCAGCTCTCCGGCTGGCTTTCTGGCATGGATTTGGGCTGACGCGGCACTCGCCCGGGTCACGCTCGCTTGGTGGTTCATCAAACAAGGGGATCTCCCGATGCGAACGTTCGTTTTGCTGACGGTTCTGTGTGCGACTGGTTGTTCGTATTACACCGTAAATCCCGGGCATCGCGGCCTGCGCTTCGATCCGCACGAGGGCGGGCTGCATCAACAGGTGCTGCAGCCCGGGATCTACAACCTCGGTTGGTGTTTGCTCCGCGATTGCGGTCAAGTGGATGACTACGATGTCACGTATTCCACGCATCGAGACGTGGTGCACACCGTCTCGAGCGAGGGGCTCGCGATGGACGTGCATCTGGCGGTGATCTATCGCCCAGTGATTTCCGAACTCTACGATCTCGCCAACGAGATTGGCCCCGGTTACTTCGAAGAAGTGGTGGGGCCAGAGTTTCGGAGCTCCTCACGCGGCGTGTTTGCTCGCCATGTGTACGGTGAGCTGATGGTGAAGAACGAAAAGATCGAGGACGAAATCGAAAACGAGGTGCGCCGGCGCACTCGCGGCAAACACGTCGAGATTGCGTCGATCACGATCGAGGGGGTGGAGTTCGCGCCGGAGATCACCAACGCCGTGCGCCAGAAGCTCGTGGCCGAGCAAGATGCGTTGCGGCAAAAGGCGGGCGTCGAAGCCGATGCCTTGCGCAAGCGAACCCAAATCGAGACCGAAGCCGAAGCGGCACGCCTCCGCGCGCAAGCCGAGACCGACGACGAGAAGCGCCGCGCGGAGCTCGAGCTCTTGAAGCAACACAACACACGCGCGGTCGCCGAAGAACAGGTGGCCGTCGAGAAGGCCGAAGCCCAGGCGCACCTCGTCAAAGCCCGCGCGGACTCCGAGCAGATGAAGATCCTCGCCGAGGGCCAAGCCGCTCAAAATCGCGCCAAAGCGCTAGAACTCTCGCCGCTTGCCATTCAAGAAAAAGCCTACGAAGCCCTCGGCTCTCTCGGCGGCAACGGCACCACCATCTACCTCGGCGACTGGTCGCACGCCCCGAATTTCCTGTTCCCGCGCGGCTCGCTCATGCCCTATTCACTCACGCCGCCCCAAGTCACGCCGCCACGCTGATCGGCCTCCGTGCGAGCCCGAACCCATGTTGAAACCCCAACACGCGCGGCGTCGCGGGCGGGCACTTTCGGGCGCGCGGTAGATGTTGAGATTTCAACATCTACCGCCGTGTGTGAACTAGCGCGGAACGACGATTTCGTTGAGGCAGTTGGCGCTGCAGCCGTCTTGGTTCTTGTTGTTGCCGTCGTCGCACTCTTCGTTGGTGCCCGGTTGGACGATGCCGTCCCCACAATGCGGGCCGTATTTGCAGTGCGAGGAGCAGCCGCCGTAGAGGCCGTCTTTGTTGGCGTCGCCGAGATCGCATTGCTCGCCGCCAGCAGCTTGAACGACGCCGTCGCCGCAACGTGGGCCGTACTTGCAGTCGACCGAGCAACCTCCGTAGGAGTTGTCGTTCATGCCGTTGTCGCACTGCTCGGGGGGCTGCACGATGCCGTCACCGCACACCGCGGCGAGGCCGCAATCCGCCGTGCATTTGCCGGGCATGCCGTTGCTCGCGCCGTCATCACAGAGCTCGCCCGAGGCTTTTTGCACGATGCCGTCACCACAGCGATCTCCGAGAACGCACATCGGCGCGCACTGGCCGTAGCCGCCGACGTTGAGGCCGTCGTCACAGGCCTCTTTGGGAGCTTGCACCGTGCCGTCACCGCAATACGGGCCGAGCGTGCACGCGGTGGTGCAACCGCCATAAGCAGTATCGCTGTTGGCTTTGCCGTTGTCGCACTCTTCACCGGTATCCTGCACGCCGTCGCCGCAGCTGGGGGGGAGCTTGCAGCCGGGTGCGCAGCCACTCGCGCCGTAAGCGGAGGTGGTGTTGGAGCCGTCGTCGCATTGCTCGGATGCATCTTGATGGCCGTCGCCGCAGCGTGGACCGAAGGTGCACTTCGTGGTGCAGCCGCCATAGGCCGTGTCGCTATTGGCTTTGCCGTTGTCGCACTCTTCGAACACGGTGGTCACGCCGTCACCGCAGGTGGGCGTGCACGTCGAACGCTTGGTTTGAAACCCGGACAGCGTGAGCTGGTAGTTCGACTCGATCGGGTGCCTTTCGGCCTGAAATACCACGATCTCGTATAGCGAGCCGGGTGCCATGCCGTACGTGCCCTGGTTCGCCGCATTCACGGTGATGGTGCCGGGGAGCTGCTGGTGCGTGCCGCCGAGATCCACCACCAAGTGCCCATTCAAGAACACCCACACGTCGTCATCGCCGAAGAAGCTCAGCGTCTCTCCGCCTTGGTAGGGGAAGATGTAACGGAGCTCGCTCGTGAAATAGTAGTTGTGCGTGTTGCCGCAGGTCGTCGGATCTTGCTGCCAGTAGGGCCACGTTTGGCACACGAGCTTCTCCGCTCCCCACGCCAGCGTATCGAGAGGGAACAACCCGCCGGGCTTGGCGCGCGCGAATTGGTATTGCCCGCTGCCAATCGGCGATAGCTCGATCGTCGAGTAGGTCGTCTTGTTGGTGCCGCTGACGTCGCGGTACCAATCACTGAAGCTCGCGTCGCTGTAGATCACGTACGCGGGCGGATTCGAGTTGTAAGTACACGAGAGGCACTCCGTGCCGGCCTTGGCGCGCGTGGGTTTGCCCAGCGCGTCGAGGGTGGGGTTCACGAGGCCCGCGCACAAACCATCGGGCACGCAGCCGGGTTGCGTCACGGTGCCGCGCACCGTCGTCACACTCGGGTTCGTGGTGTCGATGTAGAAAAAGTCCGGGTGAGCGGTGCCATCGTGCATCTGCAGGGAGTGAAAATCCCGGTAAATAATCGGCAAATCCAGGCACTGGCCGGTGCCGCTCGTGCACGGCTTCGTGTCCACGCTCAGCGTGTCGGTGCACGAGAAGCCGGCTTCTTTGGTGCACGTCGAGGAGCAGCCGTCGCCGTCGGCGAGATTGCCGTCGTCACACTCTTCCTTGCCCATCTTCATGCCGTCGCCGCAGGTGGCAGCGCAGGCGTGCGTGGTGCCGTTCGCTTCACGACACTTCGGCTCGGGCGTGCAATTCAGCGAACAGCCAGGGTTGTTCGGATCGCCCGTGAAGAGACCGTTCTTGCTGCCCTTGTCGCAGACTTCGTCGCCTTCGACCTTCCCGTCACCGCACACCGTCTTCGTGCAAGCGGCGTTCGGCTTGGCGCATACGTAACCCGGTTCCACGTGACAGGTGCTGGTGCAACCGTCGCCCGTGGTCGCGTTGCCGTCGTCGCACTCTTCGACGCTGAGCTTCACGCCATCACCGCAGTCGGGCACACACTTCTGTCCCGGCACTGGGCAGTTCCAGCCGCTATCGATCACGCAGCTCGTGCAGCCGTCGCCATCCTTCTTGTTGCCGTCGTCACACTTTTCGGTGTCTTCGACTTTGCCGTCGCCGCATTTTACGGTCTTCGTGCAAGTGCCGCCCTTGGGTGGGCAACTCCAAAACGAGGCTTCGATCCGGCAACTCGCGGAGCAACCATCGCCGGCCGTTTGGTTGTTGTCGTCGCATTGTTCGAGCCCTTCGACGACGCCGTTGCCACAAGTCGGCACCTTCGTGCAGCCGGCGTGCGGCGCGCAACGATAGCCGTCTTCCACGACGCATTGGCTGGAGCAGCCGTCGCCGTCCTTCTTGTTGCCGTCGTCGCAGGCTTCACCGGATTGCAGCCGGCCGTCGCCGCAATTCACGAGCTTCGAGCACACCGTGCCGACACACAGCCAACCCGGATCGATGCTCTGGCAATCGGCGGCGCAGCCATCGTTCGGTTGGGTGTTGCCGTCGTCGCAGGCTTCACCGGGCGAGCGCACGCCGTCACCGCATTTGATGGTGGAGGTGCAGGCGCCGCCCGTGGGCGGACAATCGGTGTTCGGCTCCTTCTTACAGACGCCCGTGCAGCCGTCGCCGGGCAACGTGTTGCCGTCGTCGCACTCTTCATCGGCTTGGTTGACGATGCCGTCACCGCACACCGGGCCCGCATCCGGTTCGACGAACACGCAACCAGCGGCGTCCAGCTCGCAATCCGTCTTTTGCCCGCCCTCGCCGGCGTCCATATCCGGTGGAATGACGAGCGTGGTCGTGCCGCCCGAGCCCGCGATGCTCGTGTCACCACCAGAGGAGCCGCCTGAGCCCGCGAACGTGGGCGGCAGTTGCCCCGACGCGACTTCTGGCGAATTCGAGCAGGCAACGGCGCTCAAAGCGACGGCAGCTGCCAAACCTAGACCCCAAACCCAATTTCGACCCGCGCGGAACGGCCTTTTCACCCCCGAACTTAAGCACACACACTAAAATAGTTCACCCCTCGCACACGATATTTCCGATCGCGCGTTGCAGTTGGCGCCAACGCGCACGTCGATCGGGTCGACGGTTGCTGTGCGACGCCCTTTGCATGGTCCGAGAGTGACCCGAGAAAAGCCCTCATTTCGCGGCGAATTGCGGCGAAAAAACCGCTTCCACTCTGGCTTCACTCAGACCAGCGGCAGCCTTCGGCGTGGAGCCGCTGCAGGCGGGGCAAGCGTGCGCTTCGGGGGCGAGATAGCGAGTTTGCGCGGGGGAAACAGCCGCCCTTCCAAGAGCCGCGGCGAGAAATCATAGGCGTAGCAATTGCCGAGCGTCAGCGTGCACCAGCAATTGGCGCAATCAGTGGGCCTGAGCACGCGCTCGAAGGCGGCGGCGGCGCCCAGCTCGAACACGTTGGGCGCCTGCGGGCCGCGCCCCACGCGTCCGCAGGGGAACATGCCGCCGTCTGGACCGATCGCGACTTCGACGCGACCGCCCGCGCAGAAGCTAACCGGCACCGGCTCCGGGAATTTGGCGAGGTGGTCGATGCACACGTGCTCGTTGCCGACGGGTTCGCCCTCGATCTTTGCCGCCTGCAGTTCGGCCATCACTTGCCGATACGCGACGGCGTCCGGTGATTCGGCGTCTGGCGTCTCACTGGCATCCATCAAGCTGCCGATCGCCGGCTGAAAGAGCGCTTTGACGCCGAGTGACGTCGCGAGCTCGAGCACGTGGCGGTAGGAAGTGACGTTGTGCCGAGCGAGCGTCATGCGCAGCGACACCTCGATCCCGAGGCCGATTGCATGACGAATGCCGACCAGGGCCTTGTCGTACGAGCGCGCGCCGCGCCCGGCGTCGTGGATATCGGGCGGACCGTCGATGCTCACTTTCACCACGTCGACATGGCGCATCGCTTCTTCGCGCCGCGGGATCAAGATCCCGTTGGTGCTGAGCGAGGTGCGCATGCCGTGCTGCTTGGCTCGTTTCAGAGCCTCGGTGATGCCGCGATGCACGAGCGGCTCGCCGCCATCGAAACAGATGGACAACGTGCCGAGCGCGGCCAACTCGTCGATGAGCTGCAGCAGTTGCGCGGTCGTCATCTCCGGGCCGTGGTCACCCGCTTTGTCGCAGTACGTGCACTCGAGGTTGCAGCGGTGCGAGGGTTCGATATTGACCCAAAGCGGCTGATGCCGCCCGAAGACGCGGCTCTTGACCATGCCCGTCGCGGCGCGCAGCACGCGCAGCCCTCGAAATGCCCCTGATGATTCGACGCTCATGATGTCCTCGCGAGAGTGGGTAGGAACCGTGCAGAGGGCAAGAACGAGGCCGAACCCCGCGGCGCTGAGAATCTCGCTTTTTCCCTCGGTGTTTCGCGTCGCGTCGCGTTTCAGTGTTTCACTGACACACCGCTCTCGCTGCGGCATCTCCGGCGTCTGTGTCGCAGAGGCACCCCAGAGCGTCGCGCCGAGTGTTGCTCGGCGGCAACAGGGTGGCGCGGCTAACGTTTCTTCAGCGGCGCGGTTTTCTTCTTCTTTGCGGCTTTTTTCTTCGCGGGACCGACGGCCTTGGGCGGCGCGGCTTTCTTCTTCGCGGGCGAGACGGCCTTCACCGGTGCGGCTTTCTTTTTCGCGGGCGAGACGGCCTTCACCGGCGCGACGGCCTTTGCCGTCTTCTTTGCGCCGGCGGACGGTTTCTTGGCCGGCGTGACCGCGGGTTTGCTTGCCGCGCGCGGGGCTTTGGCCTTGGCTCCTTTTTCAGGCAGCAACGCCGCAGCTTGGAACGCGCGCGCGATCCAGCGTCGAAGTTCCGCTGGGTCTTTGAGCATCCCCTCGGGCAGCATGATCTTGTTACTGCGCATGCGGCCGTCACCCATGGGATCGAAGAAGCCAGCGCCTTCGAGTTTGAGTGCGGCCTCGCGATCCGCTTCGGGGAGCAGCAGCATGATCGAGCGACCGAACAGCCCTGCGAACACGTTCCCGTGCACTTTGGCGGCCACGCCACCAAACATCTCCATCGTCTCGACGCGCGGATCGCTCGGCAACGCAGCGCGAAACACGGGGTGGTTTTCCGACGGAACTTTCTCCCAAGCCATGCCCGCAGGCTACTCGATCGCGACGGTTTCTGCTGCCCCGCTCGCGCACCGCCCCTTCACAGCGCCGTGCTCGCTCCGCTATTTGGGGATCACCGAGATATTCGCGCAGTGCGTATTCAAGGGGCCCGACATATCGCAATCAGCCCCCAAGAAATACAGGTTCTCGTCGTCTAGTCGCAGGTTCGATGCCCCACCCCGCGTGTCCAGTAGCAGCGTTGCCCCTTCGCCACCTGCTGTCGGCACGCGTAACAGGCTGTTCCCCTGTGGGTCGGTGAAATTACTGAAGTAGACGAACTGGGCATCGGCCACGAGCTGAGTGCCGTCGGTCAAGCCGGACACGAGCACTTGGGGATCGGTGCAGCCGAGCTTCGGACAACTCTTCAAGCTGTTATCGGACTGACTACGCCAAATCACCGACTCGCCTTGCACGGAGAGTTCCTGCGCCGGTTCGTTGGCGATGATTTCGAAGGGCGTGCTCCCATCACGCCGAAATCGCACGATTCGGTCATCCGAAGCATAAACGTAGTCACCGTCGAGAACAGGCGGTAACGCCCGGCCACTGATGAAAGGCCCCTCGCCTGGAGGCGGAGCAGGCGTAAGGCGACTCAAAGCATTTTGGCAATCATTCGCTGTGCAGGTGTACATGCCGCCCACGCCAGCAACCAGCACGGTGCCGGTTGTGTCGGCCGCGAACCAGCGGACGTTAGTGCCGATGTCCACCTGGGGTTGTTGGGTGCAATCTTCGACGTCGCAGCTGGAGAGCGTGACGCCATCCGATAGCCACTGCAATCGGCCGCCGACGACGCTCAACGAGATGGGAGCAGAGTCGTTGGGTCCCAAGAGCGGCCAGCTCACGAGCGTCTCGGAACATGCTGCGATCTCGCAACGACGCATTCGATACTCGATATTTTGATTGGCAAAAGCGCGGCTCTGGTCGCTGGCGATCCAGTAGAGTCGGCCTGAGTCGACCGCGAAGGTGCTGATGCCTGCTTCTCCGCTGACCAGGCGGAACGGAGCTGCTGAGCTGCTACCTTTCGCTGGCGGGGCGGAATTCGCGTAGGTTGGTCCCGACGAATCGCCGCCTACGTCGACGCTTTTGCCGGCGCAGCCGAGGACTTGAACGCTTGCGAGCAGCGCCAGAAGCGCGCTCGTCCGGTAGCCGTGCCACGTGGTCATTTGGGCACCACCGCGATGAAGCCGCAATCTTCACCGAACCAATCGTCGTTTCCGTCTGCACACGCGCGCCCGTTGAAATAGAGATATTTGTCGTCCACCTCCAGTTCATCGACGCCTTGCTTTGCGGCCATGAGTGTGGGCGCCGTGCAACCGCTGATGGGGCAGCGAAACACTTGATCCAGCACTGGTTGCGGGGATCTCTCTAGCCGCTCGGTCTGGCCACCTTCGACGAAGTAGATGGCTTGGTCGTCGACGGCTAGAGTGCGTGGGTTCAGGCGGCCGCCGATGATCTCACGTGGCTCGCCCAAGCAGCCCGTTTTCGGGCACGTGCGGACTGCGCCCAGGGGGCCTGTTTCGGTCCAGAACAGCGAATCGCCATGCAAGGTGAGGCTTGCGATGTCGTGTTGGTCGTGGGCGATGAACTGCGGCAGCGCGCTCCCATCGATGGGTAGGCGCGCGATCTCGACGGAGTTTGCCACGTACGCGTACTCGGAGTCCGCGACTAAGAACTCGAATGAAGAAAGGTCGAGGCCCGTCGTCGACGCAACGACCGATACCGTTCGAGCGGTCGACGCACAGTCGTCGGTAGAGCACTCGAAGAGCCCAGTGGGGGCCGTCTGGATAAACTGGTTTCCCGAGAGCGCAAAAGATCCACTGGGCGGGTCCAAGAGGAACGGCTTGGGTGCAGAACAATCATCTTTCGCACAGCCACGCAACGCGATCCGGTTGTCGCTCTGGTTGACCCAAAACAGCCGGTTGGAATCGCTGAGGAGCTGCGGTGGGGCCAGCGTGGAACCGCTTCCGAGCGTCCAGCTGATCGACGTCGACGCGCAGTTCTCGGTCGAGCAACGGCGCAGAAACTGTGATGGCGCGCCATTACCTCTGGAGGAGGCGGTGGAGTCGTAGGCAAACCAGAAGATCTGGTCCCCGCTCACGACGAAAGGGCCGGCAGTTTTGAATTGCCGATCGGCCAAGTGAAACGGCGTTGCAGTTCCCGCGTCCGTCGTTGTGAATTGCGGCGGCGTCGATGCATATGTGCCCGAGCCGCCCGAAGAATTCCCCCCACTGGAGTTCGCCCCCACGTCGATACTTTTCCCCGCACAACCGCAGGCGCAAAAAAGCACGGCTCCGATTGCCCCCCACCACCTCGAACCCCGCAGCGACCGATGACTCATGCTCAGAGTTTGGGCGCGGGGGCGCCGTTCCGTCCCGAAATCGACGCCGCTTCGGCTTCGTCCACCGAACATCTCCGTCGTCTCGACGCGTAGATCGCTCGGCAACGCGACGCGAAACACGGGGTGGTTTTCCGACGGAACTTCTCCCGAGGCATGCGCCGGAGCTTACCCCGATTTCCGGAGTTGTCGTGTTGCAACATGGGTTCGGGTGCCGCGCCGCCCTGGCTATTGCGGGATCACCGAGATGCCCGTGCAGTGCGAGTCACCATCCGAGCTTGCGGTGCAATTGGTTCCGGTGAAATACAGATTCTGCTCATCCACTCGGAGGTTTTGTAGCTCGTAGGATTCTTCGAGAAGGAGCGTTGGCGCTTCGCCGCCGGCGACCGGAATACGCGACAGTCGCTCGCGGTCGGTGAAGTAGATGAACTGGGCGTCGGCCACGACTTCACCGCTGGACTGCAACCCCGAGACGAGCACTTGGGGATGGCTGCAGCCGGTCTTCGGACAACTCTTCAGGGTATTGTCGGCGTCATTGCGCCAAATCACCGAATCACCCTGAACCACGATGACTTGGGCTGATTCGCTGGCGATGACCTCGAAGGGCGCGCTCCCATCACGGCGAAAGCGCACGAGCCGGTCGTCCGAAGCGTAAACGTAGTCCGCATCTAGAGCCGGCAAAGTTTTGCTCAGCGCGAACGGAGACTCTCCGGACGGTGCGGTGGGCACGAGGTGGCTCAATCCTGTTTGGCAATCATTCGCCACACAGGAGTACATGCCGCCCACTGGAGCGACGATCACGGTGCCCGTCGAATCCGCGGCGAACAACGAGATGTCAGTGCCGATGTCGATCAGGGTCTGCTTCGTGCAATCGTCCGCGTCGCAGCTGGAAAGCGCGGTGCCTTCAAAGTCCCGCCACTCGAGGCGATGGCCGAAGCTGGTCAACGAATCGGGCGTGCCCGTGTCGGTGCTTGGGAGCGGCCAGCTGACGACAGAGTCCAAACAGTCTGCGATTTCGCAGCGACGCATTTGAGGGGTGAGACGCTGCTCGGGATAGTTGTGGTTGTGATCGCTCGCAATCCAGAAGAGCCGGCTCGAGTCGACCACGAACGAGATGACGTCTCCCTCACCGCTCACTACCGGGAACGGCGCTGTCGAGCTGCCTTTGGCTGGTGGCGCGGAGCTCGCGAAGATCGGCCCTGTCGAACCGGTCGAATTATGGCCCACGTCGACCGTCTTCCCGCTGCAACCCAGGAGCTGCAACCCGGAGAGCAATGCCAAGAGCGTGTTCGAAGGGCACGAGCGCTGCCGGCTCATTTCGGCACCACCGCAATGAAGCCACAATTGCTTTGCCAATTGCTCTTTCCGTCTGCGCAGGCACCCCCACCGAAATAGAGGTACTTGTCGTCTACCTCCAGCTGACCTGCGCCCTGATTTTTGGCCATGAGAGTGGGCTCCGTGGAGCCGCTGATCGGGCAGCGATAGATCTCGTCGACCACCGGCGTCGGAGCGGCTACGGGCACGATGGTGACCGCACCTTCGACGAAGTAAATCGATTGGTCGTCGATGGCCAGGCTGCGCGGGTTCAGACGGCCTCCGATGATTTCGCGTGGCTCACCGACGCAGCCCGTTTTCGGGCAAGTACGGATCGCGCCGAGCGGGCCGACTTGGGTCCAGTACACCGAATCACCTCGCACGGTGAGGGAGGCGACGTCGTGTTGGCCTTGGACGATCACCTGTGGGGCGCCGCTCCCGTCGATCCGTAGCCGAACGATTTCCGATGAGTTCGTCAGGTACGCATAGTCGGAGTCAGCGACCACTTCCCACGATGTGAGATCGTCCGAGAAGGTGGGCGATACGACGGAGACCGTGTGAGCGGTCGAAGCGCAGTCGGCAGTGGAGCACTCGAGGAGGCCGGTCTCGGTGGTTCCGATGAGCAGGTTTCCGGACACTGCGTAGCTTGCGACTCTTGGCGGCAACGTGAGTGGCGTCGGCGCGGAACAATCCACCATCGCGCAGCTGTCCAGCGTTTCACTTCCGTTCTGGCTCGGCCAGAACAAACGAGTCGAATCGCTGAGCAGCGGCCCGGGCGCGGACTGCGTCTGGCTGGCGACCGCCCAGTCCACGATTGTTGCCGCGCAGCTCTCCGTGGTGCAACGCCGCATGAACAGCGATGGTCCGTCGAAGGGTGCGTTACCGTTGAAGGCGAGCCAGAAGATTTGCTTGCCGTTTACGACGAACGGACCGGTCTCGTTGAATTGACGATCGACCAAGTGAAACGGCGACTGTGTGCCCGCGTCCGTCGGTGTGAATCGCGGCGCCGCCGTGGCGGAGGCAGCGGAAGAGTTCCCCCCATTCGAGTTCGCCCCCACGTCGATACTTTTCCCCGCACAGCCGGAGCTGCACAGCACGGCTCCGATTGCCCCCCACCACCTCGAACCCCGCAGCGACGGATGACTCATGCTTAAGGTTTGGGCTCGGGGGCGCCGTTCCGTCCCGAAATCGACTCGAGCGTCGAACGAACGACGGGCGCGAATAAGCTATTGGGGAAACGGCGCATGAAGCGCGTGGCGCGCGCGGCGGCTTCGGCGTTGCGGCCGAGAGCCGCGAGCACGCGGACCGAGAGAGCCTCGCGTTCTTCGGCGAGCGCACCATTCGGGAAATGAGTCGCGTGTTGTTCGAGGGGCAAGAGGGCCGCCTCGGCTTCGCCGTGCGCGAGCGAAGTGCGCGCGGTGTCGAGTAGCCGCTGTTCGGCGGCCAACGAGGAACCGAGCTCACTCGACGAAGCCGCGCTCGACGAAGCCGTGCCCGACGAAGCGGTGCCCGACGAAGCCGCGCTCGGGACCTTCGTGCGTGGTGCCGGCGTGGGCGGCGAATCATTGCTGCGAGGAGCCTCGAGCTCCAGAACGGGCTCCGTCACCGCGTTCGGCACTACGCTCGCGCGCGGCGCAACCCACGGCACGCGTTCGTTCACGGGCGGGTTTTGAGCCCGAAAATGCGCGGTGCCGAGCCCGGTGACCACCCCGGCAGCGAACACCGGCACTAACCAGGCGAGCACGACCGCCTTGCTTGCACTGGCGACGCGGGGCGCGAGCGACGCCGCCGGCAGTGGCGAAAGCGGGGAGACCGCTGCGGGGGGCGAGGATGCCGCCGGTGGCGTCCCCAGCACCGCCAGGGGCGCGGTGGAAATCGCGAGGCGCGCCTGCACCCGGGTGGCCGAGTCGACATAGGCTTGCCCATCGCTGGGCACGCTGCGCAAGGCGGCCAGCAGCTCATCGACGCTGGGTTGCTCGCGATTCGTCATCGATAGGACTCCTGCAGAGCCAAACGTCGCGCCGCGTTCGCAAAATTCTCACGTGCGCGGCGCAGCCTCGAATAGACCGTGTTGAGCGGCACTTCGAGGCGTTCCGAGAGTTCGGGGGCGGACAGTTCGTCGAGTTCCAATGCGACGAAGACGGCGCGCTCTTCTTCGCTGAGTGTTTCGAGCGCGCGTAGCGCCAAGGCCTGGGCTTGTGAGCGCATCAAGATCGCGTCGGGTAGCGACCGTTGATCGCTCACCTCGGGCAGCTCGTCCGAGGAAAGGTAGCGGTGCCGGGCGCGCACGCGAAAATCGCGCGCGGTGCGCAGCGCGAAGACGAATAGCCAGGGCCGCGCCGGTCGCGCGGGATCGTATTCCGCGATGTGGCGGAAAACGTGCAGGAAAACGTCGTGCGTCAGATCTTCGAGATCACTCACTGGCACACCCAAGAAGCGCAGTGTGCGCATCACGTAGCCGAATTCCGCGCCGAAGATGGCGTCGAAGTCGCCGCCGGGGGCTGGCGCCACCATTCGAGCGACGGCTTCGGACTTGGACATGCTCGTGGATATTTGGGGGGCGTCGCCGGATCCGTCCATGAAAAGTCGCCTAGGGATCGAAATCGAGATCCACCCCGATGCGAATCAGGGCGCGAGGGGTATCGAACGCGTCGGCGCCCGATAATTCCAGTGAGATTTGCTGCACGGCGAGCAACGCGTCGAGCCGAGCGGTGAGGGCAAGGTGACGCCCGAGCTCGAACGAATAGGCCACGCGCGGGCCGTGCCCGAGCCAAAAGGTGGTGTCGCTCCGGGGTTCGGAAACGCCTTCGCCGCTCACTTTCAAGCGCGCTGCCTCCACTTGATAACACCCCGCCCAGGGCCCCAAGCGGTAGCAAGGCGACAACGTTCCGCCGAGGGAGCTCACGCGCACCGAACCGGAAAGCGGAGCGCGCGCGTTCGTCGTGGAGCCGGGCACCCAGCGCGGCTCGACACCGATGGAAAAGTCGCCGATGCGCGCCTCGCCCAGCAACATGGCGCCGAGCGCTGGAAACGGCGCAGGACCCGAAGTCAGGAAAGCACCGGCGCCGACTCGCCCGCTCACCGGAAGCCCGCCCTTGGCGGGTACGGTCGCCAGCGCACGCAGGGGCAGTGGCGCGGCTTCGGTCGATTTGGCTGCTGCAGTGGGAGGTTTTTCCGCCGTTTCGTCGTCTGGTCGTGCCTCTTGAGTGTCGGAAGGGGCGCTCGCCGTGGGGGCGTCCGCGACGCGATCGATGGCATCGGGATCGATGGCGATGCTGATGGCCAGCGCCACTGCAGCGATCAGCTCCTTACAGTCGCGAGCGGGCGAGTTCAGTTCTCGAACGCCGCCTGCCGTATCGCCGTTCTCGATCGCGTACACCCGCGCCTTCAGGCCGGCTTCGGGTGCCAGGATCTCGACCACCAGCAGCCGGGTCGATTGCAGGACGAACGGATCGTAGCCGAGACGACGCGCGACCGCCTCGCGCAGCCCGCTTTCGTCGGGGCAGGCCGATGCTTCAGCCGCGCGGCTGTAGACCAGGTGTGCGGACTGACTTGCCGAGGCGTGGCTCGCGACCAAGCACAGCGCGAGGATCGCTAGTGCTCGTTCAAACCATTGAAAGCGGCCCGCCATCCGCCGCGGGGATAACTCGAATCGGCCCGCGGGAGCAAGTGAGCGCTGGCGCGCGCTCCATCAGTAGGGAAGGCAAAGGCTGACCGAATACTTGCGGTACTGATTCGGCGGGTTGATCAGCACATCGGTATTGCCGAAACCATCGATATCCCAGGCTAGCGAACCGTTGACGAAGAAATCGTGCGCATGGAAGCGAACGCAGTCGCCACGGCCATCGTTGCCGGTGACGTTGCCGCCCACCGTCCAAATGTAGCGAGCATCGGCGGACACCCCGACGACCAGCTCCGAGTGACCGTTGCGCTCGCCAGTCGAACCGCTGACGAACGCGGCGTAGTCCCCGGGTTTTGGTGTCGAGGGCAAGATCTTCG
>Ga0105241_10001942_pt1 | contig 15644 bp, 18 predicted proteins | sample KBSC64metaG_FD_80422 | JGI IMG/M metagenome (GOLD analysis project Ga0105241, IMG submission 80422) | Corn rhizosphere microbial communities from Kellogg Biological Station, Michigan, USA - KBS C6-4 metaG | ecosystem: Host-associated > Plants > Roots > Rhizosphere > Soil | place: Michigan, USA... | reverse complement strand
GCGGAGGTGACCTGCCGACCATCAGCAGCACCTTCCGCACTCGAGTGACGAGCCAATACCTTTCGGTTGCGAGCGACGGCACGCTCAGCGCCGCCAGTGCCAGCGCTGGCCCCGCGGAAACGTTCGCACTCACCGACTTGAACGGTGGCACGCTGCAAGACGGCGACGAGGTCACGCTGAAAGCGGCCAATGGCAAATACCTGTCCGCCGCTGACGGGGGAGGGGCCACGTTGGCGGCCAGCGTCGCGCAGGCGGCGAGCGATGAAACGTTCGTGATCACGCGTATCGCGGGCGCCGGCGCGGGCGCGGTAACCGTGGCCTCGGGTGACGAGATCGCGCTGAAGACGAAAGGCAGCGCCTTTTACGTTTCGGCCGATCAGGGCGGGGGCGGGCAGGTGCTGGCCAACCAAAGCCACGCGCAAGCTTGGGAGACGTTCAGCGTGATCTTGAACGGTGTGCAACCACCGCTCCCGATGGCGAGCGTCGGCAAGCAGAAGGTGCTCGATTACTTTGCCAGTATCTCCGGGAAAAAGACCATTTTCGGCATCGAGAACAAGGGCACGCTGCACGCGGACACCGACCAAGTGAAATCGATCACCGGCAAAGAACCCGCCTTCTGGGGCAATGACTTCGGATTCGGTTCCGGCGCGGTCGGGCAACGCAACGCGATGGCCGGCGAAGCCATCAATCAGTGGAACGCCGGCGCGGTCGTCGGTTTGATGTACCACGCGTGCGCGCCCACCCGAGACGAGTATTGCAGCTGGGACGACATCGGCGGCAAAGCTCCGCAAAAGCTCGATGAGTCACAATTCACGGATCTGGTGACGCCGGGTACGGACCTCTACAAAGCTTGGATCGGTCGGCTCGATGCGCTCTCGGTCGTGTTTCAAAAGTTGAAGGATGCCGGTGTCGCGCCGCTGTTTCGCCCCTTTCACGAGATGAATCAGTGCGTGTTTTGGTGGTCGTGTCACTCTGGGGCGAACGGCTCGGCCAAGCTCTACCAGCTGACGCACGACTACTTGGTGAACACCAAGGGCTTCGACAACATCATCTGGGTGTGGAACGTTCAGGACTTTGGCAGCCTGGCCTCCGACGTGAAAACGTACAACCCGGGCAGCGCGTACTACGACATCGCCGCGCTCGACGTGTACAACACGGGTTACACGAGCGGCAATTACAACGCCATGCTCGGGGTCGCGAGTGGCAAATTCGTGGCCATCGGCGAGTGTCAGTTCATGCCCAGCTCGGACTTACTGGCGAGCCAACCGAAATGGCTCTACGCCATGCTTTGGCCCGACTTTTACGGCGACAATCCGAATTTGGCAGCGGTTTACGGCGCCGCCAACGTGCTCACCGAGGACGAGATGCCGGGTTGGAAATGAGCGCGCGCTCGGCCCGCATCGGTCAGATGCCGCAAGCGCTGAACGCAGCGCCGAACAGCCGCCGCGTATCGTGCTCCAAGTGTTCGAACAAGTAGCGACGCGCGCGACACAAGCCTCGTGCGCGTGAGTCTCCCGACTTCAGTGCCTGGGCCACGTCGAAGTAGCCGACCGGAACCTGCCCATCGGCACACTCGAAGACCGGGCCCAATGCCGTTGCTCGCTCTCGCGCGGGGAGCTCGCCGCAGCGCACGGTGACGTTGGGATCGCCGGCGTTCTGCTCGCGCGGCGCGTAGTTCTCGATGGGGGCGTGATCAGTGAGCACGGTTTGGATCTGAAACAAGCCATCGGCATCGGTGCCGCGTGCGACCTCGGCGAATTCGCCCACTCGTCGTGCCTCCGGTCGAGCTTTTACGTGGCAGCGAACGCACGCGTTCTGCGCGGCCGCTCTCGTGGCAGCGGCGTCGGCGGCAGGGCCCGTGCCGTTGCCGCGCGCAAAATCACCGATGAGTCGCGTGGCCTGGGCCTGTGCAGCCGCGTCATCGCGCGCCCAAGCGAAGCCATGCAGCGCATTCCCGGAGCCGCGCAGCGACGGCTTCAAAACATAAAATTGCTGCTGGTTTTCGGCGAGAAAGTTGATGCCACGCGCATCGGCGACGCGTGCATTCGCATCACGGAACGTTTCCACGCGCACGGCTTCGGCGCCGGCCGGATAGGCGATGAGTCGATGTTCGCCGCTGACACGAAGCACACTGCCACTCGGAAGCCGCAACCAAACCGATGTTTCGAGGCCCGTTGCGGCGCGCCCGGGGAGCCGCAACGGCGGCACCATTTCGACGAAGCCGTTGTCCGCCCAAAAAGTGGGCGAGGCGCGAAACTCGGCTTGCTCGACGTGCTGCCGTCGTGCCGACCACAGGCGAAACGCCGCGAACGCGCCGCCGATCACCACCAGGGTCAGTAGGCCGCGCAGCGCATGCGGTCGCGACGTAGCCCGCGGTCTCATGCGTAGGAGGCGCGCAGCGGCGCCGCGAGCGGGTTTTGCCAGCCGTCGATTTGCGCGGCGAGCGCGTGGCGGTCGAGGGCAACGCGCCGCAGATCGGCGCTCACGCCGCAGGCCGTGACTTCGACGATGGCGTACTCCGCGTGCGGCAAGATGACGGGTGGGCCGCCGGAGGCATAGTCTCGAAATGGTTGCCCGAGCGAGCCCGGATTGACGAGCAACATGCCGTGATGTTGCCGCAGCATTTGCAAATGCGTATGACCGCCAGCCAGGAGCAGCGCGCGCGTCCCGGCGAGCATCTCGTCCACGCGCTCCGCTGGGGTCACCGCGAGCAGATCCTCGGTGTTCGAACGGGGAGAGCCGTGGTACAGAAACACGTCGTCGATCGCGAGCGTGCGTGGAAAACCGCGGATGAATTCGATCTCGTCGACCGAGAGCGCGCTGCGGGTTGCGTCGACCGAAGCGATGATCAGCGGAAACTCGCTGTACGAGCGCACCAGATCCACGTCGAGCATGAACTCGTCGTGATTCCCCAAAATGCACGGGCAACCCAGATCGCGCAGTCGTGCGAGTACCTGGCTCGGGCGCGGTCCGAGCGTCGCGACGTCACCGAGGCACACGAGTCGATCGTAGCCGACGTGCGCGGCGTCCTTCAGCACGGCGTCGAGAGCGATTTCGTTGCCATGCAGATCGGAGATCAGGGCCAAGCGCATGACCTCAGCATAGCGGCTCTCCACTCCAGCTAGAAAGCACGCCATTTGCCTGGCTCGCCCTTGCCTTGGGTCGAGGCGCGACATATGCATCTGTCAGAAGCATGCAAAAGATCGAGGCTGCGCGAAAATGGGCAGGTTTTGGGGCAATTCGGCTGCTGGCCTCGTTGCTCGCGGCCGTCTGGCTCAGCGTCTCGCTGACGGGCTGCGGCTATAATGACGTCATCGATAGCGATGAGCAGGTGAAGGCAAGCTTCGCCGAAGTTCAAAACCAGTACAAACGCCGCGCTGATTTGGTGCCGAACCTGGTGAACGTGGTCAAAGGTGCAGGCCAATTCGAGCAAGACACGCTGACCAAAGTCGTGGAAGCGCGCTCGAAGGTCGCGGGCATCAAAGTCGACGCTTCGACCGTCGACGACCCCGAGAAGTTGAAGAAATTCGAAGCAGCTCAAAACGAGCTCTCGGGCTCGCTGTCTCGGCTGCTGGTGGTCGCCGAGCAATACCCGACCCTGAAAGCCACTGACTCGTATCGCGATCTGCAAGCGCAACTCGAAGGTACCGAGAATCGGATTGCCGTGGCGCGCAAGCGCTACATCGAAGAGGTCGCCTCGTACAACGCGATCGTCCAGAAATTTCCGACGAGCATCGGTGCACACCTGCGCGGGCGCTCGGTGCGCGCCACGTTCGAAGCCGCCCCGGGGGCCGAGAACGCTCCGGAAGTGAAGTTCTGAGTTTGCTTCGGAGTCAGTCATGACTCGAGCAACGTCATTTTCGGTGCGTGTGCCTCGAGCGCTGGCTTGGCTCGTCGGCGCGCTGCTCGTCCTGTGCGCCGCGTGGCCCGGCGTGGCGGCCGCGCGTGACGTGCCGCCACTCGTGGCCCACGTGAATGACACCGCGGGCATGTTGAGTGACACCGAGCGCGCCGCGCTCGAAGGCAAACTCACCGCCTACGAGCAGAAGACGGGCAGCCAATTCGCGCTCCTCACCATCGATACGCTGGCCGGCGATGCGTTGGAGGATTTTTCGATCCGCGTCGTCGAAGCCTGGAAATTAGGCAAAAAGGGCAAAGACGACGGGCTCCTCTTGCTCGTGGTCAAGGCCGATCACCACTTGCGCATCGAGGTCGGTTACGGCCTCGAGGGCACGATTACGGATGCATTCTCGTCCCGCGTGATCCGAAACACGCTCACCCCCGCGTTTCGCGCCAACCAAGTGGCGCAAGGGCTCGATCTCGCCTTCGACCAACTGATGCAGCAGGCATCCGGCGAGGCGGTCCAGGGGCTCGCTCCCGCTCCTGCCACTGACCCCGAGGACCAACCGGAGTCCCCGCTGGCGCTGCTGTTGTTGTTGCTGTTCATCGGTGGCCCGTTGCTCGTCGGGCTGATCGCCAACTCTGGGCGACGTGGCGGCTGGGGCGGCGGCGGCTTCGGCGGAGGGGGGTTTGGCGGTTTTGGTGGCGGCGGCTTTGGCGGCGGGGGCAGTTCGGGTGGTGGCGGTGGGTTCTCGGGCGGCGGCGGTGGCTTCGGCGGGGGAGGCTCCTCGGGCTCATGGTGACCTCACTGCTCTCCGAAAGTGATGCGCGCGAGGTCGAAGCGGCGATCGGCCGCGTCGAGCGGGCCACCGCAGCGGAAGTCGTCGTCGCGGTCGTGGCGCAAAGCGCTGAGCACTGGCGCGGTCGGGTCGCGGTCGCCGGTATTTGGTCGATCGCGACGGCGCTTTCGGTGTTGCACTATCTCCCGCGCGAACGAGCGGCCCTGGCATTTTTGGCGCAAGTCGCGGCGTTCTTCGTGGCCTACTCGGTGCTCGGCGCTCGACCGATTTTGCGCTGGTTCGTCGCGCCTCGCGCGGCGGCACAGGCGAGCCATGCGCGGGCGTTTCAGCTCTTCGCCGAGCGCGGTCTGCATCGCACCAAAACACGGAGCGCGGTCTTGATTTTCGTCTCCGAACTGGAACGCCGCGTCGTCCTCTTGGGGGATGCCGGCATCCATGCCGAGCTCGGTCAGCGCGGGTGGGAGGTCCAGGTCGAGTTGCTATTGAAGCGCATTCGCGAGCGGCACCTGCGTGAGGGCTTGCTCGAAGTGCTCGCCGAACTCGAACCGCGCCTGGCCGCGGTCGCACCGCATCAGCCGGACGATGAAAACGAGCTGCCCGACAGCGTGCTCCGGGAATGAGCCGATTGCGGCCGTCTCTTTGGGCCGAAACAGCCGCTCTGCCGGCTAGAACCAGTTGCCTGCTGGTACTAAGCTAGGGGTCGATGGCCGCGCTTCAGAGTCCGTCCGCGCGTTTTGCGCGCGTTTTGCGGGGAGCGCTGGGCTTTTCTCTGTTCGCCGTGGGCTGTAGTTCCGGGCACTTGTCCGTCGGTGACAATCGCTCGGTGCAAGATGCTGCCACTCCCGATGCCATGCCCCCGGACGCCGCATCCGGAGGAGCGGGTGGGGAGACGAACCTGGAACCGAGCGCGAGCACGCTCTTGCCCCTGCTCGCCGCGTGCACCACTCAGGTTTCGCAGGGGCTGCTCGCGCCGCGCCCTGGGCATGCCGCCGACGTGCCGGTGTGCGCGCTCAGCAACGCGCTGTTCTGGAAATCGGAACTCGCCGTCGATTGTGACGGCAAGCAGACCACCACGTGTAATTCCAAAAAAGATCCGCAGTACCAAAACAGCACCGTGGGTAAGGATTCAGCCGGAAATTCGCTGGATGCTTCGGTGGTGGCTTACGTCGAAGTGCCGGTGAAAAATGCCGTGTTCGATTATGCCGCGGCTGGGCTCAGCATGGGTTCGGTCGTGGCGGTGATCTACAACGGGCAGCTCGCGTACGGCGTCGTGGGCCACGAGCAAGATGCGGGGCAGATCGGCGCGGGCTCGGTGGCGCTCGCGACTCGCCTCGGGATCGATCCCAATCCGGTGACTGGTGGGCTCGAAGCGGAGGTCGTCTCCTACATTGCGTTTACCGGTGCCGGCAACGTCGTGGGCGCCCTAGAAGACGACGCGGCGACGACCGCGCTCGCCAAGGCCGCCGCCCAAGCGCTGCTCAAAACCGGTCACTAAGAGCCGGTCCTAAAACCTCTCCCGTCGCTCGCCTTCAGATCCGCTTCGCACCCCGGCGTTGCGCCTCCTCACCGTACCTTCCAGGTACGCCTCGTCGTCGCGCCTTGGTCTGCTCGCGTCTCTTCGGCGAGCTCGGTCCGAGGTTTTAGGACCGGCTCTGAAAGAGCCGGATCCCGCCGGAAAATTGCTCGATTGCTCAATGCACCGAGCTGCACGCGTCGCGGATGCGGGCGCTCAGCGCGGACTGCGGGTGCGCGGCGAGGTAGGTGCTCAGTGCCGAGGCGGAAACTTGGCCGAGTTGGCAGCGCGCGACCATGCGTTCGCCGTTGCGCTCGTTGCTGAGTACGCCCCGCGGGAAACGCGCGGCGTGTTGATCCAACAAGCCGAGCGCGGCGCTCGCGTTGCCCGCGCGGAGGGCTTGATCAGCTTGGCGGATCAGGTTGGTCTCTTCCGCCAGCGAATCCGGGCTGACCGCCGCAGATGCGGCCGCGGGTGGCGCCTCGTGCGCGGCGCTGCTGGCCACGGTTTTGGTCGGAGCTGCAGCCGTTGCCGTTTGCGTGCGAACGGCGTGACCGGGGGCTGGCGTTTCCGGGGCTTTCGCCACTTCGCCGGCGGCGGGCTCTTTAGTGGTTTCGCCCGCTGCGGGCGACGGAGTCTCCGCGTTGGGGTTGGCGTTCGCATTGGCGCTGCCGTTGCTGTTGCCGTTGGCTGCGGGATTCGTGACGGTGGCGGGCGCGTTGCTCGGTGCAGACTCGGTGAATGCGGCAGCGCCTGCGGCCGAGGCTTGCCGGTGCGCACTCATTTCGCGCGCGTGCCAGGCAAAATAGGCTCCGGTCCCCACCGAAGACATGACCGCAACCAGCGCCACGCCTTTGGCGACGGGGCCGAACAACCAGGCGGCTTTGCTCGATGCGGTCACCGTGGTGGTCGTGGCGATTGCGCCACCCGCCGCGATTTGAGCGAGCAAGCGAGACTTGATGAGCGCGCGTCGCTCGGGCGGCAGAGCGGAAGCGCCGCGAGCTCGCGCGAGCAGCTGATCGGTATCGGGGCTGAGATCTTTCATCGGAGTCTCCAAGCGTCGCGGGAGCGGTAGCGCTGCACGGCCCGCTCGAAGTCTTGGCGGGCGGCGCGCAGGCGCGAATAAACGGTGCTGGCGTTGACGCCGAGCATTTCTGAAATCTCGACGGCGGTGAGTTGTTCGAGTTCGGCGAGCAAGAAGATCTCGCGCTTCTCGTCGCTCAAGTCATCGAGCAAGCGGTGCACGAGCCGTTCGGCTTCGGTGCGAGCTAGAGCGTCGAACGGGCCGCGCCCCGGCGCGTCCACGAGCGACTCGGGATCGATCGGGGGCATCAAGCTGTGCGGGCTCTTGCGGCGCAGCGAGCGGCGGTAGTCGCGTACCACGTGCGTCAGGATGCCGAAGATCCAAGCCTTGATGGGAGCCTCCCGCGGGCGCTCGGCAAGCCTTCGGTGCACCACCAAGAACACCTGTTGTACGACATCGTCCACCGTGCCCTCGTCGACCCCCAGACGAGCGGCGTTGCGCCAGACGAAGTCGACGTGGGCTTCGTAAAGCTCTTCGAACGGCAGCTCGGCCTCCACGCGCGTGGCGATCGGCGCGCGCGTAGTGACCGAGGAGGACGGAGCGCCCTCCGGCTCGGACGCAGACACGAGCTGAACGAACGACCGCATCAGACCTAACTTGCCGGCGGGCCAGAAATCCATCGTCAAAAGCGCCAGAGCAGATCGAGTGAGCTACGAAATGCCGCAGAATTGCGGCGGTAAACGGCGCCCGCGCCGTCCACGTCGAATTGTGGGCGTTCGAAGGGCAGGGCGGCTTCCAAATCCACTCGCAGTGAAACACCCTGTTGGGTGTTCTGGCCGGCGCGCAAATCCCACTGCGCCGATGCGCCCGCGCGCGCCACGCCGTCGATGCTCGCAGCATTCTTCGGCTGCCGCGCGCCGAAGCCAGCCGCACGTGTCCAATCGACCCCTACGCCCGCACAAGGTGCGACCCACAGCGCGCCATCCCAAAGTGGAAAGCAGGCGCGCGCTCCGAACGCAAACAAACTCAGATCGGCGCCGATGTCGGTACCGCTCACCTGTGCGCGCTGGGAGATGAAGCCAGCTGCCGTCGCCTCCACGCGAACGGGCCCGACAGGCACGGTGACGAGCAGCAGCGGACCGTAGGTCAACTTCGGTGTCGAGCCCGCGTCGATGGCGAAACCGACGCCGAGCGTAGGGCTCGGCCGCGTCGGCTCGCGCGGAGAGTGATCGGCCACAGCGCTACTCGGCTTCTCGTGCTCCGCGCGCATCGCGAGTGCGATCAAGAGCGCGGTTGCATCCGAGACCGAGGCGCAGGTCGGGCCGCTGAGTGAGCGCTCGTCCCAGTGACCCGGTTCGGTTTCGATCGCGAGCGCCACGCTGTACGTCTCTGGCGTCGGATGCGAGACTACCGCGCGCGCCGCCAAGGGCGCTGCCCCTTGCTCGCTGTGGCCCACGACATTGGTCACTGCGCGCTCGATCGCGCTTCGATCGGGGCACTCGGCCGGCGCCGTCCACGCCAAGGTCAAGGCTGGATCGGCGTCCTGCCCCTGGCCCTGGTCTTGCGACGGGCTCTCGGTTTGTGCCGCGGCCACGCGTGTGAACGCGAACGACACGCACAGCCCGCCGACGAGGAGCGTCAGCTGGCGTCGAGATCGGGTTCGTGTCGCACGGGCCAAGCAGCAAGAGCCTTCACGTTCGCTCTCACTTTCCTACCACAGTGCTCGCGGAAAGGCGCCCGAGCACGCCCCTCACGCGCTCGGGAAGCTCTGAAAATCGTGGCTATTTTGGATTAATTGCAGCCGCCGGTCTTGGTCTTGCCGAGATCGGCCCATTGGATCGGGCCGTCGTCGACACCGAAGCGTTGGTCGGTATAGCTCTCGACGTCGATGAGCTCGTCGGCGCTGCCGCGATTCTGCGTGCAGCAGCCGTCGCAATCCGAATCCGCGCACTCGTCGAGCACAGTGACGACGAGGCTCTTGGAGCCCGCTTTCAGACACAAATCGTGGAGTTTGAGCGTCTTCAGATCCGGGAATACGGACACGATGTTGTGCGATTGCACCCAAGCTTTCGATTCTTGGTTGTCGCACGCCGCGAACAAGCCCTCGTAGGCGCAGCCGTTGTACTTGATGCACTCCTCGCTGCCCGGATCGGGGTACGAAGTGAAGTTGGTTTTGTTCGCGGTTTTCCAGGTCAAACCAGAGGCGTCGCAACCCGTCGCCGTGCTGCCGCCGGCGCTGGAACCCCCGTTGCCCGTCGAGCCGGAAACTCCGATCGAGCCGCCGTTGCTCGAGGAACCACCGAGGCTCGAGGAGCCGCCGTTGGTCGAGGATCCGCCATTGCTCGACGAACCACCGTTGCCAATCGCGCCGCCTACCGACGAGACACCCGCGCTGCCAGCCGTTGCGACGTAGCCACCCGCGCCGCCGTTTCCGAGCGCGCCGCCATAACTGATGCTGCCGCCCGTGCCGGGGAAGCCGGCGATGCCGTTCGTGCCTGCAGTGCTGGTCGAGCCTGCGCTGTTTTGGCCACTGCCGCCGGTATGTCCGGTGCTTCCGCTACCGCCCGCCGAGCCGCCGTCGCTCGTTGCAGAACAAGCGAGTGGCAATGCAACGCTCACGAGCGCGCACCATTGCAGAACGAGACTGGCTGAAGTTGTTCGGATCATGAATTGGCCTCGACATCGAATGGCCGTGCGCTGGGAAATTCCTTGAACGAAATTTCGTGAATCGTCTGACGCGGCAACACACGCTGCGTGGCTCTGGATTTTTCCGGCGGACGACGAATTTGAGCGTCCCGACGCCGGCGGATGCGCAACTTCGGCGCAGATAGCGCAAGTCTTGGCCTAGCTGCTGCCGTCGGGCGAACAACAGGCTAGCCTCTCCTTCAATGACTCAACGCGTGTCGGTGAAGATCGGTGACCAGCTCTTCGATCGTGAGGATGGCGAGGCGTTCGGCGCGGTCGTCGGAGTGCATGAACACGAGCTACTGGTCGAAATCGAGGGTTTCGGCCAGACGGTGTTGCCAGGGTTCGCGGTGCGCTCGGTGCACCATGGCAAGTTGATCGTCGACGTGAGCCAGCTGCCTGCGCCGCTACAGAAGCACGTCAGGCATGCTCACGACCGCGAGAACAAGTGAGCCTGCCATCGGCTGGCTACTTGCACGTGGACGAGAGGCTGATGTCGTAAGCCTGCCCGGCGCCGGAGCGGACTTGGAAGCTATCGGCGTAGCCTGCATCCAGCTGCGTGCGGGTGATGTCTCGTTTCTCTAGCCCGGCCGTGCCCGAGAAGCGGAGTGAGACCGCGTCGCGACTGGCGCTGATGGCAGCGCTGGCACCGCTATCGAGCGAGACGGCGTCATCGATGACGCTGCCGAGCAGCTCCGGCAATTCGGTGCACGTGGAACGAGCGGCGGTCGACGCGCTGCTCGCGCCCGACGGTGTCGCTTGGAACCACAGCCTCGAATGAGGTAGCCCCGTCGGATTCGTGCACGCGCAAGCGAGCACGGTGACCAGGATCAGCGTTCGGGTTCTCAATCTCATCGTGATCTCGCTCAAGGAAACAAAATGAGCCGCAGCCCGACGGTGATCCAGCCATGTAGCGCTCGATCGGGGATGGCAGCATCGTGCACCTTCACGCTGTTCAGCTCGGTGCGACTGGTGTTGAACTGACCGAGGCTGCCCTCGAGCGTGGGCGCGAGCCCGACCGCACGGGCAAGCCGGAAGTTGATGCCACCCGCGAGGCGTGCGTACTCCCAGCCCGTGACCGAGGTGGTTTCGTCGACGGCGCGCACGTGGTCGGTGATGGATTGCGTCGCAAATTCGGGGCCGATACCGTAGCCGAGCCAGGGGTCGACGCGGGCGGCGGGCTGGAAATGGTATTCGAGTTCGAGGCCGGCGCGCAGCGTGCCGCTGCCGCACGAGATGTCGTTCTGTAGGTTGTCGTCGCGGTCAGTGCAGGCTCGATCGACGCGCGTATCGCCGCCGTTGGTTCCGAAAGAACCGCCGAAGTACGTGCCCACGTAGATGGCTTCACTGACCTTGGCTCCCAGTCCGAGCAGCATGCCGAACTGGTCGGAATAGCGCTGATGCAGGGCATCGCCCGGCGCGCCGCTGGCGTCACCGACCGGGACCATGAAGCCCATCCGAAACGACATTTGAAAGCCGGTGCGCGCTGGCGGCGGCGCAGACTGTGCGTGAGCTGCTTTGCTCAGTCCGAACGCGGCGCTCGCGAGCAGCACTGCGAGCGCGAGCTGGCACGGCCGGCGCACGAGACGCGCCGGCCTGGGCGTAGAAAAGCGCATCTCTCAAACATACACCGATTCATTCACTCGAAGCGAGTCACATCAAGCTGGCCAATCTGCAACACTCGGCCTTCGAGCCACAATGAGTTGAACGCCCGCGCGCGATTCGGTTGTGCGTGGTTGTGTGCGTTGGCGCTGGTGCGTGGCAGAGGCTATTTTCCGGCGACTTTCGGATCCATCCACAGCACTTCCCAGTGGTGTCCATCCAGATCGTAGAAGCTCCAGCCGTACATGAAGCCGTGGTCCTGGGCGGGCATGGCGTGGCTGCCGCCGGCGCTGATCGCTCGCTCGACGGTTTTGTCGACCTCTTCGCGGCTGGCGCACGACAACGCGAACAGCGCTTCGGTGTCCGTGACGGTGTTGCACGGCTGCTTTTTGGTGAATGTTTTGAAGAACGGTTCCGTGAGCAGCATCACGAAGGCCTCTTGGCTCACGATCATGCACGCGGCTTTTTCGTCCGTGAATTGCGGATTGAACTCGAAGCCCAAGCGCGTAAAAAACTCCTTCGATCGCTGCAGGTTTCGGACGCTCAGGTTCACGAATAGTTTGCGGTTGCTCACGAGTTTCGTCTTTCTTGTTTGGGTTTTCTCTGTTCGCTAGTTCGAGTCACTGGGATTGACGATCGCCGCGCAGGGGCAAGAGCGCACGCAGGCGTGGCTCGCGCAGCCAAAGGCCGCCCCACAGCAGCAATGCGACGTACACCGGGAACAACTCGTGGCTGAACAGCGGGTGCCCGACTCGAACATGAGTGGCGACCGCGCCTCCGAGGTAGCCAGTCCAAAGCACTGCGCCGAGCACTGCCGTTTGCGGCACCAAATACGCAATCAAGCACGCCACCTGCAGCAGACCGAGGCCCAGCACCACACTCGCTGGATACCCGAGCTCGACCGTGCCCTGCATTGCCGGGGCAACCTGCAAAACTTTCATGCTCGCATCGAAGCTCAGGAACAGCACGGCGAAGGCGCTCAAGCCGATGCCGGTGTAGCGGGCCTTCTTACTGGGCAAAACGGCGGTTGTCGCGCGCGAATCGAGTGGAACGTGTCGAGCCGGATCGGGGGTCATTGCCATCATTGGGGGTTCTCCGTGAAAAGGAACTGACCCATAGACTGGCGGCCCCACCAAAACTCATCGGTCGCCCGAAAGAAAAATGGCCTGCGCGCGAAACGCGGATTTTCTCGGGATTTATTCGGACAATCGCGCGGGCAGCTCGAACAGGGGGAAGAGCGTTTCGGTGTCGAGAAACGAGGTGATCGAGGCGATCGTGTCACCCGCGAGTTCGAGGACGATGATGGCCCAGGCTTCGTAGCCCTCGCCGTTCGTCGCGCGACGGTACTGACCAAAGGCGGGCAGTCCGCTCGCCCGCGTGGGCACCAAACGCGAACCTCGGCAGCCCGAGCCGCGGCCACTCAACCAAGTGCGGATCGATTCGTGACCCTGGAGCCACAAGGTGAAGGGCGGCATCGAGAGCGTTGCATCCTCGTGCAAGAGCGCGGTCAGCGCGTCGACGTCGTAGCGCTCGAAGGCGTTCACGTAACGGTCGACGAGATCCGACTGAACGTCGGGCCAAGAGCTGGGCGCATCGCTCGATTGGCGCGTGGCCAACGTGCTGCGCGCGCGTTGCAGCGCGCTGTTGATGGAAGCGACGGATGTCTCGAGGCTCTCCGCCACTTCGCCCGCGGACCAGCCGAGCACCTCGGTGAGGAGGAGGGCCGCGCGTTGCTTGGGGGGCAGGTTTTGCAGCGCGGCCACGAACGCCAGCCGCACACTCTCGCGCAGAACGACTTTCTCCGCGGGATCCGCGTCACTCGGTAGGACGCGCACATCCGGGATGGGCTCCAGCCAATGACTGCGATCTTTGGTCTCCAGCGTATCTTCGGGCGTGCCGACCTGGCCCTCGGCGATTGGGCGCGTGCGGCGCGAGCGTTCGGCGACGGCATCCAGACACACGTTCGTGGCGATGCGATACAGCCAGGTGCGCATCGAGCTGCGGCCATCGAAGCCGCTCAGGCCCTTCCAGGCGCGCACCATGGCTTCTTGAACGGCGTCGTCGGCGTCGACGGCCGAGCCGAGCATGCGGTAGCAGTGGCCCGTGAGCGCGGCTCGGTGGATTTCCAGCTCCGAGATGTTCGCCGACATGGCCGCGACTTTATCATCGGGCCTGGATGTCGCAAACGCCGGGCTAGCGAGCGGTAGATGGGCTCGAAGGGACGGAAGAGCAACGCGGTGATCGAACGGTATCCGGATCGTTGTAGATCGTGTAGCGCGCAGTGAGCTCCGAAGAGCGATCCGGAAGCACCGCTTCATTGGCAGCAATGCGCGCTTCGTCGTAAGCGACCACTTCGGGACTCGGCGGAATGCTCAGCCGGCGCACCGTTTCATCGAGCGCGTCCAGTGCTTCGGCTTCTGACCAGCCTTCGGCTTCGACGGATCCCGAAAAAGCTTTGAACGTGCCCGAAGCCATGCCACCCGCGCGCGGGTCGTCCGCTTCATCCTCAGGGTAGACACAGGCGAGTGGCCCGCTCGGCAACCGAACCAGCTTCATGCTCGCCTAGAACGGACCCTCGTTCGAGGCATTAAGGCTCAGCAGCGAGGTGTCACGAATGGTGAGCGAAATCAGTCGCTTGTTCGGCTGGCGGGTCTCGCTGCTCACTGCTCAAGAGTTCACTCCGCTGGCAAGATCAACGCTTTGAGCGTTTCACAGGCATCGTAACGAGGGTCGCCGAGTGGCGCGAGGATCAAGCCAACGCTGAGTCGTAGTTGGCACATTGCGGAAACGTTTGGTGTGCTGGGCGGTGGGCCGTGGGTGGTGCTTTTCAACAACTCGGCGTCATGTGCGCCGAGCCAACCGCGAGCCGCCTGCAAGCGCGGAGCTGCGACTCGTGTCACGCGCGCACGCGCTTTGGCGCGTTGATACACGAGACGGCCGGATTGGTAGAGTTGCCACGATTGCCAATCGACGCCCGATTCGCTCGGCACGGTGGAGGCGATGCGCTGTTCGAAAATCAGTTGTTCGTCGCGCCGTTCACCGCGGATCGGCGAAAGGCGTGGAGCGGCGCACGCCCAACTACTCGAGGCGATCACGAACACCAGCGCCACACGTCGCACGGCGCCGAGCTTGTCGCATCCGCGAGTTACAGGCCAGCGCGGCGACGCTCCATCAACGCGATGAAGCGGTCAATCGGCTCGGGCGGCGCGCCGGGTTCGGGCGGAATGGGCGCACCATCCGGCGGATCCGGCGGCGGATCATCGATCGGTGGCGGCGGAACGCCGGGTCCGTTCGGATCGGAACTGAGAAAGGATAGTGCGTTGGTCAGCTTCATGATGCCCTCACATCGAGCCACGAGTTACCTCCGCATGAGCAACAAGCGTTCCGCGACGTGAGGCAGCCGCAGTACGTGACTTTTCGCGAGGAGTCGCGCCATCGCGCGCTTCGGCCTCAGCGCAAACTCGCCGCGGTGTGAGTTTTTGCCTCTGCGCGTTCCGGCTCGGCCGGCCCGAGCGACACTCCAGCGCGGGCGCGCTAGTAGGTGATGGCGGGATAGTCCGCCTTGGCTTTGGCCAGCTGATTGTTCCAGTCAGTGGTCCAACCGAAGGCGGTTTTGGCCAGCGGCTGCAGATCCGTGTTGGCGGCCCCGCTCATGAAGTGCACGTACTCGCCGAAGTTCATATCCGGCATGGTGTTGTCCGCGCCGGTCGGGAAATATTTTTGCAGCAGGGTGTAGTAACGAGTCAGCGCGGCAGCTTTCCCGTGGTCCCGCCAGATCGGGTAGAACCAATCACGGAACCAATACGTGTTCGCGGCTGGCGTGCCGCTGCTATCGGCGTTGAACTTGGTCAGCGCATCGGCGGCGAACGTCGTCATGTTCAACGCTGAATACAGATCGTACTTGAAGATCTCGGCCACGCCTTGCGTCGTGCCGAGCGCGCCATCGGGTGAACCGTACTTGCTGTGCGTCGCCGTGCTCTCGACCACGAAACCCATCAAATGGGCTGGCAAATCGTAGTCGCCGTCGCTCCAGGTGGTTTGGCCGCCATCGGTGGTGTTGCGATTGTCGTGCGAGGCCTCGTAGTAGGCGGCAGAGTGGCCACCACCGTACTTGGCTTGATGGAACACGGCGAACAAGCGTCCCGGGCCCATCTTGCCGTAGGTAGCGAGCGCGTACGTC
>Ga0105241_10001941_pt1 | contig 15648 bp, 16 predicted proteins | sample KBSC64metaG_FD_80422 | JGI IMG/M metagenome (GOLD analysis project Ga0105241, IMG submission 80422) | Corn rhizosphere microbial communities from Kellogg Biological Station, Michigan, USA - KBS C6-4 metaG | ecosystem: Host-associated > Plants > Roots > Rhizosphere > Soil | place: Michigan, USA... | reverse complement strand
CGCTGGCACCACCGACGCCGCCGTTCGCGCTTCCGCCGGCGCTCGCGCCACCGCTGCCCGCGCTGCTTCCGCCTGCGCCAGCGCTCGCGCCACCGCTGCCGCCGCTCGCGCCGCCGCTGCCCGCACTGGCGCCGCCGCTGCTATCGCCGGCACTCGCGCCACCACTACCGTCACCGGCGCTGGCGCCACCGGTACCACCGACAGACGCGTCACCGCCGATGGACGCGTCACCGCCGATGGACGCGTCGCCACCCGCGGATACGCCACCGCCACTCGTGCCTTGATCAGTGCCGCCGTTGGTGGACGAGCCGCCGTTGGCCGACGAATCGCCGCCGTTGGCCGATGAGTTGCCCGCGGCTCCCGCGCTGCCCGCCGTATCGCTGCCGCCGGCAGTGAACGCCGTCGTACTACTCGAACCACCGCAGCCCGGCGTAAAACAAGCACCGAGCGCAACGACCGCAGCCACATAACGCTTCTTCATTCTAGGCATTGATCAATCACTCCATCTTTCAAAGTTGAATTCCCGACCTCGTGTAAAGCTCCGCCGCGTCACCGAATCATCGGTAACCGTCGTTGGCACGCTCGAACCCGCTTCGCGATACCCGAAGGGGTGGAGACTCAGATTCCCCTGAAGCCGCCCGCATTCGAATTTCGCGCGGGTCCTCGATCGTCGCCGCTTGGATTTGCGTGGTGATAAGCTAGTTGGTCCGTCTCAGGTACACCTCGAGCGCGAGCCCACACCACCGTCACGACGAATTCTCCAAGTTAACCTGACGCCCTGTTCGTGACATTCATTAATAGCCAGAGGCGATATTTTGGTCGCATATCCTGAGCCAGAGTGAGTTTGAAGTTTCGATCGCGACTGGAGAACTCACGCTCAATTGCGCAACGCCGACATGCCTTTGCGGCGTGGCATTTCGGGGCAATAGGGCCCTGAAATGCGCAGAAAATCGCTCGACGCCGCGTTGCCGAAAGCCACAGCGCACGTGGCGCCGCGGCTCGAGAACACGCGTGCTAGCCTCCTCCCCGGCTCATTTAGCGAATCGGAGTTGCCATGCTTTCTCGTTCCAGTTGCTCGCTGCTGTTGCTCGTTTGCTGTGCCTGCCACGCGCCGGACGCGCCGCCACCAGCCACGCCGAGCGCTCCTCCCTCGAACACGGCCGCAAGCGCACCCGCAACCACTTCCCCTCCGCCGCCGGCCGCGCCGACGCCCGCGCCCGCAGCGCCGGAACCCCCAGTGCCCGCCGTGACGCCGACCCTCGCGGCTCCGCCAGTACCCGCGGCGCTCGCCGTGCCCGCGGACGCAAAACTCATCTTGGCGGCCAAGGCCAAAGGCGTGCAGATCTATCAATGTGGCGCGAAGAAGGGCGAGCCAAGCGCGTTCGAGTGGACGTTAAAAGCGCCGGAAGCCGTGCTCGTGAACGACCAAGGAGCACCCGTGGCCAAGCACTTCGCAGGACCCACTTGGCAAGCCACTGACGGCAGCAAAATCACGGGGCAACTCGTGACCAAAGCGGATGCGCCTGACGCAGACGCCATTCCATGGCTCTTGCTGAGCGTGAAATCGCAGGAAGGCTCGGGGCTTTTCAGCCACGTGAGCCACGTGCAACGCTTGTCGACGAGCGGCGGCAAAGCGCCGGCCACCGGTTGCGACGCGAAGCACCCCAAAGCCGAGCAACGCGTCGACTACAGCGCGACGTATTACTTCTACGAGTCCACGCAGCGCTGAGTCTCACCGGGGCGAACTCTGCTCGAACTCGATTCATTTCCCGACGTCATGCCCGAGCCGCTCGGTGCGCTAGTGGGGTAGATCGCTTTTGCCTTGGCTCGCATAGGCGGTCACCGCCCCGGCAATCGCGTCATCCAGGCAGCGATTGAAGACGCGAAAGTCGTCGACTGAAATACCGGTGTGAGTATCGCTGGCGAGCTCGGTAACGACTTGGCACACGTCGCCGTAGCCGTGCACGACCTGCCCAATCGTGAAACCATTTTTCAATAGCTCGAAGCCGTGGAGCGCCGCGCTGTCGTTGATCACCGTCGCTGAGTCATCCAAACGCACGAGCCGTAACGAATTGGCGGACGCGTCTCGAGCCAAGGCGTCCACGAGTTGCATCAAAAACACAGGCACGCCATGTTCCACTTTCGCGTCCGCCGAACTCTCGCCAATTCGCGCGCGCACTCGGGCTTTCGCGCGTTCGATGATCGACTCTCGATTTGCGAAGATGAACTCGTGAAGCACTCGTAACACTGGACCGCCGATCTTTGAGTCAATGAACGCACGAAACGCGCCTAGTGCTACTCGTACCCGAACCGAAGGGAATACCAAGCATCGATTGCATCGATTCAGTCCCACACCGAATGCGGCTCTATTTGAACGCCTTGATCAACGCTTCGAGTTGCGCGCGTGGCGATCGATCGTGTCGAGTGACGGGCGGCACCGCGCGATCGATGCCCAATAGTTCATAGACGGCCATCTGGGCTGCGCGAACGGAATATTCGACGGTGAACACGACGTCGTCCGGAATTTCTACGAACTGACTGATGAACGCCAGGTTCTTGGAGCTCGTGGGCACGGGTTTCGGTCGGTCGCCTGCCGAACGCGGCATGAACATGCTCGTGATGTACGGCATCCGGCACGGAATGCAGTTGCCCGCGGACAACACTTCCGAGTCGAACCGGAGATGACCACAGAGCTCGAGTAGGATCTCGCTGCCAGTGCAGTCCGTCATGGGCTTCGACACGAAGTTACCGACGCGATCCGGGAAGAGCGAATAGCCCCAAAACACTTGGATCCCAGGGAGTTGATCCGGAAAATGGGGTTGCTGCGCGAGAACAATCGACATCAACCAATTGGAGTCTTTGAAAGTGACCAGGCCACCAGTACCGGCGCGATTGCCGCTGAAGCTCTGCATCTGCTCGAAGAACGACGGGTCATCGAGCGTCACGGTGAAGGATTCCCAATAGCTCTGCGCGATAGAGCTGTTGAACACCCGCGGCTTGCCGAACTCCGGCTTGCCCTGCGCGAGCTTTTCCCATAGCGACCAACCGCCGCTGTCCGCCTTCGTCAACTTCTTGGGCGCGCTCGTCATCGAGCCCAAGCTAGAAGCGTCGGTCATCGACCCGTTTTGGACGAAGACCAGGTCACCGTCGTTGACGGGGATGACTTCACCCTCTTCGCTTCGCCGGAAGTGGATGCCGGTCACGACGTACTTTCCGCCGACGTCCTCGTGGGACAGATCGGTGACCGTACAGCCGTTGAGGAAGTGAACGCCCTGGCCCCGGAGCCACGCCTCGAGCGGGCGGACCAACGAGTCGTACTGGTTGTAGACCGTGCGTTTGACTCCGGCCAACGTCTCGATCCGCGAGAACTCCAGTAGAAACCGGTGCAAATATCGTTTGAACTCGACGGCGCTGTGCCACGGCTGAAAGGCAAAGGTGGTCGCCCACAGGAACCAGAACTCGGTCTCGAAGAAGCTGGGTGAGAGCCAATCGGTGATGCGACTGGGGCCCAGAGTCATTTCGGTCGCACTACCGAGCTTCAGCAGCTCGAGCCTATCTTGCATGCTGAAGCCCATCGACGTGACGGGCACCTTTGCACGGCGGCTGTCGACCAGCCTGGCCAGCGAATGAGCCTTGTTCCTCTCGTTGAACGAGACCGTCTCCTCGAACACCGTCTGACCGGCGGTGGTGAGCGAAGGGATGGTCTTGAACAGATCCCACGTACACTCGTAGTTATCGGTCGTGAGCATGCGCCCGCCGCGCATGGAATAGCCGCCGCCGAGTGTCTGTCCGCCATCCAAGCTCCCGCCCATGAGCGAGTTCGCCTCGAGGATGGTGATGCTCGCGCCGGGTAACTTCCCGTCGCGGATCATGAACGCGGCGGCGGCCAGCGCACCGATGCCTCCACCGACGAGATACGCCTTTGAATTGCAGGTCATCTCCGGTCACTTCAACAGATCGACGCGCTCGAAGTACTTCTTGGCGTACGCGACGATCTGCCCGTCGGTAGGATGGTCGACGGTCTCGACGCCCACGACCTTCGGTTCCAACGAATGGTCGTGCTTGTGCACGTATTTGATGAATTCGAGTTTCGCGGTCGACGGCCCGAGCACCAAGATTTGTTCACTCGCGTCGAGGACGCGGGCGACCTCGTGAAAGAAGCGTTTTGCGTCTTCCGGGTGATCCTTGGCGCCTTCGGGGCCGCTCGGGTGCTTGCGCTGAACGTGGTGCGGGGCGAGGAGAATTTCTTCATCGATTTTCTCCGACTTGATCGCAAAGACTCGCGCTTCCTTGTGATCGAGCCAAACCGCTGCGTGCTTCGACATTGAGAGAAACCTTTCAAGACGCAATGAGCGTGCTGTCGTTCGGTATCGGTAGCTGGCTGAGTGCACGAACTGCGCCGAAGCCGCCCTGGGTGAAAGCGCGTCGGCGTTCACCTTCGCGAGCGCCACTCGAACTTTGGAGCAACGCATCTTCCGCTTCGTCCGGATCACCTCTAATGGGCAATGACGCGGGCACGGGCAACGCCATTAGCGAGACCGCAAACCGAGAATCGACGAGATTGATAGTCACTAATTGCCACACGACGAGCCAAATAGGATCACACCTCATCGAGCGATGCTCCGACGAAGAGAGCTCTCGCTTCCCCATTCACTCCTTTCCCACAAGGAGGTCGCTTTCGCAGCGTGAAGCGCCTAAGGCTCTTGCCAGCGGTATCGCGCGGAGCCCGCCGAGCCCGCGCGCAGAATGCGAGAAATCTTCCGGCCCATGCTTGTGGTCACGCTGACGCTGAGCTTCGAGCGGCACGCCGCAGCCGAGCCCGCACCAGAGCGCGATCGCTATGATTTCCGCGTTCACAGCGAGACCCACGCGCAGCTATTTCAGCGCGCACTCCTCCCCGGGAGCTACGGCTCGGTGATCGCCGACGATACGCTGCTACCGATTTACCAATACGTGCTCCTCGAAGCGCGCGATGAACAGATCGCCCAACGAGGAGCGGGGATCGACGTGGAACTCGCGGCGTGGGGCAGAGGGGCGTTCGCGACAGGCAGCGATGCGCCGTTGGATGGGGACGTGCAAACGGCGAACGTCGGCTATCACCGCGGGCCCGTCACGTTGCGCCTCGGGCGCCAACACGTCGCGGGAGGCGCCGCCCGCTACGCGCGCTTCGATGGCCTGCTGCTCGACGCCGCGTTGGGCGCGGGGTTCGACGCCGAACTCTACGCTGGCCTGACCGTTTTACCCCGTTGGAACGAGCGCCCGAACTACACCTATCTCGGCGCTGCCGCAGATTCGGGCCTCAAAGACCCCGCCCTGCCGACGGGAACGCGCGAGCGCACCAACTACTTCATGACGGGGGCGCGCTTCGGCTGGGCTTCACGCAACGTGCGCGCTGGCCTTTCGTTTCACGAGCAGCACGAGCTCGGCGGATTGGCTCGCCGCACCCTGACGGCCGACCAAGTCACCAGCATTTCGAGCGCGGTTTCGGCTGGCGCCAGCGCGAGCGCCGAGCTCGACGCGGAAAAGATCGCCGAGGCACGGATCTGGGTGGATGCGGCGCCCACTGCCGCTCTGAACGTGTCGGTCGAGTGGCTACACACCGAGCCCGCGCTGTTCCTCTCGCGTCAATCGGTGCTCTCGGTGTTCAGCGCGGACGACTATGACGAAGCGGGCGCGCGCGGGGTCGTCCACGCAAGCCCTCGGATTGCGGTCGAAGGCGGGGCTTGGGCGGAGTTGTACTCGGGTTCGCGCCCAGGCGCGCGGAGCGAGCTCGCGCTGCGGATGATCGCCGATCCTGCGGGAACGACGTTCGTTCGCGTGGCGTACGGCCGCGTTCTCACCCCGGACAACGGCTACCATTCGCTGCGCTCCTCGTTCACTCGCCGCCTCTTGCCGCGGCTCTTCGGCACGCTCGAGGCGTACGCCTACTTGTACGACCAAGCCATCCACGGCTACCGCGCATCGACCGTGTACGCGGGCGCGGTCGAATATCGCTCCGAACACGCGGTGGCGTTGCTGTGGAGCGCGACGCTCGTGCGTTCGCCGTTCGCCAGCCTGGACGCTCAAACAGAGTTGCGCCTGGCCTATGACCTCGATTTCTCGACGAAACGCGGTGCGCGGTGAAAGCGAAGCGAAGCACCGGCGCTCGCGTCTGGCCGCGCTTGCTACTGCTGCTCGGCGCGCTGGCTGTGGCTTGCTTCGAACGCCCGGCACCGCGCTTTCCGCATGAGTTGCACCTGGCTGGCCTGGCGTGCGGTGCGGCGGGCAAACCGGCCTGCTTGAGCTGCAACACGTGCCACGCACTTTCGGTCAACGGGGCGGTCCAGCAACTTCCCGCCGCCAGTGTCTGTCGAACCTGCCATCACGACGCCCGCGCGCCGCTGCAGGCGATCGTGTCGATCGTGCCCGAGCATCCGTATGGGGCCATCGCGTTCGATCACGATCGGCATTTGGCGATGAAAGGGCTCGCGGGACAGTGCGTGGCGTGTCACGCGGGAGTGGTCAAGACCGGCGGCCCCGCGTTTCCGCCGATGAAGCAATGCTTCAGCTGTCACGAGCACCAAGCGCAATGGAACCTCGGCCGATGCGCGCCGTGTCATGTGGATTCGGAGCTAAAAAAGCTGCTCCCTCAGAGCTTCGTTCGGCACGAGGGTGACTTCATGCAGCACCACGGGATCGACGCCGCCCAGCAAAAGCCCTTGTGCCAAGCGTGCCACGCACAGGCCGATTGCGACAGTTGCCACGACGCGACGCAGGACTTGAGCGTCGAGCATCGGCGACCCGAAGCCGTGCAACGGAACTTCGTGCACCGTGGTGATTTCATGACCACGCATCCGATCGAGGCGCAGTCTCAGCCGGCGCGCTGCGTGCGTTGCCACACGCCCGAGACCTGCGACGCTTGCCACGCCGCGCGCGGGGTCAGCGCGAGCCTGGCTCAAGGCCGGAACCCGCATCCCCCTGGCTGGATCGGCAATAACGCGAGCGCGAGCAGCGCTCACGGCGCTGCGGCGCGCCGCGATATTCTGCTCTGCGCGAGCTGTCACGATCAGGGCCCCGCCACCAATTGCATCCGTTGCCACAAGGTCGGCGCGTACGGCGGAAACCCTCATCCCGGCGGCTGGAAGAGCACTCGCAGCGTGAGCGCGCAGATGTGTCGTTACTGCCATGTTTAGGCGCTTTTTCGCACGTTTCGCGCAGCTCGGCGCCTGCACCGCGCTCGCCACCGGCTGCCTCGAGAGCCGAAGCGCGCCCACGAGTGAGAGCGACGTTCGACGCTGCACCGCCTGCCACGGCGATCCCAATCGCTCGGGCGACTACCTGGCGCGCGCCGCGCCGCCGTTCGACTTGGCCGGAGCCAGCACGCCGAGCTACCCCGGAGTGGGCGCGCACGCGATTCACCTCACGGCTTCCGACACTCACGCAGCGTTTGCCTGCACGGAGTGTCATGTCGTGCCGACACAGAGCAACACGCCGGGCCACGGCGACCACGGTTCGCCCGCAACCCTCGTTTTTGGTCCGATCGCCCGGATCAACCAGCACGCGCCGCACTACGACACGGACACGCGGCGCTGCAGCGACAGCTACTGTCATGGCGCGAGCACTGCCGCGAGCAACGCCATTTGGAACGAACCGCGCAGCTCGGACCAAGCGTGCGGCTCGTGCCACGGCCTGCCGCCCGCGCTCCCCCACCCGCAAGGGGATCGTTGTTCGGAGTGCCACGGTCAGGTGCTGGATGCAGCGCGCCGCTTCATTGCGCCCGAATTGCACGTCAACGGCCGCGTCGAAGTCGCCGTCCCCGAGGACTGCTCGAGCTGTCACGGGAGCGCGCTCAACCCGGCGCCCCCCCGAGATCTCGACGGGCTCGAGCTCACGAGCTCTGCCAGCGTGGGAGCGCATCAAACCCACGTCATCGGCACCGGACACTCGCGCGCCGTCCCGTGCGCCGAATGCCATCTCGTGCCGAAAAACGCGCTGGATCCGGGCCACCTCGATTCGGCGCGCCCCGCCGAGGTGATCTTTTCGGGCGCCGCCCTCGCCTTCGACGCGAGCCCCCGCTACGAAAACGGCAGCTGTCAAAACACGGCTTGTCATGGCGCGCACTTCGCGAGCGACCACGACTCGGGCGGCACCAACACCGCGCCCAGTTGGACGCGCGTCGATGGCACGCAAGCAAGCTGCGGCACGTGTCACGGGCTGCCCCCGCCGCCGCCGCATCCTTACGCCGCACTGAACCCCGTGTGCAGCGCTTGCCACGAAGACATCGCCGCCGACAATCAGACCTTCGTTCGGCCTGAGCTCCACGCCGATGGCATCGTCACGTTTAGTGTGCCTTGAGGCCGCGCCCCTCGCTTTGGAACAAGTGGCAATTCGCGCAGCGGGGTGCCTCGGGAAAGTGCTGGCGGCGATCGGTGTGGCAAGTGAGGCAGGCCGCGCGAGCAGCGCTCGGTGCATCGCCGTGGCCGCCGTGGCAGCGGCTGCAATCCTGGTGTTGGGGTTGTGCGTGTAAGCCCGGCAGTTTAGCCACGACGTGGCACGTCAGGCACGCGGGTGGCGTCGCGACGCCACTGGGACCGTGCGGTCGATGGCAGCCGAGGCAGCCGCTCGCGAGCTTCCCGTGGGGGGTCGCGGCTTCTACCGCGTGGCACGTCACGCACTGAGCTTTCGCGGGCGATCCCGAGTGGGGCTGATGACAGTTCGTGCACACCTGATGCCCGGTTGGCGCGCTCGCGAATTCTTGCGCGTGGCAGCTCTTACAGGCCACGGCTACGGCGCCGGCGTGAGGCTCATGACAGCCGAGGCAAGCTCGATGCCCCGCACGCACCTCGTTCCGCTCTTTTTCATGGCACCCCGTACACGTGGCGCCGCCTCGAGTCGGCTGATGAGGCAGCCCCGCATGACAACTTTCGCACGCCGTGTGCCCGGTGCGTGTTGCCGTGAGGGTCAGCTCCTTCTGATGACAGCTTTGGCAAGCCGCGTGCTGAGCGAGCGTGGTTTGGAAATGATGAGGTTGATGGCACCCCGTACAGCTCGCTCCTTCGTGAAAGGCGTGATCGCTCGCGGCCGCTCGATGGCAGCCACTGCACGCCTTCGCGACTACGGTCGCTTGCGCGGGGGCAGGATGTGCCTCGTGACAGGAAACACACGCGCCGCCCGTTCGGTCCGGGTGATCGGAGTGAACATCCCAGTGGCAATTCGCGCAGGCGGCGGCGGGCGATTGCCGGACATCGTGCGGCGCATGGCAACTCGTGCAGCGCGCGTGCTCGGGGACGGTCGCGGCCGCCAGCACTTGCACGGTTTCATGACACGAACGGCAGTCCACCGCTTCTTTTGCCGCAAATGCGTGAGGCCGATGACAGTTCACGCACTGCGTGTGGCCACCGGCAAACAATGCCGTCGCCGGGACGAGCGGCTGCGTCTTTTCATGACACCCCACGCACGTCGCGAGCGCCGCGGAGGCCGGCGCGTGCTGCTGCACGTGGCACGTCTTGCAGACCGCCATCGGCGACTTGCCTTGCACCGCGTGCGTCGTCTTGATCTCGCGATGACAGTTGGCACAATCCGCCGACACCGGCGCGTGCGCTTGATGGGGCGCGTGACAATTCAAACAAGGGACGGCCGCGTGCACCCTCACTGCGGGCAGGTTGCCCTGAACCTGGGCATGACAACGCGCACAGTCCGCGGGCAGGTACGGGTCGAGAGGCCCAGTGCGCCTCGCACCGGGTTCAGCGCTCGTAAACGCGTGACAATTCACGCAGTCAGACCCTACCCCCGGACCAAAGCGGGCCTGCGCTTGGGCTTTCGCGTGCTCGATGGCCGTGCGTTCGGCGTGACAGCCGGCACAACGAGCAGGGGAAACGCTGCCGATCGCAGCCCCTTTGAGTTCGTGGCAGCGGTTGCAAGCGATGCGCTGCTGCTCCACGTGGATCCGGTGCCCCGTCACACGCCGAGCGGTACTCCAATCAGAAGTGATGTACACGCCGCGACCCGGCGCGCCACCCGCGCCCTCGTGCGAGCTCCGACTCGAACAACCGCCGAGGGCGAGCAACACGAGCACACCGATCCACACGCTCCTCGAGAGCTGACTCGAGAGCTGGAACGCTCGCTTCATGCCAGCGCATAGTAGAACGAATCGCGATCCACGCGGGCCTACTCCGCGGGTATAGAAAACCGAGCCGGCAAATCGCCACAACGTGTGGCGCTTTGGTCAATATCGTATTTCCCGATACCCGAGTTATTTGAGAGTACTGTCGGCGACTCATGCACGGTTCTTGGCTCGGCGGCGCGGCTCTGCTGACGGCAGCGGCGGCAGCCGTGATCCTCGTCACCTTTCTGGTACAGAAGCCCGCGCTGACGTTGAACCGTAAGCTGTGGCTGTTCGTCGGCATCGGCGTGCTGCCGGGACTCTCGGCGGTAGCTTCGACCGTCACGGGCATGGAGGCGACGACGCAGCGGGAGTTTTGCGGTTCGTGCCACGTGATGGCATCGCACTACGTGGATAGTTCCAGTGTGCAATCGCAATCGCTGGCCGCGCGCCATTCGCGCAATCCCTTCTTCGGCAAACAGAGTTGCTACGTGTGCCACGCAGACTACGGAATGTACGGTTACCCAGTGACGAAGGCGGGCGGGCTCAGGCACGTTTACCTGTATTATTTCGGCGGATATCACCAAATGTCGGCCAGCGAAGCCGACCAAAAGATTCACCTCGTCAAACAGTACGACAACCTGAACTGCCGCCAGTGCCACACCACTACGGCGGCGGACTGGCGCCGCATTCCCGACCATCAATCGATGCGCGCCGAGCTCGAGTCGAACCGAGTGAGCTGCGCGAGCGCGGGCTGCCACGGCTTCGCGCACCCCTTCAACAAGCTCGCACAGGCTCGCACTGGGCCGAGCCGAGGGGCGCCTTGATTGCGCTCTTTCGACGCGCGCTGGGTGTCCCCGTGGTCGGGCTCACGCGCGCGGCGTGCGTGTTCGCTCTCTTGGGTCTGGGGTTGATGTCCTATTCGATCATCGACCAGCGAGCGATCCCGGTAATCGTAGCCATGAGTGTGGGGCATGCATTCGGCATCGCCGCTTTCGCTTGCTACTTACTCGCCGTGATACTCGATATCCGTAACTCTCGCACTCTCGCAGTGTCGGAGCCGCGGAATTCCTCGCTAGACGAATAACGATATTGCACACGGTTGGCCCGATACGTGCGTTAGTGGGCCATCGATTGCTGGCGAAAGGCCCTTTCATGATCACCAAACACTCACTGCTTCTGGCGCTGACGCCGCCGCTGCTCGCGCTGCTACTCGCCAATTGTTCCGGAAAAGACGGGCAAAACGGCGCCGTCGGCGCAACGGGCAGCAAAGGCATGGACGGCGCTACCGGTGACGCAGGGGTCATGGGTACACCCGGCGAAATGGGCGCACCCGGCGGCCCGGTCGACGGCGGACTCAACGTGAGCTGCCTCTCGCCTTGTCACGGTTTCAACGGCGTCGTCGCGCAATGGCAGACGAGCACCCACTACGCGACGTACATTTCGAATCTCGGCGGCGATGAAGTCGCGAGCTGGACGGGCGCCACCGCGTGCGGCAATTGCCACGCCATCGACGCAATTGCGCAACGCGTGAGCGGCAACGTGGGCTTCGTCGGGACCGCAGGGCCAACCGATTTGCTCCACGGCAAGCTCGGCTATGTTGCCAGCACGAATCAAACCTTGAACGAAGCGACCTACGCCGGCCAGGCCACGGTCGCAGAAGTTCATTGCACCACCTGCCACGACGTGGACGCGACGAACGATCCGCACGTGACGGGCGGCGCGTACGTCAAAGGTTCGTTCCCGCTGCGCGTTCCGACCGGGAAGAACGACCAAATGTTGATCGAGCGTGGCTCCAAGCCAGGCACTTCGGATGGCACGCCCGCGGGCAAATTCAACGTCGGGAACGTCTGCATCTCGTGCCACCGCTCGCGCAAAGACGTCACGAACTTCATCCTGGCCAGCAATGACCTCACGAGCACGCATTGGGGCCCACACGAGGGCCCGCAAGCCGACGTGTACTCGGGCAAGGGCGGCTACGCCTACGCTGGCATGAGCTACGGAAACTCGTCGCACCAAGCGTTTGCCAACGGCTGCGTGGATTGTCACATGCCGCCCGTTGCGTCGAATCAGGGCGTCGGCAATCACTCGTTCTATCCGCAGCTGAGCGCGTGTCAGCAGCAGGGGTGCCACGTGAACACGAAGAGCTTCGACGTGATCGGCGGCCAAAGCGCCATGCGCGCCAACTTGCAGGAGCTGCGCGTCGCGCTCAATACCTCGGGTTACCTCACGAGGAGCGTCGCGGCCCCGTACGACGCCCTTTCGCCGTCGGATCTGCTGGATCTGACCTTCAGCCTCGACCAAGTCCGCCCCGGAGCCAAAGGCCTGTCTGCGGATCTCGCCGGCGCGCTGTACAACTATCTGCTTTTAGCGCGCGGCTCGGCGGACGGCGTGCACAATCCCCTTTACACCCGCGAGCTGATCTACGACTCCTTCAAGGCGATCGTCGGCAGCGCGCCGACCTCGCTCCCCACCCGACCATGACCGAACGTAGCCCTTCGAAGACCCGCCGCCAGAACCGCACGATGACGTTCGCTCTCGGCGGCGCGCTCGTCACCGCCGCGGCCGTCGCACTTTGGACGTCGCGCCCCGCGCCCGAGACGACTCCTCATCCCGAGGAGCCAGCCGCCGCGCTCGAGCCAACACTCCAGGCCCAAGCTCCCGCTGACACGAGCGCTGCGGCCGCTCCGGCCAACGCGCCCTTGGCCGGGGAGTTACTCGAGAGCATCCCGGTCGACAAATACACGTATTTGCGGCTGCGAACGCCGAGCGGCGAAGTCTGGGCGGCCGTGCCCACCGCGAAGCTTGCCATTGGCAGCCAAGTGTCAGTCGAAAATGCCGCCCGCATGGACGGCTTCAAAAGCAAGACGCTCGGTAGAACGTTCGACGTCATCTACTTCGGCAATCTTGCGGATCCCCGAGCCGCCGAAGCCGCGCACTCGTTTGCCGCCGCTGACGTGCTGAATATCGACAACGACTCCGAGCTCCCCCCTGGACACCCGAGTATCGCGTCGAACCCGGCGCCTGCGACTGCGGGTAGCGATCCCGAGGCCTTGCCTCCCGGCCATCCGGAGATCTCGGGCGCGAGCCCGCACGGCAACGCGGCCCTGCCATCGAACCTCCCTGGCACCGCGCCTGAGCTATCGTTGCCGAGCGTTGCCATCTCGCGAGCCCCCGGCCAGAACGGCCACGTGATCGCCGAGCTCAGCGCACAGCGGCAGCAGCTCGCCGGCCAGCGCGTGCGGGTGCGGGGGCAAGTCACGAAAGACACCCCCGATGTCCAGGGCCTGGCGTTCTTTCACCTGCGCGACGCAGCGGACAGCGATCTGGTGATCACCGCCAAAATACCGCCCACCCGCGGTCAAGTCGCGACCTTCGAAGGCACCCTCCGCACCGATGTCGACGTCGGCATCGGGTTTCGGTACCCGGTGCTCTTGGAAAGCGCCGTGCTCGTCGCTCCGTGAGGTGATCGCGCTCTCCGCTGGAGATCGAGGCGAGCGCGGGCCGGATTGCCGGAGGACCTGCTTTGGTGAGTGACAGTTCAATCGAGCGAGCGCATGAGGGACATGCGATCATTCGATTCGACGGGCGGCGGGGCGCCATCCACCCTGATCATCACTCGTGGGCAATACCGAAACTCTCCCGACGTGCCCGCACATCGAGCACGTCCGCGACGTACACCCGACACGCTCGGCGTGTGACGGCTGCGTGCTGACCGGAGACACCTGGCTGCAACTGCGCATGTGCATGGAATGCGGCTACGTGGGCTGTTGCGATTCCTCGAAGAACCAACACGCGGTGAACCACTTCCGCGCCACTTTGCACCCCATCGCCCGTTCGATCGAGCCCGGTGAAGAGTGGGCTTTCTGTTACATCGATCGACTGTGGTTCGAGCGTTTGCCGCTCTCGTAAACCACGACCGCGTCAGCGACGCTCAGACGTTCGGCTGTAGCCCGCGGCGCTGGCAAATGCTCGCAACGCGCTCGCGCAGCCAAGTATGCGCGAGGTCATCGTTATGGCTATTTTGCCAAATTTGCGAGTATTTGTAGGACGGAAGCGGGATCGGGGGTTCGACCACGCGCAGCCGAGCCATCTTGGCCAGGATGTCCGCACCGCTCGCCGAGAGCGTGGCCACGTGATCGGTCTGCTCGAGAATGTGCGGCGCGAGCAAGTAGTACGGAACGCGCAACGTCACGTGCCGGCGTTGACCGATCGCGGCCAACGCACGATCGATGTGGAGACCCGAGAGCGCATCGGCGACGGGCGCGATCTCCATGTGAGGAAGCTTGCCGTACGTTTCGAGCGTCAAGCGCTGCCCCACTTGTTCGTGGTTTGCGCGCACCACGCAGACCGCGGGCGCATCGTAAAGTGATTGTTGATTGATGCCGGGCGGAACGTCTTCGAAAACTCCGAGCGCCAAGTCCACGCCGTCCGCCAAAATCGACTCTTTGGACGTGGAGACGATCGCCCGAAGCTCTACTTCGACGTGCTCGGCCTCACGCTTCAACGTCCGGAGCAGCTCGGGAATGACGAGGATCCCGAAAAGATCGGAGCACGCGACCACGAAGCGATACGAAGAGGTAGCGGCATCGAAACTAGGCGTCTGTTCGAAGACCTCTGCTAGGGCGCGCGTTGCGTTGGCGACCACTCCTGCCAGCTTCTGCGCCTTGTCGGTCAGGAAATAATCCCGCCCGCGCAGCACCAGCAACTCGTCGTTGAAGTGCGCGCGGAGCCGCGCCAGCGAGTGGCTCACCGCGGGCTGGCCGACCCCGAGGCGACGCGCCGCGCGCGTGACGCTCTTCTCGCGCAATAATGCGTCGAGCGCCGCGAGCAGATTCGCGTCGATGCCAGCCAATTTCATTGCGTGCAGCCTACCATCGATTGAACTTCGGCGTTCGCTCCGAAGAAGCCGCAGTCCATCCGAATCGACCCAATCGATTGCTCACATGCTCCGAATCGATTGTTCCCCGCTAGTTACGAGACGACACAGCGATCGAATTTCGTGAGACGTTCGAGCAATGGTCGAGATCAAAATCGAGAAGTCGGGCGGCCGCTGGCTCGTCAGCTGCAAATCATTCGAGGCCATTTGGGATGACTTGGACTTTGCGGCCTGCTCGGCGCTGAGCTTCGCGGCGCTGATGAGAACCGAAACGCCGACTCTGGGCACCGGAGTTCCGACCGACGCGCTCGAACGGGGCCACCGATTGCGCGAGAAGCTCGCGCGCACTTAGCACTACTTGATCAGTTAAAGGATGGCAGATCTCGATCGGAGCGAGTCGCGATCTGCCACGAGACGAAAAACCGGCGAATCCGGCGCCCGGCTACCTCGTATCGAGCGAGGGTCGGCTCCACCTCGTGGCGCGCCTGCCGGGCAAATGCCCGTGCGCAGCTCAAAAGCTTCATCGGGCACAAGTGTCTAAGCAGTAACAGTCGCTCGATGGCGCGAGCTGGTGCTAATCACTGAAATAGGGTGTCGAGTTGGTGGTGACGCATTCGTATGCGTAGACGAACATGGCCGCAGACCAGGTTTGCCAATCGCGACCGATCGGTTCACCCGTCTGTGCTCG
>Ga0105241_10001939_pt1 | contig 15654 bp, 13 predicted proteins | sample KBSC64metaG_FD_80422 | JGI IMG/M metagenome (GOLD analysis project Ga0105241, IMG submission 80422) | Corn rhizosphere microbial communities from Kellogg Biological Station, Michigan, USA - KBS C6-4 metaG | ecosystem: Host-associated > Plants > Roots > Rhizosphere > Soil | place: Michigan, USA... | reverse complement strand
GTCTACCGGGGCGCGAACTGGCACGAGCGCGAGACGTTCGAGATGTTCGGCATCACGTTCACCGACCACCCGAACTTGATCCCGCTTCTGCTGCCCGACGGCTTCGACGGGCATCCGCTGCGCAAGGACTTCGTGCTCGCCGCGCGGGTCGCCAAGGAGTGGCCAGGCGTCAAGGAGCCGGGGGAGGGCGGGGCTGCGCACGCCGCTCCCGCCGGTCGCGCGACCCGGCGGCGCATGGTTCCGCCGGGCGTTCCGGACGGCTGGCTGAAGCCGCTGCCCGAACCCGGGCACGAAGGCGAGTCCGGTGACTCCGGTGCCTCTGGCGGCGCCGGCGACTCCGCAGCATCCGGATCCGCGGAACAGGAAGGCGGAGCATGACCGTCACGGACGCCGTCGTCCGCCTCGCCATCATCCTGGGGTTCTTCCTCGTCGTGCCGCTGGTCGTCGGCCAGATGGAGCACAAGGCCATGGCGCACATGCAGTCCCGCGTGGGGCCGATGTACGCCGGGGCCTTCCACGGCTGGGCGCAGCTCGTCGCCGACGGCGTGAAGTTCGCGCAGAAGGAGGACGTGGTCCCGGCCGCCGCCGACCGCCGCGTGTTCCAGCTGGCGCCGGCCGTCGCGCTGATCCCGTACCTGGTGGTGCTGGTGACGATTCCCATCGGGCCGGGCACGCAGGTCGGGCGGAACCTGGACGCCGGGCTGTTCTTCGTGCTGGCGGTGATGGGCGTCGGCGTGCTGGGCTCGCTGATGGCCGGCTGGGCCAGCGCGAACAAGTACTCGCTGCTCGGCGGGATCCGCAGCGCGGCGCAGCTGATGGCGTACGAGCTGCCGATGATTCTGGCGGCGTCCTCGGTGGCGATGGCCGCCGGCACGCTGTCGCTGACCGGCATCGCCGAGGCCTGGCACTGGTACTGGATCCCGTGGCAGCTGGCGGGCCTGTTCGTGTTCTTCGTCTCGGGCCTGGCCGAGCTCCAGCGGCCGCCGTTCGACATGCCGGTGGCCGACTCCGAGATCATCTTCGGCGCCTACACCGAGTACACCGGCATCCGCTTCGCGCTGTTCCTGCTGGCCGAGTACGGCGGCATCGTGGTCCTGTCCCTGCTGACCGCGGTGCTCTTCCTCGGCGGCTGGCGCGGGCCGTTCTACTTCGGCCTCGGCGCCGCCGGCTTCGGCTGGTTCTGGACCCTGGCCAAGACCCTGGTCCTGGCCTTCCTGGTGATCTGGCTCCGCGTGAGCTACCCCCGCCTGCGCGAGGACCAGCTGCAGAAACTGGCGTGGACGACCCTGATCCCGCTGGCGTTGGCGCAGATCGCGCTGACCGGAATCCTGAAGGTGGTCTGATGGCCGCGGACAAGACGGGCGCGGACAAGAAGAGCGCCGACAAGACGAGCGCCGAAAAGCGCGGCCTGCCCGGCGCCGGCCTGGCCAAGGGCCTGGCCACGACGCTGAAGACGATGACCCACCGCTCGGTGACGGCGCAGTACCCGGACGTGAAGCCGGAACTCCCGCCCCGCAGCCGAGGCGTCATCGCCCTGCTGGAGGAGAACTGCACCTCCTGCATGCTGTGCGCCCGCGAATGCCCGGACTGGTGCATCTACATCGACTCCCACAAGGAAGTCGTCCCGGCCACCGAGCCCGGGCAGCGAGACCGCACCCGCAACGTCCTCGACCGCTTCGCGATCGACTACAGCCTGTGCATGTACTGCGGCATCTGCATCGAAGCCTGCCCCTTCGACGCCCTGTTCTGGTCCCCGGAATTCGAGTACGCCGAATTCGACATCGTGGACCTCCTCCACGAAAAGGACCGCCTCCGCGACTGGATGTGGACGGTCCCCCCGCCACCCCCGCACGCCGCGAACGCCGAACCCCCGAAGGAAATCGCCGCCGCGCAGAAGACGGTCGAGAAGCAGGCCGCCGCCGAGGCGAAGGCCGCGGCAGCACGCGCGGCCGCGGCAGCGGAAGCCCCGCCGGCGCCCGCACCCGCGCCCCCGAAGCCGGCACCGCGCGCGCCCGAGGCCGACACGGCGGAGCTCCCGAAGGTCACCGGCCAGGACACGCCGCCCCGCCGCGACGGACTGAGGGACACCGCGGAGCTGCCGAAGGTCGGGTCGACGCAGCCGTTGCCGAAGCCGCAGCCCGGGACGCAGCCGCTTCCCCAGCCGGAGGCGGCGACGCAGCCACTTCCGAAGCCGGAGGCCGCGACGCAGCCGTTGCCGAAGCCGGAGGCCGCGACGCAGCCGTTGCCGAAGCCGGAGTCGCTGTCGGCGGGGCTGATCGCGGAGATCGCGGCGGCGGAGGCCGCGGGTTCGGCGAAGGTGGAGGAGGAGCCGGCTGGTGAAGCTGCGGTCGAGTCCAAGGCCGCTGCCGAGCCGGACACCAAGCGAGCTGCGGCCGATGAGCTGGCGGCGAAGGCTGCCGCTGAGCCGCTGACTGAGCCTGCTCCGGCTGATGAGCCGGTGGCCGAAGCTGCTGCCGAGGCGGTGCGCGCCGTGCCTACTGAGGCCAAGGCCGCTGCCGAGCCAGAGCCTGCTCCGACTGATGAGCCGATGGCCGAAGCTGCCGCCGCGCCGGTGCCTGCCGCAGCCGAAGCGCCTGCTGAGGCCAACGTTGCTGCCGAGTCGCCGACTGAGCCGGAGCCCGCTGCGGCTGTCGAGCCGGCTGGCGAAGTTGCGACTGAGCCCGAGCCTGCCGCAGCCGAAGCGCCCGCGGAGACCAAGGCCGCCGCTGAGCCAGAGCCTGCTGCTGAAGCTGCCTCCGCCTCTGCTGCAGAGCCATCTGTCGAAGCAGCAGCTGAGCCGGCCGCCGAGCCTGCCACCGAACCCAAGCCCGCCCGCACCCGCAAGACAGCAGCCTCCAAGTCGACCGCCGCCAAGCCCACCGCCGCCAAGAAGACCGCGGCCAAGAAAACCACCCCCCGCCCGCGCAAAACCGCCGCCCCCGCCGAGCCGCCGCCCGACTCCACCTCCGGCGGCGACACCGGCACGAACACCGGCACCGGCACCGGCCCCACTGCCCCCGACTCCCCGGAGGCCGCCGGATGACCACCCGCGCCCTCACCTCCACCACCGGCGTCGAGATCACCTTCGTCCTGATCGGCCTCCTCACCTTCGGTGCCGCGATCCTCACCGTGACCGTGCGCAACCTCGTGCACGCCGCGCTCTGGCTCGTCGTCGCGCTCGGCGGCCTCGCCGGCTGCTACCTGCTGCTCTCCGCCGAGTTCGTGGCGTGGGTGCAGGTGCTGATCTACGTCGGCGCCGTGGCCGTGCTGCTGCTCTTCGGGCTGATGCTGACGCGCGCGCCGATCGGGCGGACCACCGAGCTGGACTCCGGCAACCGCTGGGCCGCCGCGGTCGTCGGCCTCGCGACGGCCGGGGTGCTGGTCAGCGTCATCGCCGATGCTGTGCGCAGCACGTGGTTCGACCCGCGCCTGACCGTCGCGACCGGCACCGCGAAGTCGGTCGGCTCCAGCCTGTTCCGCTACTGGGTGCTGCCCTTCGAGCTGCTGTCGGTGCTCCTGCTCGCCGCGCTCGTCGGCGCGATCGTGCTGTCCCGCCGCGACGTGTCGGCGGACGCGGACACGGAAGCGGAAGCGGAAGTCACCGAACAGAGCCAACCCAAGGCCCCAGCCCAAGCGACGGAGGCCGAAGCCTGACATGCACGCCATCTACCCCCTCACCCTCGCCGCCCTCCTCTTCGCGGTCGGCGTCTACGGCGTCCTGGCGCGCCGCAACGCGGTGGCCGTCCTCATGGCGATCGAGCTCCTCCTCAACGCCGCCAACCTGAACCTCGTCACCTTCTCCAGCCTCCTGCGCGACCAGTTCGGCATGGGCCAGGTGTTCACCGTCTTCCTCATCACCGTCGCCGCCGCCGAGACCGGCCTGGGCCTGGCGATCGTCCTGCTCCTGTACCGCAACCGCGGTACGGCGGCCATCGACGACGCCCGCGAACTCGGCGAGGACGGCGCCCTGGGCCTGCGCCGCATCCCCCAGCAAGCGGACGGGGAAGACGGCGCGGCGGGCCGAACCACGAGCCCCGCACCCAAGGCGGTGACCAAGTGACCACCGCGACTCTCGCCCTCTGGCTCCCCGTCCTCCCCCTGTTCTCCGCCGCGGCTCTCGCGGCGGTCTCGCTGTCCGGCAGGGCACGCGCGGCCGTCCCGGCCCTGGCGGTCCTCCCGATCGCCGCCGCGGCCGTCCTCACCTTCGTCGTCCTGTTCGGCCACGGCACCGGCGCCGCCACCGAGTCCCGCATCCGCTACGCCGCGACCGGCGGCCCCGAGCTGTGGCTCGGCGCCCGCGTCGACGGCCTCTCGGCCCTGATCGCGGTCCTGGTCGGCGTCGTGGCCACCGCGGTCCAGCTCTACTCGGTCAGCTACATGGCCCACGAGGAGCGCTACACCTCCTACTCCGCCCTCATCTCGCTGTTCACGGCGGCGATGCTGGTCGTCGTCTACTCCACCGACCTGCTCGTCCTGCTGGTCGGCTGGGAGGTGATGGGTGCCTGCTCCTACTTCCTCATCGGCCACCACTGGGAACGCCCCGAGGCCCGCAGCGCCAGCATCAAGGCGTTCCTGGTCACCAAGTTCGGCGACGTCCCCTTCCTGCTGGGCATCCTGTTCCTGGCGCACGGCGCGGGCAGCTTCCGCGTGCAGCCGATCCTCCAGCACGCGATCGCCCAGGGCGGCCACGGCTACACCGCCGCCGGCGCGATCCTGCTGATCGGCGGCGTCATGGGCAAGAGCGCGCAGATCCCGCTCCAGACCTGGCTGCCCGACGCGATGGCCGGCCCGACCCCGATCAGCGCCCTGATCCACGCGGCCACCATGGTCGCCGCCGGCGTCTACGTCGTGGCCCGCCTCTACCCGGTGTTCCTGGTGACGACGGCGGCCTTGTGGATCCTCGCGATCGCCGCCGCGCTCACCGCCGTGACCGCCGCGCTGTCCGCCTTCGCGCAGCGCGACCTCAAGCGCATCCTCGCCTACTCGACGGTCAGCCAGCTGGCGCTCATGGTCGGCGCGCTCGCCGCCGGAGGCCGGGACGCGGCGATCTTCCACCTGATGTCCCACGGCGCCTTCAAAGCCCTGCTGTTCCTCGGCGCCGGCGTCATCATCCACAAGGCCGGCACCGGCGACGTCGACGAGCTCGCGACCCAAAGCCTGCGCCGCAAACTGCCCATGACCTGCGTGACCATGACGATCGGCCTGGCCGCGCTCGCCGGCTTCCCGCCCTTCTCCGGGTTCTTCTCCAAGGAGTCCATCGCCGGCGCGGCCTACGACACCGCGACGCACAGCGGCCCGACCAAGTCGCTCCTCGGCATCACGCCGCCGTCGGGCATCGGCTGGCTCGTCCTGGCCGCCACGCTCCTGACCGGCTTCCTCACCGCCGCCTACGCCCTGCGCACCTGGTGGATGCTCTTCGGCCCGCTGGAACACGGCTGGTTCCGCTCGGCCGTGGAAGTCTCGTCGCGCCAGCCGAAGGCTCCGGAGCCGGCCGGCCACGCCGGGACCGCGGCGGAGGCCGCGACTGCCGCCGACGCCACGACCGCCGCCGAGGTCGCCGCGGCCGGCGAATGGGCCCTGGAAGCACTCGTCGCGGAATCCCTGCGCGAGGAGACCGAAGCAGCCGAACAAGCGGCGGCGAAAGCGAAATCCGGCCCCGAGGCGCCACGCGCCGAACTCCTCCCGTTGGTCGTCCTCGCGGCGATCACCACGGTGTTCGGCTTCGTCGGCCTGAACCTCGGCTGGTTCGCGACGTGGCTCGGCGACGCCGACGGCAACGCCTACCGTGCCTCGGCGGCCGACGCCGGCAAGCTCATCCAGCCCGACGGCGCCTACCACCTGGCCCCCGCGCTCCTGTCGACGGTCCTGGCGCTGATCGCCCTGGCGCTCGGCCTCGGGCTGGTCCTTGCCGCGGCCCGCGCCAAGCCCGGCACCGACCCGAACCACGTCCTCGGATTCCTGCGCAAGCCGGCCTTCCTCGGCTTCCGCGCCGACGACCTCCAGGACGCGATCGCCGTCCGCCCGGTCCAGGTCGCCGCGGACGCCGTCGGGTTCCTCGACACCGAGGTCGTGGACGGTTACGTGCGGGGCAGCGGCGCCGCGGCCCGGCTGCTCGGCGAGGGCCTGCGCCGGATCCAGACCGGCAACGTCCAGCTCTACCTGACCGGGGTGCTGACCGGAGTGGTCGTCATCGCCGCCGCCCTCGGATTCGGAAGGTAGGGACGCGATGAACGCCCTTCTGCTGGCGATGCTGCTGGTCCCGGCGGCCGGTATCGCAGTGCTCTACCTGCTGCCGCAGCCCTTGGCCGAGCGCTCGGCGACGCGCATCGGGTTCTACGCCGGCGGCGTCGTGCTGGCGCTCGCGGTCGTCCTGGCGTGCGTCTTCAAGTACGCGAGGACCGGATACCAGGGCACGCTCGACTGGAACTGGATCCCCGCGCTGCACATCAGGTTCCACCTCGGCGTCGACGGCATCTCGCTGCCGCTGATCCTGCTGACCGCGCTGTTGTCGGCGCTGTGCTTCTTCTACTCGATCCGGCACATGCCCGAGGGCGGGAGCCGGCGGTCGTACACGGCCCTGCTGCTGCTCCTCGAGATCGGCATGCTCGGGACCTTCATGGCCGCCGACCTGATCCTGTTCTTCGTCTTCTTCGAGATCGTGCTGCTGCCGATGTGGGCGTTGATCGCCTCCTGGGGCGGCGACGGCGCGAAGGCCGCGGCGAACAAGTTCATCCTGTACACGCTGCTCGGCTCGGCCGTGATGGTCGTCGGATTCCTGGTGGTCTTCGCCTACACCGACAGCTTCGACATCGCCTGGCTCACCGTGCACGCGCGCAGCGACGTGCCGAAGAGCGCGGCGCTGACCGCTTTCGCCTTGATGGCGCTCGGATTCGCGGTGAAGACGCCGATGTTCCCGCTGCACACCTGGCTGCCCGACGCGCACACCGCGGCCCCGACCGCCGGCTCGGTGCTGCTGGCCGGCGTGCTGCTGAAGATGGGGACGTACGGCTTCGTCCGCATCGCCGTGCCGATCCTGCCGCAGGCCGCGCCGACGTACGCGCCGGCGCTGGCGGCGTTCGGTGTCGTGGGCGTCATCTACGGGTCGCTCGCGTGCCTGTCGATCGCGCGCAAGCCCGACGGGGACCTGAAGCGGCTGATCGCGTACTCCTCGATCGGGCACATGGGCTTCGTGCTGCTCGGGATCGGCTCGCTGACCACCGTCGGGATGAACGCCGCGCTGTTCGCCTCGGTGGCCCACGGCCTGATCACCGGGCTGCTGTTCTTCCTGGTCGGCGGGCTCAAGGTGCGGGTGCACTCGGCGAAGCTCGACGACATCGGGCGGGCGCTGTACCGGCGGGCTCCGAAGTACGGCGTGCTGATCGCCTTCGCGGCCATGGCGTCGCTGGGGCTGCCGGGGCTCGCCGGGTTCTGGGGCGAGGTGCTGGCGCTGTTCTCGGCGACCAAGCCGGGGTCCGGGTTACGGCAGGGCTCGTACATCGCGATGGCCTCGATCGCGGCGCTCGGGCTCGTGCTGACCGCGACGTACCTGCTGGCCGTGGTGCGGCGGGTGTGCATGGGGCCGGCCGCGACGGCGAGCGAGGAGCCGGTGACCGAGCTGACGGCGGTGGAGACCGCGACGTGGACGCCGCTGATTCTGCTGACGCTGCTGGCCGGGCTGTGGCCGGCGGTGGTGTTGGGCATCACCAATCCCGCTGTCCAAGTCCTGATGAAGGGAGTCTGACGTGACGATCTCCTCCCTCGTCCAGAACGTCTCGTACGCGCAGATCGCCGCGCCGCTGATCGTCGCCGCCGGCGCGGTGGCGGTGCTGGTGGCGGAGGTGTTCCTGCCGCCGAGGCGCAAGCCGTTGGTGTCGTGGCTGTCCTTGCTCGTTCTGGCCGGCGCCGCCGCTCCGGACATCGCCTTGTGGCCCGGGCGGACGGTCGGGACGTTCTGCATGCCGCGCAGTGCCGTCGGGCTGTACTCGCTCGGCGCCGGCGCGCCGCAGGGCCTGCCAGGGACGTGTTCTTACGTCGCCGACCGGTTCGCGCTGATCTTCCAGTTCATCGCGCTGGCCGGGGCCTTCATCGTGGTCCTGATGTCCGCGGCCTCGATGCGCCGCGACCGGATTCCGACCGGGGAGTACCACTTTCTGCTGCTGTCGTCGGTGACCGGGGTGCTGGTGCTGGCGGCCTCGCGCGACCTGATCACGCTGACCATCGCGCTGGAGACCGTGTCGTTGCCGGCGTTCGCGCTGGTCGGGTTGAAGCGGTGGAGCGGGAGGTCGTCCGAGGCGGCGCTGAAGTTCTTCCTGGTGTCGGTGGCTTCGACCGGGGTGATGCTGTTCGGGATCAGCCTGGTGTACGGGGCCACCGGGAACGTGCACTTCGGGCCGGTCGCCGTGCACCTGCAGGCGCTGTCCGGCGGGCCGATCCGGCATCTCGCCTACCTCGGCGCCGGGCTGACGCTGGTCGGGTTCGGGTTCAAGGTCTCGGCGGTGCCGTTCCACTTCTGGACGCCCGACACGTACGCCGGCGCGCCGGTGCCGATCGCGGCGTACCTGTCCGTGGTGTCGAAGGCGGCGGGGTTCGCCGGGCTGATCCTGTTGACCGGCACGGCTTTCAGCCCGCTGCTGAACAAGACCGGGCCGCTGCTCGCGGTGCTGGCGGCGCTGACCATGTCGCTCGGCAACCTGGTCGCGCTGCGGCAGCGGGACGCGGTGCGGCTGCTGGCGTGGTCGACGATCGGGCAGGCCGGGTACATCCTGGTGCCGCTCGCGGCGCACGATCAGGGGTCGTACACGAAGCACATCAACGCCTCGATCGCGTACATCATCATGTACGCGGCGATGAACCTCGGCGCCTTCGCGGTGGTGCACTCGGTGCACACCACCAGCCTGGACGCGTACCGGGGGCTGGCGAAGACCCGGCCGCTTGCGTCGGCGGCGCTGGCCTTCTTCCTGCTGTGCCTGGCCGGGCTGCCGCCGGGGCTGATGGGCCTGTTCGCGAAGGTCGCGGTCTTCGGCGCCGCGGCGGGCTCGCACCTGGTGTGGCTCGCGGTGGTGATGGCCGTGAACGTGGTGATCGCGCTGTACTACTACCTGAGCTGGACCGCGCGGCTGTTCGCGGCGCCGGACGCGGCGACCGCCGCGATCGGGCGCTCGCCGGCCACGCTGCGGTTCGCGATCGGGCTCACGGTGCTGGCTTCGGTGCTGTTCTCGGTGTGGCCGCAGTCGGCGCTGGGGGCGTTCTGACCGCAAGGCTTTGCGACGTGGGCGGGGGAGTCGATGCAGGACGAGGTGATCGGCTGGGGCGAGGAGACGGTGCCGCCCCGGCAAGACGAGGTGCCCCGGCAAGACAATGCGTCCCAGCGCGATGAGGTGCCGCAGCAAGACGAGGTGCCGGCCCGGCCGGAGGAGGTGCCGTCTGCCTCGAAACACGCCTCCCTCTGGGAGCGGTGGAGGGGAGCGTTCGCGACCGCCGTTCTGACCATCGGCCTCATAGCCGCCGCCGTAGCCCCGGTGATGCTGTGCGTGCGGGCCTGGCACGAGGCGGAGTCGATCCGCGGTGTCGGAGCCGGCCGGGGCGTGCTCAAGGTCTCTTCGTGTGCTTACCTCTATTCGGACAGCGACGGTGACAAGACCTACACCTGCAGCGGCGTCTTCACGCGCCCGGGGCCGCCGCCCCCCGCCGACGAGGTCGTGGTGACCGAGCTCTCCACGATGACGGTGGGGTCCTCCTACCCCGCCGGAGCGACGGTGGCCGGCCGGATGATCGGCGACGGCGAGGTCTTCCAGGCCGATGACGACTACGCGGCCGCGATGACGGCGGCGTGGTTCACCGTGGCCTGCGCCGTGGCCTTCGTCGAAGGGGCGGCCGTGTGGATGCTGGCATGCCGGATCCGCGGCGTGCCCGTGATCCGGCTGCGGCGCGGCCCGTTCCGGATACTGTCCATCGCGCCGCGGCGCCGCCCGTTCCGGCGACTGCTCGTCGCGGCACTCGGCGTGGCCGCGAGCTGGCTGCTGGCCTTCATCCCCCTGATGATCCTCTATCACACCTGGTAGGAACCGGTAGGTCAGGCCTTCTGCGCTACCGCAGGCTCTCCCCGGCTATCTGCTCCAACCTCCGCACCCGGTCCGGGATCGGCGGATGGGTCGAGAACAGCTTCGACATCCCCGCGCCGCGGAACGGGTTCGCGATCATCATCGAACTGGTGGTCAGCAGCTCCGGCTCCGGGGCCAGCGGGCGGGCCTGCGTTCCGCGCTCCAGCTTCACCAGAGCCGAGGCCAGGGCCAGCGGGTCGTTGGTCAGGCGGGCGCCGGAGGCGTCGGCCTGGTACTCGCGGGAGCGGCCGATGGCGAGCTGGATCATCGAGGCGGCCAGCGGGCCGAGGACCATGATGGCGAGCATGCCGACCAGGCCGGGGCCGTCGTCGTCGTCCGAGCGCCCGACGGGGATCAGCCAGGCCAGGTTGACCAGCCACATGATGACGCTGGCCAGGGCGCCGGCCAGGGAGGCGATGAGGATGTCGCGGTTGTAGACGTGCGACAACTCGTGGCCCAGGACGCCGCGCAGCTCGCGCTCGTTCAGCAGGTCCAGGATGCCGGTGGTGCAACACACCGCGGCGTGCTGGGGGTCGCGGCCGGTCGCGAAGGCGTTCGGGGCGTCGGTGTGGGAGATGTACAAACGCGGCATCGGCTGCCGGGACTGCGTCGAGAGCTCGCGCACGATGCGGTACATCGCAGGCTGCTCCACCTCGCTGACCGGCATGGCGCGCATGGAGCGCAGCGCCATCTTGTCGCTGTTCCAGTACGCGTAGGCGTTGGTGCCGACCGCGATGAGCAGGGCGATGGTGATCCCTGTGCTGCCCCAGAAGCTGCCGATCCCGATGATGATCGCCGACAGCAGCCCCATCAGCGCCGCGGTTTTCGCGGCGTTGTGGCGGCCGTGGAGATGCGTGGTGGATGTCATCGACGTCCTTGCCCGTTTGCGTGCCTTCCTTGCCCTTCCCCCTCCGGTCCAACGTAGGTGAAGATCTCCGGGGTTCCCGGGGCGGTGGGCCGGGCGGGTGAGGCGCGAGGGGCGGGAGCGGTCTACACCGCGAGATCCCGGGAGGTGAACCTGGCCCAGGCCAGGGAGAGGGCCACCAAGGCGTAGCCCGCCTGGAGCCACAGGCTGTGCGAGATGGTCCCCCAGTATTCGGGGGTGCGCAGCAGGTCGGCGAAGGCCAGCCAGTCGAAGGAGAACAGCCAGGGCTGGATCGGCGCCAGCTGCGGGATCGAGCCGGCGATCTCGGTGCCGACGATCAGCCCGATGGTCCCGGCCAGCGCCGTCGCCGGGGAGTCGGTGAGCGTGGAGATGGTCAGCCCGAGGACCGCGACCCCGGCCATGAAGCAGGTCACGACCACGGCGATGAGCGCCGCCCGCCCGAACGCCTCGGCCAGCGGGATCGTCGTGCCGCTCAGCAGCGTGACGTCCCGCATCGGGAACAGCGCCGTGCCGGTCGCCAGCGCCGCCAGCGTCACCGTGCACGTGGCCGCCACGGCGTACACGACCGCCGCCACGAGCTTCGCCGCCAGCAGCCGGGTCCGGCCGACCGGCCAGGCCAGCACGGTCCGCAGCGTCCCGTCCGCGGCGTCCCCGGCCACCTGGTCGGCGGCGACCACGCCGACCGCCACCGGCAGGAACAGCGGCACGGTCAGCGCCAGGGACGCGAACACCAGGAACAGCCCGTTGCCGGCGACCTCGTTCAGCATCCCCGTGCCGCTCCCGGTCCCGATCCCGGAGACCTTGACCGACACGCCGACGAGGACCGGCACCAGCGCGAGCACCAGGAGGATCAGCAGGTTGCGGCGGCGCCGGAAGGTGAGGGAAAGCTCGATGCTAGGAATGGCTTCCCACCTCCGGGCTCGTTGTTGTCGGGGTTGTCGGGGCTGCCGGCGCCGTCGGCGTCGCCGGAACTGCCGGGGCTGCCGAAGTCGTCGGGGCCGGCACCGGCGGCGTGGCCGCCACAGTCGCCTCCAACGACTCCGGCGTCGCGAACGCCACGAACAGCCGCTCATCAGGCGTGAACACCAAGCTCACCAGCCGGCTGTTCCACACCAGCCCGACCGGCGTCTGCTCCCCGGCGGCCATCAGCATCCGCAAGTAGCTCTGCAAAGGCGTCCCCGGAGTCCCGGCCAGCGCGGCCAGCACCGCGGCCGCCCCCTCCGGCGCCGGCTGCGGAGTCCCGCGCGTGGTACCGAGCCCGGTGATCAGCTTCTGCGGATCGACGCCGCCGATCACCACCGCCGAGGTCCAGTCCTTCCCGGCGCCGTGCACCGGGTTCGCCGGCACATCCGGCGCGACCTCCTCGACGACCTTGGCGCCGGGCGGCGGCGTGAACCGCAGCTCGGCGGGATCCGAGCCGAAGCTGACCGATTCGAACCGCGCTTGGATCGCAGCGTTCGAAGACCCCGTGGGATACACCGCGACGCTCAGCGGCACCCCGGTCGCCGCGTCCACCGCGACCCGCACCGAGCCCACCGTCGTCCCGTCCGAATGCGGCGTGATCTCCAGGACGTAGCAGTCGCGCCCCGCGACGCGCGTGGTCTCCCGCGTCGAGTAGGCCGTGTCGAACAACAGCGTCTCGACCGCCGACGGCCCGGTGAACGTCTTCGCCAGATCCGACGGCGAGGCGAACGCCAGCAACGCGTTGGTCAACGCGTCGACCGAGCCGTGGCGCGCCGTCTGGCGCGAGGAGTCCCACACCCACAGGTCGCTGCCGTCGCGGAACAAGTCGTACTCCGACAGCGTGTCGTGCAGCGCGACCCGCTCCCGCGACTCGGGACCCGTGGCATCGGTGGCGACCCGGATCACGTGCTCCCCGGACAGCAACCGCAACGGATCCGCGCCGCCGTCGCCGCCCAGCTTCGGCAGCTTCGGCAGTCCTATGTCGACGGTCAGCCGCACGGTCCCGGACACGGCCTGGGCCTGCGGCTTGCCCATCTTCTTCAGCAGCGACAACGGGGACATCCCCGGCAGACGCGGCGAATCCGGCGCGCCCAGGCCGTGCGAGACGAGGGCGACGGCCGCCACCGCGGCCGCCGCCACGAGCGGAGTCAGCATGCGCCGGTGCATCCGCCCCACTCCTCGGGCTAGGCCCGAAACGCTTGCCGGGCGAGGGCTATCCGGTTCACCGGTAGTTGGTGAACTGGATGGCGAAGTCGTAGTCCTGCTCCTTCAACAGCGACTGCGTGGCCTGCAGGTCGTCGCGCGACTTCGACGACACCCGCAGCTCCTCGCCGATGATCTGCGCCTTCACGCTCTTGGGCGCCTCGTCGCGGATCAGCTTGGAGATCTTCTTGGCGTTCTCCGAGGAGATGCCCTCCTTGATGCTCGCGCTGATCCGGTACTCCTTGCCCGACACCCGCGGCTCGCCGGCGTCCAGCACCTTCAGGGAGATCTTGCGCTTGACCAGCTTGTCCTTGAACACGTCGAGCACAGCGGCGACCCGCTCCTCGGAGTTCGCCCGCATCTCGATGCCCTCGCCGGACCACCGGATCTCAGCGTCCACCCCGCGGAAGTCGAACCGCTGGGAGATCTCCTTCGACGCCTGGTTGAGCGCGTTGTCGACCTCCTGCCTCTCGACCTTGCTCACCACGTCGAACGACGACTCCGAAGCCACAGTCCGGTCCTCTTCTCTTCAGATCTGCGCGGCGACCACGTCCGCCGCGCTGAACGATCCTAGACGCGTCGCTACCTCCATGAGCGCAAGTAGGACTGAGATGGCGAACCCAGACCGGTCACGTCGTCATAGCCGACACCGGCTGAAAGCAACCCGTCGTCACCCAACTGGTACAGCCGCGCCTGATGGGTCCCGCTTCCGTCCACGCCCAGGTCGACGACCTGCGCCGGCGGCGTGCCGGCCCGCGGCGTGTCCGCGCCGAGGGAGGTCTTGCTCACGTCGTGGAACGCCCCCGAACCCGCCATGGCGTACAGCGCCGGATTCAGGAAGCCGAATGGATGACCCGCGGCCTGTTCCGCGTCGGCCATCAGCCCGGCGAACAGCGGCGTCGCCAGCGAGGTGCCGCCGATCGTCGCCTCGGCGTATCCGACCTTGCCGTTCGGCAGCTTCTGCGTGGCCCCCGTCATGAAGCCGGTCATCGGGTCGGCGTCCATCGCCACGTCCGGCACCACGCGCATCGGCTGTGCCGCCGGCCTGCCGCCGATCAGCGTCCCGGCCAGCCCCGCGGGGACGACCCCGGCCTGGTAGTCCGGCTGCGCGACGTCTTCGCTCGTCCCGCCGCCCCCGCCGTATCGCCACTGGCCGGCCCCCGCCGACGGCGCCCACGCGCTCCCGCCCGGCGCCAACTGCGAGCGCCGGTCGCCCCAGCCGACCTCGCCGACGTACTGGTCCCACGACCCGACCGCCAGGCTGGTCCCGCCGACCGCCGTCACCCACGGATCCTGCGCCGGGTACTCCGCCTGCGGCCGCGCCGAACCGGTCGCGCACTGTGCCGAGGGGTCTTGCGCACCACAATCCCCGCTTGCGAACAGGAAGCTGATGCCCTGCTGCCCGCCCCTTTGGAACAAAGCCGAATACGCGGCCGTCGTCGCCGGGTCCTCGTCGCCGTACGTGCTGTGCGGGATGCCGCCCCAGGAGTTGGAGACGATGGTCGCGAGGTGGCCGTCGACGACCGCCTGCAACGCCGCCATCAGATCGGTGTCGTCACAGGACGCGGCGGCGACGTAGACGATGTCCGCCTGCGGGGCCATGGCGTGCACGGCCTCCACGTCCAGCGCCTCCTCGACCGCCCACGACGACGGCGTCTCGCACTCGCCGTCGGTCAGGTGGTGATACGCCGCCGGAGTGACCTCCCGGTACTGGCTCGGGGTCAGCGGGCGCTCGTCGTGGTGCGTCGCGTAACGGTTCGCGTCGGCGAGCATCGTGGGGGAGGCGTAGGCGTCGACGATCGCGACGGTGACGCCCTTGCCTCGCTCGTGGGACTGCGTGACGCCGTAGGCGAAGCGGAGCTGCTCGGGCGTGTACCCGCAGACGGCCAGCGGATTGCGGCCGCCGAACGCGTTCGGGACGGACCTGGCGGTGTGCTCGCCGTAGTAGCCGGAGCACTTCTGCGGACCGATGTAGTCGGCGTCGTCATCGGTCAGCCGGATGTGGTTCGTGTGCATCGCCAGATGGCGGGCTATGTGCCGGGGCGCCGGTGATGTCTCGGAGACAGCCCCCTGCGACACGGCTGTCAGCGCGGCGGCGGCCAGACAGGCGGCCCCAGTGGAGCGACGGACTAAGCGACCGAACATCAAACCCTCCCGAATCGGTGCGTATGTACCGCTTCGTACCGTCGGGAGGATTCGAGGATGCGCGGCTGCCCCGAAAGGGTTACCGCGCGTCCTGACTTCTAGTGTTTGAATGAGTTGAGGTACTCCTCCCGGGGGGATCCGAGCCCGGTCGCGCGGTCGTAGCCGGGCGCCGCGTCCAGCCCCTGGTCGTGTCCGAGCTCGAACAGCCGCACCTGGCGCCGGCCCTGACTGTCGGTGCCCAGGTCCAGGACCGTGGAGATGTCGGTGGGCGCGCCCGCCGGATGCGCGACCACGTCGGTGAAGGTGGAGGCGGTCGCGCGTTGGTACAGGTCCGGGTTCGCGAAGCCGATCGCCTTG
>Ga0105241_10001929_pt1 | contig 15686 bp, 11 predicted proteins | sample KBSC64metaG_FD_80422 | JGI IMG/M metagenome (GOLD analysis project Ga0105241, IMG submission 80422) | Corn rhizosphere microbial communities from Kellogg Biological Station, Michigan, USA - KBS C6-4 metaG | ecosystem: Host-associated > Plants > Roots > Rhizosphere > Soil | place: Michigan, USA... | reverse complement strand
GGGTACACGTGGCCAAGAGCAAGTAACCGAGAGGCGAGCCGACTAGCACTGCAACGATTTCGGCCTATTTCAAGCCGTAAACGCAGAGCTGATTGGAGAAGCTCGCGAGATACACTTTGCCGTTCGCCACCGTGGGCGGCGCAAACTTGGCAAACAACCCGCAGTCATCCTGCGTGGGGTTGTTTTGCGAGTTCCACAATTCTTGAGTGACGTTCTCGGCGTTGATGGCGCGCAGGATGCCTGGGCGCACGTCATTGTTGGCGTCACCCGTGAATTGGTGCGACGCCCAGACGATGCCCGTGTGCAGCACACTGCCGTTCGCGGAGACCGAAAGCGCCCCACCTGGCATGAGCTTCTTGTCGGGGATGCCTTGATGCGGTGCCTGCACGACGCTGGCCTCGACCTTGTCGAGATCGAACACCTTCGAACCGGGCGTGTAGCTGGCCGCCAAGAACGGGTACGCCTTCAACTTGTCTTCCTCGGCCCACACGAAGAGGCGGCTACCGGTGGGGCCCTGCCAAAACACGGGTGAGCCGTGAATGTGGTACGGCGCGTTCACGTTCATGAATTGAACGATGTTGTCGTCGGCAGTGGTCGAGTTGCTGAGCCCGCCCATGCTGTCGCGATCGACGACATAAAGCCACCCCCCCTTACCACCAGCAACGGCCAAATGCGTGCCCGGGATGAAGGTCATCCCTGCGGAGCCGAGGTCCAGGTCGCCGTAGTTGAGGTACTCGTTGTTGTACGGGGTGAACCAGCTGTCGATATTGAGGGTCGCGCTGTTGCGACTCAGCTTGAGGAAACTCAACGCGCGATTGCGGAGCGAACGAGGATCGCCTCCCTTGTCACCCACGGTGCCGTTGCCGGTAACGACGAAGATCGACGTGCCGTCCGAGGCGGGGCCTTGCCCCGATTGCCACACGCCGCCGGCCTGTCCGTCGGGCGTGGTGTTGAAGACCATGACCTGCGCGAGCGTCTTCGCGTCATAGCCCATGAGCCAACCGTGGTAGGGCCCCCAGTCGCACTCGCCGGACCAGCCGATGTACACGGTGCCGTTCAACAAGAGCAACGCCGTGCGTTGATTCTCGTACAGCGGCTGGAACTTCACGCTGCCGCCTTTGCTGCCGTCACCACTGCCTGGCACGCTGGCGGTGATGGTGACGGGGCTATTCGGCCGCGCCGTCCCATCACGCATATCGAGCGCGTGAAAGCGTTGCACTTGTTGCCCGCCTTCGACGGTGCGCGCCACGAAGTACAGCGTGTTGCTCGCCGGGTCGATCACCGGCGTGCCAACGATGCCCATATTCCCGCTGAAATCGACGTAATTTCCGGCACACGCGCCGCCCAGCATGCCGCCCGCGTTCATGTCGGTGTTCTGCGTTGGGCGTGCGCCCGCGGGCACGACGTTGGTCTTCCACAATGGGTCCGAAGCGCTGGCCGTGGTGGCGTCGAACGCGTACACGGTGCCGGCGACGGTTGCGACGTAAACGACGTCGTGCTTGCCCTTGTTCGGAATATCGACACCGAGCGCGATCAGCGGCTGGGTGTAAATCTGATCGTCGACCGCTCGCGCGAAGATCTTGCCGAACGCGGGGCTACCGACGTTGGCCACATTGAGCACCGTCTCGGCGCTGTTCACGCCGGAACGCGCGATGTCGTTGTGCTGTGTGAGCACGCTCACGTTCGACCCCACCACCCCGCCGCCGCTACCAGCGCTGCCGCCGCTCACCGAGCCGCCACCACCGCCACTCGCGAGCCCGGCAGCACCGCCACTCGCCAGGGCCCCAGCGCTCCCGCCCGACGTGATCGCGCCAGCCGAACCGGCCTGAGCCACCCCGCCACCTTGCCCTTGCCCGCCGCTCCCGGGCGTATCCAGTGGCGAACCACTCTTTCCGCACGAAAGCGCCGCCGCGCCCAACAAAACCAAACCTAGGCCGGAGCGGCCCCCGAACGATTGCAATGATGGTTTCAATGAAGAATTCCGCGCAGGTTGAGGGCCAAAAGCGCCGCTGAAAGGGCTCGTCGTAGAGGATACGCTGGCGCGGTTGTGACGGGTACACGCGTGCACGACAAATGCGGCTGAGCTCAGGAATTTTCCTCGAAGGCACGAACGCGGAACATCTGTCGGTCACAGGGCGAGCGACCTCACCTCAGCCCCTTGAATGGCGCAAACCGCGGATATCACTCGCCTCCAGCGGCTCATTCCGAGCCTGTTGCTGGTGGGACTCAGCGTCGGTTGCCAGGCTCACGCGGCGAGCGAGGAAGCGAGCCCAGCGAACCCGAATGAGCCGACGGCGGGCACGGCACCGTCGAGAGGCGTCGTCGAAGTGCGCCCCGACAGCATTGCGGCGCGAGGCGCAGAGTACGCCGTCGAGGTCGTGCCCGAGCAACGCGACTACTACTTGGTCTCACCGCGCGAACCCGGCCGCTACGCCGTGAGCACTCATTCCGAGCTCGCGCAGCCGAAGACCAAGCTCGTCTTCGATGCGCCACTCACTCCCGGCGAGTACCAACTCGATCTGCGCGACCAAGCCGCGAGCGACGCGCGCACGGTGGTGCTCAACGTGCCGCTGTCGCCGGGCAGCTATCGCTTCTCGGTCAGCTTGCTGGGCAACGCTCGCTACGACTTGGTTTTCCACGACCAAGGCCCGCACCACGAATACCGTTACACGCTGAGTGCACCCCTCGAAAGCCGGGTATTTCTGCTCAATTTACCCACGACAACCTGAGCCGCGGAGACATCAATCGACATGCGTTCCAGCTACCGTTCTCATTTGGCAAAGCTCGCCTTGGCAGCTCTCTTGCCCGCCGCAGCCTGTAGCTCCAGCTCTTCGGACACGCCCGGGCCTGGGTCGGGCGGACACGGCAACGCGGGCAGCGGCGGCATCAACAGCGCCGGCTCGGGCACGATGAACGGCGGCAGCGCGGCTCTTGCGGGCACCGGCGGGGCTTTGGGTTCGGGCGGCTCGTTCAACGTGGGCGGGAGCTTCGGCGTGGGCGGGAGCTTCGGCGCGGGTGGCAGCACCAACTCAGGCGGTGGCGCCGGCGTGAGCGCTGGTGGCAGCACGACAGGTGGTTCGGCAGGTTCTGGACAAGGCGGAGGCACCACCGTCGATCCGGGGCCGTGCAAGCCACGACCACTCGTGGACAGCTCGGATGTGGTGATCTACTGCAGCGGTGTCGCCCAGTGGGAGATCTACGACAAGAGCGTTTACACACAATATAAAGCCAATTTCGACGAGATCATGAAGCTCCTCGATCAGGGCTACGCGGCGATTTCGAAGCGCACTGGGGTGACCGGCGTCGATTTGCCGATCCGAGTCCAGATCACCAATGACACGTGCTGCGGCGGATTCGCCGATGGCGACGGCGTTGGTTACTCATCCGGCGATTTCCAGGATGCCTTCGGCATGGACTGGATCCGCGGTGTCGTGCTGGGTGAAGTCGTCAACTTGGTGACCGGGCACGTGACCGACAACTGGCCCAGTGATTGGTGGGTGGACAGCGTCTGGTATTTCCCCGGTTTCGTGGCGGTCGATGTGCTGCGTGAAGTATCGGGGCCCGCGCGCGCCACCAAGTGGGAAACCGACGAGAAGTACCCGACCTATCCCATCTACAACTTGTTCTTGGCCTTGAAGAACGAGAAGGATTGGACGTTCTACCAACAATTCTTCGCCAGCATCACGAAGGACCAAATGGGCTGGGGCAACGTGGGGGACAACCCCTCCACCATCAAGACCAACTATGTGATCGCCTACATGAGCCTGGCTTACGGCTCGAATCTAGGCGATCGCTTCGTGGCCACGGGCAAGGCTCCCGGCGCCAACACCGCCACGGTGCAAGCCATCATGGATGCCCACGCGAAGCTCGTCGCCGCTGATGGCCAAGGCAAGAACACCGCCGCGAATTGGGACAAATTCCGGAACGGCGACTACAGCGGAGCCGCGAGCGGGCTGTAAAATCGGGCGGAGCTCCGTGCTAGAGTCGTCGCGATGCTGCTGCACTTGGAGCAGGTCGTTACCGAACCGGCGGCTCGCGCTCTGGCCGCCGAGCTGCTTGGCGCGCCATTCGTCGAAGGCACGCGCACCGCGGCGCCGGGCGCGGCCCCGCTCAAAAATAACCTACAATTGCCGGGCAATCACCCGATCGCCATCGAGGGTGCCCGCTTCATTGCGACGGCGTTGGCGCAAAGCGCGGCCTTCCAGGCGGCGACGTTACCGGTCACCGCCACCGCACCGCGCTTCTGCCGCTATGAGGCGGGCATGGGCTACGGTGATCATCAAGACAGCCCGTTCATGGCGGGCGCGCGCCGCATTCGAACCGATATCGCGGTCACCGTCGCGCTGAGCCCGCTCGACGGCTACGAAGGCGGTGAGCTCGTCGTCGACAGTGACGGCGCGGCGCACACTTGGAAAGGCCACGCTGGGGATTGCGTGGTGTACCCGGCCGATACGTTGCATCGCGTGCAGGCCGTCACGAGCGGCACGCGCTCCGTGGCCATTTTTTGGATCCAGAGCCTGGTGCGCGATGCGGCGCGCCGAAAGTTGCTCTTCGATCTTTGGCTCAGCACCGAGGCCCTGGCCGCCGCGGGGGCCGCTGCCGCTGAAATCACGCGGCTCCGCGAGTGCCGCGCACAGCTATTGCGCCTGTGGGTCGAACCATGAGCCTCGTTCGATTGAAACGAGTGTTGAGCGAGGCCGCGCTGGCTGAGCTGCTGAGCGCGATGGCGAAAGGGAAATTTAGTGCCACCGGCGCGAATGGCCCGCTCGAGCTGGACGCAGGCCCCGCTTACACGACGGCTTCCGGTTTGCTCACCGCGGCGCTTCAGGCTCATCCGCAGTTCGACGCAGCTGCGCACCCCTGCGCCTTGCAAAGCCCGACATTCTATCGTTTCGAAGCGGGCACGGCGCCGGAGTCGATGCACGCGCCCGCGCTGGTTGGAACGTCGCCCACCATGCGCGTCGACATGGCGGTGCTCATCCCGCTCGGCTCGAGCGAAAACGACGAGGGCGGCGAGTGGCTGCTCGATCCAGACGGCGTTCCGACGACTTGGCGCGGCGAGGCTGGCGATGGCTTGCTTCATCCGGCGAGCACCGCCGCGCGTTTCACGCCACTCACGCAGGGCTCGTGCACCGTCGCGATCGTCCTCGCGCAAAGCCGCGTCAGCGACTCGGCCCAGCGCCGAATCTTGTTCGACATGGCCAAAGTCCTCGAACAATTCGCCGAATCGGGGCTCACGAACGAGCACGTCGAAACGGTGCGGCGCAGCTACTTCAACCTCCTCCGCCGCTGGACGTAACACGCGCGGGCTCGGCCCAGAGCCGCAACAGATCAGCCGACACGCGCTTCAACGACTCGACCTGCGGCGTCCGGCCGAGCGTGCCCTCGAGCCCTTCGGTCGCTCGCGCGAGATCGAACAGCACACGCCGAGCGCTCGCTTCGCGCACCAAGCTTTGCAGCCAAAAAACTGCGAAATAGCGCTCACCGCGGGTGACGGGGCTCACGCGGCGACGAGCCCCGGCTGGAAAAGCAAAGCAGCTGCCCGCCGTCGGTTGCCAGGCCTTTCGGACGCCGTCGCAATCGACCGATAGCTCGCCGCCATCGGCCGCAGCGCCCTCCGTGAGCGCGACGTACAAACCGATATCGGCCCGCACGCGTGGCAAGCTGACGAGTTCCGGCTCGCCGTGCTCGAGCTCCTCGGCGCCCTCGGCGTAGCGGAACACTTCGGGCGGCGCGAAGGCCGCGGGGCGCAAGGCCACTCCGAGCCGCGGTTCGCTCGCGATCGCGTGCGCAACGACCGAGATCGCGACGCTCGCTTCGCCCCCGCTGGCAATCACGAATGCATCGCGCTTCACCAGCGCCGAACGGTCGTCGGGCGTGCTCGGCGTGCCCCGCAACGACGCGCGTAGCCGCGCCAAGAGCGACGCCGGCACGACCTCTTCGAGCACGAGGAACATGTGATTACTCGGGCACTCGCCGCGTCATTGCGTGAGGATTCGACCGTCACCCTTGGTGGGATCGACGGTCACCAAAAAGCGGCTCGGGCTCATACTCTTGCCAGGAATCGCAACGCCCGATTGCGTCACCGTCAGGCTATTTGCGCTGCCGCTGGCGACATCGATCACGACATCGAATGGCTCGGCGAATTTGCCGCAATCGGCGCTGGCACTGGCAAACGAGAGCATGCCGTCGCGCGCGGTCGGCGCGCAGGCAGCGCGGGCTCGGTGATATTTCAGAATCGTCGTCGGGGTGTCGACCCAGAGCAAACCAGCGTCGACCTTCGAGCGGACGTAGGCCAGATGGTCCTTGTAGTTTTGGGTAGGCACCGTTTCCCAAGTGGTGTCACCGACGCCGTGCATCTCACGCAGGCCCCAGCCGCCCGCCGCGATCACGTCATCGATGTATTGGTTGAGCACGTACATGCGACAGGCATCATCGGCGCCGACGGTCTGCCCGATGGAGTCCGCCGTGAGGTGCTCGGGAGCGCACGGGCCGAGTTTGCCGTACATCGAATTGAACGGGCCGAACACGTCGAAATTCAGGCGTAAATCGTCGGTATAGGTGGGCAGATTGAACGCACCACGCTTGCCGGCGCGCGCGCCCTGATAACCCGCGCTCGCGAGCGCCGCGATCAGCGTGTCGTTGAACGAGTCATACGGGAAGATGAAGAACGTGGTGACTTGGCCTGTGATCTTGGCGTTGAGATCACGCGTCGAATCCCCGATTTCCTGACTGAGCACGGGATTTGCCGTCACCATATCCGGGTGACTCCAGGAATGATTGAGGATCTCGTGCCCCGCGGCTTTGAGTGCGTTCACGTCTGCCCAACGGTTGTTGTCGTTGCAGGAGCGAACGATCGCTCCGAACGCTGCTTTGAGGTTCTGCTTCAGTAGCTCTGGAGCCGCCGTGTTCATTTGACTCTGGTGCGGCACATCACACAGGTCGTCGTGGATCATGGAGTAGGCGCCTTTGGCGCCACCTCTCCAGGTGAACTCGACGCTGAAGCGGCCGGCATCGATTGAGCCACCACTGCCAGCCATGCCTGCAGCACCCGCGCCGCTAGCGCCGCCTCCCCCGCTACCGCCCAGCTCGCCGCTGCCGCCGACGCCGCCGCTCGCTCCGCTCGAGCCACCGGCCCCACCGTTCGGGCTTGGAGGCAGCAAACCACTCACCCGGTTACAGCCGAAGGCCGAAACCAAGATCACGGCGGACCACGCCAGCGCCGACGAGGCCATGCTTTGAGGAGAAGCCATGCTTTGGGAAGGGTACCTAGGGGTTTAGCGCGCCTCGCCTGCGGGCGCCGCCAGACAGCGGTATTCTACCCCAAACCCGTAATGGATTCGCGGATTTTGCGAGTTAGCGCAGCGCTTGCAGTGCGAGCGTCACCGCAGCCAAAGTGACGGGGCCCGCGGGCTTGAGCTCGGGCGCGAAAGTGGCCACGCGCAATTCCTCGAACGCCCAGCGCAACGCGCGAGCCGCGTGACGGTCCGCAGCGGTTTGATGCTTGGCCAAGAACGACCGCCACAATGGCGAAATCGGGGCGAGCTTGTCCGCATCCTTGCGCGGATCGGCGACCGCTCGTGTCAAACGTGCTTGAGCCGCGCGCAGGTAGCGTGGAAATTGCTCGAGCCTGCCGACATCGATCACGAGCAGCACATCTTCGGGAAACAAGCATTCGATCTGGGCGCGAATTTCCGCCGAGGCGGCAGTGCTGCTCGGGTGTTTGGCGGCGGCGTCGAGCGCCTTCCAGGTGTTTTGGAGTTCCGCCGAGGCGGCAGCCACCGCGCGCTCGACGCGTTTGAACGTGGGCGCGAGCAGCGGCACACCGCTGTTCAGTAGCGCCGTGAACGCGGCCTTCGTGCGCGGGATGGGCGCCTCCTCCGAGAGACCGAACGCTTCTTCGACCACCCGCAATAAGACCAGATCACGAAACGAGTCGTGCTCGGCTCGCGACACCAAGAAGGCATTCTTGCGCGGAAACGGCGCGGGCACCTGCTTTGCGAACGTCGCGAGCGCGCCCTTCACCGAAAGCATGAGCAAACGCCGCACCCCGGCACGCGTGCTCGCGATGGCCGCTCGCTCCGACTCGAGTAGTGTCAAATCCACGGATTTTTGCCGATCGACGAGCGCTGGGAAGGAACGAATTTCGGCATTTTGCACGCGCCGCAGCACGAACTCGGGCAACGCTTCGAAGTCCCAAGTCGAGAGGCCCGTGCGCTCCCACTGCCGCGGCGGCGCGGCGCGTTGCACGACTTCACGGGCCCGCGCGCCGTATTGCTCGATGAGCTGCGCCACGTCGCGGCTTTGCGCCACCACCTGGCCGCCGTCCGCGATCACCCGACACGTGAGGCGCAAGAAGGGCGGCGACGCGTGCAGGCGAAACGCGCTCTCGGGGATCTCGACGCCGCGCGCTTTCTGGATGGCAGAGCACAGCGCGGGCAGCATTGGTCCCGAGAATGGCCGCAACTTTTCCGCGAGGTCGCGCGACAGCTCGGCGATCGAGCCCAGATCGCGGCGCAGCGCGCGCGGCAGATCCTCGAGCAACAGCGCGAGCTTCTGCTGGTGCCAGCCCGGGATCGTCCAATCGAGTTCACCCGGCTCGAGTTGCAACAAGAGGGGCAGCGGCAGCGTGAGCGTGATGCCGTCGTCGTCCGCGCTGGGGTCGAAGCGGTAGCTCAGATCGAGCTTCACGCCGTGGAGCTCGAGCGTGTCCGGATAGTTGTCCGCCGACAAGCCTTGCTCGGCCGTCAGCACGTCCTCCAGCGTGAGCTCGAGCAGGTTCGGATTTTCGCGCTCGGCCACCTCCCGCCAAGCCTCGAACGCTTTCCCGTTGACGATGGTGTCCGGCACGCGGCGATCGAAGAACGTGAGCAGCGCTTCGTCATCGACGAGCAGGTCACTTTGCCGAGCTTTGTCGCGCAAACGAGCGATTTGTGTCAGGAGCGCGCGGTTGTGTTCTTGAAAGGAGCCTCGGCTCTTGTACTCACCGCGCACGAGCGCATGCTCGAGGAACAGCAAGCGAGCGCGCGCGGGCGCCACCGACGCATAATCGACGCTGCGCCCGCGAAAGACGGGCAGGCCAAACAGTGTCGCGTTCTCTTTGATCGTGCTGCGCGCCGATTTTTCGGACCAATGCGGATCCGAGTAGCTGCGCTTGAGCAGATGCGCGCCCACTTCGTCGAGCCATTCTGGGTCCACCTTTGCCGCCGTGCGGGCAAAGAGTTGGCTGGTTTCGACGAGCTCGAAGGCCATCACCCAAGCGGGTGGCTTCTTGGCCAGCGCCGAGGAGGGATGGAGCGCAAAGCGAGTTTGCTTGGCGCCCACGTACACCCGCTGCTCCGGGTTCCATTGCCCGATTTTCGAGAGCAGCCCGGTCAAGAGTGCGCGGTGGAGGGGTGCCTCCCAGTCGGCCTTCTTGGCGGCGGGTTGTCGATCGCCGGTCGCCGATTCTCCGAGGCGGAGTTCGCGCGCCACGTCTTCGAGTTGACGGTGAACTTCACCCCATTCGCGCACGCGCAGGAACGACAAGTAATGTTCTTTGCAAGCGCGCCGGAGCTCGGACGTGCCTCGCTGTTGGGCCGCGCGCACGAACTCCCACAGCTTCAAAAGGCCGATGAAATCCGAGCGTTCATCGCGAAATTTGAGCTGAACTTGGTCTACCTTCTGCTCGTGGCCACGAGGGCGTTCTCGGGGATCTTGAATGTTGAGCGCTGCCGCCAGAACCAAAATTTCAGCCAAGCAATGCTCGGCAACTCCGGCCAAAATCATCCGACCGATGCGCGGGTCGACCGGAAATCGTGCCAAGCGCACGCCGAGCGGGGTGAGCTCGCGCTCGCCATCCAATGCCCCGAGCTCTTGCAAGACGCGATAGCCCTCGGCGATGGCGCGCGAGTGGGGCGGATCGAGGAAGGGAAAGCTCTCGACATCGCCCAGGCCGAGCGACTTCATGCGCAAGATCACGCCCGAGAGCCCCGTGCGTTTCAACTCGGGATCGGTGAAGGCAGGGCGAGCCGCAAAGCTTTGCTCATCGTAGAGCCGCACGCAAATGCCGTCACGCACGCGACCACAGCGGCCTTTGCGCTGTTCGGCGCTGGCTTGCGAGACGGCTTCGATCTGCAGCGCCGTCGTGCCGGTGCGCGGCTCGTAGCGCGAGAGGCGCGCCACGCCCGTATCGATCACGTACACGATGCCCGGAATGGTGAGCGAAGTTTCGGCGACGTTGGTGGCGAGGATCACCCGCCGCTCGGGAATGCTTTGAAACACCTTGCGCTGATCGGCCGCGGAGAGCCGCGAATAGAGCGGCTGCACCACCGTGTGCCGCAATTTCCGGGCAGCGAGCTCGCGTTCGGTTTCGCGGATCTCGCGCTCGCCCGGCAAGAAAACCAGGATATCGCCGCGCGGATCGAGCGAAGTCACCGAGGCGACGGCGTTGCCCACGGCTTCGGCGATGTCTAGTTCCGGCTCGGGCGGCTCGTACAGCACTTCCACCGGGAAGGTGCGGCCTTCGACTTGGATCACCGGCGCGCCGTCGAAGAACTCCGAGAACCGCTGGGTCTCGATCGTCGCGGAACTGACCAGCACCTTGAGGTCCGGCCGCTCCGGCAAGATGCGCTTCAGCCAACCGAGCAGAAAGTCGATCGTCAGGCTGCGTTCGTGCGCTTCGTCGATGATCAGCGTGTCGTAGCGCTTGAGTAAGCGATCACCCGAGATTTCCGCCAGCAAGATGCCGTCGGTCATGAATTTCACGTAGGTGTTCGCGCTCGTGCGCTCTTCGAAGCGGATTTGATAGCCCACCTCTTGCCCGAGCGCGCACTCGAGCTCGGTCGCCACGCGTGCGGCGACGCTCGTGGCCGCGATGCGCCGCGGTTGCGTGACGCCGATCAGCCGTTCGGTGCCGCGCCCGAGTTCGAGCATCAGTTTGGGCAACTGTGTCGTCTTCCCCGAACCCGTTGCGCCCGCCACGACCACCACTTGATGCGTGCGAAGCGCCTCGGCAATGTCGTCCAAGCGCAGACAGATGGGCAGCTCCGGCGGGAAGCGGATGCGCGAGCGCCCGCTACTGACAGCGGGCGGTGCCGGAGACGAATCGGACATGCGAAGGCAGCCGTGTAGCACCGCCGCGGAGATTTGGCGTCTCGACTCGCGGGGCGCGGGCCCGAATGCTATGCGTCCGGGATGCGAATCGGTCTTGGAAACGGCTTCATTCTCGTCGCTGCGGCGCTGCTGCTCCCCGCTTGTTCGAAGCCCCAGCCGCCCACGATTTCGCCCAAGGCGGTGCGTGTGGCGACGGTCGGCCCGCTCGGGATCGGGCTCACCGTCGAGCTCGACGTGACGAACCCCAATGCCTTTCCGCTGGTCGCTCGCTCGGTCGATGGCACGTTCGCGATCGGCCCGGGCGCGGGCACCGAGCTCGGCCACGGGCACGCCGATCCGGCATCGAGCATTCCGGCGAACGGCACCGCAACGGTCTCGAGCGAGCTCGCAGTGAGTTGGACGAATCTTGCCGCGCTCGCCCCCTTTGCGCTCTCACCCGCACCCGTTCCGTATCGATTCAACGGTACCGCGACGATCGGCGGCGAAAAGTTGAACGTGAGCGTGCCCTTCGTGCTGAGTGGTGAGCTCACACGCGAACAGGTCCTGAATGCTGGCCTCGGCGGCCTCGGTCTACCCGGGCTGCGCTGAGCGCGGGTGACTCAGTGAAGCTAGAAGCCGTCGTCGACCGAGGCGCGCTTCGCTTTGGGCGCGGGCGCCGAGGCACCGAGGCTCTCGTAGGCAGGAGCTGTCGAGGCCAGGCGCGGCGGTGGCGGTGTTGGGAGCGGCGGCGGAGCCACCTCGGCGGCGACCTTGGCGTGAACGGGCGGCGCGACGCGTGGCTTGGTCGCGAGCTTCGCGTGAGCGGGCGCCGCTGGTGCGTGCGAAACCGTAAGCTTTTCCCGCATTTTCGAGAAGCGGGCGCGCACCGTGCGCGGGCGCCCGTGTTCGACGGCGAGATCAGCGACGTCGATCGCGACGGGCGATGGGAGGCAAGGATCGGTCGTGGGCATGACCTCGACGGGCACGGTGCGCGAGGTGGCCAATGCGGCACGCGGCGGCGCGGTCGCGGCGATGGGATTCGCGTTGGCGATGCGCTCGGGTTGCACGCTCAAATGTTGCCCCAACAAAGCCACGATGCCCACGAGGCACAGCGCGCACGCACCCAGCACGCAGGCGGCGAGCGCCGTGAAGCGCGGCCGCAGCGCCGGCAGCTCATCGAGCGTCACGGGGGCTGGCAACACGGGCTCTGCCTCCGCGATCTGCGGCAGGCGGGAGGGTAGCGGCAAGCTCGGGACGGGCGGCAACGCCAACGCAAACCGTGCCGGAGGGGCGGTCTTCGATTGGCGAGCGGCCACCTCGGGAACGCTGATTTCACCCGAGCTTTGATTCACTACTGCGGCGCAGCGCAGCGTTGCGCTTTGATCGAGCCGTTCGATCGCGGTGTTGATGGCCGAGCGGCGCCGCGAAAGGCTCACCCCCAAGCGGCTCGACACGAAGGCGGCCACGTCATGACTCGTGGTGGGCGCACCGAACTCATGCAGCGCGGCCTCCAGATCGCGCTGCAAGTGCGCGGCCGTGGGGTAGCGATGGCTCGGCTCTGGTGCCAGCGCACGCGTCACGATGTTCACCACCGAACGCGGGACGGAGCGCGGCAACGGGTGCGGGCGCACGCGGGTGATCAAGCGCTTGATCACCGAGCGGTCGTCTGCACCATCATAGGCGGGGCGTCCGGCGAGCAGCCGGTAAAGGACGGCACCGATGGCCCACACGTCAGCCCGTCGATCGACGAACGTGCCGAGCGCGCGCTCCGGAGCCATGTAGTGCAGCTTGCCTTTGACGGTGCCGGTGGAGGTTTCTTCGGCGATGCGGCCGCGAGCTTTGGCCACGCCGAAATCGATCACCTTCACCACGCCGGTCGAGCTCACCAGGATGTTTTGCGGTGATACGTCACGATGGACGACATCGAGCGCGCGGCCGCGCTCATCGCAGAGTTCGTGAGCGGCGTGTAGGCCCGCGCAGGCATCGGCCAAGATCCGGAGCAAGATCGGCAGCGGCAAACCGCCGGGCGCGTCTTGTGAGGCGCGCCAGAGGTTGGCGAGCGAATCACCGTCCACCCACTCCATCACCAGGTACAGGTTCTCGTCCTGTTCACCGAGGTCGAAGATCTGGGCCACGTTGGCGTGCTCGATACGCGACGCGATGCGAGCCTCGTCCAAGAACATATTGCGGAAGCGCGGATCTTGAGCGAACGAGGGCAAGATGGTCTTCAGGGCGACCATGCGTTCGAAGCCATGCTTACCGCGTAGCCGGGCCAACCACACGTTCGCCATGCCGCCACGAGCCACGGGATAGACGAGCTCGTAACGGTCGCACTGATCGCCGGGCACGAACTCGTGCGCAGTTCCCGTTTCGAGAAGCGCGCTCGGTTTCGAGCGCAGACCCTCAACGGTCGTGGGAACGAAGTTCGATAGGCAATCCATGTGTGTCGAGCCCAAGCTAGAGCTTGAGGAGAACGCGCAACGGCTGTGACGAACTCACGCGCTTACAGAGTTAGAGTGTACGAACCGCAGAAATTGTGGTCAATTTTAATGTGGCGTACGACAATTTCAGCGTACGCGAGGCGAGCTGCGTGTGGGCTAGACTCGCACACAGCACAACCGAGCAGGGGAGTCGTGCCGTGACGAATCGAAGACACCGTCACACGTAAATAGAGCCGGTCGAAAACGCGTGTGACGTCTCAAGTTGGGGCAACCGCAGTTCGATCAATGACGCGGACGGCTGTTTACCGTCCGCTTCGGTTCACATCTTGGTGAAGGTGAAATAGAGCGGGTTGAACTGATCGGCGACGAGCGTGAAGCGCATCAAGTACGTGCCCGCGGCGGGGAACGTCACGGTGCCGACATTGCTCACGATATTCCACGAGTGGTAGGTCTCGGGACACTTGCAGTTGGCAACGGGACTCACGGGGAGTGGAATCACGCCGGTGGTGATGCCGTTGCCGAAGTCGAGCGTGATGGTGGTGCCACCGTCGATCGCCATCAGGCCGCCGACGCTGTAGGTGCCGGCCTCCATGACTTGCACCGTGTATTGCTCCCATTGTCCCGTGAACATGTACGAGATGTACGCGTCGTCCGGCGTGGTGGTGCTCGGGTGTTGCAGCACGGGCGCGCCTGCGTTCACCATCGGGCCAGTCAACGTGGGGCCATTCGGGCCGGCAACCCAGGTGGGGCTCGTCACGGCGTAGTTGTCCGGTTCGCCGGTGTTCATGTGGCTGAGGCCGGCGTTGTCGTTGTCTGCGCGGTAAATGGGGCACACCGCAGGTTGCAGGCGTTCGTCGCAGCCCTTTTTCGTGCCGCAACACCAGTCGTTGATCTTGGCCATCCCGCACGTGGCCACTGACGGCGGCGATGCCGCGCCAACGCGACAATAAGCGACGCCGGAACCGCCTTTGTCGTAGTCGGCGGCGTAGATGAAGCCCGGGATGGTCAGGGTTTTGAAGGGCGTGCCCGTGTAGCCCGCGGGCACCATGTTGACCATGCCGCCTGCGGCCACACTGCCGCCGGATCCGCCGACCGCGCCGCCAACGCCGCCCGATCCGCTCGCGTCACCGCCGGTGCCGCCTTGGCCCGCAACGGGGACCGCACTCCCACCGCTACCCGCAGTCGCGCCGCCAACCGCGCTGTCGCCGGCGCTGCCGCCATTGCTCGACATCATGCCCGCGCTACCCGCCTGAGCCTGAGGCCCGGGATTGCTGGGCGAAGAAGAACACGCGACGCACGCCACGACCGACCAACACCAGCGACCGAATACTCGCGAACTCATGAATGCCTCCGAGCAGGCAGACCTCGGCCGTCGAGGCTGCGCGCACCAGTCGTGTCTGTGTGCGCAAGCTCGAGGACCCGTTCACGCTCGAGCGCGATTATCGGCGTGATTTTCGCGCATCGCGCTGTTTTTTGCGTGACCCGTTTGGCAATGAGCGCGCCGGCCGTCAGCGTATCGGGGCGTGTGCCCCGCTGTAAGAAAACGTAGGACACGCGCCTCTAATAAAACGGCCAGCGCTGCCCTGGCGCTTACCGCCGGCAGGAACTCGGTCGTAGGTACGATTTGCACCAGCCGTGGCCGGCCGAATACAGCAGTTCTTTCCGTGGCCTCCGATCACCACGGATAACCGGGGTTTCTCGATGGTTTCGCTTCGCAATCGACGGGCAGCCTGCGCGATCACCGCCATGGGTGTGATCACGGCTTCGCTCGTTCCGCGAACGGCGCTGGCGACGGAACCACTGAATGCAACGGGTGGCGCTCCCCTCGCCTGGACGGCGCTCGCCTTGATTGGGCTCGGTTTGCTGGGCGTGGCCGCGGGCGCCGTGCGGATGGCACGCCGCTCCGCGAATCAGGCAAAACGACTGAGCGCAGAGCTCGAAGCGAGTGAGCGGGCGTTGCAAACGCTGACCGCGAGCGCGGACGCAGAACGCCAGCAATTCGAAAACGAGCAGCGCACACAAGCAGCGCGGCTCGAGTCGATCCTCTCGAGCCTGCCCGATGGTGTGTTGGTGCTCGATCGCAACCATCGAGTGGTCCACTCGAACCCGGTCGTGGAAGAGTACATTCGGCAATCGGAGGGGCAGTACGCTTCAACCAGCGATTGGTCGAAG
>Ga0105241_10001928_pt1 | contig 15692 bp, 21 predicted proteins | sample KBSC64metaG_FD_80422 | JGI IMG/M metagenome (GOLD analysis project Ga0105241, IMG submission 80422) | Corn rhizosphere microbial communities from Kellogg Biological Station, Michigan, USA - KBS C6-4 metaG | ecosystem: Host-associated > Plants > Roots > Rhizosphere > Soil | place: Michigan, USA... | reverse complement strand
TCCGACCGCGGGCGCCGTCCCCAATATCGAAACGCCGCTGCAGATGAGCTTGACGCCGACCGTCGATCCGGTGGCGGCGCCGCTGCTCGGCGAGCATACCAGGGAAGTGCTCCAAAAGACCCTCGGCTATGATGAGCGACGTATCGCGGCGCTGGCCGAGGCGGGGGCTTTCGGGAAGCCGGGCAATACGGCCTGAGCGGGGCGGATCAGGTTTGATGCATCTCGCAAACGAATAACATCCCTGCGTTTGCATGACGCCTAACTCGTTCAAAGCGGTAGCTTTTCCCGTTTGTCTGCGGGTAATGTGCCGGCAAAACGGGAGAGAAGCACCATGAACGACGGGACCCCCATACGGCCGTCGAGGAACGTCGAGCTCGGCGCCAGCGGCGAAGAATTCCAGAATCTCCACGAATTCGTTCGCAAAGCCCGTGCCCGGCTTAACCAGAATGCATGGGACTATATCGTCGGCGCCGCGGAGACGGAGACCACCATGCGCCGCAACCGGATGGCGCTCGACGAGATTGCATTCCGGCCGCGGGTGCTGCGGAACGTCGCCCAGGTCGACGGGGCGACCGAAGTATTCGGCCGCCGCTTGCGCCTGCCGGTCATGATTGCGCCGGTCGGTGCACTCGAGATTTTCGATCCCAATTCAGGAGCCGCTGTCGCGCGCGGCGCGGGACAGTTCGGCGCCGCTCACATGTTGAGTTCGGTGTCAGAACCAGGACTTGAGGCCACCGCCAAGGCGGCGCCCGATGCCCTGCGCATTTACCAGCTCTATGTCCGAGGCGATGACGCCTTTGTCGAAGACGCCGTCAGCCGAACCATCGACAATGGCTATGCCGCCTTCTGCCTGACCGTCGATACCGCGCATTACAGCCGGCGCGAGCGTGATATCGCCAAGCGGTATGTCAGGGAAAGCCGCATCCGGGCCACCGGCGGCGACTTCCAGAAGGGGCTGGATTGGCGCACGGTAAAGCTGATCAAGGACAAGTATAAAATTCCGCTGGTGATCAAGGGGATTGCGACTGCGGAAGACGCAGCCATCGCGCTCGACCATGGTGTGGATTGGATCTATGTGTCGAACCATGGCGGCCGCCAGCTCGACCATGGACGCGGTGCGATGCACGTCTTGCCGGAAATCGTCACAGCCGTTGCCGGCCGTGCCAAGATCATGGTCGATGGGTCGTTCTGCCGTGGCACCGACATCGTGAAGGCGATCGCCTCCGGGGCCGATCTGGTCGGCATCGGTCGCCTGCAATGCTGGGCACTCGCAGCCGCGGGCGAAGCCGGCATCGTGCGGATGCTGGAGCTGCTGGAAGACGAGGTTATCCGCTGTCTCGGGCTGCTCGGCGTCACCAGCTTTGCCGAACTCGACAAGTCTTATCTGCACGCGGCGACCGCGACGAACCCGCCGGGCGTGTTCAGCGCCTTTCCACTGCTGGATATCGAACCCTATCGCTATTGAGAACGGCGGCCGCGCCGGGGCTTTTCGCCTGAAGACACGCCGTCATTTCCCGAGTTGATGGCCCGTCAGGGAACCTGGCGGGCATTTTCGCATTATCAGCTGCGCCGCGGGCGGTGCCGCCAAACACGAGTCTGGTCTCCCATGGTCAGGTAGTCGCAAGCGAATGGCAGAAAATCCTTTCGCCCAATTCAGCCTCGAGAAGGCCATCGGTCTTCGCTGGACGTTGCGGGATATTCAGGCTCGCCGGCTGAAAATGTCGCCGGTGAGCAACGAGGATCTGACGACATTGACAGGCCTCGGCCTGGTCGAAGCGCGCGACGAAGGGCTCGTGCTGACGCAAGCTGGAATCGCCGTGCTGAACGGGCCGTAGTTCAGCGCGCCTTCAGGAAGCTCTCGCCGGAGTCGCAAGGCGTGCAGCGGTAGGTCAGCACGTCGTAATTCTGGTCGCGCGGCTCTATCGTCGCCAGCCGCATCTGTGCGCCGCATTTCATGCAAGGCATTTCTATGGTGGTTTGAAACCGCGTGCAGGTTGGTGTCGGCCGAAGTGTTTGCAGCATCGTATCCCCATGAGACTTAAATCCAGAGACGCAACGCCACCTACAGCTGGGCCCAAACCCCGAATCACTATGCCACACTGTTGCCACCTTTGGAATCGGGCGTCGACCCCCGTACGGCTACGGTCCGCGAGAAAGGGAAATCATTCCCTAGACCATTCGTTGGGATCGGTCGGCCGGATGCCGACGTCCTGGGTCTGTGCCTTGGCGGAGCTGGGTCCAATACGGCGCAGACGCCGCCGGGAATTGTGCTAACCTGCCAAGGTCGACATTGGAGAAGCGACCATGACTGAACCGAAACTCGAAGTCCCGGCCGAGCTGCGTGATCTGGCCGAGAAAACCATCGACCAGGCGGAAAAGGCGTTTGGCATGTTCTTCGATGCCGCCGGCAAGTCGATGACGTCGATGCCCGGCGCGGGGACGGAAATTTCCAGGCAGGCGCTGTCGTTCACCGAGCAGAATATGAAGGCTGCGTTCGAGCATGCCCGCAAGCTGGTCCATGCGACCGATCTTCAGGAAGCGATGCGGATCCAGTCCGAATTCCTGCGCAGCCAGTTTACCAACGCCGGCGAACATATGCGGCAGATCACTGGCGGGGTCATGTCGGCCGCAAAGGATTCGGCGAAAGGCAAATTCTGAACAGGTCGCTAGCGGCGGCGCGCGATCGCAATACCGCACAGAAAGGCGACGAACAAGCTCGCCAGCGGCGCTTCACGGGTAATCGCGCTGATGGTCGCGAGCGGCATTCCCGGTCGCCGTGCGGCTGCGATCGCGTCGCTGAGACGGTTGGCCGCAGCCTGCAGCGCGTCGGACGCTTCCGTGAGCGTGCGCGATACATCGGTCGCCGTGTCGATGGCACGTTCCGCCATGCCGGGTTGCGAGGGCTCTGGGGTTTCGATTTTCACGTTCTGCAACTCACTCGATCGCTTGCCGGGTGACGGCTGACGTCCTGACAATGCGCGGCCCGGCACATTTGTTCCCCTCAAGTTACCGCCTTGCTTGATCGATGGAGGAACCTTCATCGTCGCTGGGGTTTGATCTCGTCAGAGGAAATGCACACGGATGTTCGGATGCCGAAGAATTTGGCGGAAGATCGCCTGAATCGACGTGGCGGCGCGCCGCTGAAAGTCGCGATTGCGGTAGCTGTTCTCGGCGTGCTCGGCATGCTGATCGTCGACCATGGGCCTTGGAACAAGCCGAAGGCACAGCCGGCCTTCATGGCGAGCTACAGCTCCACCGGCGAAGCGGCCCGGGCAGCCGGCGCGAAGGTGATGCCGACCGAACCGAAGCTGCAGGTAGAGCCCGAGCCACCCGTGCCAAAGCCCGTTCACCCGGTCAACCCGACGCCTCCATAGAACGCAGCGTTTGACACGTCGGGCAAATCACCGGCATAACGGCATTATCACCGAAGTTCGCGGGCTTCCGAACCCATTCGTCAGCGCACGCTGACGAATGCGCCCCAGCACGCGGCCAACCCGGCAGCGACCAGCACGAGAAACGGATTGTCGCAAAACGGGCTGCCATATTGGCACATCGCGACACCCAGTGAGCCGATCTCGTGACGGCCAGCCGCGTAGAACAAGCCCGACAGAATCGTGAGCACGGCAGCAACGAAAAACATTCGACAGCCTCCTTGCGCTCTGTTGGGCCGCAGGGTGCGCCATCCACGGCCCAACGATTTCGTTTCGATGTCGCTACGCTCGATCTGGATCTGTTTGCTCCGGCTACTTGACGCGTCGGGCAAATCAGGTGCATATTGACACCGTCGCAGATATCGCAGCCCGCGCCGGAAAACGGCGGCGGGCTTTTTCGTTTCACAAAACAATCGGCCAAAGCGGTTTCAATTTGTCGAAATCGTTTCGTCGAATTTTCTGCAATTTGTTGATCGTTCGAAAACGATTTGACACGTCGGGCAAATCACCGGCATAACGTCATCATCGCAAAAATCTTCAAGCCCGCACGGAGCAATCCGTCGCGGGCTTTTTGTTTGCAATCCCCGAATCGGACGGCGGCCGCACATCGACGCCGCAAACTCCCAACGCCCCCGCCCGGGCGTCGCGAGCGCGCCGCCGTCCGAGCCTTCCACGACCACCATTGGCCGGCATGCGCGAACATGCCGGCCCGCGGCGCGAAATCGTCACGCGCCGCACGCGGCCCCCGACGGGGATAAGGTTCGCGCCCCAAATGATCCGCGCCTGCACCCCGCGATCATGCCGCACGTTCCTTTTGGAGAGAAGCCGATGACCGCCTATCTGATCTCGCTCGCACTCGCCGGCCTCGTTGTCATCGCCGTATCGGAGGGGTTCTCGTGAGCACTGACATCATTCAGTTCATCCCATGTCCCAAACGCGATGACGTACAGACGGATTTTCCGGCAATTGCGTTCCGCTCAGTTCGGCAGGATCCCACAACCGATCCCGTCGATGCTCCGTCAGACAAGCACACCGTGCCGGACAACCGGGAAGCCTGAATGGGCAAGGCCAAAGCTCTTCTTGAAATTCGTTCCCTGGCGCGGAGCCACACCAGAACCGCGATCCGCGTTCTCGTCGGCATCATGCGCAGCAAGGATGCAACGCCCGCCGCCCGCGTGTCGGCCGCCAACGCCATTCTCGATCGCGGCTGGGGCAAGGCCACGCAACCGCTGGAGAACAGTGGCGACGGCGCGCTCGAACTCATTCACCGGATCGAGCGCGTCATCGTTCATCCTGAAAGGGGAGGCGGGGCGAATCATTGAAGTGCGATCGTTTGTTTCAGCGAGACGATCTTTGCTTTGATCGGCCGCCTCAAGGGAGCGACAGAAGTGAGCACAAGACCGGCGGGCACTTGAGGGCTCTGCACTCCGGCGCAATCTGCACAAAAAATCCTGAAACTATTGGATGCTACCCGGAGGATGATGCACGAGAAATCCTCATACGATCGATAGGGTCATCTTCTCAATAGATTGGTTGAACCCCTGCATCATGAGTGGCGCTCAAATGGCTGATCAGAACGTGACAACCTCGCTACTGCGTTCGATGACGTTCTCGCTGATTACGTCCTCATTGCTGCTTGCCCAACTTTCGGCCGCCCGCGCCGATCCCGTTCTCTGCATGGAAAAAGCAAAGTCCTATTTCTCTGAAATCGGTCAGTTGCTATCGAAAGAAAAAAACTGGATCATGCCGTTCGTCGAACTCAATGAGCGATACTCTCCTCTTGAGGATTGCGATACTGATCTCCTGCTTCAGGAAGCCACCCAATGGCGGTTTATCCAGCCAATAATCTACAATCCGCATGCGAAGGCGTATCTTGTTCGTTTCTGGAGCGATGACGTCACGGTTGAGTTCGCATATGACTCCCGGAAGAAAAAGTCCCGCGCTCACAGCGCGGGGTGGGTGAACAAGTAGCGACGCAGTCGTCTCGACGTTCTTGTCCTGCAGGATGCTTGCTGCATCCTGGGCGCTTGGCTCATTGTAGCAGCTCCGTTGACCCCAATAATGGTCGCATCGACCGACGCCGACCTGCTGCAGCCTTGTGTAATTTGTGCGCTGAGCGGCCGTCTCTAGAAGCGCGATATCTCATCCCAGCGGCTCGCGCGCGCTCTGCATCATCATCAGCAGGATGGGTCATTGACCATTTTGAAAATTCCGACAGCGAAGGTCTTTGAGCCGCTGCTCGCGCCCGCGCGTTACAAGGGGGTTTACGGAGGCCGCGGCTCGGGCAAGCTCCTGATCTGGGACAAGGTTCTTGGCCTTGGCGCAACCGATCCGCTCGCGGGTTTCGCGGCCATCACGTCGAATCTTGTTGTGTCTTTCTATTTTGCCAAGCGGGGTTTCGAGAACGTCGCACGGATCATCAAGCGATGACCGGAGAGCAGGCTGCAGATGTCAGGGCCATTGTCGTCGAGACCCTGGCCGAACAACAGAGCATTCGTCATGACGATATCGATGCACTGGTTCTTAAAGCGGTCGCGACGACGCTGACCTCGTTCGGAATCGACGAAGAAGATCGCAAGGAGTTGCGCGCGGATTTTGAGCACCTTCGACGCTGGCGTAGAAGCGTCGAGCAAGCACAGAGCTACACCTTCAAGGCAGTCATCACGGTGATCGTGACCGGCTTCGTCGGGGCCGTCTGGCTCGGCATCAAGGCAACGCTCGGAAAATGATCTGTTCGGACGTGCCGAAATACAAACGATGAGCGCGAATTCAGGTGCGACCGATGTATCGAATTCGTGAGGTTGATGCGAGTGACGATGATGTCGCGGACACGCTCGCGGAGCTTCATCAGTTGACATTCCTTGACGCCGCCCCCGTTCCCAAATTTGATCAAGGGCACTGGTGGCTTGCCTTTCGCGGAGCCGAGCCAGTCGCCTTCGCCGGGATCATTCCGTCCACTCATGTTTTCAATGCGGGCTATTTTTGCCGCGTTGGAGTGCTGGCGAAGCATTGCGGGCGCCGGCTCCAGTTGCGCCTGATGCGGGCCATGGAGGCGCGTGCGCGGCTGAATGGATGGTGTTCGATCGTCTCCGACACTACGGATAACATGCACTCAGCCAACAACTTCATTCGCGCGGGCTATCGTCTGTTCAGCCCCAGGCATCCCTGGGCCTGGCCGAATACGCTTTACTGGCGGAAGGACGTAAAATAACGGCTCGTCTATTGCCTGCCTCAAATTGCTCTATTCGCCCGGTGGTCTGGTGGCCACCGGGCCTTTTTGCTTTTTTGCGGCCAGCGTCTTGCGGCAGAGTAGCCATGCTTCCCGTGCACCCTTGATCATTGGCGGTCAGCCAGTAGACTGGCAAGCTCGGGCGGCGCAAAGCAACGGAGCAGGCGAGGAAGATATGGCTGGAGACGGCGGAAAGGCGGATGCAGGTTTGTCCGCGGGGCCGGGAGCGGACAGCTATGTTGCCATGGTCGCGCGTGCCAAGGCCCTGATTCCGGAGTTGCGCGACCGTGCTTCAAAGACGGAAGAGCTTCGGCGCCTGCCGCCGGAGACGGAGCGCGATTTGCACGACGCCGGCTTGTTCCGGATCGTGCAACCCAAACGCGTTGGAGGTGCCGAGCTTGACTATGTCGCTCTGGTCGATTGCGCCGACGCGCTGGGGCAGGCCGACGCTTCCGTGGCGTGGAATTTCGCCAATCTTGCCAGCCATCACTGGATGCTGGGCATGTTTGACCGGCAGGCGCAGGACGCCGTCTGGAGCAGGAATGCCGATGCGTTGATCGCATCGTCCTTCATCTTTCCAGCCGGTCGCGCGAGAAAGGCGAATGGGGGATATGTCCTCCGCGGTCACTGGCCGTTCTCCTCGGGCGTCGAGTCCTGCGACTGGAACATGCTTGCCGGCGTGGTGTCATCAGACGATGAGGCTGATGGCATCGAATATCGGATATTCCTGCTTAACAGGAGCGAGTACAGGATCAACGACACCTGGAATGCGACGGGACTGTGCGGTACCGGTTCGAACGACGTATGGGTCGAAGATGCCTTTGTTGCGGAGAAAATGACCGTCGCGGTCAGCGAACTGACCGGTGGACCGACGCCGGGAAGCATCGTCAATCCAAACGCGCTATATGCGCTGCCGGTATTCTCTCTTTTTCCTTACGTGTTATCGGGGGTCGGCTTGGGCAATGCGCAAGCCTGTCTGAATGACTACGTTGAATTCGCGCGGCATCGGGCTTCGACCTACAATCGTGCCAAACTCAGCGACCTGCAGACGACCCAAATCAAGATCGCAGAGGCATCCGCCAAGATCGACGCTGCCCGCCTCGTCATGCGCACGAACTGCATCGATGCGATGGATGATGCAAGGCGTAGCCACGTTCCGGACCTTGCGGCCAAGACGCGGCTCCGGCGGGATGGCGCTTTCTCGGTGAAGCTCTGCACCGACGCGGTCTCGCTGTTGTTCGCGGCAAGCGGCGCGCGCAGCCTGTTCACGTCAGGCGCGCTGCAGCGGCAATTCCGCGACGCCCACGCGGTGAATTCGCACCTCGCATTCAATTTCGATGCGGCGGGAACCAATTATGGACGCGTGGCGCTTGGCCTGCCGTCCGAAAATCTGACGCTCTGAGGCCTGGCGGATGTCTGACGCACCCAAACATCCAGCCGATCCGGCCAATGAATTTGCCAGCGACAACTCGGCGATCGATCCGCGGGACTTCCGCAATGCACTTGGTACGTTTGCCACAGGCGTCACCATCGTCACGGCGATGTCCGCAGAAGGAAGGCCGTATGGCGTGACCTGCAACTCGTTTGCCTCGGTGTCGCTCAATCCGCCGCTGGTATTGTGGAGTCTCGGGATGTTCTCTCAAGGACTCACGATCTTCCAGAACGCCAGCCATTTCACGATCAATGTTCTCGGAGCTTCCCAGCAAGCACTGGCGTCGAAGTTTGCAAAATCGTCCGACGACAAGTTCGCGGGCGTGAGCTGGACGCCGGGGCTTGGCAACGCGCCGGTACTGACCGACAGCGTCGCTAACTTCCAATGCCGCGCGGCCAATCGATATTACGGCGGCGACCACATCATCTTCCTGGGCGCTGTCGAGGCCTACGCCTATAATCGGCAGGAGCCTCTGCTGTTTGCGCGCGGCGGCTTCGGCCGGTTCATTGCTGGAGACGGCAACGCTTCCTCGTGAGTGGACCGCCGAAGCTCGATGGCGGTCCTGCGGTAGGCCGCAATTCTAGTTCTTTGCCATCTCAGCACGATACCAGTCGCCGATCTCGCTGGCTGTCATCAGTGCAATGCCGTCGTGACCGAGGACGTAGTCGAGCAGTGCCTCCAGATACTTGATGCGATGTGGCACGCCCGTGATGTAGGGGTGAATCGAGATGGCCATGATCCGCGCGTTCGATGCGCCTTCCAGATACAGCCGGTCGAACTGATCGGTGCAGCGCTTCAGGAATTGCTCGGAAGGCAGATGCTGCAGCGCGTGGATGACGATGTCGTTGGTTTCGACCGAATATGGGATCGTGGTGATGATACCGTGAGGCGTGGCGATGTCCTGCGGCAGATCGTCGATCACCCAGTCAGCGATATACTCGATGCCATTGAGGCGAAGCAGATCGAGTGTCTCCTCAGTTTCCGTAAGGCCGGGGCTTTCCCATGACCGTGGCGGCTTCCCTGAGAATTTCGAAATCGTCTCGACCGAGCGCTTGATCGCATCCGCCTGGTTCTCGACCTTGTGCATCGGCCCCTGCACGAAACCATGACCCATGAATTCGAACCCGGCGTCGAGAGCGGCGGACGCGACGCGCGGGTAGGCGTTGCAGACATTGGCATTGAGCGCCAATGTCACCGGCATTTTGCGATCGGTCAGCGCCTTGAACTGTCGCCAGAAGCCGGCGCGCATCCCGTATTCATGCCATGACCAGTTCGGCACGTCGGGCAACAGCGGCTGACCCATCGGCGGGCTCAGCACCGTGCGCGGCATGGCGTTCTCAATCCGCCATTCTTCAACATTCAGGATAACCCATACCGCCAGCTTCTTGCCGGCGGGAAGCGTCAGCTTCGGTCGGTCGACTTGTGCCTGGTAGGGAATGCGATCGCTCAGTGCCACGGCAAGCTTTCCTGATGGAGATGGACTATTCGGCGGCCTTGGAACCGCTGGATGCGCCGGCATTAACGCGCGGCATGACCTTTTCGGCCATCAGAATCATGGACCGGCGTCCGAGTTCGCGATCCTTCCAATCCTTGCCCGCATAGAGCAGTGTGCCGAAAGGCCCGGTCTCCTCCTGAAAAGCCAGCAGTTGATCGGCGACGCTTTCCGGCGTGCCATGAATGATCAGCTTGTCGCAGATCGACTCCAGCGTCACCTCATCGTCGGGCTGATCGCGGCGCGTTTTGAACAATTCGATACGGCCACCGCGCTTCAGCTTGGTGAATAGCGAGCGATAGTAATAAACATAGGGTCCGTTCGGATCCGTGGCGTAGGCCTTTGCCGTTGCCGCGTCCCTGGCAACGAACACGCTCTTGGCAACGCGCCAATTTGCCGTATCCGCAGGCCGGCCGGCGCGTTCGCATCCCTCTACGTATTTCGGCCAGTGGCTTTTCACCCAGGCCGGCATCAGGAAGTTTGCCGAGATTGGCTCCCAGCCGCGTGCGGCCGCTTCCGTCACCCCCTTGGAAAAGGGCGCCACCGCAGTGACTACGATCGGCGGGTGCGGCCGCTGCAGTGGGCGCGGGATGAAGCCCTGGCCGATGTCCTCGATCAGGGCCTTCTGAACCGATATGTTCCAGAATTGGCCCTGCATATTATAAGGCGGGTCGCTGGCCCAAATCTGAAGCACCTGATTGATCGCCTCCAGGAACATGGCATTCCTGTCCGCCTCGAGATTGCCGAACACTTCCGCGTCCGACAACAGGCCGCCGGGGCTGATGCCGAAGATCAGGCGTCCGTCGAGCATGTGATCGAGCATCGCGATCGAGGCCGCAATCGCTGCCGGATGTGCGTTCGGCATGTTGACGGTGCCCGTGCCGAGCTTGATCTGCTTGGTTGCCGCCGCGAGCCACGCAATGAAGGCGATGCAGGAAGTGATGTTTTCGGCCTTGTCGGTGACGTGCTCGCCGACATAGGCTTCGGTGAAGCCGAGTTCATCGGCCAGCAGGAAAGCCTCGCGGTCCTCCTTGAGCGAAAGCCGCCAATCCTTGTCGACAGGATGGATCGGCATCGTGAAGAACCCAAGCTTCATGGTCTGCTCTTCCCCAGGGCAGGCTTTTTGTTTGGAAGAACGTGCGTCGTTCGTCGTTCGAAAACAAGCTCAAAGTCGAAATAATTACCCGATAACAAACTTGACCTTTGTTGGTCCCAGCCCTCTAATTCCGCAAAAATACTGATAGTCGGCCGGGGAGGTCACGCCAAAAATGAAAGCCTCGGCTTTCGCTTACGCCCGCGCAACCAGCGTCGCAAATGCGCTGGAATTGCTGACTGTGCATGGCGAAAGGGCCAAGGTGTTGTCGGGCGGCCAGAGCCTGCTGCCGGCAATGAATCTGCGTCTGATCGCGCCCGAACTCATCATCGATATCGGCGACCTAGCCGAGTTGCGTGGCGTTGTGGTGAAGGGGGGCGTCCTCACCATTGGTGCGCTGACACGTCACGTCGATCTCTTGAAATCCCCGGAAATAGCAGCCCATGCTTCCTTGCTGACGGATGCGGTCGCCCATATCGCCCATCCTGCAATCCGCAACCGCGGCACCATCGGAGGAAGCCTTGCGCATGCAGATCCAGCTTCCGAACTGCCGGCCTGCATGCTCACGCTCGGCGCTACCATCATCGTTCACGGGCCAGGCAGGGAGCGGCGGATTGCGGCAAGCGAGTTTTTCGCCGGGATCTACGAAACTGCGCTTAGGCCACAGGAGTTGCTGGTCGCCGTTGAGTTGCCGGTGAGCCCAAAAAATTCGACGTATTTCTTTCATGAATTCGCCCGCCGGCATGGCGACTACGCAATCGTCGGCCTCGCAGCGCAGGCCGTCGTCAATGACGGGCGGTTCGCCGATCTTCGCCTTGGTTTCTTTGCCGTCGGCGATCGCCCGTTGCTAGCCGGATCGGCCGGCAAACTGGTCAATGTCACTATTACGTCTGCAGTATTCTCGGAGGCGTGTTCCGCATTGGATGAAGAACTCGACCCGCTGGAGGATCAGCAGGCGACACCCGCCATGCGCCGGCATCTGGCGAAGGTCCTGCTGGCGCGCTGCGTATCCTCGCTGCTTGATCGCCCCGATCTCCATGCGGGAGCATCGGCGTGACGACTGCGGTTGCGATTTCGTTGAGTGTCAATGGTGAGCGTGTTGAAGCGAATGTACTGCCGCGCCTGAATTTGGCGGATTTCCTTCGCGAGCATCTCAAGCTGACCGGCACACATGTCGGTTGCGAACACGGGGTGTGCGGCGCATGCACCGTTCGTGTTAATGGCGATATCGTCCGTTCCTGCTTGTTGCTTGCTGTACAGGCGCACAATGCGACGGTCGAGACGATCGAGGGGGTCTCCGACAGCGGTGAGATTGCCGATTTGCAGTCTGCATTCCGGGAACGCAACGCACTGCAATGCGGCTTCTGTACGCCCGGAATGCTGATGGCAGCGCAGGATCTCTTGAAGCAATCGTCGTGTCCGGATCGAGAACAGATCCGCGAACATCTCTCCGGCAATTATTGCCGGTGCACAGGCTACCAGGCCGTCATCGACGCCATCGAGACCACAGCGCGGGCCCGCGCCGAACGCTTGTCATGACATCAGAACAGGAAAAATCTGAAACGCTTTCTGCGCTGGACCGTCCAAACTCCTATATCGGCAAGACGGTGCCACGGCCGAACCTTGACCGGCTGATGCAGGGGCGGGGGCTCTATGTCAGCGACATCGAGCTGCCGCGCATGGTGCATGTCGTATTCCTGCGTTCGCCGCACGCGCACGCGAACATCAAAGGCATCGACGCCTCAATGGCCAAACGGATGCCGGGAGTGGTCGCCGTCGTTTCAGGCAAGGAACTCTCGGCCGTCATCACGCCGTGGGTCGGCGTACTATCGCATTTGAAGGGCCTCAAATCCGCCCCGCAACGCGCTATTGCGGTTGACCGCGCCTGCTGGCAGGGCGAAGCGGTCGCGGCCGTGGTGGCGAGCAGTCGCGCGCAGGCGGAGGACGCCGCGGAGCTTGTCTCGGTAGACTATGAGGAACTCGACGCCGTAACGGACATGCGCAGCGCGCTTGATCCAGCTACAGCGGTGATCCACGTCTCGCTCGGCGACAACCTTGCTTTTGAGCGCAATCACGATTCCGGCGCCGTCGATCAGGCCTTTGCCGAATCCGACGAGGTGGTGGAAGCAGAGTTTGTTTTCGGGCGGCACACCGGCGTGACACTCGAACCGCGCGCGGTGGTGGCCGACTGGAACGCCGCAGAAGCGAGGCTGACCATCTATCAAGGGACGCAAGCGCCGCATATGGTGCAAAACATTGCGGCGCTTCATCTCGGTTTGAAGGAATCGCAGGTTCGCGTGGTCTGCAAGGACGTCGGCGGCTCCTTCGGTATCAAGGTTCACATCTATGCCGACGAGATGGCGACTTATGCGCTGTCCAAGCTGCTGCGGCGTCCGGTCAAGTTCGTCGCCGACCGGGTCGAGAGCTTCAATACCGATATTCATGCCCGCGACCATCGTTGCAAGGGAAAGATCGGCGTCAAGCGCGACGGCACTATCACGGCATTCGAGATCGACGATCTCACGGGAATCGGGCCCTATTCCATGTACCCGCGCACCAGCGCGATCGAAGCCAATCAGGTCGTCAATCTCGTCGGCGGTCCCTACCTGACCAGGAACTATCGTGCCCGGGCCCGCGTCGTGTTCCAGAACAAGAACGTGATGTGCCAGTACCGCGCCGTTGGTCATCCGATCGCCTGCTCGGTGACGGAAGGCCTGGTCGATCTGGCGGCCATGAAGATCGGTATGGACCCGATCGAGATCCGCCGCCGCAATCTGATTGCCGATGACGCTTACCCCTGCGGTTCGCCGTCAGGCTTGCGCTTCGAACAACTGTCGCACCATGCAGCGCTCGCCAAGCTCGTCAAGATGATGGACTATGACGCGTTGCGCGCCGAGCAGACCGCCCTGCGAGCGAAGAACATCCATCGTGGCATCGGCATCGCCAGTTTTATAGAGGTCACCAATCCCAGTGCGGCGTTTTATGGCGTCGGCGGTGCGAAGATATCCTCGCAGGATGGCGTTGCGGTGCGGCTGGACGCGCAGGGGTCAGTGATCTGCCAAACAAGTATCACCGAACAGGGGCAGGGATCGGAATCGCTTACCGCGCAGATCGTTGGAAGCGTACTCGGCGTCTCGATGGATCGAGTCCGCGTGATCCTCGGCGATACCGACAATACGCCGTATGGCGGAGGCACCTGGGCCTCGCGCGGCGCTGGTATCGGTGGGGAAGCCGCGCTTCAAGCTGCCAAGGTACTGCGCAAAAACATCCTCGACGTGGCGGCCGCCGTCCTGCAATCGACGTCAGGGGAACTCGACATTGTCAACAATGGCGTTGTGAATGCCGTCGATGGTACGCCGCGGATCGATTTGAGCGAGCTCGCGCGCATTGTCTATTTTCGTCCCGATACGCTGCCGCCGGGCATTCAGCCCGAGTTTATGGCTACCAGGCACTTTGTCCCGCGCGAATACCCATTCGCCTTCACCAACGGCGTTCAGGCATCGTGGCTGGAAGTCGATGTTGATACCGGCTTTGTGAAGCTGCTGAAGCACTGGGTGGTTGAGGATTGCGGCACCATCATCAATCCGCAATTGGTCGATGAGCAGATCAGGGGTGGCGTGGTGCAGGGCCTTGGCGCTGCGCTGTTCGAGAAATGCGTTTACGACGAACGTGGCCAACTCACCAACGCGAATATGGCCGATTACCTGGTTCCGATGTCCGGTGAGATGCCGGATATCGATGTCGGGCATGTGGTTTCGCCAACGCTGGAAACGGAGCTGGGTGCGAAGGGAGCAGGCGAGGCCGGTACGGCGGGTGCGGCCGCGGCTGTAACCAATGCTACCAACGACGCGCTCAGGCCGTTTGGGACAATCATCACGGAAATCCCGCTAACGCCTCAGGTTATCCTGACGGCCTTGGGACGAATATAGTACGACGGCGATAAGATCGATCAGACACAACGAGAAGCCATATGGACCAAGCTCAACGCGCCATGCAGACCGAGTCCAACGAAGTCCTCTACGAGGTAGCCGATCACATCGCCGTCATCACGCTCAACGCTCCCGAGCGCATGAACACGATTTCCGGACCGATGCTGAATGACCTGACGCGGCTGCTTATCAGGGCAAACGAAGATCGCGACGTTCGCTGCGTCATCCTTACCGGCAATGGGCGTGCATTTTGTGCCGGTCTGGACTTGCGTAAGGAGCGCAGCGGGGATGGCCTCAGTTCGGCTTCGTCAGCGACTTCGCTGGACCTGCGCAACACGCCGCCGACCGTTTTGCAGGCCATGGACAAGCCGACGATTTGCGCCGTGAATGGCGGAGCCGCGGGATACGGCATGGATACGGCGCTCGGCTGCGATATTCGCATCATGGCGGAATCGTCAAAGCTGGCGGCCGCCTTCGTCAAGCGCGGCGTGGTGCCGGAATCGGGCGGTACGTGGTTTCTGCCCCGCATGATCGGCTGGGCGAAGGCATCCGAACTGATCTTCACCGGCCGCACGCTCTCGGCGCGGGAAGCCCTCGACTGGGGGCTTGCCAACGAGGTCGTGCCGGATGCCGCCCTGATGGGACGGGCGCGCGAGGTGGCACGCGAGATCGCGGCCAACGCGCCGCTGGCAGTCCAGGCCGCCAAGCGCATGATGCGGATGGGGCTCAACGAGACGTTTCCCGATCATGTGCATCACGTCTATCTACAACTCCTGCCGCTGTTCAAGACGCAGGACATGCAAGAAGGCGTCAAGGCATTCATGGAGAAGCGGGAACCGAAGTTCGAAGGGCGTTGATTGCCGTTCGCGCTATTCGGCCGCTGCGCTCGCGATCGCGTCCGCCTGCCGGTTGGTCACAACCACCTTGATCGCATCCTCGACGCGCTCGCGGGCATATCGCAGCGCGGTCGGCAAGTCGGCCAGCGGAAACGTGTGAGTATGGATTTTCGTGGCGTCGAAGCGCTTTTCCGCCATCAGCGCCATGGCGCGGCGGGTGGCGCTGCGGCCTTCGCCACGAATTCCGTAG
>Ga0105241_10001922_pt1 | contig 15730 bp, 23 predicted proteins | sample KBSC64metaG_FD_80422 | JGI IMG/M metagenome (GOLD analysis project Ga0105241, IMG submission 80422) | Corn rhizosphere microbial communities from Kellogg Biological Station, Michigan, USA - KBS C6-4 metaG | ecosystem: Host-associated > Plants > Roots > Rhizosphere > Soil | place: Michigan, USA... | reverse complement strand
ATTGTTATTATTTTATTAATTGTTGGTTTTACTATATAAAAAATTTTTTTGTTATGTTTGAATTATCCTTTTATCCTAATAATTTAAAAGAAGCAGTTGAGACTTTAATTACTTTTTTCGAGAATGAAATTGAACTAGTAAAAAGTATGCAAGAGGAAGATTTCATCGCAGATTCTCATCACAATGGTGGAAAGTTTATTAGAAATACCTGGAATCTATGGTGGTATGAAGGTCATAGGTTTGAAGATTGGCCAAAAGAAAAACCAAATCTCGTATCGTTTTTTAATGATCTTGGTATAGTGCACGCAGACGATATAAGTGGAATTATTCTAACCTGTTTTTATAGAGAATTAAAAAATTATCCATATAATTTAGAGCAGCAAGTAGAAATGTATAAAGACCATTGGAAAACTGAAGGATATAAAGATGGTATTTTTAAAAGAGGAGGAATGAATTAATTTTATGTGCAGCTGTGTACAATTTCTAAAAAGTGTAAAAGTAAAAGAATCTAAAAAACTACATACTTGTTATGCCTCGGAACAAATATACGAATTGTTAAATTATTATCGGGATTATAAAACCAAAAAATATTTTTTTGAAGGAAAATTTTCTTTTAGTGATTTAAGAACGTTTGTTAAAGTAGTTAAAAACAAATGTAAAATACCTATAGGATCTTCCTATACTAGAGAAACAAATGTATCTGATGGTTATGTATATGATCTTTGTTTTCTTGAGGAGATGGATAAATTATGTCAAAAGTATAAATTATATTATTGCGAGTGTTAAAGAATAAATTATGCCTGAAACAATTTATAAAAAGTTTTTTATAGTTTATGAATGTCAGGATTTTGGCATTTTTTTTAAAAAGAAAATTAGTGGAAGTTTAGTAATGGAAATTGATATGGATACAATAAATACTTTAAATGAAAACAATCTATGTCAGTATTTTCAAAATATGCTTGTTCTCCAAACAGGTAGAAATGATGCTAAAATTTTATCAATGACTAAATTGAATTAAAAAAATTTTGTTTTAAATAGTTTAATTATTTGTTCTTGAAATTTTAAAAGTTTAATTTTAAGAAAAGATTAATAAGATGTATAATTCAACTAAAGTTTATGATGGATTTTCCACTTGTTTTAGACAATGGAAAGCAATAGGAACTCACTGTTCATTTATTCATGGCTATGGCATTTCTTTTAAAATAGTATTTGAAGGAGATTTAGATGAAAAAAATTGGGTTTTTGATTTCGGAGGTATGAAAAGAGCTAAAGGAAGTATTGATGGAATAAAGCCTAATGAATGGTTTAATTATATGTTTGATCATACCACTATAATAGCTCAAGATGATCCAGAGTTAGAAATTTTTAAAGAATTAGATAAAAAGCATATTATTCAACTACGTATATTACCATATGTAGGTGCAGAAAGATTTGCCGAATATGTTTATCATAAAATATCAACTTTTATTTTTCTTGAAACCGATGGAAGAGTAAAAGTAAAGAATGTAGAATGTAGAGAACATTCAAAAAACTCCGCAATTTATGAATGAAATATTACAATTCAAAGATGAATATTTATTCTTAAGTAATTTCTATCCTTCACCTATTACTTGGAATAAAATAACTTTTCCTACCGTAGAGCATTGTTATCAGGCAAGAAAATCTAATAATATTAGTGTCTGGCTTACCTTTAGTTTATACGATACTCCAGGTAGAGCAAAAAAACAAGGCAGAAAGATAGATGCTATAAGGAAGGATTGGGAGGAAGTTAAAATAGAAGTAATGAGAGAATGTCTTGAATTAAAATTTCAAGATCCTATTTTAAAACAAAAATTATTAGATACTGGAGATTCAGTTTTAGAAGAAGGAAATTGGTGGGGAGATAGATTTTGGGGAGTAGATAATAAAACCAGAGAAGGAAGGAATGAACTTGGAAATCTTTTGATGGAATTGAGAAATAAATTGAAATGAAATATTTTTTTATAAGTAGTTTAATTTTAAGTTCAATTATTTGTAAGGCACAAAGAAAAATTGATACAATAAGAGTGGGTTTATTTTATGTAGATACTACAATAAAATTACCAACTGAGATAATGTATACAAAAGCCTTAGAGGTAAGAGAAGAGCATTGGAGTGGTGAAGGAATACCGTTTGCTGGTGATTGTGGCGGTTGTTATCAAAATTATATGAAACATGTAAAATATCTACAATTAGATAAAAAAGAAATTCCAAAAAATTGGTTGACATTTGATTTTGAAAGTATTTTTGGAATTAATAAATGAGAAAGTATGTATAAATTTTTAAAATGGGTTTTAATATCAATTACTACTACTCTTATAGTTTTATTTCTGCAATCTATTATAGGTTTTAGTGATTTTAATTCAGGTTCAATTTCTGGATGTATTTCTATGGCATTTTTTTGTCATTTCTTTCCCAACAAAAATATTAAAGAAAAAGATAATTAGTTTACTAAATTGTCTTTATTTTTATATGTAAAAAAGTTAATCGCATCTTAAAAATTTGAAAAATGGATAGAGTTAATTTTATTCGTAAATTTTTAGGTCATATTAAAGAATCCAACTATGAGGCTAAAATAAGAGAAGAATTTGAAAGAGAAAGAGAAAGAAAAATCATTAGCCGCAATGATAATTTTAAGGCTAAAATTGATGAAGATAAGATTAAACAAAAGGAAGAAAAAAAAAGAAGATCGTTATTTAAATTCTATGTACGATAAGGATTTTAATAAATAATAAATAATATGAAACAGGCAGTATGTGCCGTAATAACAAATGAACTAGGTGAAATTCTCACAGTATCCAGAAAAGATAATCCTTCCGACAAAAATCTCCCAGGTGGCAAAGTAGATGAAAACGAAACATTAGAAGAAGCACTTATACGTGAAATAAAAGAAGAAACTGGATTATCTATTATTCCAGAATCAATTAAAAAGGTATTTACTGATTTAGATGGTGAATTTGAAGTAACCACATTTATGTGTCAAACTTTTGGTGAAATAAAAACTTCTGAAACAGGAATAGTTGAATTTATTAATTGGGATAAATTACTAACTACAACAAACTCCTTTTACGATTATAATTTGAACTTATATAGATCGTTAAACTGGAATTTTCATTTAAACTAATATTTTATGCATTACGAAATTCATGTCACGGTTAATACCGTAGACAGGTCTAAGTTTATTGATGATTGTAAAGAAATGGGCGTAAAGCCCATTATTATTGAAGTGGAAAACAACTCCAATTTCGAGCAACAAGTAATGACTTCTGCAAAATATACTGGAGATGATTTCAAAGAAAAGTTAAATGAATTGTGTAAATATTTAAATGAAAAAGAATATAAGATCTTAAGAAAAAAAGTTGAGATTAAACCAGAAGAAACTAAAAATCCTGGCTTTATATATTATGAAACACATTTTAGATTAAAATTAGCTCTTGATTTTAATAGAAGTAAGTTAATAGATTTTTGTAAAGAAAATAATGTCCACCTTTCAAAAAATCTTTTCAAAAAAGCTTCTGATTTTGTTTATCAAATGATTACCTACAGGGATTCAAAAATGACTTACCAAGAATTCTTAAATAAAGTAGAATCAATAATGGTAGGATTAGATAAATTAAATATTATTTATGATAAGGTGGAAATTGAAGAAGCAATATTTGATAGCAATATAAATATTGATAACAGTTGGTTAAATACTAAAAAATAATTAATTTATGAATGGAACAAAAAATATTAAAAATAATATCCTATATTGTAATAGCATTCACGATTCATGAGATAATATTCTTTTTACAATATTATATTTATTACACAGATTATATGGCAGGCCTACTTATAGGAGCCTTAAATATGTTAGCTTATTTAATTATATTTGATAAATTAAGAAGATAATATGTATTTTGCTAAAATTTTGTCGATAGAAGGAAAAGTAAAAGTAGGAGATTATTATTTTGACTCTTTTGGGTTAAGCCAAAGAACTAGTATAAATAAAAATAATGAGGATAAATACGATTATATTTATAAAGATTGTAAAAAAGCCCAATTATTTTTATGTACTAAAAATATAAAACCAGGTGATAAATATTTTTATGATGGTGAAAATGGATTGATTGATTGTATAGCAAAAGAAGGACAAGATTTTTTTCCTTATTCTTATAAAATAATAGGAAAAATATCTGATAAAGCATGTTGGTTGTCTCAAACGCTTTCACGTAATGATAATACAGAAATAGAAATTAAAGAAGAAGATATTGCCTGGATATCCGATGATGGAGATGAGGAATTATATTTTATAGATAAAGATTGGGATTGGGAAGAATTTGATTCAACCAATGCTATGTTTGCAATTAAATGCCCTACTTGTAAACAATTTCATTAATGATACAAATAAAAAATCCTACAGAAGCTAAAAGATTATTAAAAGAAGGTAAGTTTATTCTTAGGAGTGAAGAAGGAATATGGGAGATAACACATATTAAAGAAAATGGTGATATTTGGACTGGTGGAATGAAACAAGGAAATATCAAAGATGTATATGAATGGGAAATGTTTGAAGATAAAGAAATAGAAGAAATAGAAAACATTACTAAAGGATTTAAAATAGGTGATTTTGTAGAAGGTTATCATTTAAGTTTAAAAAAAGAATATAGAAATAGTTATGAAATTTATTCCTATCGTGAAAATCCAGAATATTTTGATAAAGTTTTAACAAAAGGATATATATCTAATATCTATACTCATACTTTTAATAATAAAATTTGGATAATAAGTTTAGATGGATATACAAGATCTTTAATTGATAACACTGTTAAAATAACAACTCCGCAATTTACTTTTAATGAATGGTTAATCATTTTAAAAAGAAAAAGTTTCAATAATCATTTTATCAAATTTAATCAAAATTAAACTTTTATGAAAAAATGCAAAACTTGTGGAAGATATGCTGAAAACTGTGAATGTGAACATGGCTTTGAAGATTATTATGATGAAGAAATTACAAAGCCATCTACTCCAACTGCTTCTGAATTAAAATCTCGTTATCCGGGATTCAAAGATGAAAATTATGGATTTGGTGCATTTCTAGGATTAGACTTTCCCTATGTAGCGGGGGATCCAGGTTTATAAAAAACATCAAGGTTTAAAAGTATGTAAAATAGGAAGAATTAATCTTCCTATTTTTTTGTTTTAAAAACTTTAAAACATAATTTTAAAACATAAATTAGAATTTATAATTGTATATATGCCTCTTAAAAGATTAACTTTAGAAGAATTATTGGAACAATTTAAAAAAGTTCATGGCGATAGATATGATTATTCTAAAGTGGAATATATTGATTATAACACCAAAGTAATTATAGTTTGCAAGAAACACGGTGAATGGTTAGCTAATACCGGTGATCATAAAACTGGGCATGGCTGTCCACGTTGCAAAGCAGAAAATACTAGAAAATTAGAAAGTCATGATCTAAATAAAACTTTAGAACTATTTAAAAATAAACATGGTAATATTTATGATTATAGTAAAGTAGAATATAAAAATAATAAAACAAAAGTAGAAATTATTTGTAGAAAACATGGAAGTTTTTGGCAAACACCAGGAGGGCACAAATGGGGGTTTGGTTGTCCTAAATGCAAAAATGAAATAAATGGTAAAAAAAAATCTTTAACAAAAGAAAAGTTTATTAGCGGAGCAAATAAAAAACATAATAATTTTTATGATTATAGTATAATAAATTATAATAATAGTAATAGTATTTTGGAAATCTTATGTCCTAAACATGGAATTTTTAAACAAAAAGCTATTATACATTATCATGGATCTGGTTGTCAAAAATGTAATCAATCTAAAGGAGAAAGAAAATTAGTAGAAATTTTTGAAAATAATAATATAATTTACGAAGAACAAAAAGTATTTAACGATTGCAAAGGAGAAAAAAGAAATTTAAAATTTGATTTTTATTTACCAATATACCATATTTGTATTGAATTTGATGGTGAGCAACATTTTAAACTTGTCTATCCCTGGCAAACATTAGAAAAATTAGAGAGAATAAAATTATATGATAGTATAAAAAATCAATATTGTAAAGAGAAAAATATAAGACTAATGCGTTTTACTAAAAATGATGTAGATGAATTGGAAGAAAAAATTAAACAGGATATCTTCCAATATAAAAAAATGATTGAGAAATTAAATAGAAATTATGAAGATGATTTTAAAATCACCAATGAGTATTTAGAAGGTTTACCGGATTTGCAAAATTCTTCCTATAGCGGGCCTGGTGTTGGAATAGAGAAAGTTGGAATTTCTAATTTTAGATTGCCCTTAAAAATTAAAATTAAAAATGGAGGAGTTCAAGAAGTAGAATGTTCCATAGTAGGAACAGTATCTTTGGAAGGAATTAAGAAGGGAATTAATATGAGTAGAATTATTAGAACCTTCTATGAATTCAAAGATGAAATATTTGATATTAATAAACTAGAAGAAGTTTTAAAATCCTATCAAGTAAAATTGGGTGCTTTTAATGCCCATATCCTCTTATCCTTTAATTATAGAATGTGGCAGGATTCATTACGTTCAGTAAATAAGGAGGATAATAAAAACGGAGGATGGCAATATTATAAAGTGACTTTTGAAACCAATATAGATGAAAAGGGAGTATTCAATAAATACATTCATTTTGATTTTGTTTATTCCTCTGCTTGTCCTTGTTCCACTGAATTGTCTTTACATGCAATGGATACAAGAGGACAATATGCAATTCCTCATAGTCAAAGATCAATAGCCAGAATTAGTATTAAATTTGAAGAAATTATCTGGTTGGAAGAACTACATGAATTATGTAAAAAGGCTTTAAAAACAGAAACTCTTGTTTTTTGTAAAAGAGAAGATGAACAGGCTTTTGCTGAACTAAATGCTGCAAATGTAAAATTTGTAGAAGATGCAGTTAGACTTTTATATCAAGAATTAAATAAAGAAAATAAGATATTAGATTTTAAAGTGATCGCTTCTCATAATGAAAGTCTACATAGTCATGATGCGATTGCGGTGGTAGTAAAAGGAATAAAAGATGGATTTACTGACAATGTTTCAATAGCAGAATTTAAATCATTAATTTATTAAAAAACATAATTTTTTTTTATGGGAGAAAAACAAGTATTTAGCAAATGGATTAAAAGAGGAAGTCATACTTTTATTCCTACAGATAATAGTAAAATAGTAACCAGGGTTGATCCAGGATTATATGATTTGCGAATGGTTGAGGGAATAGGTTTTTATATGTTTAAAAGAGAAATAAAACTGGATGAATTACTTGAATTTCCTTCTTCTATTCATAGAAAGGTGATAGGCGAAATGAAGGATTTTTGGCAAAGAAAGGAGAAATTTGAAGAATATGGGTTTGCTTTTAAAAGAGGTATTTTATTACATGGAAAACCCGGATGTGGAAAAACTTGTTTGGTAAATCTTTGCGCAAAACATGTAATAGAAGAATTGGATGGCGTAGTTTTGACTTTGAATAATTCCACTGAATTAGAATTATATTCAAAAGTAATTCCAGAAATATTTAGAATAATTGAAAAGGATAGGCCTATTGTAGTAATAATAGAGGATATAGAAAACTTATGTACTGGAGGTAGTGCAGAAAGTACATTATTAAATGTTTTAGATGGATTAGAGCAATTAGATAATGTAGTATATTTAGCTACTACCAATTATATAGAACAATTAAAAGAAAGAATTGTAAATAGGCCTTCTAGATTTGATAGGAGAATTTATATTCCTTTTCTTTCTTTTGAAGATAGAGAGTTCTATTTCAAAAAGAAATTAAAAGAAAATGATTTAAATATTATTAATGTTAAAAAATGGGCTTCCGATACAGATGGAATGAGTGTAGCCCATTTAGCAGAATTAATTAAATCAGTAATTATACTTGGGAATAAATATGAAGAAGTTTTAGAATTATTAAAAGAAATGCAAAATTATACAGAATTGCATAGTTCTAAATATGAAAGAAAGACTTCTAGAATAGGATTTGCTTCGGTAAAAAGTGCACATATAGGTTGCACAGAATCTGGTCCAAATGAAATTTATATAGAAGAACCGCCTCTACTCAACATAGAGGGTTGCGAAGATGAATGTTGGGAAGAAGACATTAACGATGTTTGTAAATAGGTAGAATAAAAAACTTAAAATAAAAAAATAATGTTATTAGCAGAATTGCATGAATTAATGCATGATTACTACAAACATGTTTCTGGAAAGAAAGATGCAATGATTTTTACTAAACCTCCATTATCTTTTTCTTTTTTTAATGATGAATTAAAAACAAAAAGAAAAAGTTCTTTTTTTATAAAATCTATAAATTCTATTGATTTTAATATACAAGATTTTGTATATGCTAATACCGAGGATACTGATATTAAAAAAGAATCTAGGATAAGACAAACAGGAAAAAATATTAATTTAAAACCTAGTAAAAAGGAAAAAAAGATTAAATTAAATATAGTAGAAAAAACAGGTGTTCAACATATAATATTTTCTGAAAAAAATATAGAACATCATATTATTTATTTGTCTTTTTTAACCGGGGAAAGATTAGATATACACAATTTTGTTTGTTGTAGTTTGGATGTTTATGAAAAGATATTGACAATAAAAAATAAAAATAAATCCAGACAATCTATCCCAAAAATGGGTATTTATACTGGAAGTGTAGATCAAGCTGGAAATTTAAAATATATTCCATTTGAACATCAAATTTTAGAAAAACCAATTATTCATAATATAAAAACAGAGATTTTAAAAGATATAGAATATTTTTATGAAACTGTTCCAATTCTAATAAAAGAAGGAGAAAAAGGAACTAGAAAAATTTTAATTGCTGGTATTCAAGGAACAGGAAAAAGTAGTTTAATTAATGAAATAGTTTTAAAGTATAAAAATTCACATTGTATTTTAATTGCTACCCAATTGGACGTATTAGCAAAACATCAACAATTGTGCGGTAAATATAATATACCCTGTTTAAGTGTTTTGGAAGATTGTGAAAATTTCTTTGATGATAATAATTCAAATATTCTCAATTTTCTCAGTGGTGCTTTAGAGCCTTTAAATAGTAAAGGCTCTTATACAATATTTACTACTAATCATCCTGATAGAATTAGTGATAGAATTAAATACCGACCAGAAAGAATTGATGATGTATTTATTCTTTCCACATTAAATAAAAATGATTCTCATGAAGTATTTTATTTTTATTTTTCAAAATTTTTGACAAAGGATTTTGATTATAATAGCATAAAGGATTTATTTGATGGATATACTGGGGCAGAAATAATGAAATTAGCTTCTGATGTCAAGAAGGAAGCTGCCTATGAATATAAAGGCGATTATTCAAGAGTAGATAAAAATTATATTTTTAAAATCTTTAGTAAGAATAATGAAAAATATAAAAAATTAAAATTAATAGACACTGGAAAAATCAAGACAAATACTAATTCAACAGAAAGAATTGGTTTCAATATTGCTTCAAATTTTTTAGAATAGTATTCTTTTTTTAAAATTAAAAAAAATTTTATCATTCTATAAATTGAAAATTTAAAATTATTATTTAAATTTATATTAAGAAATAGGCCTTAATGGATATTTCAAATGTTTAAAGTTTTAGTAAGTTAAACAATTTAAATTTAAAAAAATGATTAAAAAAGCAAGTGTCTTACGACAAGCATTCGATGAGTTCAGAGAAAAAGTTTCGGATTCTTTAGACAAAGCAGTTAATGAATGGGCTCCTGAGGCTTACCAAGATCTTGGAATAGCTCTTAACTTAACTGGTTATCCAAAAGTAGATGTATATAGTGATAATGAAAGTATTATTATTATCGCCGATGTAGTTAAACACAAAAAAGAAAATGTTAAAGTAAAAATAGAAGATTATACTTTAACTATTGAAGGCACAGCAAGAGAAGGTTATCATATACCTACAATGAGAGCGCAATCACAAACTGAAGCCGATAATAGTAGTAATAATTTTTATTATCCTAGATTTATTTTAAAAGAAATCAAACTTTCAAATTTTAAACGAAGTTTTATTCTCAGCGAAGAAATGGATGTGAATAATGTAAAAGCAAAGTTTCTTGATTCTGGGTTTTTAGAAATAATTATTCCTAGAAAAACTACGCAAACTGCAACTGCAAAGGAAATCAAAATTCAATAGGCTCGAAAAAACCACCTTCTAAGATAGGAGAAAATAAGAGAATTATTTCTCCTATCTTTTTTGTTATTATTATTTAATTTACTTACATTTAAGAATAGCAGGCATTAATTTAATCTAAAAAAAGAAATTTATTATGAAATCAAATTACACACATATCAGTATTTTATTGGATACATCAGGTAGTACAGAAAGTATTAAAAACGATATTATTGGAGGATATAATAGTTTTATAGAAAAACAAAAACAAGAATCAGGTGAATTAACTGTAACTCAAGCTTTATTTGATGATAGATATGAAATAATTTATAATAAAAAAAATATACAAGAAATAGAACCTTTAACTGATAAAACTTTTATACCCAGAGGCTGGACTGCTTTATTGAGAGCCGCAGTTAGATTAATAGATGATACAGGAAAAGTATTGGCAGCTTTACCAGAAGAAGAAAGACCAGAAAAAGTTTTATTTCTTATTATAACAGATGGCCTAGAAAACTGGTCAAATAGTTGTAAATTCGCAGATGAACCAACACATCTTTCCAACCTTGTTTATACAAAACAATTGTTAGCTGAAAAAATCAAACATCAAGAAGAAGTTTATAAATGGGAATTTGTTTATCTTGGTGCAAATCAAGATGCCTTTTCCGAAGGAGGTTCAATGGGAGTTTCAAAAAGTTTCAATTATACTGCTACCGCAGATGGAGTAGACAAATCATTTAAAGCATTTACAAAGTCATTTACTAAGTATAGATCGAATGTAGGCGGTGCATGTGCTAGTGGTTTTGAAATGTCTCAAGAAGATATTGATAATGAGGAAACAGATAAAAAATGAATGAAAGTCAGAGAAATAATATGGAGTGATAGATATTCTTCTACAATGGAAGATGATAAATTTGGAAGATGGGCAAGAATAGCTCATATAGGAGAACCAGGATTCAAAGATGGTATGCCAACCATCTTTGAATTAGCCTGGATAAAAAAATTAGATGTAGTAGTACATAGTCAAGATATTCATAAGTTCGAAGTAGTTTTTATGTTTCCTGCCAAGGGGAGAGCCGTATGTGATACTTTAGATGAGGCTAAAAATATTGTAGAAGAAAAATTTCAATTCTTCATTTCTAACTGTTTACAGTAAAATAAAATTTTTTTATGGATTGCCCAATTAGAATATGTCCTTATTGTATAAAGGAAGGAAAAAAATCTACTTTAAATGTTCCACAAAAATTAGACCCTGGAATGGGACATTTTATAAAAGAGTTTTTTGATGAAGAAGGAGGATATCATAATCATGATTCTAAGAAAAAATGTTTTAATTATGAATGTTCAAACGGACATGAATTTACAGTATTTGTATTTGATAAATGTAAAAACTCTGGATGTTTATTTGGGTACGAAGATGAAATTGAAATAAAAACCAAAAAAGAATTAGAGGAAGAAAATTTAAAACTATTTAAAGAATTAAAAAAAACATTCTAAATTTTTCTAAAATAATATTTTAATTTTATTTCCTTAAAGTTCTATAATAAATGTGTGATAATAAAAAGAAATTTGTTCAAATACATCAACATACAGATGCCTCAATGTTGGATGGAATAGCTAGTATTCCAAAACTTGTAAAAAAAGCAAAAGAATATGGTCATCCTGCATTGGCAATAACGGATCATGGAAATGCTGCGAATCTTTTTAGCTTTTCAAAAGAATGTAAGAAGGAAGGAATAAAGCCAATACTTGGACTTGAATTTTATATTTGCAATGATCTAAGAGCCAGGGTTTCAAATAAAGGTAGAGAATTAGAAGATAAGGATTATCATCAATCTACTTACATCAAAAATAAACAAGGGTATAAAAATTTTTGTGAATTAACTTATCGCAGTTTTACCGATGGATATTACTACAAACCCAGGATAGATTTTGACTCCTTATTTGAATTAAAAGAAGGCTTAATGATAACCTCATCTTGTATGGCTTCCAAAACTAGTCAATACATCATGAGTAATAGACATAAAGATGCTGAGGATTTATTTAAGAAATTCTTATTACAATTCAAAGAGGATTTCTATGGAGAAATACAATTCAATGAAGTAAAAGGACAAAAGGAAATAAACGATTTTATTATTCATCTTTGCAAAAAATATGATGTTCCTTTATTGATAGGTGGTGATGTACATTATGTAGACCCTAATGATAATGTATTACAGGATGCAGTAATTAGAAGTAAAAGAAATAGTAGTAAAAATACTGAAGATGAAAGTAATCCCAAAGGTGATTGGACAATAGATGCCAGAAGATTATATTATCATAATATTGAAGATTATATTCAGTTTAATAAAGATTTAGGTTATAATTATGATGAAAAATTATTAGAACAATGCTTTGAGAATTCTATCAAGTTCTCAGAAAAGCCCGATTTTGAATTTGAGACAGGAAAATATCATTTACCTAAGATTAATACTGGGGAATTATCCTCTAAGGAATACCTGGAAAAGATTACCTGGGAGGGAATAACAAAAAGAATAGAAAAAAGAAGAGAGTTAGGTGAAAAAATCTCAAATGATTTAATAGAACAATATGAAAAGAGGATAGAATATGAATTAAAAGTAATTGATGATTTAGGTGTAGCTGATTATTTATTAATAGTTCAAGATATTATTAACTGGGAAAAAGATAATGATTTATACGTCGGACCGGGAAGAGGTTCGGTAGGAGGATCCTGTGTTGCATATGGAATAGGTTTAAGCGAACTTTGTCCTATTACACATGAATTAATTTTTGAACGTTTTATTAATCCTCAAAGAAAAACATACCCCGATATTGACTGGGATAGTCAAAATGGGGCTAGAGAACAGATACTTAATTATTTAATTGGTAAATATGGTCAAGAATCTGTTTGTAATGTTGTGACATTTGGATTATATGGTCCCAAATCTGCTCTCCAGGATATGAGTAGAGGATTAAATAAAAATACAGGACACGATTCTATTTTAATGAGGAAGATATCCAAATTACCTGGATTGGAAGATACAAAAGGTTTAAAAACTTTTTTTGAAACCGTTAAAAGAATTAGCTCGGATAAAGAGGTATTGGAATGGATAGATGGAAATCAAGATACCATAGATTTTGCACAAAGATTACAAGGGCAATTAAGGCAATTAGGAACCCACGCTGGAGGTATTTTAGTCACTCCTGGACCTATTTATAATTATATTCCAGTAACCAGAGGTAGCGGGAATATAGTATCGGCATTTAAAGAAGCCGATGGTAGTGGAAAAGATTTATCTGAATTAGGTATTTTAAAACTTGATGTATTAGGATTAAAGACTTTAAATATTTTTAAAGAATGCGTACAACAAATTAAAAAGGATACAGGGGTTGATTTAAAAGAAAAAATAAAATATCTCGATTTAACTGATAAAAAAATAATCGAATATTTTGCTTCGGGAAATAATTTTGGCATATTTCAAATGGATAGAAGCAAAATGTTCACTACTAAAATAAAAGTGGATTGTTTTGAAGATATTGTGGCAATTAATGCCATTAACCGGCCTGGACCATTGGAAAAGTTTCTTGACAAGTATGGATATTGGAAAGAAATTGACAAAGGAACCCTTAAAATAACCCAGGAGGAATTGAATGAGATTAATAACGAAAGATACCCCTTTGATTTTATGAAAAAGGTATTATCAAAAACTTATGGGACATTACTTTTCCAAGAGCAATTTATGTTATTGGTAGCAGAAGCAGCAAATTTTGATATGGGAGAAGCCGATAACTTTAGAAGAGGAATTGCCTGGAGAGAAGATAATCCTAAATATCATACAGTTGCCAAATATTTTGAAAAATTAGAAAAAGGAATGTTAGAAAAAGGGTATACAAAAGATGATGTAAATAAATTTGTAAACTATTGTAGGGATTTCATGGGGTATTCCTTCAACGCCATACATGCAAAATTGTATAGTTATATTACTTGGCAAACTTTATTCTTTAAAGTATATTATCCTGCTTATTTTTATGCAGCTATGATAAATCAGGAAAATGATATTGAAGTTTATCAAGAAATTATTGCCGATGCTAGAAAAAATGGAATTGATTTTTTGCCTCATTCTATTTCAAAAAGTAATTATCAAACCGCAGCGGAAGGAGAAAAAGCTGTAAGATTAGGATACCAAATGATTAAAGGATTAGGCGAAGCTGCCTGTAAAGAATTAGAAGATTTAAAATTAAACGAATGTACTACCATAGATGAAGTATTGATGAAACCTTTCAAAAAAGTAAATTCTACTCAATTACAAAATTTAATAGACTTAGGATGTTTTGATGAATTTGATGTAGACAGGGGTAAGTTAGATGTATTAAAAGAACTTTATCAAGATGAGAAAATAGAATTTTGGTTCACCAGGCAAAAACAAGCATTAAGACTAGAGACTACACCTCCTTCTTTAAAAGAATATTTTGATCCTACTTTATGTGTAAAAATGGCTTTAAAAGTAAGAGGAGAAGATCAACCACATATTGCTTTGATAAATAGTTTAATTTCTCAAATAAAGGTAAAAAACGAAAATCCTGATAAGATTAAAAAAAGGACTATTAAAAAACAAACAGAATTATTAGGATTTTCATTATTAACTGATAATATAGTTCAAAATTACGAACGAGGTTTACAAATTAAAGGTATTTTGCCTATCAAAGATTATGATGATCCTGATGCGGAATACTATTTTAGTGTAGTTAAAAAAGATATTAAGTTAAGTCAAAAAGGAAAAGAGTATTTACAATTAACTTTAAATGATGGTGTATCTGATCATAAAGCAAAATGCTGGACTACAATTGAATTGGAAGAAGGAAAGGTATACTATGGAAAATTCAAAAAAGATAATTATGGATTAACTTTAAATTCAAAAGGAGTTTATAGTGTTGATTAAATTTGGTTTTTGTTTTTAATAACTTAATTTTAAAAAAAATTTTATGAATTAATGAAGAAAATATTTTTATTACTATTAGCAGGAAGTACATTTTTCGTTAGCTGCAAGCAAAAAATTGGCTACATAAACAGTAATGAAGTTTTAAAGGAAGATTTGAAGAAAGCAGATACTTCTTTACAAGGTTTTGGAAAAGAATTACAAACAACTTTTAATTCTGGTAAAACAAATTATGATGCCAAAGTAAAAAAATTGGCAGATTCTGCAAGAATGAGTACTGCAGATAAAGATGCTTTGAAAAAGGAAATAAATGATTTGGCAACTAAATTAAACACTTTTGCCAATGAAGCTGGACAACAAATTCAAGCTAAAAAATCCGAATTATTGAATCCATTGTATAAGAAGTTGGATGAGGCAATAAAAGAAGTTGCAAAAGATGATGGATACGATTTTGTTATAGATGTTGCGGTAACTCCTTTTGCTTTTGCTGGTGAGAAACATAATATTAATGATGAGATTAAAAAGAAGATAAAATAATTTCCCTTAATTAAAGAATCCGTTCCCCCTAAACCCACTAAATATAGT
>Ga0105241_10001912_pt1 | contig 15764 bp, 9 predicted proteins | sample KBSC64metaG_FD_80422 | JGI IMG/M metagenome (GOLD analysis project Ga0105241, IMG submission 80422) | Corn rhizosphere microbial communities from Kellogg Biological Station, Michigan, USA - KBS C6-4 metaG | ecosystem: Host-associated > Plants > Roots > Rhizosphere > Soil | place: Michigan, USA... | reverse complement strand
TTGTGGTCGCCGTCGAACCAGACGTAGTTGCCGATCTGGATCGGGGCGTTGGCCGCGGTGTAGGCGATGTCGCCGAGGCCGCCGGCCTTGCCGAAGGAGTTGTCCGGGCCGACGATCTGGTAGCCGTGCTTGGGGGCGTCCTGCCCCGGGCCGATGCCGGTCTTCACGTCGTAGTAGCCCAGACCGTCGGAGCTGACGTGCAGGGCCGGGTCGAGCTCGGTGCTGACGACCCACTGCTGTTGCGGGACATAGGCCACCGACCCCTGGGACGCGTCCTGGTGCGCTCCCGTGCCGGAGTGGGTCGGGTCGAAGAAGTCACCGGGGAAGTACTGCACGACGCCCGCGGGCTTGTTGCCGTCGTTGGCCGGGGTGGCGTGGTTGGGGCAGTCGCCGGTGCCCTCCCAGTCGTAACCGTCCGGCGCGGAGCAGGCCATGTCGATGGCGCCGCCGGACATACCCTGTTCCGGAGTGTTGACCAGCGGACGCGGGTCAATCCCGCCGGCGCCGATGACGTCCATGAACCGGTCGCGGAACCCGAGGATCATCGACCCGTTCCGGGTGAAGGCCAGGCTGGCCAGCTCCGGCTGCGGATCGACGTACAGGCCGGGGGCGGACAGGCGGCGCTGGTCCCAGTTGAGCAGACTGGTGTCCCACGGGTTCCAATGGGAAGTCAGGTCCGTGGGGACTCCCGTCAGGACATATCCACGCCCGTAGTCGAGCGTGTGCGTCACGGCCGGCGTGAACTTGCTGCCGTCGTACACGTAGACGACGGCCTTGAGGTCACTCCGCTGCTGCGTGCTCTCCGCGTCGCACACGCCGCCCACGTACAGCTTGGCGTCATGTGCGGTGACGGCGAACGGACGCCAGTCGGTCGGCGCTGCGCACCCCGGGTCGGGGATCGGCACGGTCGCCTGCGGCGCCGACGCCGTCGCACCGGTCGCGTCGAAGCTCACCAACGAGCGCGTCAGCAGGTTCACCGCGTACAGGGTCTTGCCGTCTTCGGACAGCGCCACTCCGCCGACGCTCTCCTTCCCCGGCGCGTCCGTGAACAGCGGGTCCTTGCGCATGTCGACAAGGAGGCCGTGGCCGGTCACCGCGGCACCTGGCACGTGCGCGAACAGCTTCGGCGCCGACGAACCGTCGGTCGGCGTCGTGTAGATCGCGTCACCGCCGTCGGGCCCGTAGGTGGTGTAGCGCTTTGCGAAAGCGCTTTGGAAGATCCGGCTCCGGTACTTGTCGTAAGCCAGGCCCCACGTGGTGCCGACCTCAGATTGCGTGTTGAGCACCGTGGGGCAGTTGGCCGGCGGGGTGCAGGTGTCGCGCGCGGCGGGATCGACCGCCACGAGAGCCTGGCCGTTGGGGTCGTTAGGGGTGCCGTCCGTCTTGACGGCGGGAGACTGCACCGGGACGTAGTACTTGTGGTCCGGAGTCGTATAGTCCGCGGGATCCCAGACACCGGTGATCACCGAGGCGTTCTTACCCCCGGTGAGGTCGACGAACGACGTGAAGCTGTCGAAGTGGTTCGCCTGCGTCGAGGCCGGTGCGGCCTGAAGGTAGCCGTCGTACGGCGCCGGGATCGTCACGTCGACGCGGTACCGACCGCCGGTGAGCACCATCGACGGCGACATCACGAACTTCCCGGTGGCGTCGGTCATGCCCTGGACCTCGTGGCCCGCCGCGTCGGTGACGCCGACCGCCATGCCCTGCTGCGGCACGTCCATGGTGGCGTTGATGACGCCGGTGCCGAAGAAGTCGCGCAGCACCTGGACGGTCAACGTGCCGTCCGCGGTCGCCGCGTTCGCCGCCCCCGTTCCGCTCGCCATCGCCCCGGCGGCGCCGCCCACCGCCAACAGAGTCGCCAGTCCCACCCGGGCCAGCCGCCCGACTCCTCTGCCTGCTGGCCGCACCCGTTTTCTGCCAGCTTCGTCCATGCCCGATTTCCTTTTGTCTGGAGGAACAGACACGGCGGTTCGAGCGACGCCCGGGGCCGAGGCCGAGCCGGGCGCCGCCGGCGGGCCGGTGGGCACCGCTGAACCGCCGTAGTGAATCAGAGCATTGTATAACTCGAACCTTGAAAAAGCGTTACGAACAGGTGTTTCACCGCGAACCGGACGCGAGCCCGCGCGGGGCGCCCGTAAGGTACGGGACATGCCGAAACCACGCCAGAGCCCGCCACGGGAGAAGAACCGCCGGCGCCGGCCGCGCGCACGCTGGATTATCGCAGGGTTCTGTGTCATGGCGATCGCCGGGGTCGGCACGGCGGTGGCCGCCGCCGGCGGATCCGGGGGCGGCGCCGGTAGCAGAGCCCTGACCTCGGACGAGGCCGACCGGCTGGCCGTCACCCGGTTCCGCAACTACGAGACCGGTGGGCGCGCGGTGACGATCACCGTGCCCGGCACCGGCGGCGACCTGGTCATCACCGGATCGGTCGACTACCGCGCCGGACTCGGCTACGGCGTGGTCCACGGCACCGGACGCGACACCTCCAGCGACGGCCTCGTCGAGTGGACCGCCACCTCAGTGCTCGTCGATCCGATGACGAACGCTCCCGCGCTCGCGCCGGCGACGCCACCTACGACCGGCTGGTACAGCCGCACGCTCCAGCAGACGGGCAGCACGCTGGACAGCGCCCTGACCATCGCGCTCAGCCTGGGCGCGAACCGCCCCGACAACGCGCAGCTGCTGCCGCAGAACGGCGCCGCCTGGATCGGCGAGGCCAAGGTCGCCGGACGCCGGGTGGACATCATGACCGGACCGGCTGCCCGGACCGCCCAGAGCGCCCGAACCGCCCAGGGCACGCCGGGCTCCGGACCGGGAACCGCGGGAACAGTGCGTTACTGGATCGGCTCGGACGGCACCATGTACCGCGTCGAGGCCGCGGTGGCCTCCGATACCCGGCCCACCGTCATCGACTTCGACACGCAGAAGTACACGCCGGCACCGGTCACGACGTCTGCACCAGCGCGGTAGCCGCCAGCAGCGAAACCGTCGGCACCTGGACGCCCGAGGTGTCCGGCACCGCCGGCACGGCGGGCACGACGGTCGCCGGCGCCCCCGCGGCGTTCGGGAACTGCGGCTGCACCGGCGGAGCGGCCACGTCGGTGAACGGGATCCCGGCCGGCGGAGTCGGCGCCGTCCACGTGCCCGACGGCGACGCCGTCTGATGCGCGGCCGGACAGGCCGTCGCGTTCGCGCCGAGGCCGTCGGGCACCGTGTGCAGGCCGGTGCCGCGTACGCAGTTGCCGTGGCCGACGGTGGCGTTCGGGAAGGTCCAGCCGAGGTCGATCCCGTTGCCGGAGAAGGTGTTGTCCAGGATCTGGTTGTCGTCCGGCGGGATGTCCTGGGTCGCGGTGATCACGACACCGGCGTCGGTATTGCCGCTGATCCGGTTGTCGAGGAACTGGTTGGAGCTGCCGCCGTCGATGCCGATGCCGATGCCCCAGCCGCCATCGGCCTGTTCCGGCGTCTCAGACTTCTGATTGGCAGCGATCAGGTTCCCGGCGACGACGGCGCCCTGCTGCGGAAGCAGCTTCTCCTGGTGGTCGGAGTCCGTGGTCAGGCCGACGCGGTTGCCGACCAGGCGGTTGCCGACGACGTACATGTCATTGCCGGCGTTGGTGCCCTCGTAGCCGACCGCGTTGAGTTCGGCGATGTTGTCCCGCACCACGATGTGGCAGGGCTTGCACTGTCCGACATAGATCCCCGAGTCCGCGCCGCCCGAGGTGTATGAGTGCTCGATGACGCCGTTCTGGGCCGAGAAGGCGTAGATCCCGTAGAGGCCGTTGCGGGTCGATGTGATGTAGGACACGAGGAACGAGTTGAGGAATGTGACGGGTTCGCTGCCGGTGTCGTAATCGCCGCCGGGCCCCGTCTGGCCGGCGGCGGCCTTCGCCGAGCCGGTGACCAGAATCCCGTTCTGGGTGTTGTTCCGCACCGTCAGGTTCTCCACGGCGACGCCCGGAGCGGTGACCACGACGCCGTCAGGCTGCTGCAACCGGCCGTCGATGACGACCTTGTCCCGCGATTCGCCGCGCAGCGTGACCTGAGGCGTCTTGATCTTCACCATCTCGTGATAGACGCCCGGGGCGACCAGCACGAGGTCGCCGGGCTCGGCCAGGGCCACCGCGTCCGAGATCGTCGGTGCGTCCGCTGGAACATGGATCGTCGCGTGGGTTCCGGCCGGGCGCTTGCCCTGAGTGGACGCATGGCCTCCCCCGCCGCTGCCGCACGCCGCCAGCGGCAACATCAGGACACCCAGCAGCGCGCACACGCGAGAACCCAAATGTGGCATGGCACAGTTTGGCACGTACCGGGGATTCAGGACTCGGATTCACTAAAGGGCCACACCTTGTGGCACCCTCTACGATGTGCGCCGAGCCGAACCGCAGCCGTCCCGCCGCGCGTTCCTCGGCACAGCCGGCGCCGTGGCCGTCGGCGGCGCCGCTGGATGTGACGAACATTCCGATCAGCCGCCTCAGCAGCCACGGAACGCGGCAGCCACAGCGACGGTGACCGCGGCCGACACCCCGGTGCCGCCGACGGGGCGGTACCAGGCGGGCATCATCATCCCTCAGCCCGCGCAGCCCAATCTGCTCGCCGTCGTCGCAGACATCGATGACACGGCCGCACCAGGACCGTTGCTCGCCGAACTCGGCCAGACCGTGCTCGCGCTCACCGCGGGGACCGAGCCGCGATTGCTGGGTCTGCCGCCGGGCGATCTGACGATCACGATCGGCGTCGGGCCTCGCATCGTCCAGAAGGCGCCCGCGGCGAAGACCGCCGGCGTCGAACTGCCCGGCACGGCCGACCTCCCGCAGTTCTCCCGCGAACAGGTCGCCGCGCAGGCGCGCGGCGGAGACCTGCTGATCCAGCTGTGCGCCGGCGACGCGTTGGTGTTGCCGGTCGCCGCCGCCGCGCTCTTGGACCAGGCCGGAGCACGCGTCACCGAACGCTGGCGTCAGTCGGCCCGCCGCGGCCCGAACACTGCCGTCGCCCCGGGGCGGACCGCACCGCGGAACCTGCTCGGTTTCCTCGACGGCATCATCGGACCGGCCACAACTGCCGAGCAGCACGGCGACCTGTGGCTCGACGCTCCAGCACAGGTCGCGGGCGGCACCATCGCGGTCGTCCGCCGGATGGAGCTGAACATCCAGCGTTTCGCGGCGTTGTCCGTCCCGGAACAGGAAGCGGTCTTCGGCCGGCGCCGCGACACAGGCGTTCCGCTGTCCGGCGGCACCATCGCGACGAACCCGGACCTCGGCGCCAAGACCCCCGACGGCCGCTATCTGATCCCGGCCGACGCCCACGCCCGCCGCGCCCACGCAAACGTGGTCGGCGTCGGCCTCATGCTGCGGCGCTCGTACAGTATCGACGATCCCAGCCCCGGCCTGCTGTTCATCAGCTTCCAGAACGACCTGCGAACCTTCACCGCCACGCTCACGCACATGGACGCCTCCGACGCATTGCTGGCGTTCACCAAGACCACCGCGAGCGCGACCTTCCTGATCCTGCCGGGGTTCGACCGGACGCGTGCGTTGGGGTCAACGCTGTTCGAATGAGTGAACGCGACTCGCGCTGCACCGGATCCAGGACCTGGTAGCCGATCGCGTGTTCGCCGGCACCGGACCGCGAGCCGATCACGGCCAAGACGCTGGGTGGGCCGAAGTAGCACCGACGGTGCCTGACCCGCCGCCTGCGGCCGCGATGGCTATTGCCTCTGAAGTTACCTGGCAGTACGAAGACAGCGTCCTCGTCGTGGAACGAAGGAGTCTGTGATGGCGGTTCTCGGGGTACGTCGGCGGGGTGCGGCTTCGGTACTCGCGGTGATCGGGATGATCGGCGTGCTCAGTGCGTCCCCTGCCGCCACGTCAGCCACGCCGGCCCGTGCCGGGGCTGCCGTGTCGAGTTCTCTGTGGTTCGACGACTCGGCACACTCGCCGCTGACGGTGAGCGGCGGCGGGTATGTGGACGGGTACGGCCGCCAAGTGACGTTGCGTGGCTTCAACGTCTCCGGGGAGGCCAAGCTGGCCGAGGACAATCTGCTTCCGTTCGCGAGCGTGGCGGACGCGCAGAAGTCGGCGGCGTCGATGCGGAATATGACCGGCGGCGACGCCGTGCGCTTCGTGGTGACGTGGGCGGGCATCGAACCGCAGCCCGGACAGATCGACTACACCTATCTGCGGACAGTCGCGGCCCAGATGCAGGCCTTCCTCGATGCGGGCGTCTATGTGTTCGTCGACTTCCATCAGGACCTGTATTCGCGGTACATCTTCAACACGGGAAGCTGGTACACCGGCGATGGCGCCCCGCAGTGGGTGATCGCAAACGGCGGCTACCCGACCGAGAACTGCGGCATCTGTGTGACGTGGGGCCAGAACATCACCTCGAACGCGGCCGTCCAGGACGCCACCTACGATTTCTGGCACAACAGGGCTTTGACGACCTCCGCGGGGACGTTCGCTGTGCGCAGTGAGTACCTCGCAAGCGCCGCAACCTCACTGGCCTTCCTCAAGACACAGCTGAGCGCGGCAGAGTTCGACCGGGTACTCGGCGTCGACCCGTTCAACGAGCCGTACGCGGGCAAGTACGACTCAGGCCAGACCAGCGCGACCTGGGAGCGCGACCTGCTGTGGCCGTTCTACCAGGCATTCCGCACCGGAATGGACAACTCCGGCTGGCAGGACAAGTCCGCGTTCATCGAGCCGAACCTGTTCTGGAACTCGAACCTGTCGTTCGAGCAGCAGCCGGGAGGCCTGGCCGACATCGGTACGCCCGGCAGCCGGTACGTCTTCAACTCGCACTTCTACGACGAGGCGGCCTTGTCCGGCATCTTCATGTGGGGCGGCGCCTCCGACGGCCAGTACGTCTCACCCTTCAACACCGTCCGCGACCGCGGGACCTCCCTCGGCACCAGTGCGATGCTCAGTGAGTTCGGCAGCCCGGTCACCGGCTACACCTCCGACAAGAGCCCCAGCGTGCTGAAGGCGATGTACCAGGCTTTGGACTCGCGTCTGACCGGTGCGAACTGGTGGAAAGACGCGAAAGACGCCGGCACGGTGCTATCCGGCACCGAATGGCAGTGGGACATCTACAACGGTCAGCACCACGAGTTGATGAACGGCAACCCGAGCAAGGTGGAGACCACCGGCGATGGATGGAACGGCGAAGACTATTCGGTCGTCGACACCAATGCCGCCGGCGCAGTCGCCCTCAGATACCCCGCGCAGTTGCTCGACCGGGTCTATCCGCAGGCGGTGGCCGGGACCGTGCTCGCCTTCACCTACGAGGACCGCGCACCCGACGGCTCGACGGTCATGACGTGGAACCCGGTGCCCTCCTCGCTGCCCACAGTCGCGTCCATCGTCGGCACCGGCCAGTACGCCGTGCTGGTGTGGAAGTCCAACGGCGGCACCGCGCCCACCCAGCTCAACCTGCCGCTGTCGTTCCCGGCGGCGGGAACGACGGTGATCTCCGACCTCGGAGCCGTCAACGATCCTCCTGCCTACACCGCCTCGGGGCAGACTGCGAACGCCCCCATCGCAGTCGCCGCGCTGCCGGGCGCCAGTGGGGCACAGCGGCTGCTTGTCTCCGACAGCCAAGCCGCAGGATCCGTGCACTACGCACTGGTCACGAACGGATCGGCGAGCCCCACCGCAGCGCAACTGGCGACAGCACAGCAGGAACTCGCGAAATGGTCGGCAGCTCAGGGGTTCTGAGGAGGGGCTGCGGCTTGGCGTGGTTCTGGCCCACATTCACGAAGTAGGGCTAGAACCGCTCGAGAGCTCGTGAGCAATCGGGATCGGGTGTTCTAAGTGAATCCGGCGAATGAGGGCAGGCCTCTGTCACGTAGGTCTCTGCCTACTGATCGTCCCGACGTCGGCGCTTTCTGAGCGACTATCAGAAGGACGTCCAGGTTCTTGCTGTGCCAGTGCCGCATCAACGGTACGACCAGGACCGGATCGCCGCGACAATGGCAGTTATGGTGCGGAACGGCGGCAAGCCGGGGTGGGGACGACGACCGTGGGTACTGGTGGCCGGGCAGGCCGCCCTGGCCGGTTCAGCACTGGTGCTGATAGCGGTGTGGCACACCAAGGATCTGGGCACCGCAGCCAACCTCGCGCAACTGCTGAGTGCGGCGCTGGCCATACCGACCCTGTCTGCCGGCCTGTTCACCTGGTGGCGGCGCTCCGGTACGCCGAGTGTGGCGGATCGGGAGATGCTGGCTTCCGCGACCGACGCGCTGGCGCGGCTGGTCGGCCGGCAGTGGGACAACGAGGCGCAGGCTCTTTCCCTGGACGACCCGGACCCCATCCCGATCCGCTGGCGTGCGACCTCTGACCCCGATCTGACCGGATGGAAGACCGCCGGACAAACGGGCAGGAGCGCACGGGCCGGCTGGGAGGCGACCAGCGACCACATCCAGGACCTGGCCCAGGCGTTCCAGTCCCTGCCCCGACGGCGGCTGGTCGTGCTCGGGGACGGCGGATCGGGCAAGACCACTTTGGCAGTGCAACTGGTCCGCGAGCTCATCCGCACCCGGACCGCCGATGAACCGGTGCCGGTGCTGCTCTCCGCAGTCTCCTGGGATCCCGCCTTGCAGGCCAGCGTGTGGAACTGGATGGCCGACCAGCTTCGGACGGCCTACCCCGCCCTGCGCTCGCCCGCCTACGGCCCGGACGCCGCCGGCGACCTCACCGCCGGACCTGAACGGCGGGTGCTGCCAGTCATCGACGGCCTCGACGAGGTCCCCACCGACCGCCGCGCCGCTATCCTGCGGGCCCTGAACCAGACCCTGAGCGGGGGGCAGCTCATTACGACCTGCCGCACCATCGAATACGCCCAGGCGGTCCAAGCCGCTGACGATGTCCTGGCCGGCGCGGTCGTCATCCAGCCCGAGGCGCTCACCGGGAAACAAGCCGCCGACTACCTGCGATCCGCCCTGCACCGACCCCCGACCCCGGCCTGGCGCGACCTTCTTCACCACCTGGCCGACGCCCCGACCGGCCCGGCCGCGCCGCCGCTGGCCCAGGTGTGTTCCACCCCGCTGGGCCTGTGGCTGGTCCGAACCGTCTACCGGCCTCCCATCACCCCCACCACAGCCGGCGCCGCGACCGCCCCGGCCCCCGACCCCACCACCCTGACCGACCGAACCGTCTACCCCACTGCCGCCGCCATCCGCGCCCACCTGCTCACCCAGGTAGTCCCGGCTCTCGTCCAAACCCGACAACCCAGCAACGACCCAGCAGAACCCTTCCGCCCCCGCAACCACCGAGACCCGCAGGAGGTCACCCTCTGGCTCACCCACCTCGCCACCATCCTCACCCACCCCCGAAACCCCGACGGCACCCCTCGCACTCGCGACCTCGCCTGGTGGCACATAGCCGCCACCACCCTCACCCCGGCCCGCCTGCGCACCGCCACCATCGCCGCGATCGTCATCCTGGCCGGCCTCCTACTGGGGGTCACGGGCTGGCTCATCGGCATGCCCGCGTTCGACGGGATCGCACTCGCGCTCATATTCGGGCCCCTATGCGGGCTCACCTTCGGCTGGATCGTGGACGACAGCTGGCTTCACGATCAGCCCGGATACGCCAACCTCGCCGTTCGCCGCCGCTTAGCAGCTCTCACCAGACACCTCGCGGGCTGGCTCGTGGTCGGTCTCGCCTTAGGACTCGTGTTCGCGTTCAGCTTTCCTTACAAGGCTGGCTGGCCCCCAGTCGGGCTCGCGGGGGGGCTCGCAATAGGGCTTATGGCCGGACTCACGCGGTGGGCGGAAACACCGGTGCCGACCAACCCGGCAAACACCCCTACCACAGTCCACAAGGCCGATCGCGCCCTCATCCTGCTACGAATGACCATGTCCGGACTCGCGTTCGGGCTTTTCGGCGCTCTGGGCGGCAGACTCACATCCGATATCGCAGCCACGCTCCCGCTCGGGGTGGCGTTGGGGCTCGCCTTCGGACTGCCCCTCGGCCTCGCGGTGGGTGCCCACCACGCATGGTGGTGCTATCTCCTGGCCACTCTCAGACTCAGAAGACAAAGACTGCTCCCGCGCGACCTGATCAGCTTCCTCGACGACGCATACCGTCTCGGCCTACTCCGCACCGTTGGCCCGGTATACCAATTCCGACATGCTGACCTTCAAGACCACCTCGCGACCCATTCAACAAACAGAACACGCACTGAGGATGAAGGCTGACTTTGGAATGGCTCGGCCTTGACGATGCCTCCGAGTTCGGTCCCGATGCGTTCGATGTAGTCGAGACCGACCGACTGCTGCGCACCGGCAGGTAGCGCGCCTCAGCCGAATGGACCTGCCCACGGTTCGCTCCGCTGTGGCCAGGTCAGGGCATCTGTGTTCGGCTAACGGCAGGGGTCAAATTCTGCCAAAAGCTCGCAGTTGAGGAGCCGACGCATGGCTGACAGCATGACCGTACTGCGCAACGCAGGCCCGCCCGGAACGAAGCGGAACATCGTCGTCCTGGGGGACGGCTTCACGGCCGCCGACCAGGCGGCCTACAACCAATGGGTCGACGACAAGTTGATCAAAGGCGTCTTCGGCCACGACTACTTCTCCGAGGACGCGAGCGCCTACAACATCTACCGGGTCAACCTGGAGTCAGTCGATTCGGGCGTGAGCACGAAGACCTACGACGCGAACGGCAACGTCATCGCCGAGACCGACCACAACACCGCGCTCGGCATGTTCTTCAACGGATCGTGGTCGCACTGCTGGCTCGAGTACGGCGCGAACACTGAGACGTTGCTGCAGGCGGCGCTGACGACGTGGGTGCCGGACTACAACGAGATCCTGGTTGTGCTGAACAACCCGAACTATGGCGGGTGCGGCGGCGGAGGCCGGGCGCACGTGCCGATGGGCGTCGACTGGACGGTCATCGCCCACGAGTTCGGGCACGGCATCGGCGGATTCGCGGACGAGTACTCGGTGGCCGGCGTCTACAGCGGCGGCGAGCCCGGCACGGTGAACCTCACTGTCAACACCGACCGCGCCACCACCAAGTGGGGCCGGTTCATCGCCCCGGATACGCCCGTGCCGACAGGAGTGGGCAGCGCGGCGAACTACAACCAGGGCACGCGCCCGGCGTGGTGGAGCAGCAACTTCGACGTCGGCCTGTTCGAGGGCGGCAACACGAATAACACCGGCGTGTACCGGCCGGTGGAGAACTGCCGCATGAACAGCAACAGCCCGGAGTACTGCCCGGTGTGCTATACGGCGATCAAGACCGACCGGGACAGCGACGCCGGCCACACCTTCGCGCGGGCGTTCGCCGGCGACTTCTACGGTTCCGGACGCTCCGACGTGCTGCTGCACCATGGCACGTCGATCCAGCTCTTCCGCAACGACGGCTCCGGCTTCACCCATGCGTTCAGCGGGGTCGAGCGGGTGCCGGGGTCATGGCAGTTCCAACCCCACGACCAGATCGTGGTCGGGGACTTCAACGGCGACGGCGTCGACGAGGTGGTGATCTTCAATGGCGTCGACTGGGCCATGCCGTACTTGGGGCTGCTCGTCTCCGACGGCAACGGCGGGCTCCAGCTCATCGCCCGCTACGACGGCGACATCCCCGGCTGGGGTGGTCTCGCGGCCAACGACAAGTTCCTGGCGGCCGACCTCGACGGCGACGGTATCGACGACCTCGTGGTCACCAACGGGGACGACTGGTCGATGACGTATGTCGGGCTGCTGCGCAGCACCGGGAAGGGCTTCTACCTGGCCAACCGTTACGACGGGGACATCCCCGGGTGGGGCGGGCTGGCCCGGCATGACCAGTTCTTCGTCGGCGACCTGGACGGCGACCGCACGGACGACCTGGTCATCTTCAACGGGGACGACTGGTCCATGGCGTATGTGGGACTGTTCACATCCTCGGCGAACGGCCTGACCATGACCGCGCGTTACGACGGGGACATCCCCGGTTGGGGCGGCCTGGCCCGGCACGACAAGCTCATCCTCGGCGATTTCGACGGCGACGGCCGGTGCGACGTGTTCATCTTCAACGGGGACGACTGGTCGATGGCGTACCTGGGCATGTTCGCCTCCACCGGGTCCTCGCTGGCCTACGTCAACCGCTACGACGGCGACGTGCCCGGCTGGGGCGGGATGCGCCAGCACGACACCTTCTGGGCCGCCGACATCGACGCCGACGGCCGCTGCGATCTGTGGGCCCACAACGTCCAGGACTGGTCGGAGGAGTACCTCGGGCGGATGATCTCCTCCGGCACAGGACTGTCCGCCGGTTTCGCGGGAAGCTGGATCGGTGAGTGGAACCTCGGTCCCGGCGATGCCTTCGAGGTGGCCAGGTTCGCCGGCCCTGCGGGGCAGCCCAGCCTCTACGTCCACAACAACGACTGGTTCGGCGTGATCGACGGCCAAGGCGGCTTCGCCCTGGACAAGATCTACTACCGCTGGATCCGCGACTACCGCTACGGCCGGAACTGGTGAGAGCCATGGTGATGAAGAATTACAAGCGGCTTGCCGAAGAACGTGTCGACCCCGGCCTGCCCACCAAACCCCCCGCGCCGCCAGCGGGGCGGGAACCGGACACCGACACCGGCGACCGTCCGATCCCCACCGGGGAGGGCCCGGTGAAGTCCGACCGGATGCCGGCGTCCGCCGCGGCGTCAGCGGCCGGAAAAACGGCGAAGCCGCTGTTCGACGCGGGCGCGACCGTGCCGCCGAACGGCCAGGCCCCGGTGGAGGGATTCGGCGACCAGCGGGCGAGATCCGACACCGGCCCCCGTAACCGCGACCGCGAGCCTGGCGAGTCCTACATCCGCATGCGGATCCGGCTCCACGACGGTCGCCTGTCGATCCTGGACAGCAACCTCGTCGATGGACCACTCGCCCAGCCGACCGGCTTCACGGGCCCGCACGCCTACGAGGTCACCCTGGGCGACCGCCTGGTCCACGCCGACTCGGTCCCCGACCTGATGGTCAAGCGGTCCTTCGTCAACCCCGAAGGACCGCCGGAGGAGCAAGGCCACCACATCACCGATCTCACCGACGTCGAGTTCACCGCCCGCGTCCCAGCCGACGTGGTGACCCCGGACTCACTCGGCGACATGGCGGTGCGACTGCACCGGGTCAAGGACGAAGCCCGCGCCGACCGCCTCGGCCACGCCCCGCTCGCCGTCCAGTTCGAGCGACAGATCCGGCCGGTTGCCGAACTCGTGGGCCTGCCGGAGTCCGTGCTTCCGGAGGCGATCGCCGCGCGCGGAGGGCAGACGCCGCAAGCGTGACGCTGACGACCTCACTGCGACGCATCGGGCGCGGCTTCACGCTCGATGCGTCGCAGTAGTCTGTCCAGGTGGCGGCTTCAAATACTTCATCCGCGACCACGCCGCGCAGCGCATCGCGGCGACCCGGCTGCGCAGGAACGCGGCCCAAAGTCGTGGCCGTGCACTGGGGCGCCGGGTTGATGCCCTCCTCTTTGAGGATCTCCCGGACCATCGATGCGGCAACCTTGATCCTGGCCTTCCAAGGGGACGATGACACCTCGCTCACCCCGCGAGACCGCCAGCAAGCCAGACGGCCGGCCGCTCGCCGACGTAGATGAAGACGATGCATGCCGGATGTTCTTCATCGGGGTCTCCGGTCGGCACGTAGGCGTAGATCCACCCGTCGACCTCGCGCTCGATCCCGTCCCGCAGCTTCTTCAGCGTGAGAGTCTCGCCGTCGAGCGGGCCGCCCCGCAGAACAGCGTTCGGCTGGACGCTTCCCGACTGATCAGACGCCATAGGTCAAGTGTTGCCCCGCTGGTGCGAATGCGCACGGCAGAACTGCCTGCACTCACCTGTTATTGCGCCAAAGCCGGCGGCGCGCAGTCCGCGCTCGACCTGTTCCCGCAGTCCGTCACCTACGCGGGCAGCCACGCGTGTCGTGCGGCGCTGCTGGCGGCGGTCGGGCAGACCAGCGAGGCGGTGTTCCTGCTCGGGGCGATCATCGGCGCGGTACCCGATCTGCCGTGGGCCTCGGCCGCCTGGCTCGAAGCGCTGGCCACGCCGGACGCCGCGGCGGCGCTGGACCCCGCGCAGGTCGGCACCGCGCTGGCCCATGTCACGCAAGCGACTAGATAGTGGAAACATCCTTCTGGGGACATTAGGCGAGACAGGCTGTTGTCCTCAGTATCCGAGGGCGCGAGGGGGCGGCGATGGGGGTGGGCCAGCAGGAGCGGGTCGGGCCGTTTCGGGTGGTGAAGCGGCTTGGCGGCGGCGCGATGGGGGACGTGCTGCTTGGGCTCGCAGAAGACGGGACACTCGCCGCCGTAAAGACGATCCGGCCAGATCTGCTCTCCAGCCTGACGATGCGGGAGCGCTTCAGGCAGGAGATCGAGGCTGTCCGGAGTGTCGAGAACCCGTATGTCGCGCGGTTGATCGGCGGCTCGGCGCAGGGCGATATCCCTTGGCTGGGCACCGAGTTCGTGCCGGGGCCGACGCTCGGGCAAGCCGTCGGTGCGTGCGGGCCGCTGCCAGTCGCCGTCGTCGCGGAGGTGGGGGCGGGGTTGGCGTCAGCGCTACTCGCGGTACACGGCTGCGGCTTGCTACACCGCGACCTCAAGCCCAGCAATCTCGTGTTGTCCGCCGACGGGCCCAAGCTCATCGACTTCGGCATCGCCCGGGCCATGGAGGCCGACGGGAACGCCACCGCCGGAACACAGATCGGTATCGGGTCGGCCGGGTACATGCCGCCCGAACAGGTCGCGGGAGCCGCCGGGCAGGTGGTGCCAGCCTCGGACGTGTTCTCGCTGGGCGCCGTGCTGGTGTATGCCGCGACGGGGACCGGCCCCTACGGCGAGGGCGGCGAATTCGCCCTGTTGTACAGAACCGTCAACGAAGAGCCTGACCTGGACGCGGTCCCGGCCGCGTTGCGTGACATCGTCGCGGCCTGTTTGCGTCGGGCTCCCGAAGACCGGCCCGAGCCGGCGGAACTGGCCCGCACGCTCAGCGAGCTCGCCTCGGGCGCAACCTGGCCTCCACAAATTGTGAACCTCATCGAGGACAGTCGGGACTCGGCGCAGGCCGCCGTCGCGGCGATGCCGCCACCCGTCCCGGACCGTCGACGCCGGCGGATCCTCGTTGTCGCCGGTGTCAGCGCCTTGGTCCTGGTCGCCGGCCTGGCTGTCGTGCCACGCCTGGGCCACGAGTCCGGGCTCGCGGAATCCGCGAAGCCCACAACGTCCGTGTCCACACCCACGGAGAAGCCGGCCACGCTGACCCTCACCGGGGTGAAGGAAGTCGGCGGACCGGGCGGTAACCGGGACTTCACCACGGCCCAGACCCGACTCCCGACCGGCTTCCATCCCTGGTCCACCTATCTGGCCGACCAGCCGACCGGCTGCTCGCTCGGCGAGGGCACCCTGGTCTGCCGACTGGTCGACGGCAGCCTCCAAGCACTCGACACCGCCACGGGAAAGCAGCGCTGGCGCGTCGACCTCCCGGCCGATCCCGCATCCCTGACCCAGCCATACGCCAACGACGGACTGCCGCTCATCCCCGAAGACGGAGTCTCCCCTGCGATCGACGGCAACCGCGTGGCCAGCGTGGACTCGACGGGGAACCTCCGCATCCAAGACCTCGCAAACGGACGGGTCCTGGCCAGTGTCTCTTACGGCAAGGACGTCCTCCTCACCGACGATCCGGTCGCGGACGGGAACCGGCTCTACTTCTCGCTGTGCCACAGACACAGCGGCATGGGCTGCGACTTCACGCTGAACGGGGCCGGCTTCGACGGTACCAAGCTCGCC
>Ga0105241_10001910_pt1 | contig 15776 bp, 11 predicted proteins | sample KBSC64metaG_FD_80422 | JGI IMG/M metagenome (GOLD analysis project Ga0105241, IMG submission 80422) | Corn rhizosphere microbial communities from Kellogg Biological Station, Michigan, USA - KBS C6-4 metaG | ecosystem: Host-associated > Plants > Roots > Rhizosphere > Soil | place: Michigan, USA... | reverse complement strand
TCGAATCGAAGATTACGCGGTGATCGGCGACTGCGAGAGTGCCGCGCTCTGCGGCAACGATGCATCCATTGACTGGCTTTGCTGGCCACGGTTTGACTCCGATGCCTGCTTCGCATCCCTGCTGGGAACGCCAGAAAACGGACGTTGGCAACTGGCGCCCGCAGAAAATGTCGCACGAGTAACGCGGCATTATCGCGAAAAAACACTCATCCTGGAAACTGAGTTTGAAACTGCCGACGGCGCCATCACGCTGATTGACTTCATGCCGCTTCGCGGCAAGCACTCCCACATTGTCCGGCTGGTGCGCGGCACTCGCGGCAAAGTGTGCATGACCATGAATCTCACAATACGGTTCGACTACGGCCGAACCGTCCCCTGGGTCACCCGGCTGGAAGATGGCACCTTGCGCGCCATTGCCGGGCCCGACATGATCGCGCTGCGCACTTCGGCGCCGCTGCAAGGGGAAAATCTCTCGACTGTAAGCCAATTTATCGTAGGCGAAGGAGAAACCGTTTCGTTCGTCATGTCGTACGGGCCGTCCCACGGCCCGATTCCTCCCGCTCTCGATGTCGAAAATGCGCTCGAAGAAACCGAAAAGCACTGGCGCAAGTGGATGGACCGTTGCACGTATCACGGGCCGTGGAGCGAGGCAGTGTGCCGTTCTCTCATCACACTGAAGGCGCTGACCTACCTTCCAACTGGAGGGATCGTGGCCTCTCCGACGACTTCCCTTCCGGAAAAGGCGCAAGGCGTTCGCAACTGGGACTATCGCTTCTGCTGGCTGCGCGACGCGACGTTCACGTTGCTGGCCCTGATGCATGCCGGTTACTACCATGAAGCGGAAGCGTGGCAGAACTGGCTTTTGCGCGCCATTGCGGGAAGCGCCGACCAGGTACAAATCATGTACGGAGTTGCCGGTGAGAGGCATCTGCCGGAGTGGGAAGTGCCCTGGCTCTCCGGATTCCAGGGGGCATCGCCAGTTCGTGTCGGCAATGCCGCCGTGGGACAACAGCAGCTCGACATCTATGGCGAAGTTGCGGATGCCTTGCACCAGGCGCGAGAAGGCAAGCTACCCAGGAATGAGCCGGCGTTTGAGTTGCAGCAAACGCTATTAGATCACCTGGAGCAGATATGGCAGGAACCCGATGAGGGTATCTGGGAAGTGCGTGGTCCGAAGCGGCATTTCACTCACTCAAAAGTGATGGCATGGGTGGCCTTTGACCGCGCTATCAAGAGCGCTGAAAAGTTCGGCATGAAGGGGCCTGTGGAGCATTGGCGAGAGGTGCGACAGCAAATCCACGACGAGGTCTGCCGCCATGGCTTCGATAGCGATCTCGGCAGTTTTGTGCAATCCTACGGATCGAAGAATTTGGATGCCAGCCTGCTGCTGGTGACGCTCGTCGGATTTCTGCCGCCATCGGACCCGCGCGTCCGCGGCACCATCGAGAAAATTGAACGTGACCTGCTACGCAATGGCTTGGTACAGCGCTACAACAGCGGTACCGCGACCGATGGACTCCCGCCCGGTGAGGGCGTATTCCTGGCCTGCAGCTTCTGGCTGGCCGACAATTACGTACTGCTTGACCGAAAAGACGAAGCCGAGAAACTTTTCAAAACACTTCTTGAACTGCGCAACGATGTAGGACTGTTGTCGGAGGAGTACGAGCCCCGCGCCAAACAGATGCTGGGTAATTTCCCGCAGGCGTTTTCCCATGTGGCCCTGGTCAACACCGCGCTGAACCTCCACCGTTTGCACGGACCTGCGGGACAGCGTTCGAAATCAAATGGTCTTGGCGAGCAACCGCATCGCTAGAAAATCATTCTTATCCCAGCGGACTGCATCTGGAACGAGGGCGGACGATGAGTGAAGTTATTTCCGACGCATTGGTATTTTTCGGAGCCACAGGTGACCTGGCTCAAAAGAAGATCTTCCCTGCCCTGCAACAACTAGCCAAATGTGGCCAACTGAATATGCCAGTCATCGGCGTCGCGAAATCTGGATGGACGCTCGACCAACTCAAGAAGCGGGCTCTGGACAGCGTCGAGCAGTATGGCGGTCTCGATCCCGACGCCTTCGCCCGGCTCAGCAAGGTGCTCAAGTACATCGACGGCGACTACGCTGACGCTGCGACGTTCCGTAAGTTGCGCCAGGAACTCGGGACCGCACAGCACCCCCTGCATTATCTTGCGATTCCGCCAAATCTTTTCGGTGAGGTCGTGAAACAGCTTAAATTGTCAGGATGCTCGGAAGGCGCGCGAGTCGTAATAGAAAAACCTTTTGGACACGATCTGGATTCAGCCCGCAATCTGAACCGCACGCTGCATACAGCCTTTCCTGAGCAAAATATTTTTCGCATTGACCACTATCTGGGAAAGAACGCTGTCCAGAACGTCTTGTTCTTTCGTTTCGCTAACTCTTTCATGGAGCCGATCTGGAATAACGATTATGTGGAAAGCGTTCAGATCACGATGGCAGAAAACTTCGGAGTTGCTGGCCGTGGAGCATTCTACGAGCAAGCCGGCGCGATTCGAGACGTGGTGGAGAACCATCTTTTCCAGTTGCTCACCAACGTTGCCATGGAACCTCCAGATGCTATGGCGAATTCCAGTTTGCAAGACCAGAAGGTCAAGGTGTTACGGGGAATAAAAACTCTCGGACCCAGCGATGTGGTGAGAGGCCAATTCAAAGGCTATCGCAACGAACCTGGAGTGAAACCAGATTCGATTGTTGAAACTTACGTGGCCTTGCGCCTGCAGATCGATTCGCCGCGATGGAAAGGCGTCCCTTTTTATATCCGCGCAGGAAAGTCTCTGCCGGTCACAGTCACCGAAGTCAAAGTGATGCTCAGACAGCCGCGCGTAATCTTTTCGCAGGCCTCTCCAGCCCAAAATTACGTGCGGTTCCGCGTCACGCCCGATCTCGCTATCGCGATCGGTGGGCAGGTGAAAAAACCTGGAGATGAAATGAAAGGAGAACCGGTAGAACTTCTGGCCACCCAGAACTCCGATCCCGCCGAGTTGTCCGCCTACCAGGAACTGCTGAACGACGCGATCCACGGTGACGCCAGCCACTTCGCGCGCGAAGACTATGTGGAAGAAGCGTGGAGAATCGTCCAGCCGGTGCTCGATAACGCCACCCCACTTCATTTCTATGATCCCGGCACCTGGGGACCGTCGGAAGCTGACAAACTAGTATCGTCAGATACCGGCTGGCAAAATCCGAAATAGGACTTGTAACCACACCCCACAAACCCCGGTTCACTACAGTATCGAAGCTCCGCAGAGTGGCGTCTGCCGTAAGGTACAATAAAAAACCACTGGAGACGATCCCTGGGTATCGCGCCGATTTCGATTCAACCTTTTGCCGCTTTCGTGGCCTCGCGGGGCATCGGCCAGTACATTCGGCAGCATTTTCTCGACACTACCTTCAGGGGCCTTTATCACGCCAACGCTTTTGACATGGCGTTGCTGGTCCCTTATTTCATCGTGCTTATCTTGCTGGCCTCGTACGGAATGCACCGGTACGTGCTGGTTTACCTTTATTACAAACACCGGAAAAATCAGACGATTGAACCGGCAAACCACTTCGCCGACCTGCCTCGCGTGACGGTACAGCTTCCGATTTTCAACGAGCAGTTCGTCATCGAGCGCCTGCTGGATGCGGTCAGCCGGCTGCAGTATCCCCTGGACAAGTTGGACGTGCAGGTGCTCGACGATTCGACCGACGAGACTGAGTCCGTGGCGCGCGGCTTAGTTGAGCAGCATGCAGCCCGGGGTTTTCCTGTCACTTATCATCACCGAACCAATCGTGAAGGCTACAAGGCAGGCGCTCTGGCGGAAGGATTGAAAACGGCAAAGGGCGAATTCATTGCCATCTTCGACGCCGACTTCGTCCCGCCGGAAGATTTTTTAATGCGGACGATTCATCATTTGACCGATCCGAAAATCGGGATGGTACAGACTCGCTGGACTCACATCAATCGCAACTACTCTTTTCTCACGGAAGTCGAGGCCATCCTGCTGGACGGCCACTTCGTTCTGGAGCACTCCGGACGCGCCCGCAGCAATGTCTTCTTCAATTTCAACGGAACGGCGGGAGTCTGGCGGCGCAGCGCCATCGACGAAGCCGGAGGCTGGCAGCACGACACGCTTACGGAAGATACCGACCTGTCTTACAGAGCGCAGCTTAAGGGATGGAAGTTTATCTACCTGCAAGACGTAGAGTGTCCCGCTGAGTTGCCAGTTGAGATGACGGCATTTAAGACACAACAGGCGCGCTGGGCCAAAGGTCTGATTCAGACGGCCAAGAAAATATTGCCCAGTGTGATGAAGAGCGATCAGCCGTTTCGTGTGAAGCTGGAAGCGTGGTATCACCTGACCGCGAACCTTAGCTATCCCTTGATGGTTGTGCTTTCTGTGCTGCTGTTGCCGGCCATGATCATCCGCTTTTACCAGGGGTGGTTTCAGATGTTGTACATCGACCTGCCGCTGTTCATGGCGTCGACTTTTTCGATTTCCAGCTTTTATCTGGTCTCGCAGCGCGAGCTTTTTCCGAGGACGTGGCCGCGCGCCCTGCTCTATCTTCCCTTCCTGATGGCGCTGGGCATTGGCCTGACGATCACCAACACACGAGCCGTGTTGGAAGCGTTATTGGGGCAAAAGTCAGCCTTCGCCCGGACTCCCAAGTATCGTGTGGAATCGAAAAAAGACCGGATCAACGCCACCAAGTACCGGCGGCGTCTGGGCTGGGTGCCTTGGGTCGAACTGCTGATTGGAAGCTACTTCGCCCTCACGGTCTACTACGCCATCAGCAATGAGAATTACATCACGGTGCCGTTTCTGGTCTTGTTCGTGGTGGGCTACTGGTACACGGGATTGATGTCTTTGTTGCAGGGCCGCTTTTCGGGCCTGTCGATCGGCGCGGAGAGCCATACCAAGCCGTTTCCCGTCGGCGTGTAGTAGCTTTTGATTCCTTCGCGACCTTTGCGGCACGGCTTGGCGTCCTTTGCGGCTAAAGATTTTTGGACGATCAAATCGAGATCAAACCCTTAACCGCAAAGGACGCTAAGAACCCCCCCGCAAAGGTCGCAAAGGAAACCCCTATTTTCAGTCAGCGGCGTTTGGTCTGATTCAATTCCTTTTCTTTCCTCGCTTACGGGTTTAGAATCCTTACCGTTTCGCGTCCGCTCGGTTCGCAAGGAGGATTCCGATGCGCCACCTCACGGTACCTTCCAGAATTATCTTCGGCATGCTGCTGCTCGTCCTGGTCAGTTGTGGAAGCGCGCACGATGCCGATGAAAAGTATTATCTGATCTCAGCCAACGTTAAGATTCCCTACTGGCAGGCTGGCTCGGCCGGTTTGTTCCAGGCCGCTACCCAACTGAAAGTACGGTCAGAGTTTGCCGGTCCGGACACCTACGATCCCAAGGGAGAACAGCAAGCGCTGCAGCAGGCCGTCCAAAGCAAAGCCACAGGAATTCTGATCTCGGTTGCCGATCCAGCGCTCTTAAAAGACGACATCGATAAAGCCATCGCAGCCGGCATTCCCGTGATCACCGTTGATTCCGACGCGCCGGCAAGCAAGCGGCTCCTTTTTATCGGTACCAATAACTATCGCGCGGGGCAGATTGGCGGCGAGCGACTGGCCAAGGAATTGAACGGCAAGGGGAACGTCGTCGTCTTCACCATACCCGAGCAGGCCAACCTCAAGGAGCGTCTGCGGGGCTATCGTGACGCCCTCGAGGCGACGCCGGGGATAAAGATTACCCGTGTCGTGGATATGAAAGGCGATTCTCGCGTCGCGTTCGACAGCGCGACTGAAGTCCTGGGTAACGACAAGAAGGAGCACACCGACGCTTTCGTCTGCCTGGAAGCCCTGGCCGGCAAAGAAGTCGCCACAGTGCTCAGCCAACATGGCGCCAAGGACAAAGTGGTGATTGCGATGGATACCGACGACGATACCCTGTCATGGATTCAGAAAGGCCTGATCGCGGCTACCATCTCGCAGAAGCCTTACACCATGAGTTATGTTGGACTGAAAATGCTGGACGATCTCTATCACCACAAGCTTTCGACTCTGAGTAACGATTGGTCCAAAGACAGCTTCTCCCCGATTCCGGCATTTGTGGATACAGGATCGGCGCTGATCGACAAAACCAATGTGGATGCCTTGATTGCGGCCAGCAAAACCGTGACCAGCACTCCAAAATAAATTTGTACTGCGAACAAAAAGGGACATTGAATGCGTAAGTTGTTGCTGGCTATTTTTGTTTTTTCTCAACTCATCTGGGCTCTCGACCGTCAACCTAACTCGGACTTCCGGATCCGGCGGCAGTCGCTGGCGAGTAAAGCCAGCGGCGCCGCCGTTCTTCTTTTCGCTTCGAACGAAGCCGAGGGCCCGAACGATCTTTACGGCTACCGGCCTGACGACAATTTCTTCTACCTAACCGGCTGGAGCGAGCCGGGCGCGGCGTTACTGGTCATTGGTACGCCCAACTCTGGTAGTGCGAACTCTCAGGATCATCCCTATACCGAAATATTGTTCCTGCCCAATCACAACCCCTCGCAGGAGAAATGGACTGGACCGAAGCTCGGCGCGGATAGCCCTGACGCCGGCAAAATCACGGGGTTCGACCACGTCGAGGTTCTGGACAATCTGCAGTCGGAACTGGTCCGGCTGTTACCGGCAAAGCGAGCCACGATTTACACGGATGTGGTCTCTGGCGAGGAAATTTCGAATTCAGCCGTGCCTTTGGATTGGCTGAAGCGAGCGAATGCCTTCCCGGTGGGGGCAGCGTTTCAGGACGTTCGTCCGATGCTGGCCTCGCTCCGAACCTATAAAGATTCGGCCGAGATCGAGCGCATACGTCACGCCACCGACGCCTCAATTGCCGCGCACTTTGCCGCCATGCATACCGTGAAGCCTGGCATTACTGAACGCGAGACATCCGCGCTCATGCAATATGAGTGGGGAAAGCGTGGCTGTGAGCGTCCGGCGTACGCGCCTATCGTGGGCTCGGGCTTTGATTCCACAGTCCTGCACTATTCCGCGGATTCGGGCACGATGGAATCAGGAGATCTGGTGGTGATCGATGCCGCTGGAGAATATTCCATGTACGCCTCCGACATCACGCGTACTCTACCCGTTGACGGGAAGTTCACTGCCCGTCAGCGGGAGATTTACGACATCGTCCTTGGGGCACAACAGGCTGCCGCTGCGGCGTTCCGCGCGGGCAAATCGGTGTTGCGCCGGGATCGTCCAGAGTCGCTTCACGATGTGGCTTATAACTACATCAACACCCACGGAAAGGATCTTCACGGCGAACCGCTGGGAAAATATTTCATTCACGGGCTTGGCCACTATGTGGGATTGAATGTGCACGACCCCAATGACTACGACGTTCCGCTCGGCCCGGGAGCCGTCTTCACGCTCGAGCCGGGAATTTACATCCCCGAAGAAAAGTTGGGCGTTCGGATCGAAGACATTCTCTACGTCAATCAGGATGGGAAACTGGTCAATCTGACGGGAAACCTACCGCACACAGCCGACGAGGTTGAGCACGCCATGGCGGGTAAGTAAGGCCGAGTCCGTCTGGCGCGCTCGCCTCACCCTTCCGGCGCACATTCCACTTCCTTTTGATATCCTAGGACATCGTGCGGATGATCTGGTTGTTCCTGATCCTGGCCCTGAGCACCGTAGCCGTAGCTCTGGTCGGGCTGGCGGCCTACCTTCGAGTGCGCGGCCATATGAAGGAAGGTTCTCCCAAAGAAACGCACGAGAAGGATTGAATCAACCAAAGCCGTAAAGTCCATTCCTGACCTGGAGAACTTCAAACATGGCGAAGCCCGCTAGTCTTGCCCTCGATCGAGGCAGCCGCTCTCTGTATTGGGCGGAGCAGGCGGCGATCGTACTGAGCGCCAGCCTTTTTGTCGCGCTCTGCGCCCGCGTGACCGTCCCCCTGCCGTTTACGCCGGTGCCTTTGACATTGCAGAACTTTGGCGTGCTTCTGGTTGGCCTGACACTGGGGAGCCGCCGCGGCTTTGCGGCCCTGGCCGTCTATTTGGTCGAAGGAGCCGCCGGAATGCCGGTGTTCAATCCAGCCGGACTGGGCGGTGTCGCGCAACTATTTGGGGCCACTGGTGGGTTTCTGCTGGCTTATCCGTTTGTCGCAGGTTTGGCGGGCTGGATCATGGAGCGTGGCAAAGCCAGCTTCGCCCGCGCCGTGACGGCAGGTGTGCTGGCGGAGGTGTTGTTGTTCGCCGGCGGCCTTTCATGGTTGGCAGTCCTGACTCATTCGTTTGCCCAGGCAGCGCGCTTTGGGCTTTATTGGTTCGTATTCGCGGAAGTAATCAAGGTCATGATGGCGGCCGGAATCGCTACCGGATGGCAGCGTGTCCACAAGGAGCAGGAATGAGTTTCGTCGAAACCCCCTCTGGAAATACGGCCATCGCGCCAGAAGCAAAAGATTTGGCACACGGCAGCGCCTCGACCCGTGAGATCACCATCGCGCACAGTCCCGATTCCGATGACGCGTTCATGTTCTACGCGCTGGCCACTAATAAGGTTCGCGTTCCCGGGCTGCGTTTCACCCACACACTCTGCGACATTGAGACTCTGAACCAGAAGGCGCGTCAGGGCGAAGGCGTTTACGACGTAACTGCGATCTCGTTCCACGCCTATCCCTACATCCAGGACAACTATGCTCTGCTGCCGAGCGGAGGCAGCGTCGGCGACGGCTATGGTCCCATGATTGTGGCGACGCAGGGATTTTCCCAGAGCGAAGTAAAACACAAAAAGATTGCGATCCCTGGAACTCTCACAACTGCGTATCTCGCACTGCGGCTTTTCGCGCCAGGAATCGAGACCGAAGTCGTGCCTTTTGATCAGATCATTCCCCAGATCGTGGCCGGTAAGTACGAAGCCGGATTGATCATCCACGAAGGCCAGCTGACGTATGCGAAGGCCGGCCTGCAACGCATCGTGGACCTGGGCAAGTGGTGGTTGAAAATCACCGGACTTCCTTTGCCCTTGGGAGGAAACGCGATCCGGCGTAGCCTGGGACCGGAGTTGACCGCCAAAGTTTCAGGGGCCCTTCGTGACAGTATTCAGTACGCCCTCGACCATCGTGAAGAGGCCTTGGCCTACGCCATGCAATTCGCGCGCGACGTCGATCCGCAACTCGCCGATAAGTTCGTCGGCATGTACGTGAACGAACGCACGCTCGACTACGGACCCGAAGGTCGCGAGGCGGTACGCCGTCTGCTGGATATGGGATACAAGGCAGGAATCATTACGCGCGAGGCAAAAGTGGAGTTTGTGGGATAAACAGCTTCTGGCTACCAGCTCCTGGCTTCTGGCTAAAACCTAAAATCATTGGAATCGGCTAGGAGCCAGAAGCCAGAAGCGATTTATCTGATCTTCTCTGGAAACGAAAATACCGGCTCCACATCCACCGGAACTTTGGACGCCGCTTTTAGCGCCACCTGCAACTCTGCAGGCATCACGTCGTATTTCTTGAACCAGTTCTCCGCACGCTCGCGGTTCCCCGTCGCTTCAATTTCCAGCAGTTCTTTAGCCAGGCCTGCAATGGCGCCGGGCATGGCGGCGTAGTCAATTGCATACATTCCCGAAGACTGCCGCTTCACTGCTCCGCGTTCCGAAAGATAGTTGAATTCCATCATCTCAGCCTGGCCGTGGGCTTCCGCTACGCCAAAGCGAATCGTGCGAAAAATTCCAGCGAGATACGAAGCGTAATATTCTTCCAGCTTTTCCTTGGGCAACACTTCGCGGTCAACCAGTAGCTTCAGACCGAACATTCCAACGACGTCAGCTTTCGCTTCCTCCAGGCCGCTGTACGCAGGACCGATGGATTCGCGGATCGACACTTTACCGTTCGCCGTACGCGCGTATGCCGGACCCAGTCCGTGAGCCATCTCGTGCATGATCGTGCCCAGGAGATATCCTTCGGCCGAGGCCTTCGCAGCCTGCTCCGGCAGCATCATGTACTGCGCCAGGGGGAGAATCACGTAGTCAACGCGCGCATCCATGAAATTCTTGAAGAAGATTTTCTTGCTGCCCTTTTGTTCGTGCACTCGCGCATCGTTGGGCAAATTGTCGGCCACAGCCTGGTAGCCATGGCGCAAGTCCCCCACGCGGTAAGGCGCGTCCATCACTTCCATCGGAGTTTCGAGACCGTGCTTGGAGGGGCGATCCTCGGGCGTCAGAGGCAGCGCATCCTGAACGTCGGCGACATACTTCTGAAACAGCGCCAGTTTGCGGCTTTCGGCTTCATTGCGAATCAGCACAGCTCCGCCGAAAGATCCTTTCACGCCAAGCAGGCCGTCATCGTAGGTCTCGTACGGGGCAAAAATCACGTCGAACTTCGGATCTTTCAGGTCGAGCCAGGCTAAATCGCTCTTGAAATAGTCATCGGTCAATAGCGCATCGGCTCGCAAACGCAGGAAATTCGCAAACGCGGGATCCTCGCTCAAAGCTGCGGCTGCACGCAAGTCGCGCGCGGCGGGCTCCAGAAATGTGCGGTAGGCAATGTGATAAGGCACAGCTTCGAGTTGATCTCCGTGCCAGCGCACGATCGTCGTGGAACTGTAGATCTCGTCGCGCTTCCCGGGATGCTCCTGCACGTACTGCTCAACCTGTTTACGGGTCAGGCCATCGGGATAAAAACCGCGACCCGGAGACATCGGAGTAGTTCCTACAAAAGGCCGATTCTCGTCAATCAAATCGAAACGCGAGCCGTTGATCCACAGATAGTGGCGCAGTTCCTGATCCTTCGGGCTCTTGCTGGACGCCAACGACTGGTAGAGCATCAAGCCTTCGGGATCGTTCTGACGCCAGTAAATGCTTTCGAGGTTGCGGGATGCATCCACCAGTTTGGCAACCATTTTCTTTTCGCGTGCCGTGAGCCCGGCCGAGTGAAATGCCATCTCGACCCGGCGGAATTTAGCCAGCCGCTGCGTCAAATCCGGCACAACCTGCAGGCTGCTCGAAGCCGCACCACGGGCCGCCGAACCGGTCATGGTTCGCGTCTTCTTCTGGGCTGAGGTGGGAGAAATCATCAGAACAATAAATAGCAGGGGAAAGAGGAAGCCCTGTTTGATCATCAGCCTGATTCTAGCAGAGGATAAGTCAAAGTCCTTACCGCAAAGGACGCGAAGAATTCCACAAAGATCGCAAAGACGATCTCGCCATGTTTCGTCTTCCTCGCTATTATGTTTAGGATGGCCGCTGAACAAAATTCAAATGGCGCGCAGACGTTGCTCATTGATGCCGACGATACTCTTTGGGAAAACAATATCTATTTTGAGCGCGCCATCGCCAACTTCATCTCGTTCCTGAATCATCACGAGTACACGCCCGAGCAAGTGCGCGAGGTGCTGAACCAGGTGGAGCGCGAGTCCATCGTCAGCCACGGCTACGGGCTGCACAGTTTCGCGCATTCGTTGATCCAGACATTCGAAAGGTTGGCAGTCGAACCGTTGACCCCTTCCCTGCACGAGACCATCAACGGATTCGCGCATACGATCGCCGGCCATCCGGTGGAGCTTCTCGCGGGCGTTCCAGAAACGTTGCAATATTTGGCGGAACGCCATCATCTGATTCTTGTGACCAAGGGCGCAGTGCCTGAGCAGTCGGGCAAGGTCGAACGCTCAGGGCTGAAAGAGTATTTTGCCGCCATCGAGATCGTTTCCGAGAAAAACGTGCCCACCTACCAGTCAGTCATTTCCAAATACGAGTTGCTTCCCGATGCCACATGGATGATCGGTAACAGCCCGAAGTCAGATATTAATCCAGCGCTGGCAGCGGGATTGAATGCGGTGTTCGTACCGCATGGCGCTACCTGGATTCTGGAGCACGAAGAAGTGGATTCCGCCGAGCCGCCACGACAGTTGCTGGTGGTGGAAAAGTTTGCGGAGTTGCAGACGCATTTTTGATGAAACGCAAGGTCCCTCCACTGCGCTCGCTGCGCTTCGCTCCGGTCGGGATGACAGTTTTTTGCTGACGGCTGAGTGCTGACAGCTGACAGCTGTTTTCCTAGCACCAAACTAACCAACAACCTCCGTATCCTGTTGTATCGGCGCATGCTACTCTTTTTCTGCTCTGGTTTATTGCCCGCATTCTAGCGTGGCTGTGCAGAAAAACAATTTGCGGCGGCTGCTGCGAACTGTGGAAGCTCTGTCCGATCTCGGCCCTGAGATGACGGCGGAGCGTGAGTTTCCGCAGACCGCGCGGGCCATGGTCTCGGCGCTGCTTCAGGCAGGCGGCGCGCGAGAAGCCGTGCTCTTTACCTTCAGCGACAAGCCGTCCATGCTCTCCTCGGTCGCTTCCGAAGGTTTCGCTCTGATGCCTGAGCCCGCCATCATGCCGCTGCTGCCCAAGCATGTGCATGCTCTCACTTCGGCGCGCGGACCGATCGTCCTCAACCCTGGCTCCTACGAAATCTTTCTGAGTTCAAATGGAAACGTTGCCCCCGAACTGTTCAAGTGCATCGCTCCCTTGAAAGTGGGCGGAAAGCTGGTCGGATTAGTCGCGCTGGGGCGCCGGGATGGCGATGCCCTCTTCGACGACGAGGAACTGGGAGCTCTCGACCTTCTATGTAACTACGTGGCAATTGCGATTCAGAATCACGTTCTGTCGCAGACATTGGCACAGCGCGTCTCTGAGAATCTGCGACTGCTGGCATCCCTCCACGGTTTTTACGACACCGCGCTGGAAGCCTTCGCTACGGCGATCGATGTCAAACACGTGAACATTCACGGCCACTCCTTGCGTGTGGGCCGCTACGCCTCCGCCATCGGAGAGGCCATGGGCATGGATCCCAACGAAGTTGGAGGGCTGCGCTCCGCCGGCTACCTGCACGATATTGGCAAGGTCGCGGTAGACAAGCGTCTGTTCGGAAAAGTTACATCGCTTGATCCCGAAGAATTTCGCGAGATGGCGGACCACACGATCGTGGGACATCAAATCGTGAGCGGTGTTGAGTTCCCGTGGCCGCGCATCCCTGAGATCGTTCGCTCTCACCATGAGCGTGGCGACGGTTCGGGATATCCCGATGGCCTGGTGATGGAAGACGTTGCCATGCCGGTCCGCATCATCGGCTTGGCGGACACGTTTGACGCCATGACCAGCGAGCGTCCGTATCGCGAATCACTCTCGGTTGGCAACACTCTCAGCGAAATCGTTCGACTCTCTCCGCAGAAATTCGATCCCAACGCCGTCCACGGATTGCTGCTGCAGATCAGGCGTGACTCGGTCGGAAGCAACCGCGTTCCCTTTCTCCAGGACCGCCTTTCCGTGAACATTGCCGCCAGCGATATCGATCAGCTTGCTGCAACCCTGCAGCACAAAGTCACTCATGGCCGACTGTACCTGACGTAATCCTACCTAAAGTGAATTAGCATGCGTTACTCGTAAATGTGAGGAGTACAGCCACTTACAATATTTTCGAGTGATCCGTTCCTTGTCAGCCCTTCACCCTGAGCGGCCCCTTTCGGCAGCAACTTTTCCTTTTGTTCGGGTTATTAATATTCAGACGTCCACCGCCCGAAATCGGTCCGCATGAGTTTCTCGCATCGACAGATCGCAGTATGCCTTGCCGTATCCGCGCTCAGTCTTGCGCTTTCCCTCCAATTTGCAATTGCCAAAAAGAATAAGCAGGTTTCCAGCGCGACCGAGATGGACGAGCACAAACGCGCGTTGCATGCGCTGAACCGTCTGACCTTCGGGCCACGTCCCGGGGACGTCGATCGGGTAGCTGGGCTAGGAGTCGACAAATGGATCGATCAACAATTGCATCCGGACAAAATTGACGATCACGCCCTCGATGGGCGGCTAGCGCCATTTCGTACGCTTCGCATGGACACTCGTCAAATCGTCGAGAACTTTCCCCCACCGCAGGTGATCAAAGCCGTCGCCGAAGGCAAACAGTCTATGCCCTCCGATCCTGCAAAGCGTGCCGTCTACGAAGCGCAACTGGAACGCTATCAGGAGAAAAAAGAACAGAAGCAGGACAGCGCAATTGGCGACGCTTCCGGAGCCGGGAAACCGGCCCAAATGGACGAAGACCGCCTATACGCCGATCTGAAAGCCGAGGACTTGCTGGACCTGCCGCCAGACCAACGCATGAAAGCGATGCTGAAACTGTCGCCCGATGATCAGCGTGCCATTGAATCGTCCCTCAAGGGGAACAAGCGTGACGAATTCATGGAGGGCATGAAACCGCAGCAGCGCGAGACCTTGATGGCAATTAACAATCCGCAACAGGTGGTAACCAGCGAACTGGTGCAGAGCAAACTACTGCGCGCCGTCTATAGCGAACGCCAACTGGACGAAGTGATGACCGATTTCTGGTTCAACCACTTCAACGTTTTCATTGGAAAAGGCGCGGACCGCTACCTGCTCACCAGCTATGAGCGTGACGTCATCCGTCCGCATGCGCTGGGAAAATTTGAGGACCTGCTGGTGGCCACCGCGCAGAGCCCGGCCATGCTCTTCTATCTCGACAACTGGCTGAGCGTGGGGCCGGACTCAGATTTCGCCAATGGCATTCCCAAGCGCAACGTCAACTACAACTGGCGCCGACCGCCACGGCCACCGCGCCCGGTTCCAGCCAAACAAGCCAAGGGCCGTCGAAACGGCCTCAACGAAAACTACGGACGCGAGCTGATGGAATTGCACACGCTCGGCGTCGATGGCGGATACTCGCAAAGAGATGTCACCGAAGTGGCCCGCGTTCTCACGGGATGGACACTGAAGCAGCCCAGGCAAGGCGGAGGCTTTGTTTTCGAAGAACGGATGCACGAACCTGGTGACAAACACGTGCTCGGACACCGAATCAAATCAGGTGGTGAAAAAGAAGGCCGCGAAGTACTGCACATTCTGGCGCATCATCCCTCGACGGCGAAGTTCATTTCCACCAAGCTGGCAATGCGCTTTGTCTCGGACGATCCGCCGCCCGCGCTGGTTAACCGCATGGCACAGACTTTCCTGAAGAAGAACGGCGATATCAGCGAAGTGTTGAAGACGATGTTCCGTTCGCCAGAATTCTGGACGTCCGAGTCTTACCGGGCGAAAGTAAAAACTCCGCTGGAGTTCGTGGTTTCGGCGGTTCGAGCCAGTGGTGCTGAGGTGAGCGACGCCATGCCGCTGGCGCGCCAACTGCAAACTCTGGGTATGCCACTTTACGGCATGCAGCCTCCGACTGGGTATTCGATGAAGGCAGACACCTGGGTAAATTCGTCCGCGTTGCTGGGACGCATGAACTTTGCATTGACCCTGACGGCAGGAAAACTGAAAGGCGTTCAAGTGGACACCGGGCAAATGCTCGCCACTAGTGCGGCGCCCGTTGACTCGCAAGCAGCCCTGCTGGCGCTCGAGAGCACTTTGCTTGCCGGGAATGTGTCGCGGCAAACGCACGACACGATTGCCGCCCAGATGAAGGATCCGAAAATCAGCCAGCGTCAATTGGACGACCCGAGTCGTCCGCCAAATACAAGCGCCATCGCGGGCCTGTTGCTGGGGTCGCCGGAGTTTCAGAGAAGGTAGGAAGGCAGTCGTCGGTCTTCAGTCGTCAGTCGTCAGTCGTCAGCTAGGAGCTGTTTCAATGTTTTCTCGTAGAGTTTTTCTTCGCAATGGCGCGCTGGCTGTTGTGGGTACGGCTGCAATCCCGGCATTCCTTACGCGTGCGGCTTACTCAGCGGCTCAAACTGCGGTGGGGAACAAACGGCTCGTGGTCATCTTTCAGAGAGGCGCCGCTGAC
>Ga0105241_10001907_pt1 | contig 15789 bp, 10 predicted proteins | sample KBSC64metaG_FD_80422 | JGI IMG/M metagenome (GOLD analysis project Ga0105241, IMG submission 80422) | Corn rhizosphere microbial communities from Kellogg Biological Station, Michigan, USA - KBS C6-4 metaG | ecosystem: Host-associated > Plants > Roots > Rhizosphere > Soil | place: Michigan, USA... | reverse complement strand
GCGGCGGTTCGGAGTACCCGACGGCCCCCAAGCCCGCGCAGGGAATCCACGCCTTCTCGGCCGTCGACTGGAACGGCGTCGACGCCATCCGCAAGCAGGTGCGGGAGCGGATCACCGACCAGTTCCCGCCCCCGGACTCCGGGACCGACGAACAGCGCCGGGCCTTCGGCATGGCGGTCATCGAGGAAGCGGTGAACTCCTGGTCGGCGCGGGTCACGGCGCGCGGTCAGGCGGTGGACGACGCACGGCGGGACGCTATGCGGCGGGCCGCCGGAGCATCCGTGTTCGGCATGGGCGGCCTGGCCCCGATGCTGGACCATCCCGACGTGGAGACCATCGAGTACCGGGGCTGCGACGACGGCCACGTGGTCTACACCGACGGCCGGGTGGAGAAGGCGCCGCGGATCGCCTCGTCGGACGAGTCGCTGCTCGCCGACGTGCGGATGTGGGCCGCGCGCCGGCACCGGGTCCTGACCCCCTCCGAGCCGCTGCTGGACCTGGCCGTGGACGGCGGCGCGCGGCTGACCGCGACGATCGGCGTGTCGAAGCGCCCGACGCTGGTCGTGCGGCGGCACCGGGTCGTGAAGGTGACGCTGGACGATCTGGTGGTGCGCGGCATGGTCTCGCCGGCGATCGCGGCGTTCCTGCGCAGCGCGGTGCTGGCCGGGCAGACGATCGTGGTCACCGGGCCGCTCGACGCGGGCAAGACGACGCTGCTGCGCGCGCTGGCCGCCGAGATCCCGGTGATGGAGCGCTACGCGACCGTCGAGGCAGAGTTCGAACTCAACCTGGACGAGGTCGGGCGGCATCCGCGGATGGTCGCCTACCAGTCGTGGCCCGGGGGCGCCGAGCGCGGCCCGGACGGCCGCCGGATCGGCGAGGTGACGCTGTCCGACGTCATCGAGGTGGCGCTGCGGATGAACGTGGCGCGGCTGGTCGTCGGCGAGGTGCGCGGGGCGGAGGCGGCGACGCTGCTGGAGGCGGTGTCCACCGGAGGCCGGGCGGCGTTGTGCGCGATCCATGCCACGTCCGCGCGGGAGGCGTTCAACAAGTTCGTGATGCTGTGCATGCGGACCACGATGAGCACGGCGGCCTCAATGAACAGAGACTCCGCGGTCCAGCTGGCGGCCGAGACGCTGCACTACGTCGTCGACATCCACCTGGACGCCGAGCCCCCCAACGACCTGCGGGAGCCGCGGGCGACCGGGCGCTACGTCGACCGCGTGGTGGAGATCAACGGGCTCGGGGAGCGGCTGGCGCCGGTCGTCACCGAGGTGTTCGCCCCCGGTCCGGACGGCCGCGCGGTGTTCGCGCAGCGGCCGGAACGGCTGGCGACGTTGCAGCGCGCGGGATTCGACCCGAAGTGGTTCCTGTACGGGAACGACCAGTGGTACGTCGCCCCGGTACCGGCCGCGCAGAACGTCTCGCGGCCCGCGCCGCACCAGCAGCGCGAGGGCGGCGGCGGCCGCAGCTTCCAGAACATGACGCCGGTCCCGAAACCGTCGCTCACCGAGCAGGACGTCTTCGACCGGCAGTACCTGCACGACCGGCGGCGGCTGGACCAGGAGTGACATGGCGGACGACGGGGGCGTCTCGAGGTCGCGCGAGCGCGCGTATCAAGGGTCTGGGACGACGCAGTACCAGACGTATGTCGTGCGCAGGGGCGATTCGCTGTGGCGGATCGCCGAGGAGCAGTTGGGCGATCCGAACCGGTTCGCCGACATCGCCGAGCTGAACGACGGCCGGCGGATGCCGGACGGGACGGTGTTCAGCTACGTCGAGTTCCTGCAGGCGGGCTGGGTGCTGATCATGCCGCCGGACATGGGGCGGCACCGGCCCGAGCTCGCTGTGGAGCCGGTGCGGCTGGCTTTGGAGTCGGGGGTCGGCGGCACAGGGGCCGACGCGGGCGGGGCCGGTGGCGCGGGAGCCGGCGGCCCCGGCGATTCCGTCGACCTCGTCGGTGGCAGCGGTACCGGTGCCGGCAGCGGTGTCAGCGCTCTTGCTCATCGGGAGTCGACGTTCGCCACCACCGGCAACGACTCCGGCAAGACCGTGGCCGCGACCGGCGGTCTGCTGGCCGCGGGCGTGCTGAGCACGTTGGGCGACCGGCGGCTGCGCAAGGTCATGCGGCGGCGGCCCGGGGAGCTGATCTCGATGCGGCAGCCGGGGGACTGGGAGCTGGAGCTCAGCCGGGTCGACAACCCGACCGGGCAGGTGCTCATCGACGCCGCTCTCAGGACCCTGAGCGCCAAGCTCACGAAGGCGGACCGGGGGCTGCCGGACATCAGCATGACGGTGCTGAAGCCGCACGGCTTGGAGCTGCACCTGGCGCGTCCGCAGCCGCCGCTGGCGCCTTTCTACGCGGACCCGCGGCGTCCCGGGGTGTGGATCTGTCCGCTCGGCGCGCCGGTCGGCTCGCCTCCGACTCACGCGCCGGCTCCCTATCCGGCGCTGGTGTCGCTGGGCTTCGACGAGGACGACGACACGGTCCTGGTCGATCTGGAGGCCACCGGCGGGATCTCGCTGCTGGCGCCGGAGGCGGAGTCGGTGTCGGTGCTGCGGGCGATGGCCGTGGAGCTGGCGACCGGGATGGCGGGCGAGCAGGTGGAGGTGACGCTCGTCGGGTTCGGGGCGGAGCTGCCGGCGTTGTTCGCGCCGGGGACGCTGACGTACGGCGACTCGTTGGTCCAGGCCGTCGAGGCTTTGGCTCGCTGGTCGGCGGGGGTCGAGGCGGTGCTCGACCGGCGCGGCGTGACGGTGCGCAAGGCGCGGACGCATCCGGACGAGGAGCTGGCGCGGATCACGAAGACGCACGTGCTGCTGTCGGCGGAGGCGCCGGATCCCCGGCTGACGAACCGGCTGCGGCATCTGCTGTCGGCGCGGCAGCGGACGTCGATCGCGGTGGTGGCGGTCGCGGCGGACCGTGAGCAGGTGCTGTCGCCGTGGACGATCGGCGGGCCGGTGTTCTCCACCCCTCGGTCGCGGGCCGGGGTGGCGGGGATCGGGCTGCGGGTGCAGGCGTTGCGGGAGGAGCGGTACGAGGCGGTCGTCCGGGAGCTCGCGGCAGCGGATTCGGACCAGGAGAAGCCCGCGCCGAGGGCGGGGGCCTTCAACCTGCCGGGGCTGCCGGAGCCGGAGGTCACGGGAGCGAAGACGCCGTTGCCGAAGCGGAAGCCCGCGCATCCGCGGCGGCATGTCGCGGGGCGGAGCGGCGGGGTCGGCGGCGGTAGCGGTAACGGGGGCGCGGTTTCAGCGAATGCTGAGAGCGCGGATGGCCTCGCAGCGGCTCCGCCGGCGCGCGCCGAGCTGATCGCGACGCCGGATCCGGTGCAGCCGAACCGTTTCCGGGTTCCGGTCGACGACCTGTTCCGGGTCGAGGCGCTGCTGCCGACCGCCTTGCCGACGACCACCGCGCCGGTGCCGGTGCCGGGGGCGGCGAAGCGGGTGCGGTTGGCGCTGACGCCGGCGAACCTGCCGCAGTTCGACCTGCCGACGGAGGGGGATGAGGACCCGCCGCCGCCTCGGGCCGAGGATCGGCTGATGGGGATCGAGGCGGATTTCGCTCGGCACGGCGAGCACAGCCAGAACAGCCAGCACGGCCAACACGCTCAGCATGGCCCGGACAGCGAACACGGCCAGCACGGCCAGCACAGTCAGCACAATCAGCGCGGCCAGCACAGTCAGCCGACGCTGGCGGTCCCGCCGGCCCTGCACACCGCGCCCGGGGCTGCTTTCCTGTCTTCGGACCGGGGGCACGAGGCCGCGCGCATGGCCACGCCGCGGAAGCCGGGGCAGTGGCACGGCGCGTACTGGAGCCAGCGCAGGGCGGCTGCGGCGGGGATGCCGAAGCCGAGCGTGCCGGGCGATCCGCAGGCGGCGAGCACGGCCTCGGCGATCGACGTGCTCGGCCCGATCGTGCTGGCCGGGACGGAGCCTTCGGCGGAGCTCGCGGAGGTGGCGGCGTACGCGATGCTGCACCCGGGCTGCTCGGTCCAGCAGATGGCCGAGGAGATGTGGCCCGCGCGCCCGGGGGCGGTGGCCCTCGTCGACGCGCAGGTGATCCAGCTGCGGGAGGTGCTCGGCGCGGACCCGCACGGCGAGCAGCTGGTGCGGATCACGCCCGGGAGCGTGACGCTGGCCCCGACGGTGTCCTGCGACTGGCTGGAGTTCCTCCGGCGCACGCAGAACGGCGAACTGGTCGGCGCCCTCAGCCTGGTCCGCGGCCGCCCCTTCGAGGACGCACCCCTGCGCCGCTACGGCTGGGCCGAGACCCTCCGCCACGAAATGGCCGCCCTGATCATCGACACCGCGCACTACGTCGCCGAGGCCTGCCTGCACGAGCAGAGCCCCCGCAACGCCCGCAAGGCGGCCCTGCGCGGCCTGGCGGCGGCTCCTGAAGCAGAACTCTTGTACCGCGACCTGCTGAACGCCCTGGCGGCCCTCGGCGACCTGCCCGCGGCCCGCCGCCATGCCGACACCCTGCTCGGCTACGCGGAGCGCGAGGGGCTGCCGCTGCAGCCCGAGACCGCCGCGCTGCTGCGGGATGTGGCTCAGGCCGCTGCGCGGGGGTAAAGCCTCTTAGCTTAGCCCCTACTTCACCGCCACCGGAATCACCGGCGCCCCCACGCCTCGGGTGAAAGGCTCCGGCGAAGCCGCCAAGAAGAACTCGTACACCCCGTCCCCCGCGCAGTCCTCCGCCAGATCCTCCAGATCCCAGTTCTGGCCCTGCAGCATCCCCATTTCCACCAGGTGGAGCAGGTGCACCGGCAGCTGCGCGTCCTCGCGCTCCGGCGGGTACACCTCGAACGCCATCGTGTCCGTCGCCACCGCCGCCACGTCGTGGGCGTGGAACCACGGGACGGTCTGCATCGAAGGGCCCGAGGTCGGGTAGCTGTACGCCAGCTTGTCCCCCGCCTTCAGGACCGTCATGGCTCCCGTCCGGATCAGCACGATGTCCCCCGGCCGGATCTCGACCTTCCCGAACTCCGCCGCCGCGTCCAGGTCCTCCGGCGTCAGCGCGTGTCCGTGCAGGGCACCGCCGAGGCGATCGACGCCGCGGGCCCGGGCCACGTCCAGCAGAACTCCTCGCCCGACGATCGCGCCCGCCTTGTCGATGCCGCAGTGCGGCGCGCCCTCGTCGGAGATCTCCGACGCCGGGAATCCGTTGTACAGCCGCCCCTCGTACGACACGTGCGCCAGCGCGTCCCAGTGCGTGCACGCCTGAAGGCCCATCTCCACCCGGTCGTCCGAGGTGCGGAACGCGTGCTCCGTTCCCATCACCTGCGCGTTCACCATGATCATGGTGCGCTTGGGGTTGTCGCGGCCCTCGATCATGCCGGTCTGCGGTCCGTCCTCGTCGAGGGGGATCGCGAGGGTGAAGCGCCGCCCGGAGCGGATCAGCGACGCGGCGTGGACGACGCGCTCGGGCGTGATCAGGTTCAGCGTCCCGCGTTCGTCCTCCGGGCCCCAGCGGCCCCAGTTGTTGACGCGGCGGGCCAGGTCGGTGAACTGCTCGGGCAGCGGCATGGCGGTGCTCCCAGATGCTCCCAGTGAAATCTGACACGGTGTCAGTTAGTGCTGTCCACTGAAGCGAACCTTAGCTAACATGCCGTCAGATTCGAACCGTCAGATCTCTACGAGGAGCGAGCAAGGTGGCCGACTTCCTGGCAGGCAAGGTCATCGTGGTGACCGGCGCGGGCCGCGGCATCGGGCGCGCCGTGGCCCTCGGCTGCGCCGCCGAGGGCGCCTCCGTTGTGGTCAACGACTACGGGGTCTCCATCGACGGCAGCGAGCCGTCCAGCGAGGTCGCCGACGCGGTGGCCCAGGAGATCCGCGACGCCGGCGGGCAGGCGGCCCCCTGCGCCGACTCCGTCACCACCATGGCCGGCGGGCAGCGCATCGTGCAGACGGCCCTCGACGCCTACGGCCGGCTCGACGGCGTGGTGTGCGTGGCCGGCATCCTGCGCGAGCGGATGCTGTTCAACATGGCCGAGGAGGAGTGGGACCCGGTCATCGAGACCCACTTGAAGGGCACGTTCACCGTCTTCCGCGCGGCCAGCGCCGTGATGCGCAAGGCCGGCGGCGGCGCGCTGGTCGGCTTCACCTCCGGCAACCACGCCGGCAGCGTCTCGCAGGCCAACTACAGCGCGGCCAAGGGCGGCATCGTCAGCCTGGTCCGCAGCGCCGCGCTGGGCCTGGGCAAGTACGGCATCACCGCGAACGCCGTCGCCCCGGTCGCACGCACCCGGATGAGCGCCAACGTCCCGTTCGACATGGCCGAGATGGGCGAGCCCGAAGATGTCGCGCCGCTGGTCGCCTATCTGCTGTCGGACGCCGCGCGCGACGTCACGGGCCAGATCTACACCGTGGCCGGGCGCCGGATCGCGGTGTGGAACCAGCCGCAGGAGATCCGCTCGATGTACGGCGAGGAGCCGTGGACCGCCGAGTCGATCGCGAAGCGGCTGCCGGAGGCCGTCGGCGTCGAGACCATGCCGATGATCGCGAAGATGGCCGCCTACGCGAAAGCGACGGAAGAGCGCAAAGCCCAGGAGGCCGGGCAGGAAGGCGCAGCGTCATGAGAGCCGCGGTGTTCGAGAACGGCAAGCTGGAGGTCGTCGACGGCATCGAGGTCCGCGGCCCGCGCACCGACGAGATCGTCGTCCGTGTCGGCGCCGCCGGCCTGTGCCACTCCGACCTCAGCGTCGTCAACGGCACCATCCCCTTCCCCGGCCCCGCGGTGCTCGGACACGAGGGCGCCGGCGTCGTCGAGGAGGTCGGCGCCGCGGTGACCCGGGTAAAGGCCGGCGACCATGTCTGCCTGACCACGATCAACCACTGCGGCGTCTGTCCCGCGTGCAGCCAGGGCCGGCCGACGATGTGCCGCTCGACGTTCGGCAAGATCAGCAAGCCGTTCACCCGCGAGGGTGCCGGCGGCGGCACCGAGAAACTGTTCTCCTTCGCCAACACCTCGGTCTTCGCAGAACGCGTAGTAGTCAAGGAAGTACAGGCGGTCCCGATCCCCGAGGACGTGCCGATGGCCTCGGCCGCCCTCGTCGGCTGCGGCGTGCTGACCGGCGTCGGGGCGGTGCTGAACCGCGCGAAGGTGCGCATCGGCGAGACGGTCGTGGTGATCGGCGTCGGCGGCATCGGCCTGAACGCGATCCAGGGAGCGCGGATCGCGCGCGCCGGCCGGATCATCGCGGTCGACACCAACCCGCGCAAGGCGGAAGCGGCGCGGACGTTCGGCGCCACCGACTTCGTCGACCCGACCGGCCAGGACGTGGTTCAACAGATCAAGGACCTGCTCCCGCGCGGTGCGGACTACGTCTTCGAGTGCGTCGGGCATCCCGCGCTGATCCGCGCCGCGACCGACATGCTGGCGTGGTCCGGAGCCGCGGTCCTGCTCGGCGTGCCGCGCAGTGACGCCGAGGGGACGTTCCTCGTTTCCGGAATGTATATGGACAAAACGATAATGGGCTGCCGGTACGGAACCTCGCACCCTCAGTTCGACGTCGAAAGGTACGTGGACCTTTACCGGAAGGGTGAGCTACTCCTGGACGAACTGGTCACAAAGACCTACCCTCTGGAACACATCCACGAGGCGATCCACGACCTGGAGAGCGGCTCATTGGCAAGAGGTGTGCTCTTGCCCTGAGACCTACGAGGGGAAGCTAAGGCCGTGACGGAGAGCCCGAGCGGGCAGGGCGCGCCGGAGCACGACAACGAAGCCGTACTGCTCACGGAACCGTCCACCCCCCTGACCCCCTCCCTCCCCGGCCAGCCGACCCGGGACCAGGTCGAGACCGACACCGCCGAGCCCGCGGCCGCAAAGTCCGGCGCGGAGGTCGCCGACGCCACCGGCATCGAGGACGACACCCGCGACGGGACCGCCGAGGCCGGGGAAACCGGCGAAACTTTCACGGCGCGCCACCGCCCCGAGGCTGCGGCCGACCCGCTGACCCGCCTGGGCCGCCGCATCCTCGCCGAGCTCCTCGATCCGAGCCCCGGCCTGCCGATCTCGCTGGTCTACCTCGGCGTGGCGATGTTCCTGACCTGGAAGCTCCTCTTCCACCCGGTGGCGAGCGTCCTGGCCGGCAACCCCTACGACCAGTTCTACTTCGAGTGGCAGCTGACCGCGGTCGAGCACGCGCTGACGCACTTCCAGAACCCGCTGTTCACGCACGCGCTGAACGCCCCCGACGGGATGAACCTCGCCGCGAACCCGCAGATCATCGGGCCGGCCGCGGTGCTCACGCCGATCACCGCGCTGTTCGGGGCGCCGGTCTCGTTCGCCCTGCTGACCACCTTCAACCTCGCGGCCACCGCGACCACCTGGCGCTGGTTCCTGCGCCGGCACGTGGTCCGCACCGAGACCGCGGCGTTCGTCGGCGGCCTGTTCCTGGGCTTCTCGCCGTCGATGATGTCCCACTCGCTGGCGCATCCGAACCTGGCCGGGCAGTGGCTGGTGCCGCTGATCCTGGCCGGGGTGATGCGGCTGCGCGAGCCGGAACGGCGTGTACGCAACGGAATCGTTCTCGGCGTGCTGATCACGGCGCAGGTGTTCGTCGGCGAGGAACTGCTGCTCCTGACGGCGATGGGCGTCCTGCTGTTCCTGCTGGCGTACGTCCTCATGAAGCCGCGGCAGGCGTGGGAGGAAGCCGCGACCTTCCTCAAGAGCGCCGGAATCGCGATCCTGACGGCCGGGGCGCTGCTGGCCTATCCGCTGTCGTTCCAGTTCTTCGGGCCGATGTCCTTCAAGGGCATCCCGTTCGACGTCGCCTACTACTCAGCGGATCTGAAATCCTACGCGGTGTATCCGAACCTGGAGTTGTGGGGCGACCCGGCGAAGCTGGACCCGCTCGCGCCGGGCGGCACCGAACAGGCCGCGCTGGTCGGCTGGGTGCTGCTGCTCGTGGTCGCGCTGATGGCCGTGTGGCTGATCCGGAACGCGGCCGTGCGGGCCCTGCTGATCGCCGCGCTGGTGCTGGTCGTGCTGTCCGTCGGTCCGACACCGGTGTTCAACCACGGCTCGATCACCTGGTGGCCCCTGGGTCCGACCGGCGTGTGGACGCACCTGCAGAACCTGCCGCTGTTCTCCTCCAGCCTGCCGGTGCGCAGCGCGCTCGCGGTGAGCTGGATCATCGGGATCCTGCTGGCGCTGGGACTGGACAAGGCGGTCCTGTACCCGCAGGAGATGCTCCGCTGGCCGGGATTCGCCGACGTGGTCCGCGGGTTCGCGTTCGCCGGGGTGATCGTCGCGCTGGTCCCGCTCATCCCCCGGGTGTTCGACACCTCCCCGCGCGCCCCGATCCCGCGGTACTTCACCTCGGGAGCGTGGCGGGAATGCGTCTCGCCGGGGCACGACACGATCGTCGGCGTCCCGCTGTCCGACGGCGGCGACCGCACCAACCAGACCTGGTCGACGACCGCGGACACCGCCTTCGCGATCCCGCAGGGCCCGGTGATGGCGCCGGACTCGGCCAAGAACAAGCAGGTGGTCTGGGCGCGGAACAACGTCCTGTGGACCGCGCAGTGGCTGTCGTACATCTACCAGAACGGCGGCGGCGCCACCCCGGTGGTGAACGACTCCATCAAGTCCCGTGTGCGGCTGGACCTCGGCACGTGGCAGGCGAACTGCGTGGTCATGGCCGACGGTGCGCAGAACCTCGCGGCCATCAAGGACTTCCTGGACCAGGCGATCGCCCCCGGCAAGATGGAGGGCGACGTGGTCGTGTGGCAGGAGCCCGCCGGCTGAGCTGGGCCGAGCACCGGCTCAGCCGAACGTCCCCTTGTGGAAGATCAGCGGGTTCGAGTCGCCGTCCGCGTCGAGGCCGTGCACGCGCCCGACCACGATCGTGTGGTCGCCCCCGGGATAGGTGGCCTCGATCGTGCAGTCCACCCAGCCGTGCGCGCCGGCCAGGATCGGCGAGCCCAGCTCCGACCGGCGCCAGGAGACGCCGGCGAACTTGTCGCCGCCGCTGACCGCGAAGGCGCGGCACAGCTGCTCGTGGTCCTCGGCCAGGAAGTTCACGCAGAAGCGGCCGGTGGCCTCGATCCGCGGCCACGTGGTGGACGTGTGGCCGACGGAGAACAGGACCAGGGGCGGGTTCAGGGAGAGCGCCGAGAAGGCCTGACAGGCGAACCCGGCGGGCCCGTCGGCGTCCTCGGACGCGACCACGGTGACGCCGGATGGAAAGTGGCCCAGGACGCGGCGGTAGTGGGCGACGTCCACGCCGCTCGCGGCGTCGTCGTCGGCGGTCGCGAGGTGCTCGCGTGCGGTGGCCTGTGCAGGCATGGTCCCAGCCCCTAGGTGTCACGCTGTTCGCGGCTACTCGGTGCGAAACTCGTTCGCCATATCAAAAGTGCAGCTCGAACCAGCATACGTGGACGGACAGGGTCAGTGTGGGTGGGAACTGACGACCCGTCAAGACAGACGCCGTTCGCCATGTCGAACACCTTTCGAGCATCACAAAACCCTGGGGTGGCAATGACAACAAACATCAGCACCCTGTGAATTCCGGCGCACGGCGCTCCACAAACGCCCGCACGCCCTCCCGGCCGTCATGGGTCGCCATATTCAGTTCCACGGCGTCCGCCTCCTGTCTGAAGGCCGTCATGCGGTCCACCTCCAGCGCGCGGTTCACGAGGCTCTTCGTCAGGGCGAAAGCCCGCGTCGGCCCGACCGCGAGCCGCTCGGCCCATTCCCGCGCCGCCTTGGCCAACTCCGCATCCGGCACGACCCGGTTCACCAGGCCCAGCGCCAGCGCCTCGGCGGCCGGCACGTCGTCGGCGAAGAACATCAGCTCCTTGGCTTTGTGCACGCCGACCAGCCGCGTGAGCAGATGGGCTCCGCCGCCGTCGGGTACCAGCCCGCGCCGGGCGAAGATCTCGATGAACTTCGCCGACTCGGCGGCGATCACCAGATCGCAGGCCAGTGCCAGATGCGCGCCGATCCCGGCCGCGATGCCGTTCACCGCGCCGATGACCGGCTTCTCGCAGTCCAGGACCGCGGCGACGAGCGCCTGCGCGCCCTCGCGGATGGTGCGGGCGACGTCCCCGGGGCGGGGCTCGGCGGACGGCGAGGAGCCAGGCTGCGGACGCAGATCCGCGCCCGTACAGAAACCACGGCCGGTGGCGGTGAGGACGACCACCCGCGTGGCGGGATCAGCGGAAGCCTTCCCCAGCAAGGAGATCAGGCGGTCGCGGTGCGCGGCGGTGATGGCGTTCAGTGCCTCGGGCCGGTCGAGCGTGATCCAGGCGACGCCGCCGGACAGCGAGTGCCGGACGGTCTCTTCCAGCGAGCGCTCAGATGCCTCAGACATGTGGTCTCCCCATCGAAGACGTCAGCGCCGGACCGCGGCCGCGCAATCGCGCGACGACGCCCCGGCGCCGAACCGAATAGATGTCGTTGTCAGCGCACGATCAAGCGCGCCGAAGCGTCCAGCGCCACGGTCCCGCCGCCGCGCCCCAGCACCCGCAGCGGGGCGATGTCGAAGCCCTCCAGCACGTCGCCGAGGTCCAGCGCCATGCGCTGCACCCGCAGGATCGTGTCGGCCAGGGCCTCCAGGTCCGCGCCGGCGGTGGTGAGCAACGGCAGGCAGTGCAGCTCGTCGAGCATGCGGTGGGCTTGGTGGGCATCGAACGGCGCGACCCGGATCGCCACGTCTCCCAGCGTCTCGGCATAGGCGCCGCCGACGCCGACCACGACCGCCGGACCGAAGCGGTCGTCACGCCGGATGCCGACCATCGTGTCCACGCCGCCGGTGATCTGCTGGCCGATCAGGACCCCGTCCAGCGTTCCGTAGCCCTGGCGGCCGGCGGAGTCCATCAGGTCCTTGAAGTTCTCGCGGACCTGCGAGGCCGACGTGATGCCGGTCCGGGTCAGACCGGCGGCCGAGGCCGACGGCAGGCCGGCCACCGACGCCTTCATCACCACCGGGTAGCCGATGGTCGCGGCGGCGCGCACAGCCCACGCGGCACTGGTGACCAGCTGCTCCCGGGGCGTGCGGATGCCGTAGGCGCGCAGCAGTTGGTGGGTCTGCGACTCCGACAGGCCCTTCGAGGGGTCGGTCTCCTTGCGCCGCGCCGTGCCCGGGGCGCCGCCCGAGGTCAGGATCTGCCGCGCCTTCACGCCGGCCATGGCGTTGTCCTCGACCAGCGAGGGGATCCGGAAGCGGTAATCGCAGTGGTCGTAGTAGGCCTTGGCCGCGGCGACCGCGTTGGTGAGCGTGCGGAACGTCGCGATCTCCGGCGAGCGCTGCAGAATCAGGCGGTAGCCGGTCTCCGTGCCGCCGGAGGAGCACCAGACCACGCCGATCGGGGTCGCGCTCTCGCGCGCGGCCTCGACGAGCGCGGCGGCCGTCCACTCGCCGGAGGAGCCGGTCTCGGTGACCGCGTACAGAAGCATTCCGGCGCCGGGACGAGCGGCGAGTGAGCCGATGTCCGAAACAAGACCGGCGTCCGGGGTGTGGCCGGCGTCCTCGACCTCCAAGCCCGCGCGGCGTGCGAGATCGGCCAGCAGCGTGGCGGCGCCGCCGGAGTCCGCGGCGATGCGGACCGGACCGGGACGCTGCGCCGGACGCGGGAAGCGGGCCAGCGTGGCCGCGCAGTCCAGCAACTGGTCGAAGCCGTCGACCCGGATCACCCCGGCCTGCCGCAGGACCGCGTCGATCACCCGGTCGGCGCCGGTGGCCAGGACCACCAGGGGCCGGCCCGCGTCGGCGGCGGCCTCCGCCGCGCGCATCAGCGCTCTGCCGTCGAGGTCGGTGCCGATGGCGTCCACGCACGCGGCGATCGCGCCGACGCCGTCTGCCTGAGCGAACGCTTCCACCGTGTCCGCAAACGCCGGACCGTCCCCGCCCGGGCCGCAGTAGGTCCAGCCGGCCACCGGAACACCCAGCTCGTCGGCCGTGACCAGCGGACATCCGGTGTGCGCGCCGGTGGTGACGAGCGCGATCGCCGGCGCACCGGCAATTGGTTCGGGGTCCAGCGGTCGGGCTGGAACGTGATGGCGCCGGTCCTCCGAGGCGGGCCGATGCCGGGTCACCTTGGCCTGTTCCGTGGTCATGACGCTGGTGGCAGGCATCGCACCGCCCTTTCAGAGCCGAACCGACAAGTAACCTGACGCTGCGTCAGTTTAGGGCGGCGATGCGAATTAGCACAGAGGTAACAGGGAAGAGATCTTGTGTTCACACGGATTTGTTCGTCAGGAGCCGACCCGCTTTCGCAATGCCGAACGATCCACCTTCTGTCCGGCGGTCAGCGGCAGGTTCGGGACGACGCGGACTTCCTCGGGCAGCTTGTGCTTGGCGAGCCGGGATCTGGCGAACAGCCGCAACTCCTCCACCGTCGGCGGCGCGGCCGGATCGCGCGGCACCACGAAGGCCACGCCGGCCTGGCCCATCACCGCGTCGGGCCTCGGGACCACCGCGACCTCGCGGACCGCCGCGTGTTCCTGCAGGACGGCCTCCACCTCTTGGGGGAACACGTTGTAGCCGCCGCGGATGAACATGTCGTCGCGGCGTCCGGCCAGGCGCAGGCAGCCGGTGTCGTCGAGCAGGCCGAGATCGCCGGTGCGCAGCCAGCCGTCCGGGGTCAGCGACGCGCTCGTGGCGGCCGGATCGTGCCAGTACTCGGACATCACCGAGGCCGAGCGGATCCAGACCTCGCCGGTCTCCCCCGCCGCGACGCCTTTGCCTTCCTCGTCCCGCAGCGAGATCTCGGTGCCTTTCCGAGGGCGGCCGACCGTGTGGAAGACTTCTTCATCCGGTGCGTCGAGGGCGGTCAAGGTGCCGAGGCCGCCGGATTCCGTGGAGGAGTAACGGATCGAGTAGGCCGCGCCGAAGGAGTCGCGGGCCTTCCTGACCAGATCGGCCGGCGACGGACCGCCGCCGATGATCAGGGCCTTGATCGCGTCGGTCTTGTACCCGGCGAGCCGCGGAACCCTCAGCAGCAGAGCCACCTGCGCCGCGACGCCGCCGATCACCGGCACGCCCTCGTCGCAGATCAGGTCCAGCGCCTCGGTGGCCCGCCAGCGGCGGAGGATGTGCAGCCGGTTGCCGGCCAGCAGGTGCCCGGCCAGCTTGGTCATGAAGCCGACGTGGTTCAGCCCGGTGGCGACCAGCAGCGGCATCGGCCCGTTCTGCGCGCGGTTGTCCATCTCGGATATCGCGGCGATCTGCTTCGCGCCGAACAGCGCGCCCTTCGGCAGGCCGGACGTCCCGGAGGTGAAGACGATCGTCTCCGGATCGGTGTGCGAGCGCGCGCTGGGCACGGTCCGTACGTGCTCCCGGCCGAGCATCGGCAGCCCGGCGGCGAACTCGCGCCGGTCCTCGGCCTGCCGGACCGGGATGATCTGCGCGTCGGGCAGCCGGCCGGTCAGCAGTTCCTCGGTCCCGATCACGACGTCGGGCCGGACCTTCGCGAGCATCGCCTGGCGTTCGGCCGGCGAATAGTGCGCCCCGACGCCGGCGGTGACGGCGCCGATCTTCGCCAGCGCGCAGTAGGCGACGACGTAGTCCAGGGAGGCGGGCAGCAGCAGCGCGGCCACCTGGCCCTGGCCGACGCCGCGCACCGCGAGGCGCGCGGCCATGGCTTCGGAGGCCGCGTTCAGCTGCTGGAAAGACAAGGAGAGCGGGCCGCGCCCGGCCACCAGAGCGGTGGCGGATCCGTGGTCCCGGGCGGCTTTGCGGACGGCGAAGGCGAGGAACGTCATCGGAGCTCCCTGGAGGGATGGGTACCGATCTGACTTGGGGTCAGAGTTTCCCCGTCCTCCCGGAGCTAATCCACCGGCACCGCCGCCCGGCGCGATTGCTACACGGCGACCGGCTTCTTCTGCGTGATCCCCATGAAGACCAGTCCGATCATCGCCGTGCGCAGTTCGGCCAGTTTGATGCTCCAGGCCTCGAAGACGCGCTGGTGCGCCGAGATCGAGGCGAGCATCGCCACCAGCGCGCCGGCCGTCGCGGTCGGCGGCATCACGGTGTCGGCCTTGCCCGCGGCCTGCAGTTCGCTGATCGCGTCGGCCAGGGAGGTGGTCACGTTGTTCAGGATCTTCATGCGGATCTTGTGGAAGCGCTTGTCGCCCTCGGCGGTGGCCAGGTCCACCACGCGCAGGATCGCCTCGTGCTCGTTCCAGAACTCCAGGAACCCGTCGACCAGGGCCTCGGCGGCCTGCATGCCGGCCCGGCCGGACCAGGTGCGGCCGTCGGCGAGCTCCTTGAGATGGGCGCCGTCCTTGGCCATGTCGTTGGCGATCTCGATGATGGCCGACTCGATGTCCGGGAAGTACTGGTAGAACGTGGCCGGGGAGGTGCCGGCCAGCCGCGCGACGTCGATCACCGTGATGGAGCGGTACGGCTGGGAAACGAGCATCTCGCCGAGGCACTCCAGCAGCCGGGCCCGGGTGGCCTGGCCGCGCTTGCCCGCGATCCGCCCGTCGACGGTGCGCACTTGCTGAGCTGTCATGGCGTCAGTTTATGCGGTGTGGGCCCCTTACCTGGCCCAATCCCGGGTGATCCTCCCGACTCGCGGTTGAAACGCGGCGCCTCGCCGCCGCCGTGCACAAGAAGTTCCGCGCCGGAAACCTGGCGGGCGTCGTCGGAGGCCAGATAGAGGCAGGCTCCGGCGATGTCCCCGGGCTCGGCCATCCGCCCCATCGGCAGCCCCTGCCCGATCAGCGCCGCGGCTTCGGCCCCGCCGTAGTACGCGGTGAGCGATTCGGTGAGGACCGGGCCGGGCACGACGCAGTTCACCCGGACCCGCGGGGCCCACTCCAGCGCCAGGCTCTTC
>Ga0105241_10001895_pt1 | contig 15857 bp, 11 predicted proteins | sample KBSC64metaG_FD_80422 | JGI IMG/M metagenome (GOLD analysis project Ga0105241, IMG submission 80422) | Corn rhizosphere microbial communities from Kellogg Biological Station, Michigan, USA - KBS C6-4 metaG | ecosystem: Host-associated > Plants > Roots > Rhizosphere > Soil | place: Michigan, USA... | reverse complement strand
TGAACCTCTGGTCTTCCTCGTGATAAATCAGTGTGTTTGTTGTTTCGCCGAGCGTGTGGCGATAGACCTGGTAAGGGCGCTTGGCGTCGTCCAGGATGGTGTAGAAAAAGGTCCGGTTGTCCTCGCCCCATTCGAGTGAATAATACGTGTTCGGAATCTCATCGGCCAGCAGGGCACGGGTTTCCAGATCCATCACGCGGATGGTGTACATCTCATCGCCTTCGAAATCGACCGAATACGCCAGCAGCTTGTGGTTGGGGCTCACGGCAAAATTCCCGACGCGAAAATACTTTTTGCCTTCTCCTAGCGCGTTTCCGTCGAGCAGGATTTCCTCGGGCGCATCCAGGGAGCCATGTTTGCGGCAGTAGATCGCGTACTGTTTGCCTTCCTCGGTGCGCGAATAGTAGTAATAGTCGTCTTTCTTCACCGGGACGCTGAGGTCGGTCTGCTTGATCCGCCCGAGCATTTCGTTGTACAGCGTGGCCTGGAGCGGCTCGGTCGATTTCGTCATCGCCTTGGTGTAGGCGTTCTCGGCTTCCAAATAGGGGATCGTGTCGGGATCGTTGCGATCGCGCAGCCAGGCGTAGGGATCCGTGCGGGTGTCGTCGAACAGCGTTGTAGACACAGGAATGATTTTGGCGACGGGAGGGCTGTCCATCACTCTAGTGTTCACTACAATGGGTGTCGTGTGGAAACTTCTTTTCGTCATCGGTTTATCGGCTGCAGCGCAGTCTTGGGCTCCTATCGCTAGCGAGACGAAGTCAAACTTGCGAGGGGTGGGCGCCAAGGGGCAGACCGTCTGGGCCAGCGGCGACAAGGGCACGGTGCTCACAAGCAGTGACGGGAAAACTTGGCGCGACGCGGCCCCCAAGGGAGTGGCGGATCTGGATTTCCGGGACCTCCATGTGGTGGATGAGCGAACCGTTTATCTGATGAGCTCAGGCGAGGGTCCGAAGTCTAGGATTTACAAGACCACCGATGGTGGGGCAAGCTGGCTGCTTATCGCCACGAATCTCGAACCCAAAGGTTTCTGGGATTGCATGGGTTTCTGGGATCCTACGCACGGCATCATCGTCGGCGATCCCATCGAAGGAGGTGACGGAAAGTTCACGATTCTCACAACCATCGACGGCACGACGTGGCAGCCCGTGAAGGGCCCGTCCGCGAATAACGGCGAGGGAGCTTTCGCCGCCAGTGGAACCTGCGTGTTCGCGCGCGGAACTCGCGAAGCCTGGTTTGGCACAGGCGGCCTTGGCGGAGGTCGAGTATTTCATTCCCAGGACAGCGGGCAAACCTGGTCCGTAGCGAAAACTCCGATCCGGCACGATTCTGAGGGTGCTGGAATCTTCTCGCTGGCGTTTTCCGATGCGCTGCACGGTGTCGCCGTCGGGGGCGACTACATGAAGCCCACGGAATCCGCTGGCAACGTCGCGATTACCAACGACGGCGGCAAAACCTGGACTGCGCCTGCGGGTCCCGCGCCTGGCGGCTATCGATCCGCTGTCACATGCGACGCGATATGTATCGCCACCGGAACTTCTGGCTCGGATCTATCTACGGACGGCGGAAAGAGCTGGAGATCGCTGGAAGGCGGCTTCAATGCGATCAGTAACGGATTCGCTGTGGGAACGCGCGGCCGGATCGCTACTTTAACGCCTCCCGCGCCGCGGTAGCAATTTCCGGTTCGCCATCGGCAGCCAGCCGCGCCAGAGCCGTCCGCGCCGACGGAGTCCTGTTCCCGCGGAGGTCGTACGCCAGCGTCAATCGTTCTGCTGCAGTAAGGTCTGGAATCGCCCGCGCCGGAGCCTGCGTCCAACGCGTCCGGTAGTAACCCGTGCCACCCGAATTCAGATAGAACCACGCCGGGCAGGCGGTTCCCGTCGGCAGCGCGATTTCAGTGGACGGGCCCTCGAGAACGGTGCACGACGACGCGATGCGATCCGCTCGCCAGCACACCGGGACAGAGCCGGGAGTCGATTTAGTGACTCGTAGACGTGGGGCGGAATCCTTGGTGCAAAGGAGTTGCCCGCGCACCTCAGGGACTCCAGCCGTGTCTAAGAAGGAGTGCATCACACGGCTTGGGTCTTTTCCAGAGGCCGCCTTGAGCGCCACCGATAAGTCGTCAGTGGTGGCGTTACTGAAACGGTGCTGGTTCAAGTAGCCGCGCAGCCCGTCGCGGAACACGTCTTCTCCCAGCCAGCCCTCCAGCATCAACAGAACCGCCGCGCCCTTTTCGTAGACGATGCGATTGTAGATATCCCGCGCTGCCATCCGGCTGTTCACCGCGACGCGAACCGGACGGGCGCGAGCTGGATTGTCGATCGCCATCAGGCGCTCTCGGGCGACGATGGAAGACAGGTGCGCGCGCTCGGGCGGCTGCTCCTGGTCCATCATTTTGGACGAGATCCAAGTGGCGAAACCTTCGCTGAGCCACACGTCATCCCACGTGGCCTGCGTGACCAGGTTGCCGAACCACTGATGGCCGATCTCATGGGCTTGCAGCGCTCGAATCGCACGCGTTTGCGATGGCGATTCCTGATTCAGGGCGAGTAGCAAATTGCGCGCGCGATACGTGATTAATCCAGGATTCTCCACCGCGCCGAACGCGCCTTCGGGTAACGCCAGATGGTCGAGTTTCCCGAACGGATAGGGAATGCCGGTGTACGCTTCCAGGCGGGGTAAGACGTCGAGCGTGGCCTGTGCAGCGGTGCGGCCTTCCGCAGCGTGGCCCTTGGCTGTAATCACTCGAACCGGAGTTCCGTTGCCGGCAGTGGCGCCTTCGTACACGTCACTTTGGTACACGTCGAACGGTCCGACTGCGAAGGCGACAATCTCGGCTGGCAGGGGTTCGGTAGTGGCGAACTTCACCAGCTTCCAGCCGTCCGGCTCTTCGGTTTCTGAAATCTGGCGGCCATTCGAAAACGCCTTGTTGTCGCGCTTTACGCGAATCGAGATGTCCCAGGGCGTTTTGAATCGCGGCTCGTCGAAACATGGGAACGCGCGCCGTGCATCGATTGGGGTGAATGTCGTGTAGGCGTACCACTCGCCTTCAACCTTGCGGCGATAGGGACCGACCAGGCTTTTGTCGCCCAGCTTGCCTTCGTACTTGACTCCAATTGTTGCAGAACCTGTAAGCAATTCCCCGGCATCGATTCCGATGCGTTCATGGGATCCTAAAACGATCTTCGCCGCGCGGACTGAGTCTCCTTGCGTAATGGATACCGAGCCAACGGTCAGATCTTTTGCGTTCAGCCAGATGATAGAGGCGGGCGCGCGCAGTTCGACGTCAATCGAGACCCGCCCCTCGAAAGTCTCACGGGCGGGGTCGATGGTGAGCAGAACGGTTTCTTTCCGAGGAATTACATCGCTGGAAAGATAGAACGACTGGCTGAACAGAGAGCTCGCTACTAGCGTGTAGCACGCCAGGGCGTGCCGCATTACTGCTCCAGGTAGGTGTAGCCCTGCAGGCCGTCTTCGTAGAACCGCAGCAAGGAGCCGGACTCTTCGAAGGTGATCTTGCCGTCGCGAACGGCGGCTTCCACGGCGCGGCGGAACTGCTCCACCAGCGTCTTGGATTGAAACTGGACGTAGTCCAGCACTTCGCGCACGGTATCGCCTTGAATCACCGCTTCCAGGACCACCGATCCGCTCTCGTCCAGCTGGACGTGCACCGCGTTGGTATCGCCGAACAAGTTGTGCAGATCGCCCAGGATTTCCTGATACGCGCCTACCAGGAACGCGCCAAGAATGTAGGGCTCGCCGTTGAACGGATGCATCAGAAGAGTCTTCTTCACGTCGCGGCGGTCGATGAACTGGTCCACTTTACCGTCGGAATCGCAGGAGATATCGCCCAGGATCCCGGGACGATGAGGCTGTTCCTCCAGTCGGTGGATCGGCATGATGGGGAATAACTGCTTCACCGCCCAGCTATCGGGCATGCTCTGAAACAGTGAGAAATTGCAGAAGTAGGTATCCGAGAGCAGGCCGTCCAGGCCTTCCAGCTCCTCGGGAAAATAGTCCAGCTCCTTGCCGAACTTCTGAATCCGCCGGCAGATCAGCCAGTAGATGCTTTCGGCCCAGCTTCGCTGCTGTAAGGGCAGGTAGCCCAGGCTGAACAAATTCAGCGCCGAATCCAGTGCCTGCTGGGCATCGTGAAAACTTTCCAGCAGATTCTTATTCGAGAGCCCGCGCAGCGTCTCTTTTAAATCAATCAGCGGCTGCTCGACGTCATCTGGAATCTCGGGCAGCGAATCGCTGTCGCTAAACCCGGTGACCCCCAGGACATTGAAAACCAGCACGCTGTGATACGCCACGACCGCGCGGCCGCTCTCCGAAATAATCGTCGGGTGCGGCACCTCGGATTCGTCGCAGATGCTTTGGATGTGATACACCACGTCGTTGGCGTATTCCTGGAGCGTGTAGTTGACGCTGGATTCGAAATCCGTCTGCGAGCCGTCGTAGTCGATGCCCAGTCCACCGCCGACATCCATATAGTGCAGCCCGGCCCCCGCACGGTGCATTTCCACGAACACGCGAGCCGCTTCAGTGACCGCGCCCTTGATCTGGCGGATGTTAGTGATCTGGCTGCCCAGGTGGAAATGCAGCAGCTCCAGGCAATCCTCCATATGGACGCCCTTGAGCTGATCCAAGGCTCGTAACGCTTCTGTAACCGTCAGGCCGAACTTGGAACGGTAGCCGCCCGACGATTTCCAGCGTCCCGAGCCGCGGCTGGCGAGCTTAACGCGCAGTCCGATCACCGGCCGAACGCCGACGCGTTGCGAATGCTTGAGGATCAGGTCCAGCTCGGTGTATTTCTCTACCACCGGGATGATGTTGCGGCCGATCTTTTTGGCCAGCATCACCATCTCGATATATTCGTCGTCCTTAAAACCGTTACAGATGATGGGGGTCTGGTTGTCGGCGATGGCCAGCACGGCCAGCAGCTCCGGTTTCGAGCCGGCCTCCAAACCGAATTTGTAGGGCCGCCCGTACTCGAAAACTTCTTCCACCACCTGGCGCTGCTGGTTGACCTTGATCGGGTAGACGCAGCAGTAGTTGTTCTTGTAGCCGTGTTCGGCGATGGCGTTCTGGAACGCCTGATGCATCTCGCCCAACCGGTGTTTGAGGATGCCGCCGAAGCGGATCAGGATGGGCAGGGAGATGCCGCGCAGCTGGAGGTTATCCACCAGTTCTTTGAGATCGATGGCGCGGCTGATGTCCTTCTCCGGGTGGACCAGCAGGTTGCCGTTCTTGCCGACCGAGAAATACCCCTTGCCCCAACTGGCGACGTCGTATAGCTCCGAAGCCTCCGCAGTGCTCCACCTATCGGCGGGCTCGCGGACAGGAGTATCGGGGAATCGGGGGGAGGCCATGAAATTTCAGTGTCTACTGATTTGGCCTCCAGGGCAAGCAAAAAATGTCCGCCGGCCGGGCTCAGGAAATTAACCCACCTTTAATGCTGTACTGGAATGAGTTCCAACTTACGTCTAAGGAAGCTTCGGGAGATTGCCTTGATACCTCGTGGTCTGAGCGGATTTGCCAGTGTGTTTCTAGTATCGGTGTGCTTTGCGCAGGCGCCAAAGTTCACAATCAGCACTGTGGCGGGAACGGGCTCCGCCGGATTTGCCGGAGATGGAGGCGCCGCCACGGCAGCGCAGTTGAAGTTTCCCGCGGGCGTCGCGTTTGACGCCGCCGGCAATTTGTACATTGCGGATTCCTTCAACAGCCGGATCCGCAAAGTCGATACCAGCGGCAATATCTCCACCATCGCCGGCACCGGCGATTTTGGCTACTTCGGAGATACCAACGCCGCCACCAAAGCCGGGATGAATCGTCCCTACAGCCTGGCGATCGATAAATCCGGAAATATCTACATCGCCGACGCGTACAACGACGCGGTGCGTAAGATAACCGTATCCAGTGGCGTGATGAGCACCGTCGCGGGAAATTCCCAGCAGGGGTTAGGCGGAGATGGCGGCGCAGCCACCGGAGCCTTGCTCGATACTCCCACCGGCCTGGTTTTCGATGCCGCAGGCAACCTGTATATCGTGGATACCGGCAATGACAGGATCCGCAAAGTCGGCACGGACGGGAACATCAGCACCTTCGCCGGATCCGGGAGCACCGCGTTCTCCGGCGACGGCGGCCCCGCTGCCAGCGCGGGCATGAACAGGCCACAGGGAATCGCAATCGACAATGCCGGCAATCTGTTCATCGCCGATACCTTCAACCACCGCGTGCGGAAAATTACTCCCGACGGAACCATCTCAACCGTGGCCGGTAACGGCAACGGTGCCCAGGCAGGCGATGGAGGTCCCGCTACCCAGGCCAGCCTCTACTATCCGAAGGGACTCGCCGTGGACCGATCCGGCAATCTGTTTATTTCAGATTGGCTTAATAGCCGTGTTCGTGAAGTTACGCCCGACGGCACCATCTGGACCGTCGCCGGGAATGGCAACTTCGACTATTACGGAGACGGAGGGCCCGCTACCAGCGCTGCGCTCAGGTTCCCCTGGGGCCTGGCCGTGGATTCCGCCTCGAATGTGTATGTCGCCGACGATGAGAACAGCGTCATTCGTAAACTTGCACCTACGGTAACGCTCACTTCGCAGATCCCCAAAATCGATCTCGCCGGGGTGACTAGCGCCGCGGCCTTCGGCGGATTTAGCTCGGTAGCCCCAGGATCCTGGATCGAAATCCATGGGACCCATCTGGCGAATCACGCGCGAGCGTGGACCTCCGCAGATTTTCAGGGTTCCCAGGCTCCCACTTCGCTGGATGGAATCGCCGTAACGATCGGTGGCCAGCCGGCATTTATCTCTTACATCAGCCCCGAGCAAATCAATGCCGAGATTCCCTCGGGCGCTCGCCTGGGTCCGCAGGAGGTGCGCGTGATCACCGCTGCTGGAACCAGTGATCCGCAGATGATTACGGTCAACGAAGTCCAGCCGGGATTGCTGGCGCCGGCTTCGCTCATGATCGGCGACAAACAGTACACCCAGGCGATTTTGGCGGATGGCGCCACGGTGGCGGTTCCGTCAGGTTCCATGTCGGCGGCTGCCCGGCCGGCGCGTCCGGGCGAGACTGTAGTTCTCTACGGCGTCGGGTTTGGTCCAGTGACTTCGGGAATCGGCGCAGGCGACATCGTACAGCAGGACAACAGCTTGATTCTTCCGTTCCAAGTATTCTTCGGAGGGACGCGGGCTGCAGTGAACTATGCGGGCTTGGCGCCGGGATCCGTAGGACTTTACCAGTTCAATGTGGTTGTGCCGGATAGCGTCGCCGGGGCGGCCGTTGCCTTAACGTTCGCGGTGGGCGGAAGTTCCGGACAACAGGTGCTGTATACCGCCGTCCAACAGTAGCGGCTTCTTGAGCGACGCATGTTATCCTGGACCGTAGATCCAGTGGGCGGCTAGCTCAGTTGGGAGAGCACCGCGTTCGCAATGCGGGGGTCGTGGGTTCAAGTCCCACGCCGTCCACCAGATTTCCCCAAATAATTTCAAACCTTGGCCGCCCGGTTTTTCGTGTGCCATAAACGTGCCGGCCCGCTGAACGCTACTGGTTGATTCGCTCGATAGTTCTCAGCTGTAAGTGGCGTTCGCAAACATCTCAAATTCCTTTGGTCGTGATCTCAGATCGAATCCATTTGCAGAGGCGAAACGCAAAAAAAACCTCAGCATCTAACGCATAACGGCGGAGTCGAACCACGATGTCTGTACAATAACTTATCCCGCTTGGTTCGGTGATCGGTGCTTTTCTGTTGGGGGTGTTTATGCTGCCAGGTTCACTTACTCAGGCAGAGGCGCAAGAGAAACCCGGAGGTGGTCGGTCAAGTGTTGCGGACGCGCAGGAGACATCCGCGGGCGCTCGGGCGCGCGCGACCGAGCAGGAAATGACCGATGACGAGCGCTTCTCGATGATCATCAGCGTCTTGGGCGCCACTGGCGGCGTCACCAAGGTCCGGGATAAGCGTATCCCGGAGGATGTGCCCATGAGCGCGGGCTACACGCCCGGCGTGCGGCGGCTCGGCGTCCCGGCGCTTCGGAGTAGCGACGCCAGCGTGGGCGTTACCAACCCCGGCTACCGCCCCGACGACAAGGGGGCCACGGCATTCCCTGGTTCTATCGTCATCGGCGCGAGCTTCAACCCGCAACTTGCGCGCGACGGGGGTGCAGCAATCGGCCGCGAGGCGCGGAGCCGGGGGCTTAACATCATGCTGGCCGGTGGCATCAATCTCGCCCGCGACGTGCGCAACGGTCGGAACTTCGAGTACTACTCCGAAGACCCCTGGCTCAGCGCCGTCCTCGGCGCCGAGGCGGTGAACGGCATTCAGGGCGAAGGCGTCATCTCGACGCTCAAGCACTATAGCCTCAACTGCAACGAGACCAACCGGCACTGGCTGGACGCGGTCATCGACGCAGCCGCGCATCGCGAGTCCGATTTGCTCGCGTTCCAGATCGCGATCGAACGCTCCCAGCCCGGTTCGATCATGACCGGCTACAACAAGATCAACGGCCACTATGCCGGGGGCAACCATCATCTCCTCAACGAAGTGCTCAAGGGCGCCTGGGGCTACAAGGGATGGGTGATGTCTGACTGGGGCGCGACGCCCGAGTGGGACTTCGCCCTCAAGGGGCTCGATCAGGAATCCGGTGTGCAAGTGGACGTGATGATGTGGAAGACGGAGCCATTCACGGAACCGCTCCGGAAGGCCTACGGGGAGGGCAAGCTGCCCAGGGAGCGCCTCTCCGACATGGTGCGCCGCATTCTTCGCTCGGTGTACGCGGTGGGCATCGACAAGTGGGGGCCGCCGCCTGCGGTCGACATGGCGAAGCATAACGAGATCGCGCTGGCGGCCGCGCGGCAAGGCATCGTGCTGCTGAAGAACGATGGCGCCGCGCTCCCGCTCGCGACTGACAAGCCCCTCAAGATCGCGATCATCGGCGGCTACGCGCAGATCGGCGTGCCGACCGGCACCGGGTCTAGCGCCGTCCTGCCGGTGGGTGGTTATGCGGATATCGTAAGGATCGGCGGCACGGGAATCCTGGGGCCGGCGCGCAATCTTTTCCTCCTGGCCTCGTCGCCCCTCGCGGAGCTGAAGAAGCTCCTACCAACAGCGCAGATTGAGTTCGATCCCGGGCAGACTCCGGCCGAGGCGGTCCTGCTGGCGAAACGCTCCGACGTGGTGATTGCCTTCGGGACTCGTGTGGAGGGCGAGGGCTTCGATCTCGCCGATCTGTCGCTACCCTGGGGCCAGGACGCCGTGATTGACGCGGTCGCGTCCGTGAACCCGAACACGATCGTAGTGCTGGAAACCGGCAATCCGGTGTCGATGTCGTGGCGCAATAAAGTAAAGGCGATCGTGCAGGCGTGGTATCCCGGTCAAGCGGGTGGCACAGCGATCGCCGAAGTGCTTACCGGCAAGGTGAACCCTTCGGGCCATCTACCCATCACGTTCCCAGTCGACTTCGCGCAGACGCCGCGGCCGGAACTGCCCGGCCTCGGCACGCCGTGGGGGACACCCGTGACCGTCCGCTACGACGAAGGCGCGGAAGTGGGCTACCGCTGGTACGCGCAGAAGAATCACAAGCCGATGTACCCCTTCGGCCACGGATTGAGCTACACGAACTTCGACTACAAGGACCTCAAGGTCAGCGGCGGCGAAACAATCACGGCAACGTTCACGGTCACGAACATCGGCAAGGTCGCAGGCGCGGACGTGCCGCAGGTTTACTTGACCGACGCCGCGGGTGAGAAACGAATGCGGCTACTTGGGTTCGAGAGAGTCGACCTCGCGCCCGGTGCATCGCGCACGGTGACGGTCTCCGCGGATCCACGCCTGCTCGCGCGGTTTGACGGTAAGACCGGACAGTGGCGGATCGCGGCAGGCACCCATCGCGTCGCGCTCGGCAAGTCCGCGGGAGACCTGATCTTAACGGCAGAGGCGCCGCTGAGCGGGCGCCTGTTTGGCAAGTAACCACGACGAAGAACCCGGTATGGCAATGCATCGGTTCACCGGATGGCCACTGATGGCATCGTTAGTCCGCGAGGGCACACTGACGGCCGTCATCATTATCACGCTCATCGGGATCGCCGTCGGTCATTTTCTCGGCGGCCCCGATGAGGACGACATGAAAAATAAAGTCCAGCTGGTGGCCAGAGACCCAGGCGTGGTCTGCCTTCAGGCGGTCAAAAGTCAGCCCAATACGAATGCGTCTGATCCAGTAAAGTCTTATTGCGCGGACACGGGTTCCGTATCCAGCACCTTTCGCATCGAGGCGATACGGCGCATCCTGCGTCTATGGCGCGTCTCCCCGATTAAGCCGGCGATCAATACGAGACCGGCGATAGCAGCCGGGAGAACAATCGTGGTGTCACCCATTGAAAGGAATTTTACACCCGCCGCGTCTGCATGCAAGGGGGTTATCCGAAAGATAGCCCGGAGTTGAGACAATAAAAACGCCATGGAGTCACAGGTTTCACATTCGGGCTACAAGTTGGACGAGCTTAGCGCAGCGGATCGCGAGCGCCTGGCCAGGAGATTATCTGCGGAAGAACGGCGGGTCTTACTGGACCATGGTACTGAGCCGCCATTTTGCGGCGGATTGCTCGACAACAAGGAAGACGGTGTTTACGGCTGCCGGTTGTGCGGACTTCCGCTGTTCCGCTCGCGCGCCAAGTTTGAATCCGGTACTGGGTGGCCCAGTTTCTACGAGCCGTTCGATCCGGAGCACGTCCGCGAGATACGCGACGTCAGCCATGGAATGGTGCGCACCGAGATCCGCTGCCAGCGATGCGGCAGCCACCTGGGGCATGTATTTCCCGACGGTCCCCCGCCTACCGGCCAGCGCTACTGCCTGAACTCGGTCGCGATGGAATTCTTTCCGGCCGGCCAAGAGCCATCACCCGATCGCTAGCGCTTATCGACTACGACGGCACCGCCCTTGACGACGACTTTGGTCTTCAGCCAGTTCCAATAGCCTTCCCGCGGATCGCCGTCCAGAAGAATCAGGTCGGCGAGTTTGCCGGCCTCTAGCGTGCCGAGCTGATCGCTCATCTGGATGTACGACGCAGTATTCGGTCCCATCATTTTGATCAGGTCCTGCATCGAGAACATAATGTTGAGCAGCTTCAGCTCGTGGTCCAGCCCGGCCCTGGGGTCATAGGTTGTGTCGGTGCAATAGCCCAGGATGGCGCCCGCGTCCCAGATCGTACGAGCATTCACCGGCATGTATCCCGCTTCCTCGCCCAACCGAACTCCATCAATGATCCCTTCGGGCCAGGCTTTGCCATCCCGGAACCGCGGTTTGTTGTCGTCCGCGAACACCCCGAACACGGGCGTGCCGAAGGCAGCCGTCCCCAGCACCTTCGTGCCCGCGGCCGCGACTTTCTTGGCATCCTCTTTGCTTACCCAATCCTTATTCGGGAGATGCACCAGCAGCGGCACGCCGGCTTCGACGGCGGCCACCATCGCCTTGGAGCTGACGGCATGGACCTGGACCATCACACCGACTTTTTTGGCCTCGTCCACGATCGCCTTGAGCACTTCGATTTCTTTCTCGCTCGGTCCCGGGATGGGCGTCAAGAGAATTTCGCCCGTAAACTTCACGCCCATGTCGGCCATCTTCCGTATCTCGGCACGAGCCGCCTCCGGAGCAAGAGTCAGCCTCACGGCGCCCGACGGGATAATGCGCGGTCCGTTGATCACGCCCTTGTCAATGTGATCCCGCAGCGTGATGTTGCCTTCCGCCGGACCGCCTCCGGACAGGATGGTGGTGTACCCGGCTTCGAGCAGCGCCTGCATCTGCGCTTTTTCGTTTGGTCCGGTATTGACGTGGCGGTGCGCATCGATGAAGCCGGGCATGGCAGTCATGCCTTTGGCGTCGATCGTCTTGCCAGCCGCAGCCGCGGGAGCTCCAGCCGCAACCGAGACGACTTTCCCCGCGCGCACCACAATAGACCCGCGCTCGATCACGCCGCCGTTCGCGACCCGATTGGCATCCACGATGCGGGCGTTAATGATCGTAAGGTCCTGCGCGGAAAGTGACGCGAACGTCCCCAGCGTCAGGCAGGCAAATGTCGTTAAGGTGTGTCGTAGCATGCTCAAGAATCTTACCTTAAGATGGGTTCGGCTGAAACGCTTCCAGTACTTTTCTTAACGTAGTACGGCCGTGGCGCAATGCCAGATGCAGTAGGCGAAGAAAAACCTGCGCGGTCATTAACGCGTCGCCGGAAGCCGTATGGCGGTCATGAGGAATGACGCCAAACAAGTTGCACAGTCCATCCAGGGAGAACTCTGAAATGGAATCGTTGCCCTCGAAAGCTCCGTCGCGCTCCCGGTCGAGGGTCAGCTCCATCGTGTCCACGCTGTGATTCTAGCCCGCGTTGAGAGTCGCTATAACGTTGTGACTCGGTCCGATTCACCGGCCGTACTACGCTATGCCGGGGCATCTCTCTCTGGATGCAGGATTCTGTCAAACGTCTCCTCGATGTTCATGGGCCAAGCCGGTTGTGCGGAAGTGCCGAAGCGCCCCCCAATCGAAGACGCCTCTTGATTGCCCTCAAAATCTTCGGGCTGAGCCAAAAAAACACTATTAGAAACAGCGCCACCATCCCCAGCATCACTATCGGAAACCAGGCCATCAGAAAGCTCGACCCAAACGCGACCGTATCTTCCACGAGGCTTAGCCCCATGTTTGAAAACGGTTCGGGACTCAAATTCGCTGTCGCGCGCACAGCAGCCTTTGCTCCATGCGAGCTGAGCGCCACACCTCCGCCCATCAGCAACGCGATGACCCGCACCGCGGGGTCGGCCTGCGAGAATGCGGCGGCCGCCATTACCGCTCCGGCCGGCACGCGGATAAAAGTGTGAACCACATCCCACGCGCTGTCGACTGCAGGAATCTTGTCGGCGACAAACTCTATCACGTACATCCCCGCCGCGACGCCGATCACCCACCAGCTTGCTAACACCCCAAGGTCGCCCGGCAGGTGCACCAGACCGAAGCGCTGGAGCAATCCCAGGGTCGCGGCGGTAGCGTACAGATTGATCCCCGAGAGCCACGCCGAGCCCATCGCAACACCCAACGTGCTCAACCATTCCGGCATAACTAAAAATGCGACGGCAGAGTGCCGGTCAGCCCTATAACCGGGTGTCCTTCCTTATACATACCAGCCAGCCACCGACGATTCCGAGGGTGATCGGCTCCCGGCAACACCGCCCTAGCCACCAACCCGATGATAAAGCCAAATAGCGCCGTAACGCGCGTGAGCCTGCCAGATGACTGGTGGTAAAGTTCAGTGAGGCCGCGATGCCAGGAGAACTCTCTCACGACCTGCCTCAACTCGCGACCCGCGACAATCATGTCGTGCGGTCGGACACCATGTATCCAATCCTGCTCAGAGGGGTGAATCGCTCGGGACTGGAGTATACCGACCCGTCCGACGCCGGGTTCCTGGCCGCCGCTGAGTTGACCAACGCTGAAGTACGAGAAATAGTGTCAGGCTGGCGGGCAAACGTAATTCGGTTGCCCTTTAACCAGGATTGGGCCCTTCACGGCAGGTGCGGGCACTCCGCCAGCGAGTACTTGGACGCGATCGACCAGGTGATTTCGTGGGCTGCGGAATTGGGAGCCTACACGATCCTGGATCTGCAGTGGCTGGATGCAGAGACGGTTTATGGTTATACCGAAGACGGGAACCACGTAAAGTCAGAAAACCACGTGGCGCCCACGCCTAATTCCGACAGTCTCATCCTCTGGAACAAGCTGGCAAGACGGTATAGGGATGAGCCTGCCGTATTGTTCGATCTTCTGAATGAACCGCACAACAGGCTGGCAGACGACTTCCTTCCTATCCACCTGATCGACACCGATGGTGATGTCATCGATTCGGATTCCGATCTCGTCGGCCCGCAAGACTGGTCGGCGTGGGCCGCGCGATTGGTCTCGGAGGTGCGACAGATCCGTCCGAAGGGCTTGATTCTGATTGGAGGCGTAGACTGGGCCTTCGATCTGCGGGGGATTCGCGTGAATGCGCCGAATATCGTGTACTCAACCCATATCTATCCCAATCGCAAGACCGAGGTGTGGTGGAAGGCGCTAGGTTGCTCCGGGGAAGTGCCCATTTTTGTCGGAGAATGGGGTGGAACGGAAAGGGACCTGGATTTTGGGGGAGCGTTGGCAAATTTAATGCGACGGGCAGGCTTGAGTTGGACCGCGTGGAGTTGGGTTGACTATCCACAGCTCGTCCGGTCGCCCCGAGCGCCTGACTACCAGCCGACGACGTTCGGGCATCTTGTTCAAAATGAGCTGAGAGCGAATGAAATGGCGGGGGCGAGAGGATTCTGACCTCCAGTTTCCTGCCCTACGGAATATTAGGTGGAGTTTTCTTAAGGACTCAAATCGGTCATACTGCCTTTGAAGGGATCACCGCTTGACCACCTCTACTATCAAGGCCCTGTTGGCCGTTGGCGCCATCGCCACTCTCAGTCTGATTTCCACTGTGACCGCTCAGCCGCCGCGCGCGGTCGACGCGAAACTTCTCAAAACCGCCGGCACGGCCAAGGACGCCATGCCGGGCACCTGGCTCACATACGGGTTGACGCAAACAGAACAACGTTACAGCCAGTTGAAGCAAATCGACGAGACAAATGTCGGCAAGCTGGGATTGGCCTGGTCGGCGCCGCTCGTGGCAGCAGGTGGCGGCCGCGGCGGCACCGAAGGCACGCCCCTGATGTGGAACAACACGATTTACCAAACGATGGACAACAGCATCGTGTACGCACTGGACGCGCGCACCGGCGAACAGAAGTGGCGGTACGATGCCAAGATCGATCCGGCCACGCAGAGCCATATGTGCTGCGGCACACACAATCGCGGACTGGCGCTCTACGACGGCAAGCTCATCCTTGCGGCCAACGATGCCCGGCTGATCTCGCTCGACGCTATCAGCGGCAAGGAGTTGTGGCAAAGCAAGGTCGCGGACATCAATCAGTACTACTCCTTCACCATCGCGCCCCGCATCGCGGGGGACAAGGTAATCGTCGGAGTGGGCGGCGGCGAGTATTTCATACGCGGCTTCTTCGCGGCGTACAACCTCAAGGACGGATCGCTCGCGTGGAAGTTCCACACGGTTCCGCCTGCCCCCGGCCAGCCCATGGAGGACAAGGATCAGGAAAAGGCATCCAAGACTTGGGTCGGCGACTGGGCGAAGTACGGCGGTGGCGGCTCGGTCTGGGACGGGCTGGTGTATGACCCCGACACCAACTTGGTATTTGCCGGGACCGGCAACCCTGAGCCCTGGCCGCTGGAAATGCGCGGCATTCCGAAAGCGGATTTTGGGAAATACGACAACCTCTATACGTGCTCGATCGTCGCCGTGGACGCCAACACCGGCAAGCTGAAATGGTACTACCAGACGGTCCCCGGCGATGCCTGGGACTTGGACTCTGTGGGCGGCTTCATCATGGCCGATGTCCAGATCGAGGGCAAGACTCGCAAGGTCATCATGCAGGCTCCCAAGAGCGGCGTGTTCTACATCCTGGACCGAACGAACGGTCAGTTCATCTCGGCCGAGCCGTTCGTCCCGGTGAACTGGGTTACTGGTTTCGATAAGAAGAACAACGGCAAGCCGATCATCAATCAGAGCGCATACTACGACCAGACCAATTCGGTCGTGATGTACCCGGGCGGCGGCGGCGCGCACAACTGGGCCCCGATGTCCTACAACCCGAACGCCGGGTTGGTCTACCTTCCGTACTCGGCGGGCAGTTACACCTTCAACGCCGCTAAGGAACCCGATCCTAAGGCGGGAGGCGGCGCGCATGGGCTGGGTCGCGGCGGCCAAGACAAGAGGAC
>Ga0105241_10001891_pt1 | contig 15866 bp, 14 predicted proteins | sample KBSC64metaG_FD_80422 | JGI IMG/M metagenome (GOLD analysis project Ga0105241, IMG submission 80422) | Corn rhizosphere microbial communities from Kellogg Biological Station, Michigan, USA - KBS C6-4 metaG | ecosystem: Host-associated > Plants > Roots > Rhizosphere > Soil | place: Michigan, USA... | reverse complement strand
GCGCGAACGGGACCTTGAGAAGGCAATTGACTACCTGTGGCGCGAGCGTTACGGTACGTGGTGTCCTAAGTTTGCAGATAAGCAGTCAGATAAATGGGTTGTCGTCAGCAACAACGAAACCTGCACGTTCATCGGATGCGGTCAGCCTGCTTCATACGCCAAGGTCGGGAAGTCGACGCGAAGTTGCCTTGAACACGCAGATGTAAACGGAGTGGTACTCGGAACATGAAACAACGTCTTGGCCGGATCCACTGCGTTATCCCCGACGTACAAGATCGCCCGGACGTTGCAAAAGACCACTTAAGGTGGATTGGAAATTATATAGCTGAAAAGCAACCCGACGTTATTGTGCAGATTGGCGACTTTTCAGACATGGTCTCGCTCAATAGCTACACCGTCGGTCAAGCGTCCGCCGAGGGAACGCGCTACTCCGAGGACGTCAAGTCCACCAAGCAAGCAATGGGCAAGCTATTGGCACCCATCCGAAAGTGCCGACGTTACGAACCCGAAATGCACCTCACGCTTGGCAATCACGAGGATCGGATCACCCGCGAGGCGCAGTCTAACCCGCGCCTCATTGGTACAATTAGCGTCGACGACCTTGGCTATCGCGACTTCGGGTGGAAGGTTCACCCGTTCTTGAGCGTCGCGCGCATCGACGGCATCGAGTACAGCCATTACTTCGTTAGCGGTTCGATGGGTCGCCCGGTGTCGTCTGCGGCTGCGCTTCTGCGCACACGCCAGCAGTCGTGCGTGATGGGCCACGTCCAGCGCATCGACATGGCGATCCACCCGTACACGCAGCGCATCGCGCTGTTCTCGGGAATTTGCTACCAGCACGACGAAGCGTACTTAACAGAACAGGGCAATGCCACGAAGCGCGGAATCTGGATGCTAAACGAGGTGCAGAACGGGACGTTTGATCCGATGTTCGTGAGCATTGGGTTTCTTAAGAAGAGGTATTCGTAGTGGACTGGTATCGAAAGTTTCTCAATGCTGCAAAATGGGACTGGCTTGAGTGCAAGTTCTGCCATCCGTGGCACAAGCGTCTCAAGAAAGACCGAACTAGCGGAAGAGCAGAGAAACGGGCCGCTCGGCAACTCGTGCGCAAGGAAATCAAAGACGAGTTGTAATGGCACGCATCTCCGCAGCCCAGGCGCGCGCCGAACTTGCACGCAGAAAGCAAGCGGCGAAGCTTGAATGGAATCCGCAAGATATTCTCTATCCGGACCAGTACGAAGTATTCAGCGACCAGGCGCGCGACCGCGTTCTAGAAGGGACAAGGCAACTTGGTAAAACGACTCTCGCGGCTGTGGAGTTACTCGACGCCGGCTCTAAACACCCTGGTAGCGAGTCCGCTTATGTCGACCTCGACATCGAGCACGCCGATAAGGTTATTGCTCGCGACTATGAGACTCTTATCGAGAAGTATCGCATACCCGGTAATCCTCGCCTTATCGATGGCGATGTTTATTTTGATAACGGCGCAGTCCTGTATTCTTTTTCTGGACGCCCATCTGAGTTGGAGAAGCTACAGGGACTTAAACTAGTCAGACTGATTATCGATGAGTCGCAAGACGCAGTTGATCTCGAAGGTATTATCAAGATGTGCCGCCCCGCGCTTATGCGCTGGCGTGGTCGCATTCTGCTGTTTGGCATTCCTGGACGGATTAGAGGCATCGGTTTTTGGTGGGACATTACACACGGTGATAAGGCTCATCTCTATGGTTTTCACAGTGGCCATATGCGAAGGAACCCTCATCTCCCGCCTGACTCAATTGATACGCAACTTTCAGCAGCCAAGGCAGAACTTGGCGAAGACAACCCCGACTTCATCCGTCACTGGCTCGGACAGTGGCCAGAAGCCGACAATGCCGCCCGAGTCTACCGATGGGATCCAATCAAGCACGTCTTCGAAGGACTGCCGGTGTGCGACATGTATTTCTCCGGCACGGACCCAGCGGGTGTTAGAGATCGAGAAGCGACAGTGGTTTTGGGGGTGAAAAATGGTTGTGAAACGATTTGGCCGGTATATGAATCTGTTAGCGCGAAGGGCGATGGCGGCGATTATTGTCAGACAGCATCCGTTCTCAAAGAAGCACAGAAAAGATTTAAGCCGCTCCGTAGTTTCTATGACTATGGCTCTGCCGCTAAGGGGATGCTTGCGACTACTCACAACCGGGATTTCAGTATCTATCTCGAACCTGTTCCTCCGAAGTCGCTGGATTTCGAAATCCCAAGGGTCAACGGGCTTTTTCAGTCGGGCCGGTTGGTCATTAATCGCGAGCTTACTCCTAATCTCGCTGCTGATTTGGCTGGTGTACATTGGGATTTGAAAGAGCGAGCAGCGTGTAAGAACAAATACGACAAGAAAACTCCACACCCCGACGTCGCAGACGCGCTCAGGGCGGCGCTTTGGGGCGTCCCTGGATTTGCACTTGAGCCAAAAGAGAAGAAGCGTCCCCTTACAGAAGAGGAGACCATCGAAGCGGAGATTGAGAAGATGTATTCGAAGTCTTCACAGGGTCTCTATGTGCAAAAGCAAACTAAACTAAACGCTATTCTCGGCAACCGTCAACCGCTCCGCGCTCCGCAGAAGGTCGACCGCAGATATTAACCGTCGATGGTGCAGGGATGCACCATGGACGCGTCTGATTATCGCAAACTCTTCGAACTTGCGCAGGAGTTCGGGGTTCAGTCATTCCGAACCGACAATATCGGATTCGTTGAAGTGACGTTCTACCCGAAGACCGTAACGCCGCAACCGAAAGAGAAGGATCCTGACGCGCCGAAGCCGCGCAAGAGCCTAATGGACGCGGCGCTTGAGCCCGTTATTGACGAAGCCAAGCGGCCTGGTGTGTAATGGCTGACAAAATCGGCGGTATCGGGTTTACCGAGAAGGGCAAGAGGCAGGGCTCCGATAGCCTGCAACACTGGTGGGACAGTAAAGAGGAAACGGTCGCTAAAGACCTGACGCTATACTGCCAGGCGCTAGAGCTGTCGCAGCGTCCTGCCCGCTTCCGATCGTACGCATACCACATGGTGGCTACTGGACGCGCTCCCGTGTCCTACGGCCTTGCGATGCCAGGACAGAACGTCAGCGGCGACGACTTCACGTATGGCGGTGACCTGTACAACGCGGAGTTCACGCCGCCCAGTGAGAATATCTGCGCGATCGCCATTGACACGTTCGAGAATAAGATTTGGTGCCAGCGTCCGTTTCTTGAGTGGCTTGCGCCAAACGACGACAATTACAAGCTTCGACGGTCGTGCAAGGAAGCGACGTCGTGGGCCGATCAGATTTGGTCTGACCTAAATCTTTGGGACCTGGTTCAGGCGGCCGGCAAAGACAGCGGCGTCGTCGGGACCGGCTGGGTGTTCGGGCGCTCTCTGCCTGGAAAGATTGAGCTTCAACGCCTTGATGACGATTGCATTTTAATTGACCCAACTGCCGGCGAGAATCCGCGCGCCTGGCAGATTCGATTGTTCATGGATCGCGACGATCTAATTAAGCAGTACGCGACAGGTCCGAGGGAGACTGAGATCAGGGACGCGCTGCAATCTGCGCCCGGTTGTCGACTGGGGTTTTTCCCGATGCCAGCGGGATATCAGGACACGCTTGCAATCTGTGTCGGGTATTACCTCAGACGCGGAAATGAGAACGGGAAGTATGTAGTCGCCGTCGATAACGTGCTGCTTGATTCCGGTGAATACACGCATGAGAAACCACCGCTTGCGCGGTTCAGGTGGCAAGCGATCTCCGGTTCAGTGCGTGGCAAGGGCTGCGTAGAAACCATCCTTCCGATTCAGCGCGAGCTTGACCGCATCACTGACAACGTTGCTGAACAGGAGCGCGTGTGTGCGTGGAACCGGGTTCAAACCCGCGTCGGCAATAACGTCGATCCTGACGCACTCAGTGGAAATTCAATCATTGAGTATACGAACGAGCCCGTGAAGTTTGAGCAAGGTCTGCCGCCCCCGGCTCAGCTTTACCAGCGAATGAAGGACTTGCGTAATAGCGGGTTGTTCAGCGTCGGCATCACGGAGGCACAGGTTCAGGGTCAGTCGTCTCCGGGAGTTACCGCTAGCGTCGCGATGCAAAGCGAGATGCAGATAAGCGACGTCAGGCACCGCGCGGTCTCTCTAGGCCAAGAATCCTCGGTAGAGGAACTGGGAGACTTGGCGGTACGGCTCGCCAAGGATGCGAAGCCGAACGTCACGCGCAACGGCAAGAAGATTGACTTCTCCGAGGTAGAGCGCGCCGTCAAGGGCGGCAAGGCCAGGGCGTTTCCTCTCAGTGGTTTGCCTCAGAGTATCCCGGGCCGCCAGCAGGAAATCGAGAATCAGTACCGCGCTGGTCAGATTACGAAAGCGCAATATCAGAGGCTCAAGGGCTTCCCTGTCACCGGCAGTTCTAACGACGAACAGACGGCGCCGATCGACCTGATTCAGTGGCAGCTAGACGAAATGATTGAGACTGGCGAGTTTCAAGTGCCGTTGCCATTCCAGGACTTGGTTACCGCTAAGGACATCGCATCGCGCCGCTACCAGATCGAAAAGACTCGCCGCCTTGCTCGTGACCGGTTGCAACTGATTGCGCTCTACATGGCGCAAGTTGACGAAAGACTCAAGGAGCAACCGCCGTCGCCCGCTCCAATGCCTGCGCCACAAGCCGCACCAATGCCACCGACGGCGCAAGCTGCGCCACCAATGGGAGTGTAACTTAATGCCTGAAGATATCGCTTTCACCATGCCCGGAGAAACGCCTACCGCCGAAACTACCACCGAAACCACTGCAACCGACAAGCCGGTAATCGACCCTGCAACCGGGGAGCCGACGCTTGCACCGCAAGAGACCGCCGCTGCTGCCGAGGCGCCAGCGGAAACTCCTAAGCCCGTTTCGACGCCCGACGCTGACGCCGCCCTTGCCGTTGCCGCGCGTTCTAGCCGGGAGGCGCGTGAACTCAAGAAACAGCTTGCGGCAGCGCAAGAGGAACTCACGAAACTGAAGTCAGCTCCAGTCTCTCAGGGCGACGATTACAAGGCCAAATACGAGGCGATCAAGAGGAATCCCGCGTTGCTCTACAGCGAAGGCTGGGAGGGCGACAAGCTCATGAAGGCGCTACTTGACCCCGACTCGGCCAACGCGCCTCAGCCGATTGACAAGGAAGCGCTAAAGCGAGAGTTGCTCGAAGAAATCAAGGCTGCCCAGGCGGAAACGCCAGAGCAGAAGTCGGCGCGCGAGGCGAGCGAGAAGGCTGAGCGCGAGCAAGGGTTCGTTAAGGCCGCCGCTTACGTTGACACGGTAATCAAGTCAGAATCCGAAACTCACTATTGGGTCGACTCGGATGACGCGCGCTCTATTGCCGAAAAGGTCGTTGCTTTCTGCGAAACGAAGGGAATTAATCCATCGCGCGAAGTTGCAACCGACCTGATTAGGCAGGGAATTAAGAAACTGCACGACCTGCGAGAGAAGCGATTTGCGGCCCGTGGAATTAGTCGCGGAGGTTCTCAAAAACCGTCGAATGTGCAGGGAGCTGAGTTGGACTTCACGGACCAACCGCAGACTTCCGGCAAGCTTCGCGTCGTTACCGAGTCGGCAAAGCCAACGCCGAAAGTGCCAGGACAGACAGGTAATCCACTCTCGACAAAAAAGCCGGTCTTTCAGATCGACTTTACGTAATTACGCGAAAGGTAAGGCACCATGGCAGTTGGAATTTTCACCGATAGCGAAGCCGCTGCGCTTGCTACCAAGTCCGTTGAAAAGTACGCGCAGGACATCTACTCGAAGAACGTCCTTCTGCGCTCCATTGGACGCAAGAAGGCCGGTGGGCGTCAGCACGAGTTCTCGATCAAACTTGGCGGGTCGTCCGTCTCGCGCAGCTACACCACGGGCTCTCAGAATGCCGTGGTTGTGTCGCGCGTCATGGGTACCGCGTCGCCTAAGGAGGTATTCGGCTTCGGTCTCGTCGACGGACCCGCAGACCGATCCAGCATGGGCAAGGGAGACTCCCGCGTTGACCTGTACGCCGATGCCGAGAGCGATGCCCGCGGTCGCGCTTCACAACTTCTTGAGCACACGCTCATCATGGGCCGTGGCTACGGCGAAATGTCCTACGTTCTGGCGCACACTGGAACGACCGGCACCGTCACGATCACGCTGAAGAATCGCCGTGACGCCCGCCTGTACAAGGCCGGCGACGTTGTGGAATTCGCTGCTACCCCCGATGCTGCTCTCGCGACTGGCTATGTCACCCTGACTAAGGTCAACGCGAGCGCCACGACCGCTCAGTTGACCGGAACCGCTGGCGGGTCCTTTGATGCCACCTCGATCGATGGTTACGCCATGTCGCTTAAGGGCAACCTGAGCAACAACACCGGTCGCGTGTGGCCCGTTGGCCTCAAGGGCCTGTTCACGCGTCTTGCGGGTGACCTGGCGAACTTCCAGGGCATCACGGACCGCTCGTCTGACGCTGTCTTCCTGGCTGGTCACGATTTCTCGCTTGGCAATGACAGCGTAATTGACGCCGTCGAGAACATGGGCGACGAAATCTCCTCTATCTCTGGCTCCGACGTCGACATGTTCTTGTGCTCTACCGACAAGTGGCGCCAAGCTCAGCGCGACCTCGGAGAAGGCCAGTTCCAGATCGTCACGGTGTCCGGCCGCGGCATCCCCGAGGCGGTGTTCAGCAACAAGGCGATCAGCTTCCTGAACTCGCACGGCAAGCAGGTCATCTTGCAGGGTTCTCCCGACTGCGACAACACCGATATCTATGCGCTCGACACGGATTGGATCGACATGGTGTCTCCGAACCCTGTGCCGTTCACGCCCATTGGCAAGGATCGCGGCTGGTACTCGCTCCAGCCTGCCGGTGTCGACGCTAACAAGTTGTCGCTGGTAGCTACCTGCGAGCTGATCTGCACCGCCTTCGGCTTCCAGGGCCACGGCACGTTCAACAGCTAATCGGAGGGCCAAGGAAAGGCATCAATCATGGCACAAGGATCTAGCATGAAGTCTGTCCACAAGGACAGCACCCGACACACGCCGACGGTTCATTGTTCGTTTGTGTCTGGGGCCACCGGCGCGGTTCCTGTCATGTCGTCCGCTAGCATGCGGCGGTCGACTGGAATCACTGGAATCACGCGCCTCTCAGCTGGTAAATATCAGGTATTCCTCTCGCGGGGAGCGAACGATCTTTGCCGGTTCACTGGACACACCGTCCAGGCAAGCTTCGCCCTTTCAGGTGCTTGCCAGTACATCCTGACGGCAATCGACCTTGCGGCGGCTTCGCCGTCCTTCACGTTCCAGATCACCACGGCTCCCGGGGTTGCCGTTGACCCGTCCTCCGGAGACGTTGTCAACTTCAGTTTCGAGCCTAAGTACTCGACGGGGCTTGCGTAATGGCGAGCGAGATGGATGCCTTCGACCTTGAGGTTCCCGGAGAGTCTGAGACTCCGAAGGAAGATAGCGCCGAAGGCGAGATGACCGATGACAAGCTCGGCCTCACGCTCAAGCGTGCCATCGAAAGCGGCAACGGTGCCGCAATCTGCGAGATGATTCGCAAAATCACCGATAGCTACTAAGAAAGGAACCATGAATTTCAAGGCTGTGCTTGGTTACCTGTCAGCGGTCGTCGTCCCGGTTGTCGCGCATCAGGCCGGTCTCCCGTGGTGGGCTGGGATTGTTGCCGGGGCCGCTGGTGCTGTCCTGAATCACTACGCTCCCGCACCCGGTTCTCAGCAGTAAGAAAGGGGACAACGGCCGGCGATCGGAGCCTTGTAAACTCCGGTCCCGGCCGTTTCTTTATCATGGCGAAAACTACAGACAGCCTCATCGCGGCGGTTCGCAGCAGGGCGAACATTGAGCGGACGAAACACGTCACGGACGACGAGATCGTAACGTGGCTCAATGACGAAGGAGACGAGTTTTACAACATGCTCATCTCTTCCCGCGAGAACTATATCACGAAGACCGCAACGCTCACCCTCGGAACTACCGTGTTCAATATGGCAGCCGATGCTCCAGTGATCAACGGATTCCAGGTGTCCATCGACAACTCCGTCACGCTCATTAGTTTGCCGATGGGACCGCTTATTGCTGCCCCTAGCTACTACGAGATTTTGTCGTTCATCGGCGTGCCCGTTGGGCCAAATACGTCTGGTGATGCGACGTTTACCATTACGATTAATGCCGCGCCAACGGCAAGCAAGTTCGTCGTGCCAGATGGTTCGTCCGACCGCGTGTATTGCGACGAAGCCAATCCTACGTTCACCGCGTCTGACACAGTGAAGATTGCAGTATCGACACCTGGCGCAACGTCATGGTCGATTGCGTTCTATATCGTAGTCCGCCCGTACGTCGCTGCAACCGTATCCAATGCCGCGCCACTGCCGTCCGACTTCCTTAAGCCGATCGCCATTAATCTAGACCTGGGGAACGGCGCATTTCAGCCGATTCTGCCGCTAGAATCGCTCAACGACCGTTTCGCTGCGCAAGAATGGAAGCACTGGATCAGCGATCAGAAGCTGTTTGTCTACCCGGAGCGGAGCGTGAAGACCGGGCCGTACGTGATGGAGTATTGCCCTCGCTGGGTAGACCTGCAACTGCGGCCATTCCCCAACGCGCTTGCGTTTGAAATGGAGCGGTTCAGCGAAATCATTGAGCTTGGCGCGGCTTCGATGGCGAAACTTAAGCGAAAGATGGTCGAAGACGCTCAGCAGCTACGCCAGAAGCAGTCCGACATGATCAAGTCTGCCATCGCTTCAATCCCCGGCCGCAAAGGAGGACCGAAGACGATTCCAATGCCAACTAAGGATCTGGGACGGTTTCGCGGGTACAATGCGATTAACCGTTGGCGGTTCTAATGATTAAACGTTTCAAGCAGTTCCGACTGGACAAACTCACCCTCGACCAGCTTAACAGAGAGTTCGACTTGGTGCGTCAGTTCGCCGACTCCGTTGTCGAAAACGCAGGGGCAACTGGTGCGACTGGCGCCACGGGTCCAACTGGACCGGCTGGCGCAGCCGGCGCTGACAAATTTGAGTTACCATTCTCAATGGGATATCGAGGAGTTGGATCTTACATCATTGATTACGTAGACGGCTCTCAGGATGGTTATTTTTGGTTCACTCCTGACACTCACGCAGAAACTACGTCTATCGCCGATGTATTCCATACCGCCGAGTGGCGTCCAGAGAAAAGCTACGCCAAGTGCTGTCTTGTGCTTGATGTAAATGACCTTAATCTTGGCGTGCATATTCTTAGTGTTGATGTCGAAGTGGTGAAGAACAGCACGGGTACCGGGATCGGCCAAACCGGAATGACCAGCGGCGCGTATCACATCAACACCGGATCCGTAGCGCTCGCCATGACAACCGGCGATACGATCGGGCTGCGTTGTAAGGTGCACCACAATGGGAGTTATCCACCGTCCTGCCCAGGACCGGATTCAACAATGGTTATGACCGCGAAGATTATTTTAACGGTTTAATATGCCACCACTTAGCGAAACCACGCTAGATCTTCACCTGCAATCGGTGAATCAGCAAGCACCTAAGACCTCGGCGCCAATCGGGCGACTGCAACACATGACGAACGCGGTCGCTGATCAGTTCGAAGGCCAGAATCTTCGCACCATCCAGCGCACAGGATTTCGCCAGCTCCCGAAGAAGGTAATCAATCCAGATTCCGGAACGTTCTGGACTCAGACGGGAGGCTTCCACCAGCCGCCTAAGCTTCTGTCTTCGCTTGAGCGCCAGCTCGTTTCCATCGCCGGAAACAACCCGTACGTACTTGCCGAGAATGCATCTCAGTGGGCGCGTACGTCTCGCGTTATTCACACGCTGTCTCCGCGCCAGCGAAGCGTATACACGAGCAACGTTCAAATTAAGGCACCAGACTCTGCGTGCATCAATAACGTCGTATGTTTCGTGTGGAAAGAGAAGGATCCTTCCGGCCACACACGCAACTATATGTGCATCCGTGACGTCGATGGCACGATGATTGTTAACCCGACGCAGATGGGAATCACGGTAACTGACGACGTTATTCAGATCAAGGTCATCTCCGACGGGATTAAGTTTTGGATCTTTCACTCGTACGGAACCGCCATGCAGACCAATGTCTACCTGGCAGACGGCACATACGTTGGGTTTAATCTGTTCGCGACGCTTAAGACCCTGCCGGGCGACGGCGCTAACTGGTGGGACGTGCAATACAATTGTCTCGGCGTTACGTGGTACGGTGCTACGTCGACCGTGAATGAGGCGATGTACACGTTCATTCACAGCACTGGAACCGTATTCCCTACGCTGCACAACTACAACGGCATCGTTGGGCAGCCTGCGGACCGGCCGTTCTGGCTAACGAACCCGTCACATCCCACCAGGTGCTATCTCGGTCTTGCTGCTACCGTCGATGGCGTAAACACGATTACCGTCGAGGAATTCAATTCGTCTGGTACGTGGCTACGCGAGTCCGTTGTTCAATCTGGTTTTTCTTGGACGAAAATGTGCCAGCTCTCTGGCCATGTCGACACGGCTGGGAACTACAACGTCCTGCGAGGTGAGTTGGGGACATCGAAAGACGTCTTTAACCTGACCGTTAGGTCTAGGACGGACGTATCAGACGTAACTACGCTGCACACGTTCAATTCCGTAACTCCGGCAAGCCGCGTGTTCCTACTTGAGGGTAGATTCACGTCGATCATGTACTTCACCGACGGAGAACAACCCACGTTCTTCCTTCATGACCACGCAGACGACAATGACGCTACGGCTGATAATCAGCCGTGCGGTATGTGGTCGCACGGATCGTCTGCCGCTGACTGGCAGGGCGCGGCAGGCATTGCAAATAACGCAAATCACGATTCGTGCTGCGTGCCGTCTCCCTATGTCGATGTGCTCGGTAATGTTCACTGTGCGATTGCGTATTTGGCAGAGACGTTCAGTCGCAACGAGGTTACCTATGCTCGTTCGGGTGTGAATCCGATTACGGCGCTTAATTCGACGAAGTTTGTCAGCACGATTGGGCTTGCTGATATCGAATGGTCCAAGACCGGGCGAGCCACTGAATACGCGGACCAACTGACTGTCCCTGGCACCATAGCAACTTCGTTCACCGGTGCTCTGTTTAGCGAGGATAATTTCAACCTGTTCCCTTCGCCGTTTACGATTGCGCAGAGTCACAGCGACGCGGGCAACCTCGACGAGAATAAGGACTATTCGATTGTCGTTGTATTTGAGAGCACCGACACCCGCGGAAACAGAATCAAGTCTCGGCCTAGCGTTCCGCAGATGGTCACGCTCACTGGAACCAACAACATCATCACCATTACCGGACCGACGCTGTTCGAGACGATCGGCAAATCGAATGTGATGATTTCTGTCTATTCGACGTTCATTGACGATAGCGGTGTCATTTCAACTGACCACCGCAAGGTCACAGACGACCTAATGCCGGTGCTCAACAACATGGGCTCGCTTACGTGGTCGTTCACCTTGAACAAGACCAGCGCCGATATTCAGGTCGGCGAAGTGCTGTATACGGACAACGGACTTCAGCCGCACGATCCGTGCCCTGCGCACTCTGTCGGGTGCATCGCGGGTAATCGCCAGTTCGTATACGGATATGACGGCGCCGTTTGGTTCACTGACGAAAAGGTCGAGGGTGAGCCCCTTGTGTACAATGTTGATTCGCGTCGCGTTCTGATTCCTACCTCAGACACGGTCCGTGCAATGGAAGCGCTCGACTCTATGCGCGTTATTCTCCTGTGCGAGCGGTCTATCTGGGAGTTCGATATATCGCAGTTGCCAGACCCGACCGGACTAAACGGCAATATCCAGTCTCCGAAAAAACTACCGTTTACCAATGGCGCTAGTGCTGCTATCTCCACTGTCGTCAAAGAGGGCATCGTGTACGTCTCTTCGGCAGGCGGTCTCCCTTGGCTCATGACTCGCGGCCTAGAGAACATGCAGCTTTCCGCGCCTGAGTATTCTGACTTCCTGGGACAGGAAATCAATGGAATTGCCACGAACGACAAACAGCGAACGATGTTCGGCCTTAACAAGGCTGACAACTTCCAGTCGATTATACGTGACGGAATTAACTACTCGTGGGCAGATTGGCTTCATCCTCGCAAAATCAACCTTGTACACACATTTAACGGCAACTTCTGTTACGCCGACGACATTAGCGTGCACTACCAGGACGAAACACCTTACGATACGTACCGCGACGACTCCACGCAGGATATAACCAACGTAGCGATCGCACAGGACATTCTTACCGCGCCAATTTACTTCGCTGGCGTAAAGGGACTGAAATGTGTCTGGAAGTTCCTTCTATATGGAGCGTCTGCCGGAGCGTATAACCTCCTCGTAGACGCCACATACGAGACTGAAGATGGCACATTTTCGGAGTCGTGGATGATTAAGGCAGCACAAGCGTCGAGCGTTTACCCCGCCCTTGAACTTGCCTTCGAGCCCGACACGATCGAAATGAGTTCGATCCAGATTCGCCTGCGAAGCGATTACACCGGGATCAACTCCCCTGGTAAGTCGTTCGAACTAGAGACGATTTCGTTCGAGGTTGGCGTCGATTCGCATCTCAACCGTACGCCTTCGTCGCGAACTCCGTCGTCCACATAAACCGTCGATACAAAAGGATAACCATGGCGTTTGACTGGCTTGAAGACAAAGCAAAATACGTCGTTCCTGGTACTGACAATTTCTTTTCCATTGCCGATCCTGCGAACATAACCGGGCGCAACGGTAACAAGATTCCTCAGCAGCCAGGAGTCACGGCTAATGGCGAATCTAGCTTCCAGGACTTGCAGAAAGACCCGGTTACAGGGCTTTATTACGACCCAACTACGGGAAATGTATTCAACTCTCCACATCCATACCCGCAGAACCAAGTAGTCAATCCCAATGTCGTCCAACAGGTAGCTTCCAACTTCCAACAGGGGAATGCGCTGCTGGGACAGGTGGCAGGGGCGCGTAAGGACGCTGGCGCGGCCGCATCTGGCCAGGGACAGCTGATCCAGGACCTGAACGGCGTTATCAGCGGCTCTGCTCCGTCGGTCGCTGGAACGCAACTTGCGGGAACCCTGGGTGGAATCGAACGCACACAGGAGGCGCTTGCCTCTGGACAGGGGGGAGCCAACGCATTCGCCGCTCGACAGGCGGCGGCCCGTAACATCGGCGCTGCCCAGCAGCAGGCGTCACAGAACGCGGCGACGCTGCGAGCCCAAGAGGTCCAGGGTGCCATCGGTGCCAAGGGAGGCGTGCTTGCGAACATGGCCGGAAACGCGAACACGCAGGCCGGCCAGGACATCGAGGGAGGCGCTGCGTTCTCTCAGCTTGCGTCAAAGGGTCAGCAGGCACAACAGGGAATGAATCAGGACGCGAACAAACAGTACGCAGAAGCAGAGGCCAAGCGCAAGGGCGGAATCCCTGGCCTGATCGGTTCTTTGTTCGGCTAACACATGGCGACCGACGAGGAACTCGCTGCGCTCGCGGAGCAAGCCGTCAACCCCAGCGCGATGGCTACGCCGTCTCCCGCTCCGAACGCTCCGGTAATCGGCACGCCAGAGGGACCTGGCATTCCTCCGATTGCTCCCGTTACGACGGATGCTCCCGAGGCTACGCAGACGATTGCCGCTCCCTCGACGCCGCAGAAAGCGCCCGTTGTAATTCCGAACGCTGGCGTCGACACACGCGCACTTGACCTTGCTCATCGGTCTGGCACAGACCTTGCCGATGCACAGGCTAATCGCGGACCTGCGTTGGCAGAGTCCGCCGAAGCTCAGGCGCAAGGACTGGAGTCGCAAGCACAGGCGCAGCGCGATCAGCAAGTCGAAGTTCAAGCAGAGGAGCAAGCGCAGAAAGACGGCATCGCGGAGGCGCGACGAGTTGCCGACGAAGCGCACGAAGCTGTCAAGGACTTCAAGCCGCACGACTTTTGGGGAGACCGGACGGCTGGACAGGCGATTCGTAGCAACATCGCGTACGCCCTTGGCGGCTGGACTTCGTCTCAGCTCGGAGGCCCGAATCAGGTCGCCGAGAAGATCAAGAGCATGATCGAAACGCAGGGTCGCAAAGACCAGATGAAGTTGCAGACGCTGGAAAACTTCGCCAAGTACAAGGAGAACGGCGTCCAGGACTTGCAGTCGCAATATCGCGATGACCTTGCGAAGCTGAAACTGCGCCAGGCAATGGCGCTTGGTGCGGTTGCAGACGAAGCTAAGGCGATGCTTCTGCGCAAAAACGTTCCGCTGCAAGAAGCGGAAAACAACGTCCTGGTTAAGCAGTTCCAGAACGAACGCGACAAGGAATACGCAAAGGGCTTCGAGCAACTCACGCGAGACAAAGCCATGATGGCGCTTGAGCGTGCGAAGCTTGCGAATTCTCAGCCTGAGGACCCCGCGAAGATGGCGATTCTCGCCAAGGCAGCGCAGATACCGGGGGTTACACAAGCCGACCTTTACGCGCTGGCTTCAAAGATCGGAATCAAGGACGCCAACAAGGCGGTTATTCCTGTCGAAAAAAATCCTGACGCTGAAGACGCAGCCGAAAAAAAGAAAAATGCGGCGCTCGAACAGCGTACGGTCTACGTCAACGGCACTCCCATCGGCCTGGCTCCATCTCCGCGTGTCGTTAAGAGCATCTCCGACCGTGCCATTCAGTACGAAGACGCCATTAAGAGTCTCGAAGACCTGAAGACGCAGGTTGACAACGGACTTCCGATTATCAATCGTATTCCTCAGGGCGACGCATACAATCGCGCCGTCTTGGCCGTCGCCGCAACCACCACGGCTAACGCTTCTGACGCCACCACTGCACACGAGGCTAACACGATTAAGAACTTCGGCCTAGTGAGCACGGATGCGATTGACAAGACGCTTGAACACTTGCGCGATCGTCAAAAGAAGTTCCAAGGGCAATTGCAGCCGCTTCCCGGCGAAGGTGGCGAAAAGTCGCCCGCGGGAGAGTCTAAGCCTAGCGGTTCAGGAGTGCCGTCTGTCGACAAAATCCGTGCCTTGCCCGAGGCCGACCGAAAAGACGCCATTGAGGCCACCGCGGCGTTGCGCAACCCTGAGAAGCGCGCTAAGGCCGAGAAGTTCCTGCGTCACCTTGGGGTGATGTAATGGGCTGGGAGGACCGCGCCGAAGCGATCGATGCCGAGTCTCCGTCATCCGGCGGATGGGAGGCGCGTGCCGACGCACTTGACTCGACCGAAGAAAAGAAGAAGCAGCAGGCCGCCGCTGGCGTAGAGAACGTCAAAAAGTTCGGCAAGCAGCCGCAGTCGTCAGACCCGCTTGCGAATCAACTCAGCAAGGAGCGCGCACAGTTCCGGACGAAGACGGATCCGGCGCACCTAATTGGCCAGGGCTTCGTCGATCTAAAGGATTCCGCGGTATCTGCTAATCAGCAAGCCGCCGACCTGCTGACGACAGACCCGCGCAAAACAATAGGTAACCCGCAGTTTCGAAATGAGACGATGCGCGGAGTGAATGACGCCGTGATGCCGTTTGTCGGGAACCGACTAGTCGAGGCAATCGGCGGGCCGGCTCGCGAGTCTCCTGAAGACAAGGCAGCGTTCCCTAACGCTCGCAGTTTCGGCGGCGCCGTTGGCCTCGCGGTTCCTGTGCCGATTGGCCCCGCTGTCAAGGCAGTAGCCAAGGGCGTTGAGAAACTAGGTGCTGGTGCGGCGGAACGGCAGATTGACCGCGCGGCCGTGGCCCTTGGCGAGGGCGCTGGAAAACGTGTCCGCGGCAAGCTGCAATCGAAAGAAGGCCAGCCTCTGCGCAATGTCCTGGGCGCAGAGCCGGAGATGATGGCGGCTGCCCACGAAGCGGATCCGG
>Ga0105241_10001887_pt1 | contig 15880 bp, 15 predicted proteins | sample KBSC64metaG_FD_80422 | JGI IMG/M metagenome (GOLD analysis project Ga0105241, IMG submission 80422) | Corn rhizosphere microbial communities from Kellogg Biological Station, Michigan, USA - KBS C6-4 metaG | ecosystem: Host-associated > Plants > Roots > Rhizosphere > Soil | place: Michigan, USA... | reverse complement strand
GCGCGGACACGCCCGCCGCGGCGGCCCGGCTGCCGAGCCCCACGGCGTACCCCAGCCGCTGGACCGCGAGGATCGAGAGGAGGACCAGCACTATCTGCATGGCGATGACCAGCGACGGCCCGCCGGCCATGTACGCGAGCGCCTGCGGGAGCCAGTCCCCGGGTATGCCGTGGCCTGCGAGATAGGGAACGATGCCCCCGTCGTGCCAGGCTTGGGCGAATCCCCGGACGGCCCCGATCCGCTCCTGCGCGCGATCGGCGTTGAGAAACCGGTCGGGATGGAGCCGATCGTAGGCAAACATTGCCGCGTGCAGCGCGGCGAAGGCGACCAGGAGCGGGACCGCGTAGCGTCGCGCGTCCGGTGCCGCGGCGGGGGATTGGGCGTTCATGCACGGCACGTTAGAGGCGGCGGATTTCCGCAGTTAGTGCGGGGCGGCGTCGCTTCTGGGCCATGCGGCGCATGACGCGCTGACGGGACTGCGCGTCCAGCTACAGGCGATGTAGCCGCGGCTTCCGCCCTCCGGATGCGGCGCGCATGGGCCGCGCGGACTCCCGCTCCCATCGGCGATTTGTCACGCATGCCCTCCGTCGTCGGAAGGCGACGGCACTTCCCGACATGGAATCGGCGCGAAAGTGGCCGTGCGCCTTTTCCACTGTAGGAAACGAACTACATTCCTACGGCGCGATCCGACAGGCAAATCATTTCATGCCTGACTTCGTGACAAAGGCGCTTCCACCTACGATGGTTCCCACGAACTCCCCCGAATGGAACGGAACCGCGCCATGGACAACACGATTCTCGTCGTCGAAGATGATCCCGAGCTGCAGGAGGTCCTTACCCTCAACCTGCAGAACGCGGGGTACCGGGTGCTCCGCGCGGCCACGGTCCGCCAGGCCGAGACGCTGGTGAACTCGACCCTGCCGCAGCTGATCCTGCTCGACTGGATGCTGCCGGACACGCCGGGCCTGTCCTTCGCGCGGAAGCTGCGGTCCGAGCGCCGCACGGTCGCGGTGCCGATCATCCTCCTCACGGGGCGCGGCTGCGAATCGGACAAGATCACCGGCCTCGAGGCGGGCGCCGACGACTACCTCATCAAGCCGTTCTCCCCGCGGGAGCTCCTCGCGCGAATCAAGGCGGTGCTGCGCCGCTGCGCGCCCCAGCATGCCGACATGGTGGTGGAGATCGCGGGCCTGCGCCTCGATCCCGCCTCCCGCCGGATCGTGGGCAACGGCCGGGACATCGAGCTGGGCGCGCTCGAGTTCCGCATGCTGCGCTTCTTCATGACGCACCCGGGCCGGGTCTACAGCCGCGCCCAGCTCCTGGACGAGATCTGGGGCAACAACGTCTATGTCGAGGAGCGCACGGTCGACGTGCACATCCGGCGCCTGCGCCAGGCGCTCGAGCCCACCGGCCACAAGGATTTGCTGGAGACCGTGCGGGGCGTGGGCTACTGCTTCCGCCGCGACCTCCCCGCGACCGAGGGCACGCGGATCCCGGCGATGATCCGGCAGGCGCAGCCCCCGCTGGACTATGTGCGGGCCGCGGCCTGACACGGCGGCTTCACGGCCGGCCAATACCCTTCAGCATGGACTGGCATCTTCGGGAGGCGGGAACATGAGGAGCTGGATCGCGGGCGTCACGGTCGCCATCGCCATGGCGGCGCCGCTCACGGCCGGCGCGGAAGGCTGCGACCCCCGGTCGCTCCTCGCCTCGTGCGTCCACGCGCTTCCCGCGGACACCTCCTTCGCGGACCTCGTCGCACGCCCGGCCGCTGCGCCCGAAAGCGATGCCTCGCTTCCCAAGCTGGTCCCCGCCTCGCAGTCCGTTCCCGCGGCGGTCACGCAACCCGCCGTCTATACGGGTGCCTCGACGCCCGTCCTGAGTCCCGCGGTCGATACCCCCCTCGCCGGCAACGCCGCGCCGGGGTGGCTCGCGATCCCGGCGGCAGGACCCGCGCCCGACTTCGCCTGGCTCCTCGCCCTGGGCTTCCTCGGCCTCATCGTCATCCGCCGCACCCGCGCCGCGCGCGCTTTCTGAGCGCCCCCTCAAGCAAAAGGCGTTTCGTCCGCAGATAAACGCGGATAAACGCAGATGAGCGGCAAAAGGGGTCAGATACCTTTTTCCGACCCGTCCTCATTCGCCAAGGCCATCCGCGTTTATCTGCGTTTATCTGCGGACCGACTGCCTTTTGGTCGATTCTTCGCTGGCCGCCAGCGTTTCACTCCACCGTCACCGACTTCGCGAGGTTGCGCGGCTTGTCGACGTCCGTGCCCTTGCAGAGCGCGGCGTGGTAGGCGAGGAGCTGCAGCGGCACCGCGTGCACGATCGGGGAGACGATCGCCGGGTGGGGCGGCATCTGGATCACGTGCAGCGCCTCGCCCGAGGTCATGCGCGCGTCCTCGTCCGCCATCACGAAGAGCTCGCCGCCGCGGGCGCGCACCTCCTGGAGGTTCGACTTGAGCTTCTCGAGGAGCGCCCCACGCGGCGCGATCGCGATCACGGGCATCGTCGCGTCGACGAGCGCCAGCGGCCCGTGCTTGAGCTCGCCGGCCGGGTACGCCTCGGCGTGGATGTAGGAGATCTCCTTCAGCTTCAGCGCGCCCTCCATCGCGATCGGATGGTGGATCCCGCGGCCCAGGAAGAGCGCGTGCCGGCGAAGCGAGAACTGCACCGACCAGTCCGTGACGGCGCCCTCCGTCTCGAGCGCGCGCGTGAGCACCGACGGCAGCTCGCGCAGCGCCTGGAGGAGCTCGGCCTCGCGTCCGGCCGAGAGCTTCCCGCGGCGCTTGGCGATCGTCATGGCGAGGAGGAGCAGGGAAGCGAGCTGCGTCGTGAACGCCTTGGTCGAGGCGACTCCGATCTCGGGTCCCGCCCGCGTGAGGAAGCGCAGCTTCGCGGTGCGCACTAGCGCCGACTCCGCGACGTTGCAGATGGCGAGGCTGTGCGGCTGTCCCAGCGTGCGCGCGTGCTCCAGCGCCGCGAGGGTGTCCGCCGTCTCGCCCGATTGCGAGATCGCGACCACGAGCGCGTGCGGGTCCGGCACCGAGTCGCGGTAGCGGTACTCGCTCGCGATCTCCACGTTGCAGGGGATGCCGGCCAGCGACTCGATCCACTGCCGGGCGACCAGGCCCGCGTGGTAGCTCGTGCCGCAGGCGAGGACCAGGACCGAGCGGACGTCGTCCAGGACCTTCGGCGCCTCGGTCCCGAAGAGGTGCGGGGAGAGCGTCGCGGACTTGACCGCGAGCTCGAGCGTGTCCGCGATCGCGCGCGGCTGCTCGAAGATCTCCTTCTGCATGTAGTGCTGGTAGGCGCCCAGCTCCACGGCCTCGGCGCTCAGCGCGGACTGGTGCATCGGCCGCTCGATGCGGCGGCCGCGCGCTTCGACGATCCGCACGCCCGCGAGGCTCACCTCGGCGCAGTCCCCCTCCTCGAGGAAGATCATCTTCTGCGTGACGGGGAGGAGCGCGGAGCTGTCGGACGCGGCGTAGTACTCGTCCTCGCCCAGGCCCAGGAGGAGCGGCGCGCCCATGCGGGCCACCACCATGCGGGTGGGGTCCTCCTCCGCGATCACGGCGATGGCGTAGGCGCCGCGCAGCTGCGCGACGCTCTTCCGCACGGCGGCCAGGAGCCCGTTCCCGTCGCGGCGGAAGGAGTGCACCAGGTGCGCGATCACCTCGGAATCCGTCTCGGAATGGAAGACGTAGCCCCTGGCGCGCAGCTTCGCCCGCATCTCCTCGTGGTTCTCGATGATGCCGTTGTGCACGACGGAGATCCCGCCGCTCACGTGGGGATGCGCGTTCGCCTCCGAGGGCGCCCCGTGCGTGGCCCAGCGCGTGTGCGCGATGCCGATCGTGCCCGCGAGGCTCTGCTCGGTCACGAGCCGCCCCAGCTGCGCCACGCGCCCGGTGCTGCGCAGGCGATGGAGCTTCCCGTTCACGACCGCGATGCCCGCCGAGTCGTAGCCGCGGTACTCCAGCCGCTTGAGGCCCTCGATCAGGATGGGGACGACGTTGCGGCGCGCGATGGCGCCCACGATTCCGCACATGGCTAGTCTCCGGAGAAGAGGCGCGCGGGTCCCGGGACGGGCCGCGGCGCGGTGAGGGCTTGCAGGAAGATGAGGACCGCCGCGGCGCCCAGGCCGTCGGCGTAGAAATCGTGGAGGTCCGGGTCGCGGCCGGGGACGAACATCTGGTGCGTCTCGTCCAGCGCGCCCACGAGCGCCACCGCGGCCCAGATGAGCCAGGCGCGGCGCCCGGCGAACCCGATCCAGAGGAGGAAGGCCATGCCGCCATACACCGTCGCGTGCACGGCCTTGTCCCACGTCGCCTCGACGATGCGCTCGGCGAACGCGGGCTCGTCCAGGAAGAGAAGCTGGGTCGCGGCGGCCGCCACCAGGACGAAGCAGAGCGCCCGCACGGCGGGCGGGACCGCGAGCGGCGCCTTCATCGCGCGGCTTCCCGCTCGCGGCGCCATTCGTCCTCGACGCGGACGATGTCGTCCTCGCCGAGGTATGTACCGGTCTGCACCTCGATGATCTGCAGGGGGACCTTGCCCGGGTTCTCGAGGCGGTGCACCTCGCCCAGGGGGATGTAGAGCGACTGGTTCTCCGTGAGGAGCGTCACTTCCTCGCCGCGGGTGACGCGCGCGGTCCCGCTCACGACGATCCAGTGCTCGGCCCGGTGGTGGTGCCACTGGAGCGAGAGCTTCCGGCCCGGCTCGACGGTGATCCGCTTCACGCGGAAGCGGTCGCCCGCGTCGATGTCCTCGTAGCGGCCCCAGGGCCTGTGGACGAGGCGGTGCGTGCGATGCTCGGTCCGCCCGGCGGCGCGCAGCTTCTCCACCGCCTCGCGCACGCGTTGCGTCTCGCCCCGGCGCGCGACGAGGACCGCGTCCGGCGTCTCCACGACCACGAGGTCTTCCACGCCGATTCCCACGACCAGCCGGTGGCTCGCGTGCACGTAGGTGCCGGTCGCGCCGTGGAGCTGCACGTCGCCCTCGCAGTGGTTGCGCGTGCCGTCCTTCGCACCCCGCTCCCAGAGCGCGTCCCACGACCCGATGTCGGACCACGGGAACGCGGCGGGGACGACCGCGGCGCGGCCGGTGCGCTCGAGCACGGCGCGGTCGACCGAGATGTCGCGGCAGCGCTCGAAGGAGGCCCCCTCGATCTGCCGGAATCCCGCCTCGTCCGCGCAGCGCGCGGCCGCGGCGCGGCAGGCGGCGGCGAGTTCCGGCTCGAGGCGCTCGAGCTCGGCCAGGAACGCCGCGGCGCCGAAGAGGAAGATGCCGCTGTTCCACGCGTGGCGCCCGGAGGCGGCGAGGCGGCTCGCGATCTCGAGCTCCGGCTTCTCCACGAAGCTCGCGACGTGGAAGCATCCCGGCGCGCTCTCGAGGGCCGCCGCGCGCTCGATGTAGCCGTAGCCCGTCTCGGCCCAGCGCGGCTCGACGCCGAAGACCACGAGATGCCCCTGGGCGGCTGCAGCGCAGCCGGCCTCGACCGCGGCCGCGAAGGCCGCCGCGTCGCCGATGTCGTGGTCCGAGGGCATCACGAGGAGGAGCGCCTCCGGGTCCTGGGCCGCGACCTCGCACGCGGCGAGCGCCACCGCGGGGGCGGTCCCGCGCCCGAAGGGCTCCACGTAGATGCGCCGGGGCGCGTGGCCCGAGGCGCGCCCCTGCTCCGCGGCGATGAAGCGGTGCTCGTGGTTGGTGACGACGGTCGCGGCCTGCGCGCCGGGAATCGCGCGTGCGCGGGCGAGGGTCGCCTGGTACGGGCTCAGCCCCTCGAGGATCGGGAGGAATTGCTTGGGGAAGGCTTCGCGCGAGAGCGGCCAGAGGCGCGTGCCGCTGCCGCCTGCGAGGATCACGGGATGGACGTTCATGGGCATGGACTCAGTAGGCCGTCTCGGGCTTCTTGAACACCACGAAGATCGTCTTCCAGATGATCGCGAGGTCGAGCCGGAGGGACCAGTTGCGGAGGTAATCGAGGTCGTACTCGATGCGCGCCTTCATCTTCTCGACGGTCTCGGTCTCTCCGCGCAGGCCGTTCACCTGCGCCCAGCCCGTGATGCCCGGGCGGACCTTGTGCCGGATCATGTAGCTCTTGATGAGCTTGCGGTACATCTCGTTGTGGGCGACGGCGTGCGGCCGCGGCCCCACGATGCTCATGCGTCCCTGGAGGACGTTGATGAACTGCGGGAGCTCGTCCAACGACGTGCGGCGCAGGAACGCGCCGAAGGGCGTCACGCGCGCGTCGTTGCGCGTCGCCTGGCGGACGACCGCGCCGTCCTCGGCCACCGTCATCGAGCGGAACTTGTAGACCACGATCTCGCGCCCGTCGAGCCCGTAGCGGCGCTGGCGGAAGAGGGCGGGGCCGGGCGAGGTGATCTTCACCCCGATCGCGATCGCGGCGAGGACGGGCGAGATGAGGAGGAGGATCAGGGTGGCCAGCACGATGTCGCTCGCGCGCTTCACGACGCCGTTCATCCCGGAGAAGGGCGTCTCGCACACCGCGAGGACGGGCATGCCGCCGATGGAATCCATCCGCCCCTGGATCAGGTCGAAGATGAAGATGTCCGGCGTGAAATAGACGCTTGCCGTGGTGTCGTGCAGCCCGTCGAGGAGCTTCATGATGCGCGGCTGCGAGGCCATGGGAAGCGTCACGTAGATCAGGTCCACGCGGTTCTTCTTGGCGAACTCCGGGAGCTCCCCGAGGGAGCCCAGGACGGGGGCCGCGTCGAGCGGGCCCAGCCGGCCCGTGCCGCGGTCGTCGAAATAGCCCGCGACGCGGATGCCGGCGTAGGGCGTCGCGGCGATCCGCTCGGCGAGCTTCCGGCCGAGGGGGCCCGCGCCGGCGATGACGGCCACGCGCTGCAGGCCTTCGGCCGCGAGGAGGCGCGGGAGGACCATGGGGATCGCGACGTGGCCCGCGAAGAGCGCCACCGGGGTGAGGACGACCCACGCCGCCATCACCCGCGGATCGAAGGAACCGATGGTGCGGGTCGCCCATCCGAGCATGAGGAGGAGGCCCACCACCAGCACCCAGCCGGCGAGCACCTCCCGCGCGATCGCCCCGGCGCTCGTCCCATGCGGGGCATGGCCCGGGAACGTGAGCGAGAAGACGAGGAGCGCGAGGATCACGTACGGGCCGTCGAAGCGCGCGCCGAAGAAGGCGGCGCAGGCGGCCAGCATGCCGACCGAGACCAGGGCCTCGAGCAGCATGCGGACGAGGGCGGCGGGGGCGAGCGGGCCCTGGCCGAGCCGGGGGGTGGAGTCCTGGGTGGCGATCATCACAGCGCACACCGTAGCGGGCCAATTCGGACGGCCGATCGCTGTCGCGCTGGTTCCACAGGACTATCGGCGGGTTCCTACACCGCGGCTTCCGAGGACTTCACGAGCATTTCACAATCCCTGTCCATACTCCCTCCCATGCGACTCGTATCCAGACAACCCGAACCGCGTCCCCCGCACGGGCCGTTCCCGCCCGATGCCGAGGACACAGCGCACGAACACCCGGAAGCGGCGAACCAGGAGAGCGCCCCCGCGCGGCTGAACGAGAGCGAGCGCGAGGCACTCCTCCTCAACATCGACGTTTCCCTGCGCGTACACACCCGGCCGCAACTCTTCAGCTGGGTCCAGGGAGCGCTCCAGAGCCTCATCCCGCACGAGGTGCTCCTCTGCGGGCTGCAGGAAGGCCGCCAGACGCCGCTCCGCGTGGACAGCTTCTCCACCGCGCCGGTCGATTGCGCGCGCCTGAACGAGCTCTTCCAGCAGGACGTCTCGCTCGTGCCGCAGCTCATCAAGCTCTGGGAGGAGAACCGCTGCCAGGCGATCCTCTGCGACTCGGACCGCGGCCCGCACGCGGGCGGCGCGCTCGCGCGCGAGCTGGCCCGGATCGGCGTCCCCCAGGTGCTCGCGCACGGGACGCACGACGCCTCCGGCAACATGACGAGCTTCTTCGCGTTCGCCGCGCGCTCCGGCACGCTCACGTCCAAGTAGGCGTACCTCGCCGACCTGGTCGTGCCGTACCTGCACGCGGCGTGGGTGCGCAGCCAGGTGACGTGGCCGCTGGACCGCGCGGGGACGAAGCCCGCCAAGACCGGCCTCCTCACCCCGCGGGAGCAGCAGATCCTGCAATGGATCTACCACGGCAAGAGCAACATCGAGATCGGCATGATCCTCGACATCAGCCCGCTCACCGTGAAGAACCACGTGCAGAAGACGCTGCGCAAGCTGAACGTGCTCAATCGCACCCAGGCGGTCGGCAAGGCGCTCGCGCTTCGCATCGTCAATCCGTAGGAGCGATTCCCGGAAATTCCCGCGCCGCACCGGCCCAGCCCGTGCGGCGCTTTTGCGCTATCCTTCGGGCGTTTTCGCCTCCCTGGACGACGAATGGCACACTGGAACACCCGGGCCGCGTGGCCCCTCGCCGCGATCCTCCTGGCGCCGTTTCCCGCCGCCGCGCTGCTGAACGACCGCGTCGAGGTCTTCGCGGCGGAAAACGTTACCTACGACAACAACGTCTTCCGGCTCTCGCCCTCCCTCGACCCCCGCACCACCATCGGCCGCGACCAGCGCTCGGACTGGGTGAGCACGACCTCGCTCGGCGTGAACGTCGACGTCCCGTGGAGCCTGCAGCGCTTCCAGGCGAACTACACGTGGTTCACCAACCGCTACCGGCGCTTCAGCGAGCTCGACTTCGACGGGCATGCCGCGCGCGCCGCATGGCTCTGGTCCGTGACGCCGCACCTCACCGGGGACCTGGGCTACACCGACCAGCAGACGCTCGCGAACTTCGCCAACATCCTGGGCGCGCGCGACCGCGACATCCTGCGCACCAAGCAGGGCTTCGCGGACGCGGTCTGGTTCCCGATGGCGACCTGGCGCATCCACGCCGGGGCGGCGGAGGTGGAGCAGCGGCACGACAATTCGGCGCAGCGGCTGAACGACATCGACAGCACCACGGGCGTCGCGGGCGTGAGCTACGTGACGTCCGCCGATGACCGCCTGGGCGTGGAAGGGCGCGTCGAGCACGGCCGCGTGCCGCACGACGACCTGCGCGGCGGGCCTTTCGACAACAGCTACCGGCAGCGCAGCGTGGGGGTGGTCGGCCACTGGATCGTCACGGGCCACTCGACGCTCGACGGCCGCGTGGACGAGGTGAAGCGCGAGTACGACCAGGCCACGTCGCGGGATTTCACGGGCCCCACGTTCCGCGTGGCGTACACATGGACCCCCACGGGCAAGCTCACGGTGGTGAGCACGATCTTCCGCGACGTGGGGCCGATCGCGGACGTGCAGAGCGCCAGCTTCGTGCTCGTGCGCGGCATCTCGGTGAAGCCGGCGTGGGCCGTCACGGACAAGATCACCGTGGGTGCGAACGCCGAGTACAACATCTGGGACTACCGGGGCGACGTCGTGAACGGGACCTTCAGCCACCGGCTGCGGACGTTCGGGGGGACCGTGAACTACCGGGCAACCACGAAGATCCTGCTGAGCGGCTCCTACAGCCACGAGATGCGCACTTCCACCATCCCGTTCGCCGACTACAAGGACGACATCTTTACCGTCACGGCGCGCATCGGGTTCTGATCGCCCCCGTTTTCGGGGGGCTTCCGCCGGGCGCTCCGCCCGCATAGTTCTTTTGGAGGATGGGCCCGGGACCCCCCCGGCCCAAGGGTGTCACGCGCGAGCCATAAGGTTGTCTCATCACAGGAGATGCCCTTATGAGACCGATTTACTGGTGCGTCGCGCTCGCCGCGACGGCGTTGACGGCGACCTTCGCCGCGGCGCAGACGCAACGCGTACCGGGAAGCAATCCGCTCTCCCGTTCCGAATCCACTCCGTTCTTCCGCGCCTTCCCCGCGGGCCCCCTCGACACGCGTAGCACGGGCGCCAACCCGATGGCGCGGCCCGGCGGCCATTTCGGCTCCGTGACCCCGGTTCCCGAGCCTTCGGAATGGCTCATGATGGTCGCGGGCCTGGGGCTGGTGGGCGCCATCGTCCGCCGCGGCGCGCGCCGCCGGTAGGCCGATGAACCGATCCACCATGCTGCGCGCCGCCGCGGTGGCCGCCGCCGTCGCCGCCGGGGCCTGCGCCCGCGAGGAATCGCCGCCCGCCGGCGTCGCCGCCCGCGTGAACGGGGGCGAGATCCCCACGCGGCGCATCGAGCGCGAGATCCTGCGCGAGCGCCGCGACGCGCGCTCCGACCTGCACGAGGCCACGGCCCGCACGGCCGAGCCCGCGGTCGACCAGAAGCTCCTCGTCCAGAAGGCGATCGAGGCCGGGCTGGATCGCGACCCGGACGTGATGCGCGAGCTGGATGAAAGCCGCCGCCGCATCCTCGCGAACGCGTGGCTCGCCCGCGCGCTCGCCGACCGCGCCCAGGAGCCGGTATCCGAGGTGCGCGCCTTCTATGCCGCGAATCCGGCGCTCTTCGCCGAGCGCCGCATCTACACGCTGCGCGAGACCATCCTCCCGGGCTCCGGCGCCGCGCTGCAGGCGGTCGCCGCCGCGGCGCGCGCCGGCTCGGCCACGGAAGTCCGCGCCGCGATCGCGCGCTCGGGCGTCGCCGCCCAGACCCGCGAGTCCACGCAACCCGCCGAGGACGTGCCGCTCGCGCTCCTCGCGAAGCTGAAGTCCCTGCGGGAGGGCGCGATCACGACGGTCGATTCCGCCGCGGGGCTCACCGTGGTGGAGATCCTCCGCGCCGCGCCCGCGCCGCTCGACGAGCGCGAGGCGGCCCCGGCGATCGAGCGCTTCCTCGCCACGCGCAAGCGCCCGCTCCACGCACCCATCCAGGCGACGTTCGACGCGGCCCCGCGCGGGTTCGCCGTCACCGCCGTTTCCGAAAAGGACGAGCAATCATGACGAACTCCCGCCATTCCCCCTCGGAGCTCGCCGCCGCGCGCATCGCCGCCGGGGGGCTCCTCGTGCTCCTCGTCGCCTTCGCGGGCACGGCCTCGGCCGCGCACGACCGGGTCGCGGTCGTGACTCCCACGGCGCCGCCGTCCGAGCCGCGCGCGATGGCCGCGCACAACGCCGCCCACGCGAACGCGCTGGAGGCGCTCGGGCCCGGGGACATGGTCCGCGTCACCGTCTTCCGCAACCCGGACCTCACCACGGAGGCGCGCGTGACCGAGAACGGCACGATCGCCTTCCCGTTGATCGGCGAGGTGCACGTGACGGGCCTCACGCCGGCGCAGCTGGGCTCCCGGATCGCCACGAAGCTGCGCGAGGGCCGCTTCGTCGTGAATCCGGAGGTCACGGTCGCGCTCGCCCAGGTGAACAGCCGCCAGGTCGCGGTCCTGGGCGCCGTGAACAAGCCCGGCCGCTACCCGATCGACTCGCTCAACTCGAAGCTCACCGACTTCCTCGCGGCCGCCGGCGGCATCGCGGCGCCCGGCTCGGACCACGTGACGCTCGTCTCGACGCAGGACGGCCGCACGCTCAAGCGCGACATCGATCTCAACGCGATCTTCCGCGACGGCGACCTCTCGCAGAACGTGGAGTTGAAGCCGGGCGACACGATCTACGTCGAGAAGGCGCCCATGGTCTACATCTACGGCGAGGTGCAGAAGGCCGGCGCCTACCGCCTGGAGCCGCACATGACGGTCATGCAGGCGCTGGCGCTGGGCGGCGGCTTGAGCCCGCGCGGCACGCAGCGCGGCATCAAGATCGCGCGCCGCACGGACCACGGGGTGCGCCAGATCGACGCGCGCCTCACGGACGTCGTCCAGAACGACGACGTGATCTACGTCGCCGAAAGCCTCTTCTAAACCCGAAACGCGCGGAAACGAACCCCACATGAACGTCCAGCAATTCCTCCTCGCCCTGCGCGGCCGCTTCTGGATCTTCCTCTCGCTCCTCTGCGGGACGGTCGCGGCCGCGGTGATCGTGACGATGCTGCTGCCGCGGACCTACGAGGCGACCGTCTCGCTCCTCGTGGACAACCGCGACGCGCAGTCCCTCACGGCCGCGACGCAGCCCGTGCGCGAGCAGATGGGCTACATGCAGACGCAGATGGACGTGATCCACAGCGAGCGGGTGGCGCGCAAGGTCGTGGAGGACCTGAAGCTCGCCCAGGACCCGGGGGCGAAGAGCGCCTTCGCCGCCTCGGGCGCGCCCGGCTCGATCGAGGACTGGATCGCGGGCGGGCTCCTCCCGCACCTCAAGGTCGACACCTCGCAGTCGAGCGTGATCCAGATCACGTACGGCGCGAGCGACCCGAAGAGCGCCGCGACCCTCGCCAACGCGTTCGCCAAGGCGTACATGGAGGTCACGCTCAACCTGCGCGTGGATCCCAGCAAGCAGGCGGCCTCGTGGTTCGAGGAGCAGCTGAAGGGCTTGCGGAAGGACTTCGAGGAGGCCCAGGGCCGCCTCGCGGCGTTCCAGCGCCAGCACGGCATCATCGCGAGCGACGAGCGCGTGGACGTCGAGAACGCGCGGCTGGCCGAGCTCTCCACCCAGGCGCTCCAGGCGCAGAACGCGACCTTCGACGCCGAGTCGAAATCGAACCAGCGCGCGAAGACGCCGGTGGACAGCCTCCCCGAGGTGCTCTCGAACCCGCTCATCCAGACGCTCAAGGCGCAGGTCCTCACGGGCGAGTCGAAGCTGCAGGAGCTCTCCACCCGCCTGGGGCCCAACCACCCCGAGTACCGCCAGCAGAAATCCGAGGTCGATGCGCTGCGCTCGAGGCTGAACGCCGAGATGCACAAGGTGGTCGCCTCGGTCGAGAGCGCCGCGCGGCAGAACCGCGCCCATACCTCCGACCTGCAGGCCGCGCTCGCCGCGCAGCGCGAGAAGGTCGTCCAGCTGCGCGACGCCCGCGACCAGTCGCTCGTGCTCATGCGCGACGTCGACACCGCGCAGAAGGCCTACGAGGCGGCGCTCCAGCGCTACCTCGTGAACAAGGTCGAGAGCGGCGCCAGCCAGACCAACGTCACGGTGTTGAACGCCGCGGCCGAGCCCACGCGCGCCGCGCGCCCGAAGGCGGTCCTCAACATCGCGCTGGGCATCCTCGTGGGGCTCATGCTGGGCCTGGGCGCCGTCTTCCTCCTGGAGCTCGTGGACCGGCGCGTGCGCTCCACCGCCGACCTCGAGGGCACGCTCGAGGTACCCCTCCTGGGATCGCTGCAGGCCTGGCAGCCGTCGGGCCTCCTCGGCGGCCCGAGCGGCCCCCGGGCGCTCCCCGGTCCCGCGTGAGCCGGCACCACCGCCAATCCAGGAGACAGCGATGACGATCCACAGCCACCACCCTTCGAGCGAGAAGGTCCTCACCATCGACGCCCAGCGCGCGCTCGTCCGCTCCGAGCGGCCGATCGGCGCCATCCTGGTCGAGGACGGCAAGCTCTCGGCGCGCGAGATCGAGCGGGTGCTCGACGTCCAGCGCACCCACGGCGTGCGCTTCGGCGAGGCCGCGGTCCGCCTGGGACTCGTGACGGACGAGGAGGTCCGCTACGCGCTCGCCAAGCAGTACGACTTCCCGCACCTCGTGGCCGGCAAGTCCGGCACGACGGGTGCCAGCCGCGAGCTGGTCGCGGCGTTCGCGCCGTTCCATCCCCGCACCGAGGAGCTCCGGGCGCTTCGCACCCAGCTCCTCATCCGCTGGTACAACCCCGAGTCCGGCAGGAACGCCCTCGTCGTGACGAGCCCCGAGTCGGGCGAGGGGCGCAGCTACGTGGCCGCCAACCTCGCGATCGTCTTCTCGCAGCTGGGCGCGCGCGTGCTGCTGGTCGACGCGGACCTGCGCAAGCCCCGGCAGGCGCAGATCTTCGGGCTTCCGTCGGGACAGGGACTTTCCACGATCCTCTCGGGACGCACGGAGCACCAGGCGACGTTCCCGGTGGCGGGCCTCTCGCGCCTCTCGGTGCTGCCCGCCGGGCCGCTGCCGCCGAACCCGCAGGAGCTCCTGTCGCGCCCGGCCTTCGCCGCGCTCGTGAAGGACCTGCAGTCGCTCTACGACGTGCTCATCGTCGACACGCCGCCCGCTCGCCGCTTCGCCGACGCGCAGAGCATCACGTTCCGCGCCGGGGACGCGCTCGTCGTGGCGCGGAAGAACCACACGCCGGTGGAGGCCACCTCCAAGGTGATCCGCGAGCTCGCCGGCACCGGCGCCCGCGTGGTGGGCACCGTCATCAACGACTACTGAGGCGTGGCCGCCATGTGGACGGTCCTCGCGGATCGCCCGGCGCAGGCCGGGTGGCCGCTGCGGCGGGCGGCGCCATGGATCGCCCTCGCCGCGGCCCTGGCGCTCCTCTACGTGCCGACGTACGTGGACCTCGCGCAGGGACTCTGGCGCGAGAGCGAGTACGCGCACGGGCCCCTCATCCTCGCGGTCTTCGCGTGGCTCGCCTGGCGCGAGCGCTCCGTGCTCGCGGACGAGGGCGCGGCCCCCGCGCCCCTCGCGGGCGCGCTCGCCGTGGCGGCCGGCCTCGCGCTCTACGCGCTCGGGCGGTCGCAGTCGATCGCGCTCTTCGAGGTGGCCTCGCACCTGCCGCTCCTCGCGGGCGTGGTGCTCCTCGCGCGCGGCCGCGCGGGCCTCGCGCGCCTGGGATTCGCGATCGCCTTCCTCTTCTTCCTCGTGCCGCTGCCGGGGTTCGTGATCGATTCCACGACGGCGCCGCTGAAGGAGCTGGTCTCCGCCTGCGTGGCGGGGCTTCTCCACGCGCTGGGCTATCCGGTCTCCCGGAGCGGCGTGGTCCTCGACCTGGGGCCGCACCAGCTCCTGGTCGCCGATGCCTGCGCGGGCTTGAACTCCATCTTCGCGCTCTTCGCGATGGCCTCGCTCTACGCGCACCTCACGGGCGGACTCGGGCGCGCGCGCGCGGCGGTGCTCCTCGCGGCGGTGCTCCCGATCGCCGTCGCGGCGAACGTGCTCCGCGTGACGATCCTGGCGCTCGTGGCCTACCACTTCGGCGACGGCGCGGCGGAAGGCTTCGTGCACGGCTTCGCGGGGATGCTGGTCTTCGCGACCGCGCTCCTGCTACTCCTCGCCGTCGACCGCGTGCTGCCGCGCGGGCACGGCCGTCCGGAAGCGGCCGCGGCACAGGCGCCGCGGGCCACGGAAGCACGCCGCTCGCGGGCAGGCTTGCTCCTCGCCGCGGCGTCGCTCGCCATCGCGGGGACCGCGCTCGCCACGCCGCTGCTCGCTCCCGTCGCGCAGCCCGCGGCGATCGACCTCGCGCGGATCATCCCGCCCGCTTTCGGCGGGTGGCGCATCGATCCCGACACCGTGCAGGTCGCGCCCGCGCCGGACGTGCAGGCGGCGCTGGACCGCCTGTACGGGCAGGTCGTGAGCCGCACCTACGTGAATGCGGCCGGGGAGCGGATGATGCTCACCGTCGCGTACGGCGGAGACCAGAGCGACGCGCTGAAGGCCCACCGCCAGGAGGTGTGCTACGCGGCGCAGGGCTTCCAGGTCCGCGGCCTCGAGACCGGCACGCTCGCCGCGGCGGGCCGCGCGATCCCGGTCACGCGCTTCCTCGCCGTGCGCGGCGAGCGCTCCGAGCCCGTGACCTACTGGTTCACGATGGGCGACCGCGTGGTGCTGGGCCGCGTGGACCGCCTGCGCGCGCAGCTCGCCGCGGGATTCGCGGGCCGCGTGCCGGACGGGATGCTCGTGCGCGTCTCGAGCATCTCGGAGGACCCGCGCGCGGCTTTCGCGGCCCAGCGCGGCTTCGCCGGCGCGCTCCTCGCCGCCGTGGCGCCGGACGCCGCGCGGCGCCTCGCCGGCGCGCGGGAGGACTAGCGCATGGCCTCGGCCGCGATCGCTTCCGATTCCGCCGGCGCGTTCGCCCGGCTGGGCGGCTCCCCGGCGGTGCGCGTCACGGCGATCGTCGTAGGGCTCCTCGCGCTGGGCGCGTTCTGGGGCGCGGCGGTCGCGATG
>Ga0105241_10001886_pt1 | contig 15881 bp, 7 predicted proteins | sample KBSC64metaG_FD_80422 | JGI IMG/M metagenome (GOLD analysis project Ga0105241, IMG submission 80422) | Corn rhizosphere microbial communities from Kellogg Biological Station, Michigan, USA - KBS C6-4 metaG | ecosystem: Host-associated > Plants > Roots > Rhizosphere > Soil | place: Michigan, USA... | reverse complement strand
TGGTCAGCGTCTCGACTCGTGGGCCGTACTTGCCCAAAGTGTTCTCCACGACGCAGAAATCGAAGCCCGGCATCACGACGTCATTCCAGTGATCTCCGATTCCGCGCAGCGCCACGTCGAGCATAGTGACGATCTGCTTGCCCAAGGGTTCGTGGCTGTCGAGCGTGATCGCTCCAAAGAATTCCTGACATTCCGTATAGCCGGAGTTGTGCGTGCCGGTGTACGGCTTCTGCCCGGCGAGGTCGATGGTCCGTCCGATACGCTGCGAGATCTCCTGCGAATGTCCGGCAAAGAAGTCTACCAGGGCCTGCTCTTGCAGTCGCGCCGGCAATCGTTTGCTGGCGACTTCGCGATACGAGCGCTCCCCGACCTTGTAGCCTTCCTCGACTAGATCGAACCAGTATTTCTGCTCAGGCGTGACCTTCTTCGCGGAGTCGACGGCGATGACGGAGCGGCGAATGCAAGCCGTCAACCCGTCCCGTTTCGGCGCAACACCCAGGTGGACCCAATCGCCTTCCTTGATCTGCCGGTTCAGCGCGGGGCCGATCAGGGTACGGTTGGCGGTGTTTGCGCCCACCATGATTTGAAAGCCGTCACGCTCGGAACCCAGCATGCGGCCAACCCAGGCGCCCCAGGCCGCAACTTCGGTCTCGAGACGTCCCGGTCGGAGGACCGCGAGCATCGCGCGTAGCATCGCATCCCCGATGACGCACGCATCGGCAATGAGGCGCATCTCGATCTCGCTCTTCTCGTACTTCACACGGTAGTAAAGCTCCTGGGCATCGACCACGCCCTCCGGGCCGTAGATTTTCTGCAGGCTTTCGACGATGCCCGCGGGAACCACCTGGCGGGGAGTGAGCAGCGCGATTTGGTCCACGTCTTTGCCGGCCGCGGCCTTGATGACATCCTCCAGGCGTTCGGCACGAATGGGATATTTCTCGTCGGCCAATTGCAGCAGTTCAACCTTGTGTACCGTCGCTCCGGCACGGTCCGCAAGTTGCTCGGCAACATACCCACCCTCCAGGCCCGCCACCACGTGAAAGCCGCTTGGCCCAATGATTCCCGCCACCTGCTCAATGGAAATATTTGTATTCCCGCCGAGATACGGAACGTCGCCGGCATAGTGCTCGTCGGAAAAAACAAGCCCGACCGTGTGTCCATGCCGTTGCAATGCCTGGTTGGTGCGGCGAACGCGCGCCTGGAATTCTTCCCGCGGTGCCATGTAGTCGCGATCAATTGCAGGAGCTTCCTGCATCACTCGTAAAACCTTGTCCAGGTCCTGGCGGTGCGCTTCGAAGGGCGGCTGAGAGTTCATAGGATTGGTCTTTATTTCCCTTGATAGATTCTTGAGTGGATTCCTTTGCATTTAACGCCGCATCACTGAACAATGGCAGTCTTGGGATTAACGTTCCATCCTTCAACTTCGACGCTTGGTGTCTCTTTGCTCGCATCGCCGGTGCGATAGGTGGCCGTCACCTGTCGCGTCTCTCCGGGCAGCAGGGCGAAGTAGTTGTCCTGCCAGAGCACGGGCAGGATTTCATTTTCGGTCTCACCGTCACGACTGACTCGGTTGCTCGATGTCTTGTTCACCTTCAGGTGTACCGCAAAGGCCAGGGTTGATGTCGGATTGTGGACGGTGACCGTTGTTGAGCTGTCATCGCCATTGCGTTGTGACCGAGCGGTAGCAACCAGATCAATCCGCGGGAGCGTATTCAGCGCGGTATAGTCCGCGAAAGTCTTGGTGGGAGCCCACGTCGAAATATCGTATTCGCCAGTGGGGTCCTCTTCCTGCCTGGCCCAGTCAATCGTTTCTTCGCGGGTGGAGAGCCAGTAGAAATTTCTGCTCTTTACCTGGCCGGCCGATTCAAGCGTGAGGCTGACGAAGTATGTCCCACTCAGACCTTGGAAGGTAGGCAGAGTGAACACCCGTGTGCTGCTGTCCGAGCCCGCGTTGACCTCGGTTTCCTTTGAGAATCTCTCTGTCATGTCAAGGTTGTAGACCTTGGCCATGACTTTCAGGCCGGCGAACGGTCGGTAGTAAGAATTCACCACCACCACCGAGCGGTCGTCGTACGAGTACTGCACGTGCAGCGGCTCACACGCTTTCTTTACACCGAAATACGATCCCCCGGGGCGAAGATACCAGTCATACATGTGCCAGATCATGCTGGGCCAGGCGTTGTTTAACATCCACTGAATAATCCCGGTCGAGGCGTACTTGTTACGGCCATACGATTCCATCATCGCGCGGTGGCCCTCGTAGGCCTGAACCTGGGCCTTCCGTGCGTACTCCTCCACTGAATTCGCTTGTCCGTACCGTTGGTTAAGCGCCTCGGTGAATACATCCAGAGTATGAGACATGCCGCCGCCGTGGTATTGCCAGACGGAATCAATCGGCCAGAGGTGATCCGGCGGCAACATACGCCGCAGGCTCTCGATGGGCGGGATGGCGGGGCCCGGGCTGGTCTCAGTGTTGAAACCGAACGCGCCTCCGTGGGTTGTATCCAGGTACCAGAACGATGGCGCAACGTACTCGTAAGGGCCGGTCATCTTCACGCCGCTTGGGCCGACCGTGGTGGTCCTGGCCCCGGCTGATGCGACGGAAGGGTTTGGCCAGTCCACCTCCTTCAGGATCTGCAAGTACAGGTTCTCAATCCTGGGCGGAGGTGCAAAGTCGCTGCCGTACAACCAGGCGAACACAGAAGGATGGCGCTCAAGCCGGCGGATTTGGTCGCGCAGCGAGTCCCCGGCGATACGTTCGTTTTCTTGGTCCCAAATAGGCCAGTTCTCCCATTGGTCGCAGCAGCACCAGCCTGCCATGACAAGAATGCCCATCTGGTCGGCGAGATCGAAGAAGTGATCGTTCTCTAGTTTGCCTTCTAGACGTACCGCGTTGAGGTTCAGGTCGCGCACATAGTTGAGTTCGGCCTGCTGCCTCTCCGGCGAGGAGCGCAGAAGCATGTCGAAGCTGTAACCAGCCCCCCGGATGAGGACATTCTTTCCATTGACTTGAAAGACACGATGACCTCCCTCATCAAGGTTCGAAGTCACCTGGCGAATGCCGAAGCGAATGTGAGCTGAATCCGATACCTCCCCCTGGACTTCCACTGCCAGTTCAAGCGGGTAGAGGTCCTGCTTTCCGACCTGGACCGGCCACCACAAGCGAGGATTGGCGAGGTTCAGCTGCGGAAATGTGGCCGGCGTGAAGCGGACCACCTGGGTCTCTTTCGGTCCGAGGTGTACCGGCTGCTCGAACCTGCGGTTTTCGATGTGTCCCTTCAATACACCATCGACCGGATGGTCGGCGGCATTCGTCAGCTCCGCTCGGACTGTCAACATGGCCTTCTCAGTGGAAGGCAAGTTGAGTTTGGTCAGCACGGCCGGGTAACGCAGAGCGACGGGCCCCGTGGCAGTAATGTGGACGTCGCGCCAGATCCCCATCTCTTTGTCGGGTGGCATGGGAGCCCAGTCGACGAGCGTGATGGCCAAATCGCGCGGCTGAGGAGGAAATATTTCCACGGCGAGGGAATTGGTTTGACCAGCCTTGGCGGCAGCCGTTACGTCGAAATTGAACAGCCGCCAAGTGCCAGCAAGAGTTTCCGAAGAGGCGACCTGCACACCGTTCATCCACACGTTGGCACGGTAGTTGATGCCATCAAAGCCGAGCCATAGCGTCTTTCCACTGTATTCACTCGGAAGTTTGAACTCCGTGCGAAACCACCATGGCTGCCGGAAGGGGCTGTTTGGCGGCATCGAAATATTTGAGAAGTCCTCAAATATGGGGTAGGTCGTGCCGGGGATAGAGCGCAGGTTCATCCCCGTGTAGGGATCAGGGTACACCTTGTCCTCCACCAGCGCGCTCAGAACCGTGGAAGGAAGCGTGGCGGGATACCAGCCGCGCGTCGGAAAACCAACTACCGAGATTGCCGCTCCGTCTGCAGGCACATCGGCCGAGGGCTGGATGAACCAATTCTCACTAAGGGGCATCTTCGGAGAATCGTTGACTTCAAATGTGGATGCTGTCGCAATCCCAACGAGAGAGCTGATAAGAAAGCTGACCACAACCGGGAATGAACACCGAACCATGAGTAACGCTCCTCGTCGGGTGAACCAGAACACCACACGCTATACGCCGGGTACGACTGCTACCGCGGTTCTACAATATCATCGAGATCTGTGGAGCACCCAGCAGCAAAACTGCCCGAACGCAAAGGGGTTGGATGCAGAGCTACAAAAGTTGAGCCACTGAGAGGTTCCCAGGTGTAGATTGACAATTTTATTCTCGAGCAACGGGCAACTCTTCCCCAATCCTGGTTACGGAAGGGCTAGCGATCACCAATCCACAACCGGTTAGTCCCTACTGATCCAGAGGCCACGAAGTCGTCGTGCTCGCTTGTCTACGAGGGATATAATTCCCCCGGAGAATCACATGGGAACCGGAGATATGGAGAACGCGTTTAAGCGGTCGTTGAACGATCCTGCCGGTTTCTGGGGCGAAGCCGCGGAAGCAGTCCACTGGCACAAGAAGTGGAAAAGTGTGCTGGACAAGAGCCGGCAGCCGTTTTATCGCTGGTTCGCCGGCGGCGAGGTGAACACTTGCTACAACGCCCTCGACCTCCACATCGAAGAGGGCCGTGGCGATCTACCCGCACTGATCTACGATAGTGCCGTCACCAACTCGATCACGACGTTCACCTATCGCGAGCTGCGGAGACAAGGTAGCTGTCTTTGCGGGAGCGCTGGCGCGCTTGGGTGTCGGCAAAGGCGATCGCGTGATCATCTACATGCCGATGGTCCCCGAGGCGGCTGTGGCAATGCTTGCATGCGCCCGCCTTGGAGCGGTGCACTCCGTGGTGTTCGGCGGCTTTGCTGCAAACGAACTGGCCACGCGTATCGACGATGCCAAGCCGAAAGTGGTCGTTTCCGCCTCGTGCGGTGTGGAGGTGAAGAGAATAATTCCCTACAAACCTCTCCTCAACGAAGCGCTTCGAATGGCCAGGCACAAACCCGAGAGGTGTGTGATTTTGCAGCGCGAGATGGAGCGCGCCGAATTCGTGGTAGGGCGCGATTGCGACTGGAATGAATTGATGGAGGCGGCAAAGCCGCACGAGTGCGTCCCTGTGGCCGCAACGGATCCTCTCTACATCCTCTATACCTCCGGCACCACCGGGCAACCGAAAGGGGTGGTTCGCGACAACGGCGGCCATCTTGTGGCCTTGAAGTGGACCATGAAGAACGTCTATGGTGTTGAACCCGGCGAAGTCTATTGGGCAGCTTCAGATGTTGGTTGGGTGGTGGGACATTCGTATATCGTTTACGGGCCATTGTTCCACGGGAATACGACCATCCTTTACGAAGGCAAACCTGTCGGCACGCCTGACGCGGGGGCATTCTGGCGCGTCATTTCGCAGCACAAAGTGAAAGTCATGTTCACGGCGCCTACTGCTTTCCGCGCCATCAAGAGAGAGGATCCCGCTGGTGCGCTGATCAAGAACTACGATCTCTCCAATTTCAGAGCGCTATTTTTAGCGGGTGAGCGATGCGACCCAGATACGTTGCACTGGGCCGAAGACCATCTTAAGGTTCCGGTGATCGATCACTGGTGGCAGACGGAAACGGGATGGCCGATCTGCGCCAATTGTCTCGGCATTGAACCTTTAAAGGTGAAAGCTGGCTCACCAAGCAAACCCGTACCCGGCATGGACGTGCGTGTTGTCGACCCCGACAACCGGGAGATGAAGCCTGGCGAGATTGGCGCATTGGTCGAAGCTGCCTCTGCCGCCAGGAACGTTCCTGACCTTGTGGAATGCCGACGAGCGCTTCGTTGATTCCTACCTCTCACAATTCCCCGGATACTACACGACAGCAGACGCGGGGTATGTGGATGAGGATGGTTATGTGTATGTCATGTCGAGAACAGACGACATAATCAACGTGGCAGGGCACCGTCTGTCCACAGGCAGCATGGAGGAAGTTCTCGCCTCCCATCCTGATGTAGCCGAGTGCGCGGTGGTAGGCGTACATGACGAGCTGAAGGGACAGATTCCCGTGGGTTTCCTGGTGCTGAAAAAAGGGGTTGAACGCGATCCACAAGAGATTGTCACAGAGGTCGTGCACATGGTTCGGCGGAGGATCGGCCCGGTGGCGGCGTTCAGGACCGCGGTAGTTGTGCCGGCTCTTCCCAAGACGCGGTCCGGGAAGGTTCTGCGTGGCACAATGCAGAGAATTGCCGATGGGAACGAATACAAAATGCCGGCAACGATCGATGATTCGAGTGCCCTGACCGAGGTCGCGAAGGCATTGAGTCAGGTGGGATACGCAAAGAAACAGGGCGCCAGTTCTGTCTCTTCAGGTTCTTGATCAAGCTGCTGCGACGTGATGAAAGGGCGAACTAAAATGCTCGCCGCGCCGGTGATGGACACGTCGGCCGTAGCAGATCAGCAGATGAACTGGTGGGTCACTGATAACGGACCGACCCAAAGACCGCGGCGTTCGCCCGGATCGAGCACAAGGAGCACACGAACATGAAGCCAAAGAACACGATCTGCCTCTGGTTCGACAAGGACGCGCATGGCGGCGCGCTTCTACGCCGTTACTTTTCCGGATAGTAAAGTAACCGCCGTTCACGAGGCTCCCGGCGACATCCAGGCGGCAAGAAGGGCGATGTGCTGACGCTGGTTCACTGTCCTGGGCATTCCCTGTCTCGGCTCAACGGCGGCCCAGCGTTCAGGCACACCGAGGCCTTTTCCTTCCAGATCGCGACGGAGAATCAGGAAGTTAACTCCGGGCAATAGTTGCTGGGCAGTATTCATGGGTGGGTGCCGCGTTGAACCGACGGGAACAATATTCTCACAGCGTAGTGTCCGGATGTGCACGTTGTGCCTGTTCCGGCCATAATAACGTCAGGTGAGGAAACCACGGAGCGGCAAGTGGGGCAGCCTAAACCCGAAGCTCCGGGCTCCGGTCTGCGAATGATCACCTCACCCTTGTTGCACACCGCTAGTTCAATGCTTCTGCACTTTCGAGATCCGATCCGCGATCCCCAGAGTCTTCAAGATTTCCGGGGATGCCTCTTCCATGGCCAGTGGCTCATGACAAGTGTTGCAGTCCTGAGTGATCGTTTTTCCATCTCCTGTCGTATGCGAGCCGTCGTGACACCGAAAGCACCCTGGAAAGTCCGTATGGCCAAGATTGTTCGGGTAAGTACCCCAAGTCACTTTCAGGTCCGGAAAAACATTGCGGTTGTAAATCGCGAGAACCGCCTCACCCGCATGGCGGATGTCCTGTGAACGCGCACCGTAAACGTCCGGGTAGTTCTGCTGATAGAAAGCCGCGAGGGCCGGCGGCAATCTCGCTGCCGCTTCCGCGCTTGTCGCATAGTTTACCTTCAGCAACTCCACACTTTCCTTCTTGATGTAGGGTAGGCCTACAGCGATGTCACCAAGGGCGAGGGCTTTATCCATCGCTCGTTCCGGCAGGTCGAAGGTATGCGTCGGTCGGTTATGACAGTCCACGCATTCCATCTCGAACTTAGGAAGTGCCTTGGCCGAATCCGGCTGCGTTTCAGGACTAACGAAAGTTCGGACATCCCCCGTGTTTGTATTTCTGTATTCGACCCACGGAATGGTCTGCCGCACCCCGTCCGCTGACGCAAAGCGGATGTGAACTCCCGGACCAAAGTGCGCACCGTGAATTCCCGAGATCCGGTTTCCACCCACTAGCATTAGGAGAACGGTCTCCGTGCGTGTATTTGTTTCGTCGTCGGCATACTTGCTGAATAAGCGCAGACGCGCACCGCCAAACTTCTGCGGCCAATGACAGTTCTCGCAGGTTTCTCTCGCAGGCACGAGACGATTGCTTTCCAGAGCGGACGGGATTGGTCTCGGGCTTGTATTCAGCACAGTCTCAATGAGTTGACGAATTCCGTTCGTCTTGCTGTTGATCCAACCGGCAGCACCTGGCGCTACATGACATTCGACGCATTCCACCCTAGAGTGAGGCGAATTCCGATAGGCAGCTAGTTCAGGATTCATCGTGTGACAGCTCGCTCCGCAGAATTGGGGTGTCTCCATATACTTAACGGCTCGATAGGAGACTTGGGTTCCAATGAGGATGTTCAGGAGAGTTGTGGCGCCGAAAAACCAGGCGATGCGGCGCAGCGCCCTCTGGCGATCGAAGCCTTCCTCGGATAGCCCTCGGCGAATCTGGCGTTTGCTCAGGTAGACACCGATCGGAACCAGCGCCAAACCAGTGAAGAAAAGCGCTGGAAGGACGAGAAATACCACGATGCCCACGTAAGGATTGTCGACGTGACCGCGAACCTGTTGCGGTAACACAAAGAGCCACGAAATTAACGCACTTGCGAGCAGGGCCAAGCCAAGCAGACTCAGCCAATGTCGAGTCAGCACGAACCAGACAGGCTTTTCACTCGTCGCACCCATAGAACCTGTAAGAAATCAAGAGCCCAGAGCTTTGCTTGAGCAGCAGGCTAAAGAGGCCGAGCGAGAAAAGGGACTGTGGAAAGTGACAGTATCTGTCGTCCTCAAAATCAAAATATTGTTTAAGAAGCAAGAATGCTCCGCTTGGGGGATAAAGCAGGCGGTTCCTTTGGGGTCACAAGGCAAACATCAGTGAGTTCACTACCTCGTGCAACTTCTGCTCCTGCGGGTGCGGCATGATCGCCGCGGTACGTGAACCAGCTGATTGCGATGGAAGGCGACTAAGACCACATCGTGAACCGCGGATCGCTATGCGTCAAAGGCATATCCATGTTCGCCACACGACGCGACCTGGATCGCCACCGAGAAGGTCGACGACAAGGAGGTTCGGGTCAATCGGACCGACGCGATCGGCCTCTTGGGCGGCGCGCAGAACACGAACGAGGAGTGCTACCTTCCAGAAGGCAGCTCGCCTGCTCGGCCTGGCTTACGTCGAGCACCCCCGACTTTGACACAGCGCCACGGTCCCCGGTCTGGGGGCCTCGTTTGGGAGGGGGATGACCAACCACTGGATTGACGTGCAGAACTGCAAGACGATCCTGGTGGAAGGCGGCAACGTGGCTGAGAACCACCCCATGGCCTTCAAGTGGATCCGGAATGGGGCGAAACACCGGTTCGGGCATGGTGAGGCCGTTCGCCGTCGGCACGGGAACAGGTCCGGCGCGGAGTGCCTCAGGAGACTATTCAAGGATCTTCAACTCTAGTCGGCAGCCATCGTGTGCGCTGTTTCTTTCCAGGCTTCCCCTTCCGGCGGCGTTCCACCGCCTGACTGCTGGCTTCGTAACTCCGCCTCGAGTGCCGCCAACTGGGCCTCAATATCCTGTACAGCCTTCCGCTTGCGGATGACTTCTTCTCGATAACGGCGCAAGAAATAGTCGATGGTTTCCACGCGAATCCGTATCGAACCAGACGGCTTGTTCTCGTCGAGGTCCTTGAAGCAAAAGTAGGGTGTGCCCGACTGCTCGATGATTCCTTCGATCACTCCGTAAATCGGAGCATCGTGGCCGCATTTGAAGCTGGAAATTTCGAGCGCGACCAGATTGGGATGCCGAGCTGTGAACTTTGCAGCCCACACTTTGTGGTTCGTGCTGCAGGAATATGAATTCTTCCAGGCGTCGCTGATGTCGAGCGGACTGCTGATTATACCCGCGCGGACTTCTTCCCCGAACAGACGCTCCAGCATGTCTTCATCCAGCGGCAGCGTGTTCTGCGAGAAGACGGGATAGCCCAATTTCTGAAATTCTTCCATGATTTCGTGATTGAGGCCCGGATCGTGGTGATACGGCCGGCCCAGCATCACGATGCCGATGCGGTCTTCGCGCTCCAGTTGGTCGAGCACCTGCCGGGCACGCCTGCGAATACTCGCTTCGTAGCTCGTGAGCGCATTGAAGCCGACTTCGACGGCACGGTCGTTCTCTTCCTGTGACAAACCCAGGATCGGCCGCCAGGCCTGCAGCATCTGGTGGGCGAACAGCTTGCGGTCGGCAAAGTTCAGGACCGGATCCACATACTTCACGTTGTGCTCGGCAAAGACGTCGTTCTCCTTGGTGAATGCGGCCTTCACAGTTTCGGGCGTTGCGGTTACAGTCGGGCACGCGTTAGCTCCCACAATCTTGACCAGTGGAGAAGTGAGCACGTCGTACATCGGAAAGAAGATGACGTTCAGCGGCTTCTTGCGGTGCTTCTCCTGAATCAGGTTGTACACGTGGGAAATGCCGATCTTGGCCGGGAAGCACGGGTCGATTGCGCCGCGGCTTGCGCCGGTGCGGTACAGATCGGAACTGGTGTAATCGGAATAAATGATGTTTTCCGGCTGCACGCCCAAGCTTTCGAAATAGCCGTTGAACAGCGGCGCGTAGGTATAGATGTTAAGCACCCGCGGAATGCCGATGCGGAGCTTCCTGCGATTCTCCATGAGCGGGATACGCTCCTTTCCTGCCTTGTTCCATAATTTCGTGACCGGGACAGGATCGGCCACGCTCTTTGGATTGACCGGGCGGAACACCTCGTGCGCCGCGAGGTCCACAAAGTTCGGATGCTTGTCTTTGATCTGGTCGATTTCTGCCTTGATGTCCTTCATGTCGTTGACATCTTCGACCAGGCCCTTTTCGCAGGTGGCGATGATCAGGCGCTGTTCTCCGTGCATCAGCGGGACCTTGGTGATTTTCTCGATCGGCACGAGGCTTAGGTCGTCCTTGGGCGCGGTGCGGATGTCGATGAACGTGCGCAAGCAGTTGTTCTTGCAGAAATAGCAGCGTGTCGCTTCGTTGCGCGTGGTGCGGTATTCGATCTTGCGGACGGCATCCAGTCCCACGAAGGTGGTCTGCTGACCGTTTCGCCACAGGCGCACGGACTCGGCTGCGGCGCCAATGGCTCCCGATTCACCACAGAATTCGTGAACGATGATCTCCGGCTTCTTGCCAGCAACCCGGAAGCTGTTGGTAATGAAGTCGACCTCAGCTTTCACCACCGCGAGGTTGTTTTGTGTCCCGCCTTGCAGAACGAAGCGCGTGCCGAGGGCCGCCAGATTAGGAATGCTGGCCACATACAGGAAAACGTTCTTGGGAAGCACCGCGGCCAACCCGGCCAGGATTTCTTCTGCGCGCCAACCATGCCGCTGGAAGTTCACAATGTCGGACTGCATAAAGACGGCGCAGCCGTATCCGAATACCGGCATGGATTGAGCGGAGAACGCCAGATCGGCGTATTGCTCAACGCCTAGGCCGAAGCCCTCTGCCGTCGATTGCAGAAAGTAGCCATTACCCGCGGAACACTGCGTGTTCAACTTGAAATCTTTGACCCGCCCGTTGTGCAGGATGATGATCTTGATGTCCTGCCCACCCACATCGACGATCACGTGTGGATCTTCGTAGAACTTGAGCGCTGACTCCGTGTGGGCGACTGTTTCCACCAGCGCTACATCCGCGTGGAGCACGTCTTTCAGGATATCTTTGGCATAGCCGGTGGTGGCCACGCCCAGTACTTCCAGCTTTGCGCTCTGAGCTTCCACCTGTCCGCGCAGGTTCTCAAACATCTCGATGGTGTCCAGAATCGGATTGCCGTTCGAGAGCTGGTAAGCCTTGCAGAGAATGGTGCCATGTTGGTCGAGCAGCACCGCCTTGGTGGAGGTGGAGCCGCCATCAATTCCAATGAAGCCGCCCACCGTGCTTCCCTTCTGAAAGACCGCAGGGGTAAATTTCTTGCGGCGATAGGCTTCCTTAAACACCGGAAGATCCTCCGGGTTCTCCACCAGTCCGTTGCCGCCGGATTTCGCCTTCTCTTCCCGGCGCCCGTACTCGATGTAGTGCAGCAGATCGTCGTAGCCGCGATAGCAACCCACGCAATCGTCTTCGGTGCGCCCAAACTCGATGGCGCCCAGCGCGGCAAAGTACTGAGCGTTCTGCGGCACCTTGATGAGGTCTTCCGGTTTTGCGCCATCGGGGATGGTGACTTTGCGCTCCTGCCACATGCGGGGAATATTGGCCTGCCACGCTTCCCGCATGCCGCGAATGAAACTGTTGGGTCCGCCCAAAAGTAGTACGTGCGGCCGCAAGGTGTGGCCGCGGGTGAGAACGCTCAAGTTCTGCAGCACGATGGCCTCGAACAGAGATGCCATCAGCTCATCCGGCGGGGTACCGACCTTCTGCAGACCGTTGATGTCGGTTTCCGCGAACACCCCGCATTTGCCTGCCACTTTATGAAGCTTGATGCCGTGATAGCCCTGCTCGGCCAGCAGTTCGCTGGGAATCTTCAGCTTGGCATTGATCTTGTCGATGACCGCGCCGGTGCCGCCAGCGCACTTGTCATTCATCGACGGGATCTTCTTTTTTCGTCCCGTCTCTTCGTCATCCTTGAAGACGATAATCTTGGCGTCCTGTCCACCCAGTTCGACGACGGAATAAACCTCGGGATGAAGCTTCTCCACCGCCAGGGAAACGGCCGTCACTTCCTGCACGAACTTGGCGCCGATCCGGTCGGCAATTATGCCGCCTCCTGACCCGGTCAGGAACATGCGAGTGTTATGGCGATCGATTCCCACTTCGGCCTCGATGCGCTCCAGAAATTCCAGCGTCTTCTCGGGCTGCTTGGTTTCGTGGCGCTGGTAGTCCTGCCACAGCACGCGGTCGCTGTCCGCTTCGACAGCGACCGCCTTCACCGTGGTGGATCCCACATCGAGCCCGACCAGGAACCTGGTCTGGTGATCGTGCGGCCTCTGCGCGCGGATCTCGCGTTGTACCGGAGCAACCTGGGGTTCGAGCGGGGCGATCTGAATCAACTGGGGCGCTTTATGGTCGTGCATTACTCGGTCTCCTCAGAAAACAGTGCCATGGTTTGTCGGACCCAACGGCCTCGGCGGTGAGACGTCCGAATCAGTCACCGGAGGTCGCAGGAATCGTAGCCCCGGGCACGCGCGAACGCTTCCAGAGCCGCTTTTCGCGATTGATGCGATCGCTGACGTGCAGGATGAACTGGGCCGCTGTGCCTGCTACTCCTGCGCGATGCGGCAAGTGATAAAACGGGTGCTTCAGTTCACGGTGTTCCTCGATGTAATCCCTGATCTCCGGAAGTGTCTTGCCGGTGGAATGAAGACATTGCTCGAACTCCTTCTTGGCCTTCACCTTGGCTTCGCCCAGCGCCATCTGCACCCGGCTGTGGGCATTGACTTCGCCTTCGCCCGAGGTTTCGATGGGCAGGAAAATCATGTCTTTAAATTTGTTCACCACCGCCGATTGCACGCCGTCGGACTGAGACGATGGCATACATCCGAACGGCTTCAGCGCTAGCACCATGTGGCAAAGCTTGTGTACTGTGTAGTACACGTTCTTGCCGACCTCAAGATGTCCCTCGCCACCTCTGGCGAACTGGTTGTAGAAGGGATGCGCCATCTCGGCCAGTTCGGTTTGCGGCACAAGTTCGTGCGTGATGCCTCCCATCTGGTTGATGGTGCGGTGATAGAAGAAATTCCACATGCGCTCTCCGGCACCGATACCCCACAGCTTCTTGCGCAAGCCGATGTAGTTGGCGAACTGTTTCTTCGCCTCGTACCACTCCGGATCGCGGTGAGGCCGGTTCACCGGCCACTTCGCCTTGGCATGCGCCTTGGCCTGATACATCAGGTAGGCCACCCACGTTGCGATCGGTTCCACCAGCACCTGCGCCCCTTCGCGCTCCAGGAAATCGAACATGTGGAAGTTGCCGTCGCCCTCGGTGAGCTGCGCCCAGAATTCGCCGGTGATCTTCACCAGAGGCTTGACCCGTGTGCGATCCACCTCGATGGTGTTGATCCTTTCCTGTGCGGTGTGGAGCGCGTTCAGGTAGTCCTTGCCCCACATGTGCTCATGCCACTTGCCAAACACGTTGAAAGTGTTTCGTAGAATTTTGTTGTTCTTGAATTTGGGCTTGGCCCACTCCGGGGCAATCTGTTCGATTTCGTACGACTTGCGGTTCTTCAGGTCATCGCACAGACCGTCGACCATTTCGCGAAAAACGCGGTCGGTCTCGCCCTGATTCACTTCGTAGGGCCGGATCTGGTAGATCAGGTCGTTGATCACGTCGCCCAGGTGCATGGCGTTAAGCATGCCGAAGCCAAAATCAACCGTGAACTTCAGTCCGGGCTCGCCGGAGGCAGCCTTGATTCCGTCGCTGTCCTTGAACAGCAGGACGCGGAAGCCGTCAAAACCGGCATTCTTCAGCGCGAAACGGTATTCGGCCTCATACATGCCGAAGCGGCACGGGCCGCATGAGCCCGCCGTAAAGAAGACGAAGTTGTCCAAAATCTGCTGGCGTGGCAGACCCTCTTTTTCCAGAGACTGCAGATGCTGCACCAGATTGCCAACGGTAAAGTAGGTAGGATTGCATTGGCCGTTGTTTCCGAATTCCTTGCCCGTCTGAAACGCGGCGACGTTCGGCACCGGAAGCTTCTCGCAGCGATAGCCGCAGCCCTGAAAGACGGCGCGGATCAGGTCCTCGTGTTTCCAGGTCAAGCCGCCGAACAGGATCGTCACCTGGCTGCGCTCATCGGCGGTAAAGGCGCGTTCGACCGGCCGATGGAAATGTGCGGGCTGGTCGAGTCCTGCAATCTTCCGCAGGCGGGAGCGCTCTACTTGCAGTCGCTGTTTGATCTCCGAGTCATTTTCAATCTGGATGAGATTTGTAGCCATGACTTCCTCCAGCCTTAAGCTAAATTTTGGCAATCGGTTTTTGGTTGGAACGAAAAATCAAAGGATGAGAACAGACCCGGGCAGACAGAGGATGGGTACAGGGCAAGGCGAGGCGAAGAGGCCGCCCAATGACGACGAACTTACTACCACACAGCATCCGAACTCCAAAAGCGGGCTAGGGGGTTCGAAGTCTTACGCTGGCGGAACTCTTTCAGGAATTCGCAGCACTTCTGAATTGCGATATCGACCTTCGATGCGAACAATTAAATCTGATTGCAGAGTTTTAATCTGTTTCCACAATTAAGCTAGCCTATGGGCAAAGGTTTCCGCTGTCCCCTGTCAGATTTAACAGTTTCCCTTTGTTGAGAATGCCCGCTGGAATAGTCGTGCTGGTTCGACCCATCGTTCTGGAACGCCGGGAGAGGTGCCACACGCGCTTGCTCTTGAGAAGGCATGTCCGAGAGTCTGGCCTGGCACTGTTAGTTGCGTTCATGCTTGCCCCGGCGGCGGCCGCGAAGAGCACCCAGGTGAGCGGCGTCATCTTTACGCTCGGCTCGGACCGGGTGCAGACGGTGTGGCCCAACGCGCACATCACCCTGAAGAGTCTCACTACTACCCGAAACGAGGTCTCCACCATTTCCAACGATGTCGGCACCTACGCGTTCACGGGGCTGCTACCCGGCGAGTATGAAGTCACTGTCAGTTTGGGTGGATTTGAAACGCTGACCAAGCACCTCACATTGAAAGGGGGCGATGCTGCCAAGCTCGACTTCCCGCTCGCCCTGAAGAAGCAAAAGGAAACGGTCAACGTGATCGCCGAGCCAAGGGGTGTGGATCTGAGTTCAAGTTCAGGCAACACACCCATACTGACGGCCGACATCCTGAAGTCAGCGGTCCGCCTCGGCCAGGATTTTCAGGAGGCCTTGCCGCTGCTCCCTGGCGTGATTCGCGGGCTCGATGGGCAGATCCGCATCAAAGGCGGCCGGGCCAATCAGACCAGCACACTTGTCAACACGGCCACCGTGTCCGATCCCTTCACTGGGCAGGCGGCGCTGCGGCTACCGGTCGTGGCGGTTCAGTCAGTGCGCGTGTTGTCGAATCCGTTCTCCGCGGAGTACGGCAGGTTTTCCAGCGGCGTGGTGGAGGTCAACACGCGCGGCGGGACCGACGAGTGGAAATGGCTCTTTGAAGACCCCATTCCCCGTTTCCGCTGGATCGATGG
>Ga0105241_10001878_pt1 | contig 15929 bp, 21 predicted proteins | sample KBSC64metaG_FD_80422 | JGI IMG/M metagenome (GOLD analysis project Ga0105241, IMG submission 80422) | Corn rhizosphere microbial communities from Kellogg Biological Station, Michigan, USA - KBS C6-4 metaG | ecosystem: Host-associated > Plants > Roots > Rhizosphere > Soil | place: Michigan, USA... | reverse complement strand
GGTCATGCACCTTGACGCCGACCAATGTACTGCCTAACAAGCGATCCAGGAACCACGCAGCTGCAACGCCCGCAGCACCGCCAGTCAGAACCAGGCGCACGGCCTGCATCACGATCAATCGCAACAACTCACTGCGCGATGAACCAAGGGCTAATCTAATCCCCATCTCCTGCCTCCGCTGGTTCATCCAATAAGTGAATACTCCGTAGACACCGACTCCGGCCAGAATCAGAGCGAGCAGCGCAAAGGACGCAATCAACAGCATGATCAGCCGACGCTGGGCAATGAGCTGCGAGACTCGGCCTTCCATTGTTTGTATGTCGAAGAGAGGCTGCTCAGGAGCAATATCAATCACCGCCTTGCGCACCGCTGAAGATAGCGAACCCGGTTCGACATTCGTGCGGAGCAAAATGTTCAAATCCCATTCTGGGACCTGTTCTATCGGAAGATAGATCGCGGGTTCAACGTGTCCTTCCGCTCCGTTATACCGGACATCCTGCACCACTCCGACGATCGTCCTACGGGTGAACTGATCAGGTCCCTGTGCTCTTGAGCCAATGTTGGTTCTGATTTCCTTGCCGAGAGCATCACCTTCGAGAAACTGCGTGGCAAATGCCTGATTCACGATAACGACCGGAACCGAGTTTGCTCTGTCTTGATCGTCGAATGTTCGTCCTCTTAGGACGGGCGTGCCTGCGGCTCGGAAGTATTTAGAGCTGACGCTGATTGCGCAGTAGGACTTCCATTGCCCTATTGGAGGGAGTGGTCCATCCCCGGGCAGGATCGCAGTGTTGGGGCTTACATTTTGCAACGGAAGACTGCTGGCGACCGCCGCAGTTTGAACACCTGGAAGGACCTGCAGGCGCCGCAGCAGTTGGTGAACGAAGCTGCTCGTCTTTTCCGGCGCCTCCGTGTAGTTGCGTTGCAACTGGGCGGTGAGGCATTGCCGGGGATCATAGCCTGAATCGCTGCGCAAGAGGTTTATAAAACTTCTGATCAACAGTCCCGCACCTGTGAGCAACACAACTGCAAGCCCAATTTCTGACACGAGCAGAACGCTGCGTAACCGTCGCTGCTGACGACCGGACGACATGTGCCGCGCGAGGCCCTGAAGCGCGGTTCGCAAATTGGACCGCGACCCACTAACCGACGGAAGAAGGCCGAACAACATCGTCGTCAGCAAGACCAGTCCCGCTGTGAATGCCAGGACCCAACCATTTATCCCGACAGCCACGCTTAACTTGCCAAAAGGCACCTGAAGCAATTCAGTAAAGGCTGAGCTTGAAGAAGGCACCCCGCCCCGGCGAATCAGCCAGGTGACTACCACGGCAATTCCCAGACCCAGGACGGCAGCCATGGCGGCGAGAGTCATGCTTTCGACGAGAGATTGGCGAACGAGCCGCATCCGTCCTGCCCCGAGAGCGCCGCGCAATGCCATCTCGTGCTCGCGGGCTACGGTGCGGGCCAACTGCAGATTGGCCACGTTGGCGCACGCAATCAGCAGCACCGCTCCGACGCATGCCAGCAGGATCAGCAGCGGCTTACGATTATCGCCGGTCAAATAACGATGGAGGGGTTCGGCGAGAATCTCACGCCCTTCGTTCAACACCACGAGGTCCGCAGGATAGCTTTTGGTCCGGCTCCCAGCGAACAGTACGAGATCCGCGTTCGCCTGTTCCACATTTGCGCTGTCGCGCAGCCGGCCGATTGTATGCACAAAGGCGACCGGCGAAGTTGGAGTAACGGTCGTATCGGCACTGAAACCGGCAGGGATGTAGAGATCGGGCTCAATTGCAGGATCGGGGAAGATGAAGTCGGCAGGAAGCACCCCTGTGATCGTCCACGTCTTTCCCGCAAGCGTGATTGGTCGGTCGATCACTCCGGCGTCGCCCCCAAACTTGCCTTGCCATAGACGATGGCTCAAGAGCACAACGGCGGGACCACCCATGCGATCTTCACTGCTCAGAAAACCGCGCCCTTTGTCAGGAACGACGCGAAGCGCGGGCAGGAAATTGGCCGTGATTCCAACCACCTTCACACGTATCGGGTCGCCGGTGCCCGTCAGGTTCATGTCGCCGCTGTCTTCAAATCCCGCAATGGATTCAAATGACCTGAGGCTCGATTGCGCGGCAACGAAATCGGGCGAAATAAGGGGACCGCCCAACCAGCCTTTCTTTGGATTTCCATCGAGGATCTCCATCAGGCGATTCGAATCCGGATAGGGCAGAGGACGGATCAGCAGTGCGTACACCGCGGAAAAGATCGCGGTTGTTGCTCCGATTGCCAATCCGAGGGTGATCACCGCGGTCCAAGCAAACGCGGGATTGCGTCGCATTTGGCGCAACCCGTAACGAATATCCTGGACTACCGATTCGGCAACAGTACTGGCACGCTGATCCCGGACTGCCTGTTTCACTTGTTCGAGGCCACCGGATTCTGCTAAAGCTTGCCTGCGCGCCTCACTAGGAGAGATTCCACCTGCAATTTTATCGTCTGTGACGGCATCTACATAGCTGCGAATTTCCATCTCTAGTTCCGATTCAACTCGCTGCTTACGCAGAATCGTTCGCAACGCAGATTTGAAACGCGAGCCTGTCCCCACATCGCCTCCTAGTTTGTTCTCAGCGCGCTCGCGATCGCGCGGGAGATCGTCGTCCATTGTTCAGTTTCGATTCCCAGCTGGCGCTCGCCTTCTTTTGTCCGCCGGTAGTATCGGGCTCGCCTGTTGTTTTCCGACTCGCCCCAGAAGGAAGTCAGCCACCCAGCCTCTTCCATTCGGTGTAGCGCCGGAAATAGAGACCCAGGGCCAACCTTGAACGTGCCGCGGGTCATCTGCTCGATGCGGCGAGCGATTCCCAGTCCATGGAATTCATCATCGCCAATCGCCTTTAGAATTAGGAGGTCCAGCGTTCCCTGTAGAAGATTTGACTTATCTCGCTCCAAACTGCTCTCCTATCGCATGACGATAGGAGCATAGAGAATGCTCATATCGAATGTCAATAGGAATTAGGTGCCATCGCACTTTCGCTCAGTGGCTAATCGCCATTCCGCTCGCCGACGGAGAGCACTTGAGCCCACATGGCCCGAATAGACGGTAGCTCGGGCAAGCGATTCCTGTTCCCTTGACGGGCCTTTCACGGCGATTGTCATTTTGCGACAACTTTTCCAAAGCAGGCCATGGAAATGACAGAGTATGGAAAGCATGGAAAGCCAAGAAGCCGGCTTTCCACCCTTCCCACACTCTTTGGAAATCCCTTCGGGATTACCACATTCCCACGGCCTCGACTGCTGGCATATTTCAAGGTGCGAAAGCATGAGAGACAGAATCCAAGGCAGTTAGTCCTCAAGGGGGTTGTAACGGAGGTCTTTGGTCCAATGTGTAACGGATGTTCCGGTACACTCACTCCCCTTAGGAGTTTTGGCTGCTGCTTTTGCTCAAGTGTCCCCCGCGGCGGGGGCGAGAGCAGGCACAGTGCAGCCGTGACAAGCGTGGCAGTCATAGCTTTTTGGGGGGGACCGCGACAACGGAGTGGGGGAGCCAAAACAGCGTTATTGACGGCAAGCGACGGCGCTAAAGTGCCTAAGCCCCGCCGCTCTTTGGGGACACTCGAAAGAGGTCAGTTTGCGCAGCAGACTCTTTCAAGCAGTGAAGCAGTCAATGTCAAGAACTGTAAATGAATTGTGGGCGCAAGCGATCAAGCAATAGTGACCTGTCCATTCATCAGCATGGGGAGCAGCCAGTCGCGGAATTGCGTCAGTTGATCGTTTTCCTGTTCGAGCAGATCTTGGCGCTGGAAGATCGGATTTACGGCTTTAGTAAATTGATCAACGATGTCCGACTTGGGCAGTACGATCTTAACCGTCTTCAACACCGAAGCGGATACCTCCTCAAAGGTTGACCCGGAAGCATATTGAATAATGGCCTTTAGGGAACCTTTGACGGTGTAGTAAATTAACTCAGTTGAATAGTCCCTGTTCGGTATAAACGACTTAAAGCCCTGATTCGTAGTCACTTCATTTCGCGCAATCGCCATGTAACCAATTGGAGCGCGTGAACTCAGCAATACTGTACCGGAGGGATGCATTTTTAAAGATGCATTCCTGATCCCGATGTCGGAGACATCTTGCGCGCCTCTGGTGATGAACTTATTGTCATGATTGTTGGACAAGTCGTATGGTGTTATCCACGGAATGCCGCGGAGCGCGAAATTCTCCGGAGCTTGCGTCGAGGGAGTGCTGCCTCCAACAATTTTCCCCAAGTCATTGAGTGTGCCATCTGCCCACGTATCGGGAATATGCCGCTTCAGGGTAGAGTTCAGAACCATCTTGCCGCCGGAAGACTTGTATGGGCCGCCCTTCGCATCCGGGAATTCGAATTGCAGAAACCAATAATCATAGAGAGTCTTGGCCATCATCTCAAGTTCAGCGTTGATACGGTTGTTACATTCAACCTTGTCATCAAGCGTGCATATCGGGGGTTGATGCCCACGGATGAGGAGACTGTACTTCGGATACTTCAGCACGCATTATGCCCAGCAGACATATTCCACGACGACTATCCCCGCTTTGAGAAGGAGCGTGCAGACATATTGGTAGCTCAAGGTCGTAAGTTGATGGGGATGTGAAGCAGTTTTACCGATGCGGGCCAGCTTCCGCCAGCCCGCAGGTTTTCTGCTACGGCTCTGCTCTCACATCGCCGCGAGAGATGAACCGTTCCGGCTTGTTGTCGAGTTTCAGACGGCGCTCAAGGTCTACACCGTGCTTCTTTGCGGCATGCCTGAACTCGCCGAAGGCGACTGACCGTCCGTCGATACGGAACGTCGTAGCTCTGCACCCTACTGTCACAGTGCTCATCACGTCCAGTTCCTGCTTCTCTGGATCGCCTGTACCGAAAGCGGCTGCACTGTCTGTAGCCTGCTGCTTGCTGCGCTGCTCTTCGTAGTAAATCTCGTCCTCTATGGTTGCGATGAGCCCATCCAATTCCGGCGTTGGCTTCCCGCGACCGTGCCTGATCCGTGTCAGTTCGACACCCATGAGCATCTGCTCAAGCTCTTGCCTGTTCTTGCTCCACGTCGTCATTCTTTCTCCTTCCTTAACCCAACATCGCTGATGTCGCCGGGTACGCCGCGAACGTCACCGAAGATACATCCAACAGGTTGCCGACTTCCAGAATTCGACGCGTGAGTCGGCCGCTGGCATCCATCTGCCATTCATCGCGCTTGCAGATGAACTGGAAGCTTGAGGTGGTCACGTCACCGCGCTTCACTAGTTCGTACACATCCACGCCCAAGTTCGTGTTCGGAACGTCGCACTCATAGTGCAGCCCATGAGAATCGACCTTGATCCGAAGGGTGCGTGATGTGTTGCGCCCGAGCAGATTGTCGTTCCCGTGATTGAATAGACACGCAACGTCGAGACCACGATGGTTGATGATTCCGTCGAATGCATGCGGGTCTATGACCTCAGTAAAGCCGCCCAAGTCCTCCGATGGAGAATCAAAGACGACTGCATAACCTACGATCTTTGCCGTTACTGTTCTCCGTCCTGATAGTGGCGGGCCAGCACTGACGTACCAGCCCGCGTTGACGCGAAGAGCGTCTGCTATACCCGTCCACAGAGCGTCGTTGGGTCGAGTCCTACCTTCTCAAGCGCCTTGCGTAATTGACCGTTGGCCTTCACGAATTCCGCCGCGTGCTCCGCCTGCCTCTTCCGGGCATCGGCTGCGGCTTTTGGCCGTTCGTTGTGCTCGGCTATCTGTGCTTCAGACTCTGCCACGCCAGCATTTAGGCTTTCGCAGTATGCCTTCGTGTAGAGTCCCTCGAGCAGGTCAACCTGATGCTGCGTCGGCTGTGCGAATGCGTTGATCGCCTTGATTCGCCGCTCCAACTCCGCGACTTCGGCCTCGGCCTGCTCAATCCGCTTTTGTATTTTCTCGACGGTGTAGGGGTCGTGCCCATTGGTCAGAATATTCCTGCGGTAGTCTTCCAGATCGCGGCGGAGTTGGCGTACCCGGGGCCTCCATTTCGCCAGGTTCTGCGCGTTCTCTGTCTTCTTGTTTGCTACTAGCCGTGCGACATTCATGCTTCCGTCCTTGCTGGTGCGTTGTTTACTTCATTTGCGCCATGGGGCGCAGGCCACGGGTTAGCGAGTTTGAACCGCTCACTCATGCTTTCCCACCTGAGGCGTGACTCTCGTTCGTCGGTAATGACGATTGCGACGGGTTGCGACGGCGCACGTGTGGCACACGTGGCCGTCGCTTAGGATTGGCTTTTGTGGCTGGATAGGGGACGGGAGACTGACTCTGGGTTCAGCACCCCGCCACCGCTGAAGTCCTCTTTCGCCCTCCTGCCTCGCGTTTCGCTCACGGGGCAATTCCTTCCTGTCACAGCCCACTCCATTCAAGCCCACGACTTCCTCCGGGCCGCCCACTCGCAGCCGGAGAAATCTCGTCATTGTGCAAAACATGTCCACGCACAAAGCCAATGCAAAAAGCCGAATCGATAACCGAGAGAGATGTCTTCGCAAGCAAGACAAAAGAACAGAAAGGAAACGAAATGCATCGTGCAGCAATTAACCTGATCGCGGCAGTTGAGAGGAGTGACCACGGCTTCGCGGACGTGCCCCCTGATTCAATCAATGACGAACTGGAGGGCGATTTGGCAGCGTGGGGATATGCGTGTGCAAAAAGTGATCGCTTGTGGATCGGGGGATATCGTATCCATAGTCCGGAGTCCGTTCGGGCCGGAAACTATCGGCCATACGTGCCGCCGTCGATTTTCACCTGTGCGTTGTCCGAGTCCGCGCATGTCCCTGATGCCGGTGACTTTGATCTGAACGCCATCCTCGAAGTCCGCGGGGAAATCCCCAAAAACTGACGATCATCGACTCTTGATTTCGCTTCACTCTCTAACCAGCGCCCGGTGCGCGAAGTCTGCGGCTGATTCTGCGCCGCGGACTTCACCCTCACAGGAGCGGGCGCCGCGCATCGCTTACTGTCCCAACGAAAGCCGCTCCGGGCCTCTCCTCATTCCGACGACTCTACCTCACGTGTGTTCAAAGGAAAACCATGTCTACTCAATTTCTCCACTCAATTCGCGACAGCGAAACCGTCACCTGTCGGCGCTGTAACACTCGTCAATTCCCCAGGAATGGCGCATGTATTCGGTGCCAGGCCTCGCTCCCTCTGGAGTACCTGACAATTCAGCTCGACACACTAATCAGCTCTTATTCTGCAGAACGCCGGAACCAACTGGCACATGGCGTAGGTTTGGCGCTCCGGCATTTGCGCAAGCGACGCCGCATGTCTCAGTCGCAACTCGCAAGCCTGGCAGCAAAGATGAACCGAAGTTACTTGTCAAGGGCAGAATGCGGCCACATCCTTCTTCCTCTCGGCGCACTCCTCCCACTCGCTCGGGCCCTGGGCCTTACCGCGGTGATCCTGCGGTTCGAGCTCGCCGATCCCGGAGGAGCTTCGAAAGTCATGGACCGCAACTGAAGACCTCGACCTCGCAATCGATGTGCTTACATGGAACAACCCCAAAGTAACGCTTCGCAATCCCGACGGCTGTTTGCTCCGACAATCAAGATGCGGGACAGGCCTGGTCAGCAGCTTTCCCGCGGAGGGAGACATCGGATGGCGAAGAATAACGATAACTCACAAGCAATAGAAGAAAGAAAGGAGGAACCAATTCCGGATTTCTGGAGTGAAGAGGGTGCCAGACGCTTCAACGAGGCGTTGGACGAGGGAGAGGCCTATGCTCGCGCCGGCGGTCGTTTCTCTGGCGATCCCGAAGACTATCCAGAGGACCAGGACTGCGAAAATCGCGATCCAGAACTGTGCGACCCCGAAGAAGAAACACTGTCCCCCGGGGACCTCGAACTGATTATGGAAAACAGTTACATCATGTAGCCCTGGTTTAGCTGGGTGAGTGCCAGCAGCTTCTGCTAAGAGCACCATGCACACTGCGCAGCATCGGGACTTCTGGTTTTCAAGACAACAATCGTTCATGGGGCACAAATCAATGTGCCCCGAAAGGAGTAAGGATGATCGACTTCCTCATGGAGTTCATGAACACGCCGGTCGGGTTGGGCATGATTGCCGTAATCCAATTCGCGATCTCGGCGTCGCTCATTTATCTGATCATTCGATGCATCGGTGCGCTTTCGCCCGATGGGCGCTGGAAGATGGTTAAACTGGCGCTCACGATTCTGTTCCTGCCGCTGGTTCTTGTCTGGAAATTCGCTACAGCGGGAAGCGATTGCGGTTGCTGCTGCGATGAAGACGACTGACGATGGCGAGATGTTTTCAAATCGCGCATTCGAATCATGGCGGCTCGGGCCGCCATTCTTGTTTGGCCCGGATTTCACCTTGGTTAGAACACTCACAATTTGCTTCGTCGATCCGGATCCGATCCGGATTCAGGCGTTCTTATGGGCGCACCTGCCAGGAGGTCTGTGGTCTCTGCTCGCCAGGGAATACTACCCAACTGGTTTCCTTGGAGTTCGCATTCTCCGAAGCTGCGAGACTCCCGGCATCTTTGCACTTATCGGAACTTGGGCTTCGGCTGAATCCCTGAAGGCTGCAAGACGAACGCCTGCGTTTCGCGTTCTCGAGCGGTTTCAGAGCAATCTCACAGTCTCGATGCTGGACTGCGGCGCCTTTCAACTCCCCGCGGCGACACAAGGCGGCAGGATAGAAAGTACGAAATTCGCATAAGCCGGCACCGCTGCTCTCGTTACAACACCGTGCACAGCTCTGCCGCCGAAGACGGACGGGCCGGAGCAGCGCGATTTCTCATGTCACACGCGCACTTCTTTGCGATATCGCCGAACGGAGGGTTTCATGAAATCAGCGGTTATTCGATTCATCTCGCTCTCTCTGCTCAGCGCCGTGTTCCTTGGCGGCTGCAGATCCAACGGGTCGGAATTCCTTGGCAAGTGGATCAACAAAGCAAACCCAGGCGACAGCTTTCAGGTTGTCCGCAACGGCGACGAGTTCCTCATCGTCGGCCAGGGCAGAAAGGGTGGGCACCATATATAAGGATGGCGCTCTTGAGATCGAAGGAGTTCTTCTTCGACCAATTTCACCTACGTCTAGAAAACCGACACTCTCCTCGGTCCGGGATTCTTCGGCGAAGTGGAGTACAAGAGGCTGAAGTAGCCAGGACCTCCCTACCCTAGACCCATTCTCGAAGATCCTCTAATCGGCGATTCTCTCCCAGCATCTCTTAACAAACGGCGTAGGTGAGATAACCGGCGCCGCACAAACCTTCCCAAAACCATCTCTCATTGAAAACTTCAGTCCAACTTAATCGCTTAGACGAGGCGAAAGGAGCCTTCGTGTCTTCTTCTCTCTGCAAGACCGCAGTTACGAGTCCCGACTCATTGGCCGCACTGCGAAAGATGTTGTCTAACTCAGTCGTATCCCGGCATACGCAACGTGCTTACCTGACAAGCTTTGATGATCTATTCCAGCTAGCAGCAGGACGGCCCATCTCGCGCATGATCCTTATGGAGTACCGCTCTTCCATGATCGCGGAGGGCCTCAGCGCTGCGACCATCAACCAACGGCTCTGCGCGATTCGCAAGCTGGTGAACGAAGCCCGTGAGAATGGTCTCATCGACCCGGATGAAGCGGTTCGAATCACCTCTGTTCCTGGGGTGCCCCAGAACGGAGTCCGGCTTGGAACCTGGCTCACAAAGGAAGAGACCCAGCTGATGCTTGCAACTGTTGACCGCACGGAGATCATTGGCAAGCGCAACTTCGCGATTCTGTCCCTCCTCTGTCATTGCGGTCTTCGCCGTGAGGAACAGGCAAGGCTCGACATGAGTCTGATACAGCAGCGCGAGGGCCGCTGGGTCATCGCGGACCTCATCGGTAAACGAGGTCGAGTTCGCACCGTACCGATACCGCAGGCAGCGAAGGATGCCCTGGATGAGTGGACCCGTGCGGCGGAGATCACTTCGGGGCCAATCTTTCGTCGCATGCGCAAAGGCGGCACGGTCACAGGTGTCGCGCTCAGCGCGTGGGCGATTTGGGATGTGGTGGTTACTGCCGCAAAGAACTCACGCATCAGTAACCTTAGTCCCCACGACTTGCGTCGCACGTGCGCGAAACTCTGCCGTAAGGCAGGCGGCGAGCTCGAGCAGATTCAGGCCTTGCTCGGTCACGAGGACTTGTCCACTACCGCTCGCTACCTCAACAGCGCGCAGCAAATTCAAGACGCGGTGAACGATCGCATCGCGCTTTGATAACTCTGCTCTGGCACAAGCCTCCTTCTTCTTTCAGAAACCCTTCTCTCAACATCCACACGCTAACCATGGCCGCTCGAGCTTCGGGGCAAGCGCGCACTCATACGCCTGGCCCGAGGCTTGCCTGCGGCAAACAAGGAGGCAAATGTCTGACGACCGAAACCATCCACGACGTACCAACCCAGGGGCAGCCGGAGTGCCCATTCATTACGAAGCGCCCGACTGGCTCTCTACCGACGACCTGGAGCAGGAGCTCCTCCGGGCTGCGGTGGCCGATTCAAGGAGCCTTCAGCCAGAAGAGCGGTTTGAGAGGCTTGATGCGTATTTCGCTGCAGACTTCGATGAGACCGAACTTCAGTATCGACGTTCACTTCTGCGGCTTCTCGCCGACTTCCGGCCACAGCTCGCGGAGTTGCTCGGCGGTCCGCGCGAACTATAAACATCTACCACACACTCAACTCAATACTGTCTCGTCGCAAAAGAAAGGATTCGAAATGCCAGAAGATGTCGACCTCCTCATCTGGTCAGCCATGTTCGATGGTAAGTACGCAATCAACGTGACCAGGACCGGACCCCACAGCGCTGAACTCACCGTTTCCACGGGCGAGAATGTGCTCCACCGCGAACCCGTCGACCTTGGCTTTGATGCCTAGTCTGGCCCCGACATCGATGACGTGGTCGCCTGGCATGAGATTTCCATCAGGTTCGTCCAGAACCTGGAGCGGCCCTAAATCAAGTAATGGCCCCAAGGTGGGGCCGGCAGGCTCAGGATCCTGCCGGCCGTAGAGGCAACCATGAACCCCAACGAATACCTCTTGAAGTTCTTCGCCGAACTCGAATGCCTCGTCGACGGTCATGGCACCCGACATGCGGTCTCGACCACCGTCGACGGAACACTCGAAATTCGGCTCGGCGCTGGCGATTGGTACCGTGCCGTGCAGATTGTGCTGGATGAAGACCCGATCAAGGCCGCGCACGATGTCGCCAAGGCAGAGACCTACTGGCCCACCGAGATCTGATCACGAGTCACCCTTGCGGCGAATGCCCTCCTGCTCGCGCGTCGAATCACTGTCTCATTACACAACTCAATCGCTCTTCCCGCTCTGGGTTCCCTGCCCCGCTGGCTGCGCGGCCCTCTGCCCGGAGAGCGCCTCAACCCAAAGGAAGTGAAACTATGAACAGAAACATCAGTGTGCGTCTCGGCAATCCTGTCGTGATGTTCTTCTGGAGCGCGGCTCTGCTCCTGACCGGAATCGTGATCGGTGCCTACTGGCATCCGGCGCGTGCACTGGTCGTGGCGACCGGGGCCGCTGCAGGTGTCTTCATGGTGCTGCACGAGCTTCTGTGTTGTTTTGTCTGGTGCTCGTTGTCGGCCTGGTGGATCGGCCGGCGCACAGGCGAACTCAAAGAAAATCGCCAAAGCTAGAACCGAGTTTGGTCGGCATCGGCGCGGTGCGGCATCAGCGCCGACGCTGCCCAGACTGTCCTGAATCAGAACAGAATAGCCAACGCTAACTGACGTTATCGTGGGTAATGCGGCATGCGCTGGCGAGGAAGTCGAGGAGCACAACGCGAAACTGCTTCATCGTTGAGAATCGCCATCGCAGTATGCATCGGGCACCCGCCATCGCGGAGTCTGACCGTGAACTCCCAGCAACCCGAGTACCCGGCAGATCGCGATGGATGCTGTGGCATTTCGAACCGACGACGATCGAAGATGGTCTGCAGCGGCCAAAGCATTATCGCACTTCGAGCCTGAGCCGATAACACTCATGCCGCCTGGAAACCTGTCCCGAAGCGGAGGGCGGCAGAACCGCGAATCGGCCTCATTCATCTAGCCGCAGCCCGAGCGTTGGCGCGAGCAGCTCATGCAGGACAGAAACATTCCGATCTGCACCCTCGAACGTCACGATACTTGGCGCTAGAGCAATAACGAGTGCAAAGCGCTATGAACCATCACCAATCAAGGAGGTGTGAATGACACAGCCGAAAAGTAAAGCCGCACAGGAGAGGATGCAGGAGGGGACGCGAGGAGGACAGTCCTTGAATCCGGTGAGTTCCGGACAACTTCCGATCTCGCGAAACTCCTTCAAATCGACCGCCACAAACTCGATCATCAGCTCAACGTGTGGAAGGATCGCAACGAGATCTTCTCCATTGACGGTGGCGCCGAGGACGAACTGTTTCCGAAGTTCGCTTTCGACCGAAATCGCGACCTGAATCTGTTCGACGCAATACCACGAATCCTGCAGATTTTTGGAAACAAGCTCTCTCGATTAGCGATTGCATCGTGGTTCATCGCGGATTGCAGCTATTTGGATGACCAGCCGCCTAAAGATGTTCTCCAAGGAGACCCGGACTGGGTGATCGACGCGGCTCGAGACGAAATGGAAGAGGTCTCGCACGGCTGATTGCTCATAACTGGCATGGCACAAAAGCTTGCTGATCGGGGAGTCAGCTGGGCGCCGATTCCCTTGCACTTCCTGAGGACGTTGGGTCACAAGGTGAATGCTGCGGGGGGTTGACGACCCAGCAACATTCCGAGAGCAAAAGAATAGTGAAGGTTTCCATACTTCTCCCTCGCCGGTCAGACGCCAAGAAGAACGCACTTTCAGAGCTCGATGAGGGCCTTGGCGGTTCCGGCTCATCCAAGTGCCTCGATAATCGTGCCCGACCGCGGCAGCCACAAGTCACCATAGGCGACTAGACGCAAAGTGGATCGTTCTGGACATAGCCCGAACTCATTGAATTGAGCGGCTTGCCCCTTGATCAGCATGTCCACCCTCGTCGCCGAGAGGGGGAATCCCGTACAAGTGATCTTCGCCACTGTCTTCTGCGACTCTTGCGGCCGGCGAAATCGCCCGAGTCACTTATAGCGAGATTTGTATTGGGAAGGGAGTCGGCTAGGCTTTAGAACTGTTCGCCAAGCTTGCTAATGCCCCATCCATTAGGGTTCAGCATTTCGCGCGCAATGCTGGCGCGGCGGACTGCCTTGACGTGCAGCTATGAGCGGCGGTGGCTACTTCCAGCTCTTTGATGGCTGTGATGTCGTTGCTAAGACTTCTCTTTATGTTCGAGGGTGGGATGACTAGCCACGACATAGCACGTTTGACAGCAGCGAAGCGTCCGAAGTCTTCACCTCCAAAGAGCAAATGGTGAAGAGGGGCCAGATGCCACGAAGTGCCCCGATCCTTTGAAAGCACGGCCCCCGGACATTAATATTCGGCTCAGCTCGAGGGGAGAGTCGTCGCTATGGATGCCTTGTTCAGTCCAACCGGTCTGGTTGCGCTCATCACGTTGACGTTTCTTGAGATCGTACTCGGTGTCGATAACGTCATCTTTATTTCAATTCTGTCGAGCAATCTTCCCGGGCCTCAGCAAGCCCGTGCCCGGCGGATTGGGCTGCTGGCAGCGATGGGGATGCGCATCCTGCTTCTGCTCTCCATTGTCTGGATCATCAAGCTCACGGGCCCGCTCTTTGTTATCGCGGGGCGGCCAATTTCCGGACGGGATCTCATCCTGATTGGCGGCGGCTTGTTCCTGATCGCGAAGGCGACGACTGAGATTCACGAACGTCTGGAGGGCGAAGAAGGCGGGCGCTCAGCGCGAGTGCGACCCTCGTTCGTCGCCGTCATTACCCAGATCGCGGTGCTGGATGTGGTTTTTTCGTTCGATTCAGTGATTACTGCCGTCGGTATGGCGCAGGAGATCGTCATCATGGTTACTGCTGTGATCTTGGCCGTCAGCGTCATGATGTTGTCGGCGGGGCCTATCAGCGCCTTCGTCAATCGCCATCCGACAGTCAAAGTCCTCGCACTATCGTTTCTGCTGCTGATTGGCGTTTCGCTGGTCGGCGAAGGGATGGGCATGCATATCCCGAAGGGCTACATCTACTTTGCGATGGGCTTCTCAGTGTTTGTTGAAATGATTAACCTGCGGGTCCGGAAAGCCGCTGTGCCCGTTCACCTCCACGAACCATACGTTGAGCGCTGAGCGGCATCCACAGGGCCAGTTTCGCTCGATCCTCACACCTCTGAATGGTTGGCAGTCGGGTTACCAAAATGAGCGTTCACAAAAGTAAGATCTTCTTCTCCTTAGCGGACCCGGCTTGCCCTTAGCGGACCCGGATAGTGACCTGGTCACCGAATATCTAGCTACGGATCGATGAGAATTTGGAATGAGCCCCACCAGGTCTTACTGCTATTTCTTTTCACATTCGACGCTTGATTCGAATCTTGGCAATGCAGCAGATGCGCCATCGGCTCTCAGAGTGATGGACAGGTATCGAACCGTAGGTACTGAAATGTCGCTAGTGTGTGACATATTATAGACGTTCATTGTTCTCGGTATGTTGCCGTAGAACCGGCAAACCGGACTTGTGCTCTGGGCAGTCGGCAAAGGTCTCAGGGTGACGTTAAGTCTTGAGAGTATCCAGCGATTCGGTGGTGAGCAGCCGGCAGAAAAACATGGTGCGATGCCCATTTTCCGAGTATCGACACTGAGCTAGATATCACTCTGTGGCCAGTTTGGTTGCAACCCCGCAAACGTTGTTTATTCCCATACGTTCGTGGATCAAAGTGACGGTCTTGCCGTCTTTGCCGAGGTCGTAAACAAACACCGCCGAACGGAGCGCTATGCCGCCGATTTCCATCGCGATGATCCACCTGGTGCCGATATTCCAGACGAAGATGTAACGCCGATTAGGCTGCTCTCTGACGTAAATGTCGATTGCGTTGAATGGCTCTCCGGGCAGAGCTATCTTGCCCATTTTGTCGCGCAATGCTACCGGCAATCCAGAAGGTAGAGCTACCTTCACGCCCCCTGGCGGCGCCGGGCAGACCGCCTGCACGGGTAGGGCAATCGCAATCATCGCGAACGCCAGGAGAGCGACGTTCATCCATCCCGCCAGGAATGCGCAAGAGGGAACAATTTCCCGGAGTGCGATCGATCTCATGGGCCGCACACTTTCGCCTCAATCCAGACTCGAGAAGCTATCGTTCCTCCAAAGTCGGAAGCTCATCTACTGGGAGGTATTGTAGATCTGTTTGGTCTGTCAATTATCGTAAGTCAATCGGGATACTCCAGAGATGCGCCGAATCAGTATTCGCCAGTGAAAAAGCGAACTTGCGAATTTGATACCGGAAAGGTGGGCGGAGCGGCCGAACCTGCTCTGGTGAATATTTGTTTCTGCCAGGACCAAACAAAGCTATGATCCGCATAGCAAGTAATCTAAATCGAAATACTTCGCCCTGAAATGCAATGCACGGAGGTCAGGCAATGGCAATTATTTGCACTTGTCGGTCGGCTCTTGCCCTTTCTTTGTCGTGCTCACTCGTTGCGATGACTTGCGCGGCGCAATCCGGCGTGCAGCAGTTTCCTGAGGACCAGGGATCTCCGAAATATCCGGCTGTACAGGAGCGCCAACAGCGTTCCGTTCAGGATGTTGTCGCAGCGGCAGGACGCGCCAGTCTCGATTTTCCACCAGACCCCAACGACTCCGTCGCCCTGCAATGCGATCAGTTGGCAGACCCACCCTTAGACACACTCCGGATTGGCAATGGCGTAGCCCGGCCACAGATACAGATTAATGAGGCGCTGCCGGTTTGCCAGCAAGCCGCTGAGCGCGAACCTGCACGTCCGCGCTATCAATTTCTCTACGGGCGCGTCCTGGATGCGGC
>Ga0105241_10001868_pt1 | contig 15968 bp, 16 predicted proteins | sample KBSC64metaG_FD_80422 | JGI IMG/M metagenome (GOLD analysis project Ga0105241, IMG submission 80422) | Corn rhizosphere microbial communities from Kellogg Biological Station, Michigan, USA - KBS C6-4 metaG | ecosystem: Host-associated > Plants > Roots > Rhizosphere > Soil | place: Michigan, USA... | reverse complement strand
TTTCAGGAAATACCCCTGGGAGGATATCGAAAAGATCTTTGTCCGGAAATACCGCCCGCTGCTCGAATATGGCGGCTGGGGAATACGGTTCAGCCTGTCGGGAAATGGCAGAGCGCTGAATGTTTCGGGGAATAAAGGGATACAGCTTGTTCTCCGCAACAATGCCAAACTCCTGATCGGAACAAACAAACCGGAGGAAGCCGCCCTTGCACTCAGCAATTCGGGGCATCTGAAGGTGTGAAAGCCCGTCCGGGCAGCCGGACAAAATCGCACACCTGACTGTAATGTTTTCGAACGGTTCATCCATTCTCAAATTCATAACATTCTTATTGTCATTATATTATGCAATTGGCACCAATTTAACCGGTTAACAGGCAGCAGCTTATTGATTGCAGGAATATCATACGCCATAAATCAACTTTTATGTTTGAGAATTATTTCAAAATAGCCGTTCGCAATCTCTGGCGGCATAAAGCATTTTCATTCATAAATATTCTTGGTCTTGCGGTGGGCATGGCAGCCTGCTTTCTTATTTTTCTGTATGTCCGTTTTGAGACCAGCTATGATGATTTTAATACGAAAGCAGACCGCATCTACCGGATGGTATCAGATGTAAAAACACCAACTGAAATAATTCCCATAGGTACTACGATTGCACCGCTGGCTATCTATCTTAAAAAAGATTTTCCCGAAGTGGAAGAGGCTGTGCGCATCGGCTCGGATGGATTTTTGGTAAAGAGCGGCGATACAAAATTCCAGGAAAAAAGAACATTGCTTGCTGACTCCACCCTGTTCCGTGTTTTTGATTTCCCGTTAATGGAAGGCAATAAAAAGACCGCGCTGGTTGAACCGATGAGCATCATCTTATCACAAACAACGGCAAAAAAATATTTTGGTAATGAAGACCCTTTGGGCAGGCGGGTACAACTTACCGGTGCCGCCATCAATGCAACCATTACAGGCGTAATGAAAGATATTCCTGAAAACTCGCAGCTACAGGCGGATATGATTGTGTCTATGTCATCGAACAAACTGATTTACGGCTATGCTACGGCAGACAGCGAGTGGACGAATCATAATTACCTCACCTATCTTTTAATGAGGCCCAACACCAACATACAATCTTTCGCCGGCAAACTGCCTGCTTTTATGGAAAAGTATAACGGTGAGCAGATGCGCCAGATGCAGAGTTCCGAGACTTTTTTTCTTGAACCGTTGCGCGATGTGTACCTGCGATCAACGCATACCAATTTTACACCGGCAGCCGTTTTTACCACCGGTAACATCCATAACGTCTATATTTTTTCGGTTATCGGTATTTTTATTTTATTAATTGCCTGTATCAATTTTATCAATCTGGCCACCGCAAGAAGTGTTGAGCGAGCAAAGGAAGTAGGCATTCGCAAAGTGGTTGGCGCAGCCAGATTTCAGCTTACAAAACAATTTATCACCGAATCCATTATCATTTCTTTCATTGCTTTTATACTGGCCGTTTTATTATCTGCTTGCACATTGCCGTTCTTTAACCAGATGGCGGGTAAAACAATCAGCACCGGCATACTGAATAATCCTTTGCAGGTAGCTGAGCTTTTTTTGCTTTCGGTGCTGACAGGCGTTGTTGCGGGATTTTATCCGTCGCTGGTTTTATCATCTTTCAGGCCGGTAGCTGTTTTAAAAGGCCGCTTTTCAACAAGCGCCAGGGGATTGCTGCTGCGCAAATGCCTGGTTATTTTCCAGTTTGCCATTTCCATTACCTTAATGGCCGTAACGATTATTGTGTACGCGCAATTGAATTATATGCGCAATAAAGATCTGGGATTCAGTAAAGCGCAGGAACTCGTCATCAATACAAATTTTGACAAAAACAAAGACGCGTTTAAACAATCTTTATCCTCTGTTCCGGGGGTGTTGTCAACTGTATATTCATCAAACGTTCCTGGCAGTGATTACTTTTCATCTTATTCGGAAATGGAGAATGCAAAGGGTGAAATACAAAAAACAAGTCTCAATGTGTATCTGATTGATTACGACTATATCAATCAGTATAAATTAAAACTGGTTGCAGGCAGGAATTTTTCGAAAGACTTTGGAACGGATGTGGGGCAGGCGATGATTCTGAATGAAACGGCGGCGAAAAGTTTAGGCTATACGTCTCCACAGCAGGCTATTGGGAAAAATTTCAGGCAGGATGGGAGGCAGGGGAAGATCATTGGGGTAGTGAAGGATTTTAATTATAAATCATTGCAACAAAAAATAGAGCCGTTAGCGATGCGCATGGAGCCTGGCGCATTTAATTTAATCTCTGTGAAAGTTGCTGCTGATCATTTAACATCAACCATTGAGGCAATCGAGAGAAAATGGAACACCATCATTCCCAACAGGCCTTTTGAGTATAATTTCCTGGATCAATCGTTTAATCAGCAATACAAAGCTGAAAATAATTTTGGTTACCTGTTCTTCAATTTCGCAGTACTGGCCATCTTTATTTCCTGTCTGGGTTTGCTGGGTTTATCGTCTTACAGCACCATACAACGTATGAGAGAGATCGGTGTACGAAAAGTGCTGGGCGCAAGTGTATCCAGTATTGTCAATCTATTATCTTTTAATTTTTTAAAGCTGGTAGTGATAGCGTTTGTCATTGCAACGCCACTTGCCTGGTTCGCCATGGATAAATGGCTGCATGATTTTGCTTACCGGACAACGGTCTCCTGGTGGATGTTTGCATTGGCTGCCATGGCTTCCCTGCTGATTGCATTTGCAACGATCAGTTTTCAATCCATTAAGGCGGCGATTGCAAATCCGGTAAAAAGTCTGAGAGCGGAGTGATGCTTTTTAGTCGAGTGGATATAATTGATGAGTGGAAGATTAAATTATAGTTTCTCATATTAATTGTCTGACAAATATGTTTAAGACCTACCTAACCTCAGCCCTCCGGAACATGAACAGGAACCGGACCTACAGCTTCCTGAATATTTTCGGGCTCGCCACCGGCATGGCGGCCTGCATCGTGATTCTGCTGTTTGTATTTTACGAAAAGAGCTTCGACAGCATGCATCCCCGGAATATCTACCGGCTCAATGAAGAGCAGAAATTTCCCGGCATGCTGGCTCCCCAGAAAGTGGCCATCACCATGTTCCCCATGGGGCCGACGCTGAAAGAGGAATTCCCCGAAATCCTGAACTACAGTCGCGTCGCGTGGAACAAACAATACGAGATGACCTATGGAGAGAAAAGCGTTTTCCTGCCACAGACCTTCTTCGTGGATACCGCTTTCTTCCGGATGTTCAACTTTCCGCTCCTGAAAGGGGACCCGCAAACCGCCCTGCAGAAGCCGAACAGCATCGTGTTGACGGAGACGGCGGCCCGGACATTATTTGGCAGTGTGGATCCCATCGGCAGGACCGTTTCGCATTTCGGAGAAGATACCCTGCTGTTTACGGTGACGGGCATCCTGAAAGATGTGCCCGCCAATTCCCAGTTTCAATTCGACGCTCTGCAGTCTTTCAATACCATTTACAAACCAGACTGGATGAACCGCTGGGGTGGCAACTGGCTGAACACCTATGTAGAACTCGCGCCGAATGCAAACACGGCTGCACTGGAAAAGAAATTCCCTGCTTACCTGAAAAAACATTTAGCCGCGGATCAATCGAAATATTACGGGTTGTTCCTCCTGCCGCTACGGGATGTGCATGCCAATGCCGTCGATATCGGCGTGGATGATATCAATTTCCAGAAATTCGATAAACGGTATACCAATATTTTCCTGGTGGTCGGTCTCCTAGTGCTGCTCATCGCCTGCATCAATTTCATGAACCTGTCCACCGCACGGTCCGCGGACCGGAGCAAGGAAGTGGGCATCCGTAAATCGATCGGCGCCTCGCGCCTGCAGCTGGGTTTCCAGTTCCTGGGAGAGGCCATCCTGTTATCCCTGGTCGCGCTGTTCCTTGCCCTGGTGCTGGTGCGCCTGGCGCTGCCGTATATAGATCAACTCAGCGGGCGTGATCTCAGTCCGCTTTTCTCCCTCCATCCCGGACTGCTGGTGGGGGTGTTCATCGGAACGATCCTGCTGGGACTGTTATCGGGGTTGTACCCGGCCATTTACCTTTCTTCTTTTCAGCCGGTAAAAGTTTTTAAAGGCGGGGGCGATACGGGCAGGAGCAAAGGCCGTTTCCGGAACATCCTGGTAGTAGCACAGTTCTCCAGCGCTATCTTCCTGATCATAGCCACCATCCTCATCTTCCGCCAGCTGCATTTTATGCAGCAGCAGGATCCCGGGTTTGACCGCCAGCAGGTCGTTACCATACCGCTGGATGGGATCACCTCCCGGAAATATGATTTTCTGAAAGAAGAATTGTCGGCCAGTCCGCTGGTGGCGGGGGTAACCGGCGCCTGGGATCAGTTGGGCAGCCACATGACGCAGTTGGGCATCGGATTCTGGCCGGGCAACGGCCCGATGCGGAAGATTACCGCCACCGGCCTGGGCGTGGACCCGGATTACCTGAGCGTATACAGGATCCCGTTAGTGGCGGGACGGAACTTCTCCAGCGAAAAGTCCGCGAACGGAAAAGAATTCGTTGTCAACGAAACCCTGGGCAGGGAGCTGCTCAAAGATCAGCCGGGAAAGCCGATGTCTTCGCTGATCGGCAAACATTTCGGGGGAGACGAACAGGGCCGCATCGTAGGTGTTGCCAAAGATTTCAACTTCAATTCCCTGCACTATAAGATCGAAACCCTGTTCCTGCTCAATCAAACGGAAGGGGGATTCAGCACGCTCTCGGTGAAGATCAACGGCCGGCAGTCCGCCCGGGCCCTCGCGTTCATCCAGCAAACCTGGAAAAAAGTTTTCCCGGAGTATCCCTTCAGATACCAGTTCCTCGACGATCATTTCAGCGAGGTATACCGGACGGATGCGCAGGTCTCGCAGATGGCCGGCATCATGGCGGGCCTCGCGATCCTGATCTCCTGCCTCGGTCTGTTCGGACTGGCCTCCTTTTCCACGGAGAAGCGGACCAAAGAGATCGGGATCCGCAAGATCCTGGGCGCCTCCGTACAGGATGTTGTTGTCCTGCTGTCCAGGCATTTTATCGCGCTGGTGCTCATCGCCAACCTGATCGCCTGGCCGCTGGCCTGGCTGGCGCTGCACCGCTGGATGCAGGATTATGCATACCGCGTTGCCATCAGCTGGTGGGTATTCGCAGTGGCCGGCATCGCAGCCCTGCTGATCGCGCTGGTTACGGTGAGCTTCCACGCGATCCATGCGGCTTTATCCAATCCCGCGAATACACTGCATTCTGAATAGGATTCTTTATGCTCAGCAACACACTGCCGGCGCAACGATACGTCCGGCATGTCTGCCCCTGGCAGAAATACACTGGCAAATGTGTATGATTATTCATATCTTTACACATAAACATAAATACCCATGCGCACAAATATAGAATTGGATGACATGCTTGTTCAACAGGCCATCCAGCTCAGCAAGCTCCGGACCAAAAAAGAAGTAGTACAGGAAGCGTTGAAGAACTATGTATCCTGGATGAAGAAAAAACAACTCCTGGATCTAAGGGGAAAGGTGACCTGGGAAGGAAGTTTAAAAGAGATGCGAAGCCTGTGAGCGAACCATTCATCTTCGACACTTCTGTATGGATCGATTTCCTTCGGAATAAAAGAAACCCGGCATCTGAGCTATTGGCCGCATATATAGAAAGAAACGATCCCGTATTGCTGGTTCCGACTATTCTGCAGGAAATTCTACAGGGTATCCGGGAAGATGCACAATACAATCATATCAAAGATATTTTATCGTACTTCACCGTACTGCAGGCTTCTTCAATTGAAGCAGCGATAGGAGCGGCAGACTTATACCGGATGTTACGGAAAAAGGGGCTTACTATCCGTAAAAGCAACGATTGCCTGATTGCCTGGTATGCCATAACATTTTCTACTACCCTGGTTCACGCAGATAATGATTTTGATATTATCAGTGCACACTCCAAACTAAGAACCCGGAAGGCAAAAAAATAAATGCATCGGGTGGCCTCTCACCAGGCTCGAATCGAAAAGCGCCTGACAGTTATGAATCAGCGGTTTGCCGTCCAATAATCCTTTGATCCTTCAGGGTTTCCAGAATGGCTTTCGCGTCACCGGTGCTGGGGAAAGCGTGCATGGCAATACTGACACCGAGATAGATAGCAGGTAAATCAGACTACTATGGGAGGGTATCTTTTTTTGTTCCCGCCCTGTAAACGGGCCATAGCGTCAGAATCCTTTCGCGTTTGCGTTCCTCCTGCAAAATGCGGTCGCGGGCGGCGAGCAATTCAAACTGTGTTATCAGCCCGCAAAGCTTTCCTTTTTCCAGGCTTTCTACAACCGGTAGCACACCTACGTGATTGGCCGCCATCCTGTCTGCAATTATGCGGAGCGATTCCCCGGGTAAGCTGGTGATCACCTTTTTTATCATAAAGTCATCTACGGTGCCCGAAAGTTCGCCCTGTAACGATTTTTCCATTATATCCTGCCAGGATATGACACCCAGGAGAATTCCTTCCGAAGTCACAACAGGCAACAGGCGTTGCCGTCGCATGTGCAGCTGTTCCTGTATCATACCCTTCACTTCCTCCATGCCGGTACCCGTGCTTATCGTAAGTACATCTGTCGACATTACATCCTCGGCAAAAAGCACTTCAAGTGGTTCAACGGCATACTCCCTCAGCACATGAAACCCGCGCCGCGCTACTTTCTCTGTAAGAATGGAGCGCTTCAATGTGAGAACGCTTATCAGGTGCGCCAGTGTAACGGTTATTAATAACGGAAGGAACATGTCTGTGCTGTGCGTGAGTTCGATTGTAAAAACAATGGAAGTAAAAGGAGATCGCATTACGCCGGCCAATGTACCCGCCATTCCCAGTAAGGCCCACTCGGCAGCAATATTACCGGGGAAAAGGATTCCTAACAGTCCGCCTAACGCAGCCCCCATCATTAAAATAGGTGCAAGTATCCCGCCGCTTGTCCCCGAACCCAAAGCAACGGCCCATACAATTAATTTAACAACAAAAATGCTGATCAAAGTGCTGATGGCAAGGTTTCCGGCAAGCTCATCGGCAATGGTATCATAACCCACTCCCAGCGCATGAGGTTCAATAACGCCTCCGATCCCGACAATTAAACCGCCCAGCACGGGCCACCACATCCAATGGATTGGTAATTTCCCGAAAAGGTCTTCGGCGCCATACACAGCTTTTGTTAACAGCCAGGCCATTCCGCCGCAGATAACTCCTAATATTACCGCATCCAATAATCCTGTACTGCTTAAAGTCGCCATTTTATGCAACGGGAATAACGGCTCTCCGCGCATCCATCCCTGGTTTACAAATAACTGCCTCACTGCATCTGCCACGATGCTGGCTACGGCTGCCGGAATAAAAGAACGTGGCTTCCATTCAAACAGGAGTAACTCGACGCCCAGGACTAAAGCTGCTACAGGCGTCCCGAAAACGGCGCTCATTCCGGCAACAGCACCCGCCACCAGCAGGCTCCGGCGTTCAATAGCGGTGAGGTTACGAAATTGCGCCAGCACCGAACCAATAGCGCCGCCCGTTAAAATAATCGGCCCTTCAGCGCCAAACGGACCGCCGGTACCAATGCTCACGGCGCTGGCTATGGGCTTAAGAATGGTGAGCCGCGGTTCTACTTTGCTTCCTCCCACAAGGATGGTTTCCATAGCTTCGGGGATTCCATGACCCCGGATGCGCTCTGATCCGTAGCGGGCCATAAACCCTACTATTAAACCGCCGGCCATCGGAATTAAAACCGCCAGCCATCCAAGGGTATTGTGGCGCGGGGAGATAAGTGTAAGGTCAAAATGCTGGTAGTATAGCAAATTGGTAATGAGGGCAATCAGGCCGAGCAGGATAAGTGCGATAAAAGCGCCTGCGATGCCAATAATTATAGCAAGGGGAATTAGTTTCAGGACTCCTGGCGGCATGGTGAAGTCGCTGAGCCCCCGGGCAGCCCCCGAAGATGGCGTTTGTTTTTTTCTGTTTGTTTTCGTTTTACTATCGCTGTCTTGACTATTCATCGATCATTATTCGTGCCGTTGCAGGTGCCGATTATCGGTAAAGGTTAAATTAGCGTTAGATAAGGCATTCATTTGAGTAAAAATACCATTTAATCACTGGATATCCGGGGCGGCAGCCGGGAAGGAACGCCCTTTCCTGATTGCCCGGGGCGTTGTATTTGTCCACGATTTAAAGGCTTTCCTGAATGCCGTGAGGTCTGAATAACCTAAGATGTCGGAAACCTCAGATATTTTTATCGCGGGATTTTGCATTAGCTGGAAGGCGATTTCTTTTCGTGTTGCTCCTGCGATATCGCGGAAGGTAGTTCTTTCCTGCAGCAGCCTGCGTTGCAGATTGCGTGCTGTGGTATGCAATGCGGTTGCTGCCTCTTCAATGGTGGGAATCCTTCCCTTAAACTGCATGAATAATAGCTGTTTTAAATTTTCTGCCGTGCTGTTCGTTGCCAACAGCGACTGTTTATCGGCCGCGATGGAGTTAAACAACTGAAACATCGATTGATCGCTGCTGAGTATGGCCGTCGATACATTTTCTTTGCTGACAATAATGCGGTTGGCGTCTTTATTAAAAAGCACTTCGCAGCCGAAAAACTTTCTATATTCGGAAATTTCGCGCATTTCGTAAGCAAGTTCGATCCATAAGGGAACAAGGCGCCTGCCCGTGAGTGCGTGAAAGGTATTGATCGTTGCTGCGAATAAAAAATCGTTGGCATGCCTCGCCGGTTCAGGATGTTTCATCAGCCACATCCTGTTTTGCGTCATCTCCAGTATGGCCACATCGCGCACGCTGTACTTATATTCAACCATGGGCGATACCATATGGCCGTACCGGCACAACATCTGAAGACTCTGATCGATGTTTTCACTGCTCTGGATCAAAAATCCAACCATTCCGTGCAGCAGCTTTTCCACGCTCATGCCTACATGCAGCCCGATCAACGGATCGCCGGACAGCTTCAGGAGAGGCACCCAGATGAGCGCCGCTTTCTCCCATTCAACCATGCTTTCCGAGTCGCTGATCTCTTCGGGGCTGAGGCCCGACATCCGGCAAAGGGTATCGAAACCTGCTCCAAAGGAAGTGGCATTTTGAAAAATGGTGCGAATGACCGTACCCTGTAAACCCATGTCGCAAAATATATCATTTCAGGCAGAAAATACCCCTTTTCGCGACTGTAAAATGGAGGTGCTTTGCATCCTCAATCAAAAATTTATGCAATCGATCAAAGACCTCTTTTTAAAAAGCTGGGTAACCGGCAACCTGGCAATTTATTCCGGTGCGTTAGGCCTGCTTCATCCGCTTATCGCGCACGGGCTTACCGGCGATCACGATAAACTGTTGACAACTCCGCAGTTTATCATGCACACCCTGTCTTTATTTGTTTTTGTTTTCCTGCTGGTAAGAATGCAGAACAAAACGTTTCAGGTGCTAACGAAAAGAAAAACCTTAGCCGGCATCTGGCCGTTTTTATTCGTGACGCCCTGGGTATTCTGGCTTGGGTACTATACCTTATTCGTTCCCTTCGACATATTGTTTACGTTCCTGTCGATCGGGATAATCAATGCCATACAATTAAGACCCCTGGTTAAATTTCCGCGAAAATGGATACGGCAATGCATCCTGGGTTATTTGCTTGCAGCAATAGCCGGTATCGTTATCGGGCTGGGGGCTTATTTGCTCTGCTATAAGAACCTGCACGGAATTGCGAGGGATTTCGCCACCTGGCTATCCATCAGCACGCCTGCCGGGCTTGTTGTCGCCGGCTACTTCAGGTATATTTTAAAGAGACAGGTTATCATGCCTGAAGGTTGTGCGTCTGATATTATCTCCGGGCAGAAGGCAGATCTCTCACAAGTAGCATAAAAACATAGTGCGAGATCTTGTCACCGATGCCAAAAACCTGCCGATAAAAGATGCCCGCGTAACGATCGGGCATCTTTTGCCGCTTACGATGCTGCGTAGGTTGACCTGTATACTTTCGGTGTCAGCAAAGCGGGGCGGAAATCCTTACCTGGAAAGATTTTGGAATTGCTTTCTTTTGCGAGTCCATTTCCCTTTTGCTTCTATTGCATCCGTTGTTGGAGTATTCTATTTATTTATTGGTAGACAAAAAACGGTTGTTTCGAGGGTGATTTTCCCCTCTTGCTGTAAAGGCAGGGCCCTATTTTTATCCATCCTTTTAGCTTTCGATATATCGGCAACAGATGAACCTTGGGCATTACAACTTCAAGAACCCGCCCTTACCAAGTGGGCATCAATAAATTCCGGGATGAAATAGAATCTCTTTTTGAAATTTTTGGGCTTATTGAAGATGAGGGGTTTGTGCCCCCTTTGAACCCGGTAAGAATTATAAGGCATTTGTTGTAAAAAGAAAACCGAGTACCTTTACGTGGGGAAAAAAGGGAGGTATAATATGGCTTCTGGTAAAAAGAAAAATGCCAACTCCGGCAATTCTAAGATTGTTGTGAATCCAAAGTTAAAGGATCACCGCCATGATCCCTTTTTCGTAAAAAAAGCGGAAACTTCCAGGAAGGTAATTGAGAAATATGGTTTACCTATAATAAAGACTTCAAAATAGTAAAAAAACGGAACGGTTATCTAAATGCCCGGTCCGAACGCATAATTGCTTCTACCAAAATCCACTGGTACAAAATAAAAAATAACCTTAGCCTGATTGATCCATTTCGCTTTTGCTTCTTTTAAATCCATTATTGGAGCATTCTCAGCGTCTGTTATCCAGTTTCTATGAGCTTTTAAACGTAAGGGGCCCCCTGGCAGGGCCGGAGAGCCTGCGTGGGAACCATCATCTATTTTTATGAAATACCTTTCAGCCAGACTACTTAAAGCCTTTAGCGCGCCGCTATTTTTGATCCGGATGGCGAGGGTCCGCGTCATTTCATTAAATTATTGCACTCCGGTGAAGTTAATCAAATTCTTCCAACAGGTGCTTGTGATGGCGGATATAGTGATTGACACCAAAGAACAGGCCGACTGGTTCATGAAATCGCTAAAAGAGGCCTGATGCTTTTTCATAAATATTGGAACCCGTCTGATGAAGCGGGTTTTTTTGCGTGCTCTGGATGCCACGACCCAATAGCTGCGTTTAGGAAAATAGTAAAAAAGTACTGGCTTATCGTCGTGTGGCTATTTTTAAATATGCGATTAGATTGTTTATATCTTTTAAGGACAAACTGTCTTTGAAAACATGTTCAAAATCTGAGTCAGTTTGCCGGTCTATGTCCTGAGCGTATTTGTCGCCTGATGATTTTAGCAAGCGACTGTTTTGAATAAACTTCATAAAGTAGCTTTCGGATGGCTTCGGTAACTTTTCGAAAAGATTGTCAAAGAATACCTGATCCGTCGCATGCAGTTCGGGCGAAAGGTGGCAGGTTTCGCATGACCTGCGAAAAATCATTTTTCCTTGTTGATAATTATCTGGAAGCTCTTTAATTCTCAGACTGTCTGCCACTTGCGTCGTGCTATGAGATCTTCGATGATTGCAGCAAAAAAGAATTGTGGAAATGACAGCCAGGTTGACGAACTGGATTGTGCCGTAAAATATTTTAATTTGATGCATGTTGCAATAGCGATGGCTGGGGGTGTCATCAATGGTGAGTGATTATTTGCAATGACGTTCCCATAAATTATTTTTTATTTTGTTAGTTTAATAAGCTGTCTGGCAAATTCAGGAATATCATTATTTGTTTCCGGTTCCCGGTCAAGTAAAAGTTGAACTAAAACCGGTTGTCTGTTTGCAACGCCATAAGCAATGATTTGATAGTCTAATTTGCTATCTGATTTATACCTGATTTTATAGCCTTCCACTTCTTCGTTAAGCAAATAGAGGGTAATGGCTTCTTTCTTAAACTTTTTCATTCGTGCTGCAACTTGAGATACAAACCGGTCTGGCATCGTCTTGAGCATTTCGTCATTCATATAAAGCCACTGAATGGAGTAATTGTCGCATTTAACCTGGTACGCTGATTCAGTTTTACAATTTGCCGGAGCCTTATATTTATTGCCGCAAAAACTCAGAGAGTCGATCTGTTTTGGTTTTTGTGCTGAAACCGCATTCGTTGTCATAATTAATAAAAGCGTGAAGAAGCGATTCATTAAGATTTATTTTACGATAACCCGGGCATGCCGGTTTCCTATTGCAAATAAGGACATTTCGTTAACCCCTCAAATATAGGGTCTTTAAGAAATGATTTTTCGGAGTTTCATTGGAGTGCTAAAAGTATTTTTTCAAAAAAGAGGGGTTTTTCTGTTTTTGAGCAGCAGCTCATTTCTGATGCCGGTCAGAGTATTTATAGGGGTCCCATAGGGGGGGTTCAGGGGCGCCGGAAGGGATTTCCCCTTTGCCGCTCCAACAAACACCCTATAAAAACCCTCTCCGGACGCTTTTCCAAGATCCGGGATAATTTTCAAAAAAACGAGATTTATTTTTTAGCACTCCGATGAAACTCCGAAAAACCGGGTTTTGTCCTGCCGATATTTGCAACAGGAGTTAACGCGGTGAAACAAGCCCACAGGCGCAGACTGCCTTCATTTTGGCGCAAGCGCCCCGGCTGGAAAAACCTGCTGCTTTAACCTGATATTCCCAGGCTGATTAAATTGTTGTAACAACTATGCACAATCACTATCTCATAACCGGAGAGAAGTAGCGCGGCGCTTTGTTCGGAACGTGATTTCACCATAGTTTGCTATTTGCCATAGCGTTATTTTTGTGATACATATTTTCGCAGGACGAGTTGCGAAAACCAATCATTCGTACCGAAAATTATTTAGAGATGGCAGCGAGAATTAAAATCGATTTTGATAATGTTTATGATTTTGAAGATATTTCTCCCGATTTGAAACTTAGCAGTTTTATTACCCGGTTGGAAAATGGTGACGAGCTACCGCTAAAGGTCAAGATCAGCAACTATGCCCATGAATTGCTTCCCAGCGTATATAACCTGGCATTTGGTCCGCTGAACAAACAGGGCAGGATAGATGACCGGGTGGCCCTGGCGCATGAAGACTATTCCATGGTTTTTTCAACTATTTTATTTTCAGCCTTCGCCTACCTGGAGCAGAATAGGGATCATTATCTTGGAATAGACGGTTCGGATAATACCCGGGCTTATTTCTACTTCCGGGCAATGATCCGGAATTTTGACTACCTGGACCGGTATTTCAATATGTACGGAATAAAATATTTTGTGCGGATCTCGCGCTTTGGCAGAACCCAATATGATAATCCCTTTGACTTTGAAGATATTATGTCTCAGGCGTATAAGATCACGGCTGACCACCGGATTTCGCAGGATTACATGTACAATTACTTCATTTTTAATCTCAGGGATAAACGTTAAAAATGCCGTGAACCCTTAAAAAAATAGTAACTTAGTCTCATGAAAGAAACCATTCATAACCGGGTCATGGCGCTTGTGAAAAAAGCACGCGAACAGGGTAAGAAGCAGGATATTAAAACAGTAAGTTCCTCGTCTTTACACCAGGTGATTAAGACCAAAGAACAGGCTGACCGATTCATGAAATCGCTAAAAGAGGCCTAATCCTTTTTTATAAATAAATATTGGAACCCGTCTGATAAGGCGGGTTTTTTTGTGGGTACGGGCAATTGGTCGTTATGGCGTGCTGATATGATGCGATTTTCTGCCGGGCTATCCTTCATGAAGGAGTTGCCTTATATCCGTTTATTTCTTAAGTTTAATGCCCCCTGTGTTTAAATGCCCCTGAAAACCCATTAAACCCTGTAGCACAAATATGGACAGCACGATCCTGTTTTCCGAAAAACAGCGGTTCCGGCAAATCTGGATCTGGCTGTTCCTACTGGTTCTGGATGGCTGGTTTCTTTTTAAGCTTTTTAATCATCCCAGCCATTCGCAACCGTTCAATAAAGATTTTCTGAATCCGGCCATCGTGGTTCTTCTGATCACTCTTCTTTTCGGGGTCCTCCGCCTGGACACGCAGATCAGGCAGGACGGTGTTTACGTGCGCTTTTTCCCGGTGCGCCTGCATTTCAGGAAATATCCCTGGGAGGATATCGAAAACTGGGAGGATATCGAAAAGATCTTTGTCCGAAAATACAGCCCGCTGGGCGAATACGGAGGCTGGGGAATACGGTTCAGCCTGTCGGGGAAGGGCAGGGCGCTGAATATTTCGGGGAATAAAGGGATACAGCTTGTTTTCCACGACAACGATCCGGCTATGGGCACAATGGAGGAATTGATGGGTTTACTTCGGTAATGTATCATTTTGCAGACAGTAATGTATCCATCGCAATGACTTCTAACGGGACAAATTTTGACAACAATCAAATTTCAATCGCATTGCTAAGTGCTGTTTATAATAAATCTTACGAAATACCGACTTTCAAAACTTTCGAAGTTACGGGTGTGGACCTGGATAAATATTTAGGTGTCTATTCCAGCAAACAGATGCCGTTAAAAATTACCATTACCAGGAACGGCAAAACCCTAATAGCACAAGCGACCGGACAACCTTCTTTTGCATTGGAAGCAACAGAAAAGGACAAGTTTAAATTCGACCCGGCGAAAGTAGTTTTAGAATTTAACCCAACAGACGAATCAATGATTCTAAAACAGGGTGGCGGAACGTTTAACTTTTCAAAAGAATAATGAATTAAAGAGAGATAATCGTCGCGGCGCTTCCGTTGCTTCCGGGAGGATTAAGGCTTGTTCGCATTGATTTTCCAGGCGACGATCTTATGAATGTCAACATCCTTCAGTATGCTACTGTTTGTGGACCTTTAAATCCCTGAAATAGCCTTCCGTTCCTGTTTCCACCCATAGTGCAATTGCGCCCGCAGTATTCGCGCCATGTTTAAGGTCATTTACAACGAGCGACGGTTGCTCATTGTTGTTGAGAAACAATTTAGCCTGTGCGCCTTTAACTTCGATCCGGAGGGTGATCCATTTATCCAGTTCCATGTCGGCATACGCTTCGTACCGTTCGGGTGATTCTTTCCGAAGTCGATCAAATTTGTAATCGGGATAAGAGTAATACTGAATGGAATGATTGCGACGAACCTGGTCGTCCGCCCGGCCATTTGTGGGCCGGATATAAATACTTTCATACTTTGTATTGCTATCGTTAATACGAAAAGCAATTCCGATAAATCCCCGTGAAAATTCCGGTGCGTTCTTCAGCAGCCTGCTTAGCACTTTTACTTCTATGGTGCCATTCGTGATATCTTCTCCTTTTATCTTCACAAAAGTGGGCGCGTCAAATGCTGCTACGCCTGAGTCCTTTACTGCCATTAACGCATCTTTGCCATTTATTTTCACCAGGGAGGCAGACACACCGACAGCATTTACTTCGTAGCGCTCAAATCTGATGGTTTGTGCTTTCGCCACCTGGAATCCTAAAAACACAAGGGCGGACATTATAGTCATTATGTTTTTCATAATTCGCTTTTTTTCGGGAATAATCGGGAAAACCCGCTCCCTGCAAATTTTTGACCTGTCGACTAATAACAGATCCTGCATGTCACGACCAGCGCAGCACCAAGTTAATGAATTGCGTGCTGGCAGCAGCGGGATTGTAAAAAGATTCCCAGGTGGCCTGCATCAGCGCATCCGGCTCAAGGTACAACGGGCCCATTCGCCCGGCTGCCGCCCGATGTACTGCCGGTGATATATTTCATTCAGACAACATGTAGCGCCTTAATGGATTCAAGCAACGGTCCTTTTATCGACATTTGTTCCTCAATGTCAAAGTCATCCTGCAGTCCAAGCCAGAATTTTGCAGAGTTGCCAAAGTATTTGCTTAACCGTAAAGCCGTGTCGGCTGTGATCCTGCGGTTGCCCCTGATGATCTCAGAAACTCTTGTTTGAGGGATTTCAATATCCTTTGCCAGCTTATAAG
>Ga0105241_10001865_pt1 | contig 15995 bp, 12 predicted proteins | sample KBSC64metaG_FD_80422 | JGI IMG/M metagenome (GOLD analysis project Ga0105241, IMG submission 80422) | Corn rhizosphere microbial communities from Kellogg Biological Station, Michigan, USA - KBS C6-4 metaG | ecosystem: Host-associated > Plants > Roots > Rhizosphere > Soil | place: Michigan, USA... | reverse complement strand
CAGCCTGGTGTTCACCCTTCACCTTTCCCCCCTTCACGTGTGTCAGGAGGCAACGGTGCCCCGGCCGGATGCTTGTAGCGGTTGTAGCTCCACAAGTACTGCTCGGGATACTTGCGCACCGCTGCCTCGATTGCGGCGTTCATTCGCCTGATTCCGTCCGGACCGGACAAGCTGCCTTCCACTCGGCTGACTTCGATCGTATAGCCCGCGCCCCGCGGCAGGCGTCTGGCGATCGCAACGAACACCGCGGGATCGACGGCCTCGCACAGGCGGCCGATCAAGGTCATCGTGTATGCCGGTCGCCCGAAGAAATCCACCCAAACACCCTCGCCCGCGCTCGGTACCTGGTCGGGCAATACGCCGATCGACTCGCCGCTCTTGAGCGCCTTCAACAGCAGTCGCACGCCCTTCATGGTCGCAGGTGCGAGCTTCTCACGACCGCGTGCGCGCCCCGCGACGATCAGATTGTTGATCGACGGAAAGTGCGAGGGCCGGTAGAGCACCGTGATCGGGAAGCGTTCCGCGGCGTAGATCGCAGAGATCTCGAAGCAACCCAGATGCGGTGTCAGCAAAATGACGCCACGCCTTTTGGCGTACGCGTCCAGCACTTCCCGTTCGCCGATACACGAGCGCACGAACGGCGTGACCTGAGACTGCGGACGAAACCACAGCGGCAGAATTTCCGCGCCCTGCCGGCCGGCTTCGGCGATGGCGCCGCGCAGAATGCGCCGATAGTCGGCTTCATCGGTCCACACGCCGCTCGCTCGCAGATTCTCCCGCAATCGCGACGAATAGCGCGGGGACGACCAGTACACCAGCCAGCCCAGCCAACCGCCCAGCGCGTGGTACCACCGTAGCGGCAGCCGCGCCAGTAGTTGCAGTACGCTAAGCATGTAATGCAACCGTCTTTGAGCTTGGGGGTCTATCTGCTATTCTGAGCACCGTATCCGTCGACCATTCATAGGGCCGTTTTTCTAATGAGCGAGTATCTCTTTACCTCCGAGTCGGTTTCGGAAGGGCATCCGGACAAAGTTGCGGACCAGATTTCCGACGCGGTGCTGGACGCCATCTTAGCCCAGGACAAATTCTCACGGGTGGCTGCGGAAACGCTGGTCAACACCGGCCTGGTTGTCATGGCAGGTGAGATCACGACCAACGCCGTCGTCGATTTCCAACAAATCGCGCGTCAAACCATCAAGCGCATCGGTTACGACAATACCGAGTACGGTATCGACTACAAAGGTTGCGCCGTGCTGGTCGCCTACGATAAGCAGTCGCAGGACATCTCGCAGGGCGTGACCGAGGGGCAAGGTCTCGATCTCGAGCAAGGTGCGGGCGATCAGGGCTTGATGTTCGGCTTCGCGTGCGACGAGACTCCGCAGTTCATGCCACTGCCGATCTACATCGCGCACCGGCTGGTCGAGCGTCAATCCGAGCTGCGCCGCGACGGCCGTCTGCCGTGGCTCCGGCCCGACGCAAAATCCCAGGTCACCATCCGCTATGTCGATGGCAAGCCGGCGGCGATCGATACGATCGTGCTGTCGACGCAACACGCGCCCGACAAGCAGCACAAGGAAATCGAAGAAGCCGTCATCGAGCAGATCGTGAAGCCCGTGCTGCCGAAGAATCTGATCAAAGGCAACGTGCGCTATCTGATCAATCCGACCGGGCGCTTCGTGGTGGGCGGCCCGCAGGGAGATTGCGGCCTCACCGGGCGCAAGATCATCGTCGACACCTACGGCGGTGCCGCGCATCATGGTGGCGGTGCGTTCTCGGGCAAAGATCCGTCGAAGGTCGACCGTTCGGCAGCCTATGCGGCGCGCTACGTGGCGAAGAATATCGTCGCCGCCGGTCTGGCTGCGAAGTGCGAAGTGCAGATCTCGTACGCGATCGGCATCGCCAAACCGACCAGCATCATGGTCACGACCTTCGGCACCGGCAAGGTTTCCGACGAGAAGCTGGCCGAGCTGATCCAGAAGCATTTCGACCTGCGCCCGAAGGGCATCATTCAGATGCTGAATCTTCTGCGTCCGATCTACGAGAAGACCGCCGCTTATGGGCATTTTGGCCGCGATGAGCCAGAGTTCGCATGGGAGAACATGGACAAGGTCGAAGCCCTCAAGGGCGATGCGGGCAAAGGAGTCGCGCACGCCTGAGGCGTTGATTCGACAGGCCAAAAAAAGGGGGCTTGCGGCCCCCTTTTTCGTTTGAAACCGGCCCGCCGGACAGCCAGATTGGCCCGGAGGCGAGTTTGGCTTATAATCCGCGCTCCCTGAGGAGCGTTGCAACGCGCCGCCCGCGCCCTACCGGAACGGCGGCCCGCCAGGCTCAGGTGTTCATCTTTGCAACGGCGCTCACGAACTTTTTTCTTAACCGAAAGGAGGGCGTGATGAGCGCCGTACTGCAACCCAAAGGTTTCTCCGACTTCAAAGTAGCCGATCTCTCGCTGGCCGACTGGGGCCGCAAGGAGATCGCAATCGCCGAGACCGAAATGCCCGGTCTGATGGCGATCCGCGACGAGTTCGCCGCGCTGCAGCCCCTGCGTGGAGGACGCGTCGCGGGTTCTCTGCACATGACGATCCAGACCGCCGTGCTGATCGAGACGCTGAAGGCGCTCGGCGCCGACGTGCGCTGGGCCTCGTGCAACATCTATTCGACGCAGGATCACGCCGCGGCTGCGATCGCCGCCGGAGGTACGCCGGTGTTCGCATACAAAGGCGAGAACCTCGAGGAGTATTGGGAGTTCACGCATCGCATCTTCGAGTGGGGCGACGGCGGCACACCGAACATGATCCTCGACGACGGCGGCGACGCCACGTTGCTCGTGCATCTCGGCACGCGCGCCGAAACCGATCCGGGCTGCATCACGCATCCGGCAAACGAGGAAGAGCAGGCGCTGTTCGCGTCGATCAAGAAGCACCTCGAGAAAAATCCGAAGTACTACTCGCGCATCAAGGCCAACATCAAAGGCGTGACCGAAGAGACCACGACCGGCGTGAAGCGCCTGTACCAGATGGCCAAGGACAAGCAGCTCGGCTTTCCCGCGATCAACGTCAATGATTCGGTGACCAAGTCCAAGTTCGATAATTTGTACGGCTGCCGCGAGTCGCTGGTCGATGGCATCAAGCGCGCGACCGACGTGATGATCGCTGGGAAGATCGCGGTGGTCGCCGGCTACGGCGACGTGGGCAAGGGCTCGGCGCAGGCCTTGCGTGCACTGTCTGCGCAGGTGTGGGTCACCGAGATCGATCCGATCTGCGCGTTGCAGGCGGCGATGGAAGGCTACCGCGTCGTGACCATGGACTACGCGTGCGACAAGTCCGACATCTTCGTGACCTGCACCGGCAACATCGACATCATCACGCACGAGCACATGAAGCGCATGAAGAACCAGGCGATCGTGTGCAACATCGGTCACTTCGACAACGAGATCGAAGTCGCCAGCCTGAAGCAATACAAGTGGGAGAACATCAAGCCTCAAGTCGACCACATCATCTTCCCGGACGGCAAGCGCATCATCCTGCTGGCCGAGGGGCGGCTCGTGAATCTCGGCTGCGGCACAGGTCATCCGAGCTACGTGATGTCCTCGTCGTTCGCCAACCAGGTCATGGCGCAGATCGAGTTGTGGACCAACCCGGCCCAGTACCCGATCGGCGTCTACACGCTGCCGAAGCATCTGGACGAGAAGGTCGCGCGTCTCCAGCTTTCCAAGCTGTCTGCGATGCTGACCGAGCTGACCGACAAGCAGGCGCGCTACATCGGCGTCCACAAGGAAGGTCCGTTCAAGTCGGACCACTACCGGTACTGATCGCGTCGACGTGCGGGTCGGGCGCCGGTGGCGACACCGGTGCCTGATCTGATTCCTGCCCCCCTCATCCGATGCGCTCTCGCACGTTCAGCTTCGAGTTCTTTCCGCCGCAGACACCCGAAGGCGTCGAGAAGCTGCGCGTCACGCGCAGGCAGCTGGTTCAGCTGAAGCCCGCGTTCTTCTCGGTGACCTTCGGCGCCGGCGGGTCTACTCGCGAGCGCACGATCGGTACCGTCCTCGAGATTCAAGCCGAAGGCAACGCAGCGGCGCCGCATGTTTCGTGCATCGCTTCGACCAAGGCTTCCGTACGCGAGATCTTGCAGCGCTACAAGGAAGCCGGCATCAAGCGCGTGGTGGCTTTGCGCGGCGACATGCCATCGGGGATGGTGGAAGCCGGCGAATTTCGCTTCGCCAATGAGCTGGTCGCATTCATACGCGAGGAGTTCGGGAGGACGTTCCACATCGAAGTGGCGGCCTATCCCGAATATCATCCGCAAGCTCGCACAGCCCGCGACGACCTGTCCAATTTCAAACGCAAGGTCGAAGCTGGCGCGGATTCGGCGATGACGCAGTACTTCTACAACGCCGACGCTTATTTTGCGTTCGTTGACGAATGCCAGGCCGAAGGCATCGACATCCCGATCGTGCCGGGGATCATGCCGATCAACAAGTTCTCGCAGCTCGCACGCTTCTCCGACGCCTGTGGCGCCGAAATTCCGCGCTGGATCCGGCGCAAGCTCGAAGGCTACGGCGACGACACCGCTTCGATCCGCTCATTCGGCCTTGACGTAGTCACGCAACTGTGCGACCGCCTGTTGCGCGATGGCGCGCCCGGATTGCACTTCTACACGCTGAACCAAGCCGGACCAACTACGACCATCTGGCAGCGTCTGGGTCTTTCCTGATTCGCAATCTGCGGCAAGAGGCTCGATTCCCGATCAAGAAATCCGGTGTGAGGCCGTTGTCATTGGCGGGTTCATTACCTAGACTGCGCCAGTGCCAAGAATCAAGCTCACGCCGCTCATCTGGATCTTCGCGGCCTTCGTCGCGCTCGCGCTGATCGAGTACCACGCACAAGTCCTTCTTCCGCTCGAGCGGCGCCTCTCCGATCTGTTCATACGGCTCCAGGCGCACGACGTCGAGCCCGACCCCGATGTCGTGATTGTGGACATCGACGATCGCAGTCTCGAGCGCATGGCGCAACTGGCCGATCGCTGGCCCTGGCCGCGCTCGGTGCACGGCGAACTGGTGGCCGGCATCGAGGCGCAGAAGCCGCGGGCGATCATCTTCGACATCATGTTTGCGGAACAGGATCGCCAACGCCCCGAAAGCGATCAGTTGTTCAACCAGCTCATCGCTCCGTTCAACAACGTGTATTTCGGGACTGTGCGCTACGGGACCGACGCGGTCGGAGATGCGTACGGGCCACCATTGCGCGCGATGTCGAAGGCAATGGGCCTGGTCTTCGGTCGCGAGGCCGATCCGGAGGCCCGCGTCAGTGTGATGGTGCCGCTGGCGTTGGCGCCCGAAAACGCACGGCTGGGCATCATCAATCTATTGGTCGACAGCGACGGCATTTCGCGCCGCTATTACGTGTACATGCCGGCTTATGGCTGGAAGATGCCATCGTTGCCCGCGCGCGTCGCCAGCGATCTCGGCTACCGCGTGCCGGAGCTGGAGTCCATTCGGCTGCGCTGGCCGGCGATGAAGTACAAGCATGTGTCTTACATCGATCTCTACGAGGAATTCAACCGGGAGAAGCGCCAGCGCGACCCGGCCGAGTTCAAAGACAAGGTTGTTCTGGTCGGCACCGCGGCGACCGGTTTGCACGACCTGCGCCCCACCCCGATGAGCGAGTTCTATCCGGGCGTCGAGATCGTGGCCACCGCGTTCGAGAATTTGAAGAACGGCACCTGGATGAACGCCGCACCGATGTGGGTGCCGCTCCTCATCAGCCTTGGCGGGATGGCGCTGGTGTTCGTCGCGTATCGCCGCGGCTGGAACAGCTTGACCGTTGGTGCGGCGGTGCTGACAGCGGTTATCGCAATGCTGATGTTGAGCTACGTCGCAGTGGGTCGGCGTCTCCTCCTTCCGGTCCTGACGCCTGTCATCTTCTCTGTGGCGTTTTTTGTGGCAAGCGCCTTGAACCAGTATCTCAACGAGCTGCGCGAGCGGGTTAAGGCCGTCGGCTACTTCATGCGCTTCGTCAATCCTCAGGTCGTCAAGGACCTTCTCGCACACGGCGGCCTGGAGAACTCAGGACGCGAAGTCACTGTGCTGTTTTCGGACATTCGCGGCTTCACGAGCCTGTCGGAGACGCGCACGCCGCAGGAAATCATCTCTCTGCTCAATCGCTATTTCGGACACCAGGTCGAAGTGATCTTCAGGCACGGGGGTTGCCTGGACAAATTCATCGGCGACGCGATCATGGCGTTTTGGGGTGCCCCCCTGGACGATCCTGATCACGCGAAGCACGCGGTCATGGCAGCGCTCGAAATGGCTGAACGCCTCGAGCAGTTCAAGCAGGAGCTCGGCGAGCTCGGGCGCAATTTCGATGTTGGGATCGGACTGAATTCGGGCCCGGTCGTCGTCGGACTCATGGGCTCGCAAAACAAACAGGAGTACACGGCGATCGGCGATACGGTGAATCTTGCAAGCCGTATCGAGGGCCTCACGAAGGGCGTCGCTCGCATACTGGTCTCCGAAGAGACGATGCGGCGCTGCGGCGACGCTTTTGACTTCGTGGACCGCGGACTTCATAAGGTGAAGGGCAGGGAGAAAGACGTTCGACTGTTTGAACCGAGAAGGAAGACGTCATGAAACATGAACTATGGCGCTGGCTCGCGCCGGCATTGTTCTTGATGTCCGGAGCCGCCGCGGCCGAAACCGGATACACGCTGCAGCAGACCGACCTCAAAGCCAAGCCGTTCCTCGACGCTGACACGCGCACCAAGCTGCCGGAAAAGACCGAACTCGAGATCGTTCTGCGTCAGGGCCCGTGGATGCAGGTCAAGACCAAGAACAAACAGCTCGGCTACGTGCGCATGCTGCAGCTCCGACTCGGTTCCACTCCCACGGCGAAAGACAGCAACGGATGGGTGTCGGTGCTCGGGCCAGGCACCAGTTCGCCGCGGCCCTCCAGCACTACGGTGACCATGACTGGCGGAGTGCGCGGCTTCTCGGAAGAAGAGCTGCAGGCGTCGAAGCCGAACAAGGCCGAATACGACAAGATGAAGACGTTTGCGGCGACGCCCGATCAGGCGAACTCGCACGCTGCGGAGGTAAAGCTGACTGCACGCGCTGTGCCGTATTACGGCGAGGACGGGAAGCCGCTCAAGGATCAGGGAGCCAAGAAATGAGATCGGTATATGCGGTGCCGGGAATCCTGCTGAGTCTCATGTTTGTCACCCTGCTCGCTGCCTGTGCGGGCGGAGGCAAAGGCGGCTTCAATCTGCAGAATGTCGACATCAACCAGCTCGTACAGAACGTCAAGGGCCTGCGCGAAGTGCCCGAGCCGGAGGAGATTCAGATCGGCGACGGCGTCACGGAGACGCTGCTCGGCGCGCGCCCGCTGCAGGACGATGTCGAGTTACAGCGCTATGTGAACGTGGTCGGGCTGTGGGTCGCGCGTCAGTCCGAGCGTCCCAATCTGCCATGGCATTTCGCGGTAAACGACAGCGACTACATCAATGCTTTTGCGACGCCTGGCGGCAATATCGTCATTACCAAGGGCATGATTCGCGTGCTGCACAACGAATCCGAGCTGGCCGGCGTGCTCGGTCACGAGGTCTCGCACGTGGTACGCAAGCATCACTTGAACGCGATGCGCAAGAACGCAGCATTCGGGCTGCTCATGCAAGGTGTGCAGGCAGGCAGCAAGAATCAGGATCTGGTGAATGCGCTGGCCGCTCCGACCAAGGAGCTGTATGCGCGCGGTCTCGACAAGTCGGACGAATTCGAGGCCGATCGTATGGGTGTCATCATCGCGGCTCGCGCCGGCTACGATCCGTGGGGGCTCCCCAGCGCGTTGCAAACGCTGGCGGGAGTCAATCCGGACGACACCTACGTGAAGTTGCTGTTCAAGACGCATCCGGCGCCGTCGGCGCGCCTGGAAAAGCTGGCGGTGGCACTTGGAACGAACTTCGACAGCGTGACAGGCGGTCCGCAGAGCACCGATCAGTTCCTGCGCATCACGGACCGCATTCGCATCGTTGCGGCGAAGTGATCGACCTCAAGCTGAAAGCTGTCTAAACACGGAGACACGGAGAGCACGGAAAAGAACATTAGGAGAAAAATATCGAGCCCGGGTTCACGGCCTGCGTCTGGTGAATTGGGTTCAGCCGCACGCCCCGGTTTGGATCTCGAAAGTGCTGTTCTCCGTGCTCTTAAGTGTCTCTGTGCTTCAAGATCTTGAAGTAGTCGTCCTTCAGGCCGCCAGCCGCTTCTTCTGCTGGGCGGCGGTCACGTGCAGATGTGCGTACGCCTGATGCGCCGCGGCCTCCGCTTCGCCGACGTGAATCGGCAGCCCCATGTCGGACAGCACCGAACCGAGCGCGGACAGGCACAGCATCACGTTTTCCGGCTTGCACGAGTAGCCCATGATGCCGACGCGCCAGATCTTGCCGGCGAGCGGCCCCAGGCCCGCACCGATCTCGAGGTTGAACTCGGTCAGCAGTGTCTTGCGAACTTCCGCTTCGCGCTCGCGGATCGCTTCGGGAATGTGCACAGCGTTCATCTGCGGCAGGCGCGCGCCTTCTTTCACGAGGTACTTGAGCCCCATTGCTTCGAGTCCGGCCTTGAGCGCGAGGTGATGGCGCTGATGGCGCGCCCAGGAGTTCTCGATGCCCTCTTCTTTGAGGATCAACAGCGCCTCGTGCAGCGCATAGAGGCTATTCGTCGGTGCGGTGTGATGGTACGTGCGGTTGGTCGCGCCCCAGTAGCCGAGCAGCAGGTTCATGTCCATGAACCAGCTGTGGATCTTGTCCTTGCGTGCCTTCACGTAGTCGACCACGCGATCGCTGAACGAGACCGGCGACAGGCCCGGCGTGCATGACAGGCATTTCTGGCTCGCCGAATAAATCGCGTCGACATTCCACTCGTCCACCAGCACCGGGGTACCGCCCAGCGACGTCACCGCGTCGACTATCGCCAATGCATCGTGCTTGTGCGCGATTTCGACCAGCGTCTTGGCATCCGATTGCACGCCGGTCGATGTCTCAGCGTGCACGAACGCGACTACGCGCACTTCCGGATTCTTCTTTAGCGCATCCTCGAGCTTGCTCGGATCGACCGGCTCGCCCCAGGCGTCGTCGACGATGATCGGCGTACCGCCGCAACGCTCTACGTTCTCGATCATGCGGCCACCGAACACGCCGTTGCGGCACACGATCACTTTGTCTCCCGGCGCGACAAGGTTCACGAAGCAATACTCCATGCCGACCGAGCCCGGACCCGAGACCGGAAACGTCAGTGCGTTCTTGGTCTGGAACGTATAGCGCAGCAGGCCCTTCAGCTCTTCCATCATCTCGACGAAGATCGGATCGAGGTAGCCGATCGCCGGGAGGCTCATGGCCGCCATGACGCGCGGATTGATCTCGGAGGGGCTAGGTCCCATCAGCGTGCGCTGAGGCGGATGGAAGGAATGGATTCGCTTGGCCGGAGTATAGGGATTCATATTGTCGTGTCCTGCAAGGGAGGGTCCGAAAAGACTGTCTTCTTCGCCGCGCGACTTGACCCGGATCGGCTTGCGCGCATTGGCTTCATTCAACACTTCCACCGCGGCGATCCCGCCTTCGGTGAGGCGCTCGACTTCCATGGCCCAGCGCGAAGGCACATATCCCGTCTTGACCCAGCTGCTGACCAGAGCACGATCGACGCGAAGGCGACGTGCCACCTCAGCCTGGCTGCCAAAAAGAGAGACGAGACGTTCTGCGCAATTCATGAAGATGGTCGGGCGAGGTATACCGAGAGGCGAAGTCTGCCGCAGCAAATTAATTTTGACAAGCCTGGCTTGATGGGTTGAACCCAACAAAGGCTCTCGCCCTGGTCCCCTGCGCGCCGATTCGGGACCTCCTGGTCAGTCTGCCTCGCGACACAAGCCTGTGAGCAGACAAGGTATATCAGAGGAGCGGGCGCTTACACAGCTTGGTTGGATATTGCGCTGGAGGGAATCTAGGCAGCATCGATCCGACGCAGCGGGATCACTTGCTCGGGCAATGGCTCCTGATCGAAAGCGACATCCCCGTCTGCGAACGGGGTGTCCTGAGCGCGCAGGGATGCGAAATCGAACAAGCCACGATCGAGCAGATGTGAGCGCCGCACGTTGCCAAGACTGTTGAACATGGACTCGATGCGGCCCGGATGCTTCCTCTCCCACTCGTGCAGCATGCCCTTGATCTGCTGGCGCTGAAGGTTGTCCTGCGACCCGCACAGGTCGCACGGAATGATCGGAAACTGCTTCTCTTCGGCGTAGCGCGCCAGATCCCTTTCGGCAACGTAAGCGAGAGGGCGAATAACAATGTGCTGCCCATCGTCGCTCACGAGCTTCGGCGGCATGGCTTTGAGTGCCGCGGCGTAGAACATGTTGAGGAAGAACGTCTCGAGGATGTCATCGCGATGGTGTCCGAGGGCGATCCGGGTCGCGCCGAGCTCCCTGGCGACGCGATAGATCACGCCACGCCGCAGGCGCGAACACAGGCCGCACATGGTGTTGCCTTCGGGGATGACGCGCTTGACCGTGCTGTAGGTATCCTGCTCCTCGATATGGAAGGGGATGCCTAGGCCCCGCAGGTAGTCAGGCAAGACGTTCGCTGGATAGCCCGGATGCTTCTGGTCCAGGTTGAATGCGATGATCTCGAAGTCGATCGGTGCGTGGGCACGCAGGCTCATGAGAATATCCAGCAGCGCATAGCTGTCCTTGCCGCCCGACAGGCAGACCATCACGCGATCGCCCGCGCCGATCATGTCGAAATCGGCTATCGCCTGTCCCACCTGCCGCCGCAGACGCTTCTGCAGCTTGTTCGCTTCGTAGACCTGCTTCTGCGGATCCATGCTCGTCCTAGATTTGAATGCTGCGCCCGCCGTCGACCGCGATCACCTGCCCGGTGATATACGGGGCGTCGTAGATCAGAAAGCGCACCGTGCGCGCCACGTCTTCGGGCTCGCCCACGCGCTTCAGCAGCGTGCTGTGGATGATACGCTGGCGTGCGAGCTCGTCGGACCAGCGCTCATCCTCCGGCCACAGGATCGGACCAGGGGAGACACCGTTTACGCGTATCTCGGGTCCGAGCTCGGCCGCCAATGAGCGTGTCAGCGCGAGTAGTCCGCCTTTCGCCGCGCTGTACACCGAATAGTTGCGCATCGGCAGATCACCGTGAATATCCACGATGTTCACGATGCACCCGTGGTTGCGCTTGAGATGCGGCGCCGCCGCCTGAGACAGGAACAGCGGCGTCTTCAGATTCGTTCCGATGAGATCTTCCCACAGCTGCTCGGTGATCTCGCCGATCGGCGTCGGATGAAAGCTCGACGCGTTGTTGATCAGCACATCGAGCCGGCCGAACCGGTTGACTGTCTCCGTCACCAGGCTGGGCAGTGCCGCGATGTTGAGCAGCTCGGCCTGCACGAGCGCAACGGAGTCTGCGCGAATCGCGTTCAACTCGGTCTGCAGTGCTCGCGCCTCGTCGGCCGAGGAGCGATAATGCAGCATCAGATTGGCGCCGCTCGCGTGCAGCGTACGGCAGGTGGCGGCGCCTACGCGGCGCGCACCCCCGGTGATCAGCACGACCTTGTTTTCCATCTCGGCGCCCGCCCTGAGTCCGGTAGAATTCTAGCCGATTTGCCGCCTGCCTCCGGATTACGCACCGCCTTTGATTTCTCCGCTGCCTTCCGACCTCACGCCCAGCCCGGATGCAGCTGCGCACAGCCGCAAGCTCGTCGAACTGATTGCCTTCCAGATCGAGCAGGCTGGCGGATGGATCGGGTTCGACAAGTACCTGGAGCTTTGCCTCTACGCGCCGGGACTCGGTTACTACGCGGGCGGTGCGACGAAGCTCGGCGGCGCAGGCGACTTCGTCACGGCTCCGGAGATTTCGTCCCTGTTCAGTCGTACGCTGGCGCGACAGGTCGGCGAGGTGCTCGCGACCAGCGGCGGCGATGTCCTCGAGCTGGGCGCCGGCTCCGGCTGCATGGCCGCCGACATGCTGAAACGACTCGGCGAGATCGGGCAGTTGCCGGAGCGCTACCGCATACTTGAAGTCAGCGCGGACCTTGCGGCTCGTCAGAAGGAGCGCCTGCAGACATTGGATGCGGACTTGGCCGCGCGCGTCGTCTGGCTCGACGGCATTCCTCCGTCGTTTCGCGGTGTGATCGTAGCAAACGAAGTGCTCGACGCTCTGCCTGTGCACCTGGTGGCGTGGCGAGACGAAGGAGTGTTCGAGCGTGGTGTGACTTGGCGCGACAACGGATTCGCATGGGATGACCGCTTGTCCGGCGATCCGGCGCTGTTGCTGGAAGCACAGCGTCTTGGTCCGCGACCGCCGTACTTGAGTGAAATCAACCTTGCCGCGCCCGCGCTGATGCACACGCTGGCGGCCAACGTCGAGCGCGGTGCTGTGCTGCTCATCGACTATGGCTTCGGCGAGCGCGAGTACTACCATCCGCAGCGCGATCATGGCACGCTCATGTGCCATTACCGTCATCACGTACACGACGATCCATTCTTCGCGCCCGGGCTGCAGGACATCACGAGTCATGTCGATTTCACCGCGGTCGCACGAGCGGCACAGCGGGCCGGGCTCGATCTCCTCGGCTACACGACGCAGGCTCAGTTCCTGGTCAATCTCGGGATCACCGATCTGATGGCGCTTACATCGCCGGAAAACGCCGCGAATTATCTTCCGCTCGCCGCGCAGGCGCAGAAGCTGTTGAGCCCCGCCGAGATGGGAGAGCTGTTCAAGGTCGTCGCGTTCGGCCGCGGCCTCCAGACACCTCTCATGGGTTTTCGCAGCGGAGACAAGCGCCGCCTGCTGTAAGATCACGCCTGCCATGCACATACATATTCTCGGCATCTGCGGCACCTTCATGGGCGGCATCGCGGTGATCGCCAAACAGGCGGGCCACGAGGTCACCGGCTGCGACGCCAATGTCTATCCGCCCATGAGCACTCAGCTCGAGGGGCAGGGAATCCGGTTGATCGAAGGCTGGGATCCGAAGCAGATCGAGCTCGCGCCGGATTTGTTCGTGATCGGCAACGTAGTGTCGCGCGGCAACGCGTTGATGGAGGAGATTCTCGATCGCAACCTGCCTTATGTCTCCGGCCCTCAGTGGCTGTACGAGAACGTTCTGCGCGACAAATGGGTGCTCGCCGTAGCGGGCACGCACGGCAAGACGACCACGACATCGATGCTGGCGTGGCTGCTCGAGGACGCCGGCATGAAACCGGGCTTCCTCATCGGCGGCGTACCGGAAAACTTCGGCCTGTCCGCGCGGATTGGAGAGACGCCTTTCTTCGTGATCGAAGCCGACGAGTACGATACCGCGTTCTTCGACAAGCGCTCGAAGTTCGTCCACTACCATCCGCGCACTGCAGTCCTGAACAACCTGGAGTTCGATCACGCCGACATCTTTGCGGATCTCGGTGCGATCGAAACGCAGTTTCATCACCTGGTGCGGACGATTCCGCGCAACGGGCTGATTGTCGCGAATGGACGGGAAGCGAGCATGCAGCGGGTCCTCGACCGCGGCAGCTGGACGCCGATCGAGCTGATAGGCGTTGATGACGGCTGGTCGGCGGCCACGGCTCAAGCAGATGGCAGCTTCGAAGTGCGCTTCCAGCGCAAAGCTGTCGGCACAGTGCACTGGGGCTTGCTCGGCGAGCACAACCGCCACAATGCGCTTGCAGCACTGGCGGCCGCGCGGAACGTCGGCGTTCGCATCGAACAAGGGATCGCAGCGCTCGCGAGCTTCAAGAACGTCAAACGCCGCATGGAAGTCCGCGGTGTCGTGAACGGCGTGACGGTTTACGACGACTTCGCACATCACCCGACCGCAATCGAGCTGACCATTGCAGGTCTGCGCGCGAAAGTCGGAAGGGCGCGCATTCTCGCGGTGCTCGAGCCGCGCTCCAACACGATGAAGCTCGGTGTCATGAAGGACAGTCTGGCGCCGAGCCTATCGGACGCGGATCTCGTGTTCTGCTACACCAACGGCATCGGCTGGGACGCGCAGGGCGCGCTCTCGGCGCTCGGTACCAAGGCAGTCTGCTTCGATGATCTCGCGCGCCTCGTGCAGGCGATCGTCGCGGCAGCGCAGACGGGCGACCACGTTCTCGTGATGAGCAACGGCGGCTTCGGCGGCGTGCATGGCAAGCTGCTCGACGCGCTGCGTGCACGGTCGTGAGCCATCGCGGCTGGCGCAGCGTCGCAGGTGCCCTTCGATGTGCGGGAGTGAGGCGGACAGCCGGCGTATCGTGATGAGACGCTATGGCACCCATCTTGCGATTCCGTTCCGGAAAATCGCCCGCTCGCTATATCGCTCGATAGCGCCGCTCTAGGGTTGCTCCCAGCCTGTTAGTATTGCGGTCCGCTGGCGTGTGCACGACCCTCACGCCGCAAGTCTTCATACCTTTTCGATGAGCTCGTCATGTTGAACCCGACCTACGCCACGCACGGTGTCGCAGTTGCTCCGCACGCCCTTGCGGCGCAATCCGCTGTCGCGATCCTGCGCGAAGGCGGCAACGCGATTGAAGCGATGGTCGCCGCCGCCGCGACGATTGCCGTTGTCTACCCGCACATGAACAGCATCGGCGGAGACGGCTTCTGGCTGATCGTTCCGCCCGCGGGAGCACCAATCGGAATCGATGCATGCGGCAGTGCCGGCAGTCGCGCCACGCTCGAGCTGTATCGTGAGCGCGGGCTCGGCACGATTCCAACGCGCGGTCCGCTCGCAGCGAATACCGTGGCCGGGACGATCAGCGGGTGGATCGAAGCGCTGTCGGTTGCTCGGAAGCTCGGCGGAAACGTCCCGGTCGCACGCCTGCTTGCGGACGCGATTGGCTACGCGCAGGACGGTATTCCAGTCACGCGCAGCCAGTATGCGGCCACGAGCGCGAAGATCGACGAGCTCAAGGATCAACCGGGCTTCGGGCGCTGTTACCTTGTGAATGGGGCCGCGCCGCTCCCCGGATCGCGCTTCAAGCAAGCCGGATTGGGGCGCACCTTCAAAAGACTCGCAGCCGAAGGCCTGGACTCTTTCTATCGAGGCTCACTTGCCCGTGACCTCGCGCGTGAGCTCGCCGCGCTCGGTGCGCCCGTGACGGCAGAAGATTTGCAGGACCAGCGCGCGCGCGTGGTTGCACCGCTGCAGCTCGCGCATAGTCGCGGCGAGATCTACAACATGACGCCGCCTACGCAAGGCTTGGTGTCGCTGATGATTCTCGGCCTGCTCGATGCCGTTGGCCTCGATGCGTCGGCGGCGGAATCGCCGGACTTCGTGCACCTCGTGGTCGAAGCCACCAAGCGTGCATTCGAGATCCGCGATGCACACATTGCAGATCCTACAGACATGAAGATTGATCCGCAGGCGCTGCTGAGTCGCGATGCGCTGTCGGCGCTCGCCGCGAAGATCGATCGCAAGACCGCGCTGCCATGGGGCGCCACGACCAAACCCGGAGACACGATCTGGATGGGCGTGATCGATCGCTCGGGCCTCGCAGTATCGTTCATCCAGAGCACCTACCACGAGTACGGTAGCGGAATCGTGCTCGGGGACACCGGAATCGTCTGGCAGAATCGCGGCGCGTCTTTCCGCCTGGATCCCGGCCACCTCCTCGCGTTGCGTCCACGCAAGAAGCCGTTCCACACGTTGAATCCGGCGGCCGCGCGTTTGAAGGATGGCCGCACGATGGTGTACGGGACGATGGGCGGCGATGGCCAGCCGCAAACGCAGGCGGCGATCTTTACGCGATACGCTCTGTTTGGACAGACCGCACAGCAGGCGATTACCGCTCCGCGTTGGCTGCTCGGGAGAACGTGGGGCAAGCCGTCCGATACGCTGAAGCTCGAAGAGCGCTTCGACCCGGCGCTCGTGACGACGCTCAGGGCGCGCGGTCATCAGGTCGACCTGCTCGGCGCGTTCGACGAATCAGTCGGTCATGCCGGCATGGCCGTGCGCCACGCTGACGGAATCT
>Ga0105241_10001859_pt1 | contig 16020 bp, 11 predicted proteins | sample KBSC64metaG_FD_80422 | JGI IMG/M metagenome (GOLD analysis project Ga0105241, IMG submission 80422) | Corn rhizosphere microbial communities from Kellogg Biological Station, Michigan, USA - KBS C6-4 metaG | ecosystem: Host-associated > Plants > Roots > Rhizosphere > Soil | place: Michigan, USA... | reverse complement strand
GGCTGACCGCAATCGAGGGTGAGGGAAAGAATCTCACGCGCGTTGAGATTTCGGTGGGACAGATCCTTTACGCCACCGATTTCAGCCCGGAGTCTCTCGCCGCCGCCCCCTTTGCTACTTCGCTGGCGCAGGAATTTCAATCGAAGCTCACTCTGCTCCACGTGGTCGAGAAATTCGCGGAGCTGGACCACCAGCCGGAAGCGATCAGTCTCGCCCTGCAACGACTGGAGAACCTGGTGCCGGAAGAAGCCAGCTTGTGGTGCTCCCCCAGACCCAAGGTTCAATTTGGTTCAGCCGCTGACTGCGTGCTACAGGAGGCTCTGGACACCAGCGCAGATCTTATCGTGCTCGGTGTGCGAGCCGCATCCGGCAACCTGGTCGCAGCTACGCATTTGCCATGGGCAACAGCGCACAAGGTAATTTCCCATGCCCACTGCCCGGTACTGACGATTCCATACAACACAACCCTGCAACCAAAGGAAGTTCGAGAGGGATTTTACGAATTCGGAGAAATGATCCCATGAAAACGCGCAAAGTTCTAAACCAAGACAAGGCGAGGAGTGAAGGACACACCCAGGTTGAACTCGCGGCTGAAATCCGCCGTCGTGCCTATAAGCTGTATGAGGAACGCGGCAAAGCGGATGGTCATGCGCTAGAGGACTGGTTACAAGCGAAAGCAGATCTGGTCAGGCCGAGGGCCGCGTAGGCCTTTTAGCTGGCTGAATACTCGAGATCACTGACCGGCGTCGTTATGGTTCTTGTTTCCTTTGGACTGTTTCGCCTTCTTGAATCTCCTCGCGTAATTCAAAGCAGATCGATCGAACTCTTGCCATCAACGGCCAGCGGCGCTTTCGGCGATCTGCAAATTCAGGGAAACCCGCTCTCCGTTGATAAGCACCACGCCAGTGTCGATGAGTTGCTGTCCGGTACAGTCGTACTTCTCATAGCAGCGCAATGCCGTGAAGGGGAAAAAGAATTCTACGGCTTCAGTTTTGCCGGCTACAGGCGATCGGCCGGCCAGATGTACGGTAGTGCTGAAACTGATCCCGTCAAAGTTCGACTCCCCTTTGAAGTAGGTGAGCGTGGGCCGAATCAGATGCGCCACATGGTCGTCAAATGCCGTCGCGGCCAGCTTGTATCGCGATCCGGCCGCGGACTCAGGCAGAATCGTGTTAAGTGAAAGTTCAAGGTAAACCCCCTGGCGGAAGGCCACAAAGCCTGGCGACGCGTAGGCGACAAAGTGTGCCTCCGGACCCAACTCCTTCACAAGTTTGGCCACCACATCCTGACTGGAGGCTTGCAACGCCGCCAGGGCCGGCGGTGATGCATCCCGCACCTGTGGGACGACGACATCGTTCGGCTTTGCAGCTGCCGGAGCTGCAGGGATCAACTCTTCTCGCCCGCTGCTGCTCAAACTGGTTTGTGCGATTTGAGTTCCAGCGAGGGGCTCCGCACGTTCGGTCGGGTTCAAAGTCGGCTCCGAGCCGGACGTGGGCTGTGGACCTTCTCCATTGAGCCAGATATTGACCGGCTGCGCATTCAGAAAGAACTGTCCCTGCATCAACCCTGCTTGCCGGACATTTTCGTCCCTGGAACCAAGCAGTCTGAGAGCGGCGCTTTGGGGCAAAAACACCATAAGGTTCTCCGGTCTTTCCACCATGACCCCCATAACACTCCCGATTACATGATGAGAGATCTCGAGGGCATAGCCTTGTACCTCATGGTTTCCCTGGAAGCGCGGCACTTCGGACTTCAGAATCGGCAACACCACATTCAGAAACGTGCTGCGGGCCCGCTGGTCGGCCGCAATCTTTTCGGGATAAGCAGCGTAGTAGTTGCCCGTAACGGCCAGTACAGTCTTGCCGTCGTAGCGATCGAATCGAATCGAACTCTGATCGGCGGTCTGCTGTTGCGATTCGTCGAGATCCAGCTTGCGGTTCAGATAAAAATGATATTTAAGCGGGAGTGCCTGAATATCCTGACCCACGACCTTCAAATCATTGACGTATTGCTGTTGTAACGAGCGCAGATCGGGATCCTTGATCTCAACCGGCGTGAGAACTTGTGCGGATGCACGACAGCTCACCAGAATGAGAATCAACGCCAGTAGCTTACTCTTAAACATAGATTCTTCCTGACACAAAACTAGTCTTGGATGCGTGCTCAGTCAGAACGTCGAACGATTGCCCCATTGAGATTTCCTATTCCTGCGGAGGGTAGAGAGTAAGGTACAAGTACGCGTTCGCCACCTCGTCTTCGCTCAGGTAATCAAACACCGGCATTCTTCCTCGGAACGGCACTGCCGTCACACCCATGCTGATCGGATTACCCGCAGTGACTTTTCGAACAAACTCAGGCAGGCTCGTCCGCGATGTAAGAGTACTGAGCGGCGGGATCGCTCCTTCCAGAATTTCCTGAGGATTGGGGTTCGGACCGACCGCGTTGTGGCAGATGTGGCAGGTCGATCTTACAATTTGCTCGCCGACATGCGCGGGCGACTCGTTGATCGCTACTTGTTCCTTCTCTGCGCCAGGGACGCCGGCCAGTTGCCTCAGGTAAGCCAGCAAAGCCCGGATCTCCGGTTCGCTCAGCTGAGGGAACGGCGGCATGTCCTGACCACCCTTATGAAAGCGGTCCAGCAACGCCGTATTGGACTGCTTCGCCAGCAGCATCGCGTTCGCCCGGCTCATGTTCATGCCAGCCTTTTTCATTCTCGTCATGATGACTTCGGCCGACGTCGCGCGCACCGGATCTATGACAGAGTTGATTTCCGGAGGCGTGCCGTGGCCGGACTCTTCGTGGCATCCCCGGCAATTCAAACGATAGACGTCAGCCCCGTGGAATGCCATGGTTCGGGCGGCAAAATCGAGTGACAGTTTCTCTTTGCCAGCGCTCGATTTCTCCCCTGGCATCGGCGCCATCGGGCCCGAATGGTAAGTCTTGCCCATGCTGGTGTCGCTGAACCTCTTATGCAAATGGCTTATCCAGCTCTCACCTCTCACCGCGGTCACCGGGAGTTCCTTATTCTTAACCGCTTGCCCGGCCGCTTGCCCGGTCAAAGCTAAAAGTAATGCGAGAATCGCCACCAAGGCTTTCATCGACGTGATTGAACAGGACGTGGTTGACGAAGACATGCTTGACCAGTTTTTCATTCTGCTTTTTTGAGGGAGCGGCAGCCCGTACGCCTTCGCTCCCACACTCCTGTTTCTTCATTTGCTCAGAGTGAAGTCCATCTTGGTGTCACCGGATACAGTCACCGGCTTGGACTGGTTCTTGGCCCCTTCGTGCCATGCCACGACGGTATAGCTTCCATCTGGAACGTTTTCAATCTTGTAGTTCCCCGCTTGATCCGAAGTTGCAAAGTACGGTGTGGGAACCACCACAAGGTAAGCCGACATCTCAGGATGCACGTTGCAAAGTATCGGCACTGCGCCTGGGGTATCAAACTTGAACGACTTCCTGTCCCCCTTCGGCCAGGTGCCGAGGTTGTGATTCAACTTCTTGTTGCCGCCGACAGAAGTCCAAAAGACGTTGTGGGCGACGCTGTCGCTATTAAGGAAATCCACCGTGGTTCCAACCTGGACCGCCGTGAGGTGTGGCTGGAAAACCAAGCCTTTCTGGTCGATTACAGGATGCTGCGTGGAGGCGGGAAAAGTCTTACCTGAAATGGTGTCGACGTACACCACCGACGGTCCCGCAACTCCGGAAACTTGTCCGCCGATGGTGCCGGCGCTGGAAGTCAGAGCAAATCCAACTAAGATCGCGAGAATCAGAACGATGTTTTTCATATTTCTCCTTGGCTGAAGTAAGAGAGGCTTGGCCTCCCCATCTAGTAAACGAATTCCAATCCCGCAATCGCCGAGTTGGTGCGAAACGCACTCGTGAGTGCCGTCCCTGTAGTCGGATCGTAGACAATCTGCTGCGGCCGGATCTGGTATTCAAAAGACGCCTTGATATTGGCGTGAATCAGAAATTGCACCCCGGGCGTAAAGCGATTTCTTGTGGCTCGGAAGGGTGACACGAACGATCCGATATCGCTGTCGGGCGTTGCTCCGATGCCGTTGATGAGATCGGCAGTGGAGTGCACCGCATCCCAGCGCATGATGGTCATCAGCCAGGGGAGCGGCAGATAATCTGCTTCGAGGAAACCGCCGCTGAAGCTGGCCGGACTTCCCCTAAGAAAGCCTGTGGGTGGTGGCACAAAGCCAACGGGCAGCAGCGGAAGCAGGTTCTGGTCACGTCCGTACATGTACTGTCCAAACAAGTTGAAGGCGTGATAGTTGAAGCTGAAATCCCCGCCTACGCGATAGAACGGTTCACGCGCCGTCAGAACCGTTGCAAGACCCGTATTACTCTGACCTTGGAAGCGCTGCACCGACCGTCCATAGAAATAGAGCGTGCCCAGATTGAGGTAGGTGTGATCACGGGGACCAGTCGCACCTGCCGCCTGCACTTCGTTACGGCTGGCCGGATCACGTTCCAGGTTAAAGCGGTAAGAAAGACGGCCGTAAATATCCTTGAAGTTGGAGTCAGACGTGTAAGCCACTTCCGGTGGAACGTTGTTTCCTGTTGCCGTGCCTCCGCTGGTGTTCTGGTTCACGATCGCCAGCGAATAGTGATAGCCGCGATAGTTGTGGCCTCCGCTAAACTCCACTCCCTGAGCCGCATTCGACATCGCGAACGAGTTGCTGACAGTGGGAAGTCCAAGGATTGAGTTCACCGATGAAACGTTGCCTTGGTCATAAATGTCCCAACCACTCAGATTCCAGCTGCGCGCGGGACTAAAGGGCAAATCCAGTTCGAATTGTCCGATTCGCAGGCTAAGCGAATCGGTAGGCAGCTTAAGGTGGCGGCCAATATTCACGAACTTCAGATACCCGTCTCCTAAACCCCCGTCAGCAGAGCCGCCAACACTGATGTCATCGTCTACCCAGAAGGCGATGTCGTCCCCAAAGTTGCCCGCCATGAAGATACTGAACAGGCCAGACTGAAAGTCGGTGCGAGGAATAAATGGAGCGGTGGGATCGCCCGGAGTCTGCAGATTGAAGTTATTTCGGTTTTTGCCAACCACCTGGAAGAACGTATTGAAGCGCAGTCCGATCGGCGGCAACCCCGGAATGGTTCCCGGCCATATGGTATGAGGCCACAGTTCTTTCTGTGCCGGAGATCCCAACATTACCGGCGGGACCTTGATGAAGGTCTCGTCATCTTTAGGAAACTTGAATCCGGCATCCTTGAAGGCCTTACCGAAGTCGTTAAGCTTGGGAAAGTCCACATGGCAAGTGCTGCAAGACGTGCCGTACTGTCGGGAGAATGCGGGAATCGCATAGATCGGGCGGCCAAGTTTTGCTCCGCCGGCTACTGTAGCCGGAACGCTGGCGAACAGCGCCAACATCAGAATAGAGAAAACAACCACCGTAATCTGACGGAATCTAAGCATGGAACAACCTCCTCACAAAAGTGCGAATCCCCGTTCACTGGTTCAGGCCCAGTCGGGATTGTCACCGCCCAGGCACATGGGCGCAGCAGCGTCTGTCACTCACACCTGTGATCAGCATCACCGGAAGGGTAGTTTGCTTAAGTTAGGATCGGTTCCTTAATCCCGGCTCTCGATGTGAGCCGCGTCGCAGAAAAAGAGAGAGGGAATGGTTGGTGTCGCTGAATCGATGAAAACTCCGACGCGTGGTCTGAACGCAGCGGACTTCCGTTCTTGCAACTGGTTCTCCCTGGTGACGCTGTGATCTCGATCACAATCTCAGGTAGCCGCGCTCATAGGCTCCCTTCCCATCGAGAACTATAAGAAATGCAAAAGGAGAACACCATGTCGCACAGCTCATATGCACTTCTCACAGAACAGGATCACGAGACCGCGACCATGAAGGCCCTGGTATTTTACGGACCAGGAAACATCAGTTTGGAAACCGTACCGATCCCAAAAGCCCGGGCAGGTGAAGTCGTCATCCGCGTTACCCTAACCACCATTTGCGGTACCGACCTCCACATCCTGAAAGGCGAATACCCCGTAAAGCCGGGACTGGTCATCGGTCACGAGGCCGTGGGAATCATTCACGAGATCGGTGACGGCGTGACCGGATATGAAGTTGGTGATCGAGTGCTGGTCGGAGCCATTACGCCCTGCGGGCAATGCAACTTCTGCTTGAGCGGAAACTGGTCGCAGTGCGGCGGCGCCATCGGAGGCTGGAAGTTCGGCAACACCATCGACGGCGCCCAGGCCGAGTATCTGCGAGTTCCCTACGCGCAAGCCAACCTGGCTAGGATCCCGGACGAGTTGACGGACGAGCAGGTCGTGCTGCTCGCGGATATCGCCTCCACGGGTATCTCGGCTGCCGAAAGCGCCGATTTACAAATCGGGGACACCGTCGCTGTTTTCGCGCAAGGGCCGATCGGGCTGTGCGCCACCGCCGGAGCGAAGCTTAAGGGCGCGAGCCTGATCATTGCCGTCGAGTCAGATCCGGTCCGCATAAAAATGTCGAGGCAGATGGGTGCCGATGCAGTCTTGGACTTCAAGCAACACGACGTTGTTGAAGAGATCAAGCACCTCACCGGCGGGCGCGGTGTGGACGTGGCCATCGAGGCCCTCGGCACTCAGGACACATTTGAAAGCGCGCTACGAGTCTTGCGTCCGGGCGGAACACTCTCCAGTCTAGGCGTGTACTCGGGTAAGCTTTCCGTTCCGATGGACGCTTTCGCCGCGGGTCTAGGCGACCACAAGATCGTCACCACCCTCTGCCCCGGTGGAAAAGAACGCATGCGGAGATTGATGGAACTGGTCCGGCACGGGCGATTGGATTTGACTCCACTTCTCACCCATACCTTCTCTCTCGACCGGATTACCGAGGCCTATCAACTCTTTGGAGAACGCCGCGAAGGCGTCATCAAAGTCGCGATCAAGCCTTGATGTAAAAAGGAGCGTACGCTTGGGCTTTCCTTCGTGCACCTTCGTGTCTTTCGTGGTTTACGCCTTTTCGATTTGACCGTGACCCGAAGAAGACATCAAAGAGGAGCCCCCGGGCTTGGCCCCGTGGTTCCTCGCTATCGAATGCCATATAGAATCAGGACGCCATACACCTAAAGGGTCACCAACGCATATGCCCACAGCCCGTTTCTTCGCTTCCATTTTTGCTGTTGGAGTTGTCACGCTCTTATGGCTCGCAGCTAACTCGCAAGCGTCGGCATACCAAAACACGGCGCCTTACCCGGCTCCAGACCAAAGCACAGTTCTTCCCCTGGACGGAGCTAAGATTTTCAAGAACTATTGCGCCTCCTGCCACGGCGCAAGCGGCAACGGAGACGGACCGGTCGCGCCAGCCCTGAAGGCCAAAGTTCCAATGCTGACGACTCTTGCCCAAAACCACCACGGAAAGTTTCCTGCCGCCCGTGTGCGCAGCATCATCTCTGGAGACGAGAACCACGCTGCCCACGGCTCGCGAGAGATGCCGGTCTGGGGTCCGGTCTTCCACCAGATTCAGAATGACCAAGACCTGGGATATGTCCGCTTGCAGAACGTGACGGAATATCTCATCAGCATCCAGCAAAAATAGGCTCTGAGCCAGAGCTCTATGAGTTCCGCATTCCCACCTCCGGCTGCAGGTGTTTTCGGTCCACCAACCACGCTGGTGGGCCTAACCGCACAAGAAGCTGAGGAGCGCCTCTCCAGGTTCGGTCTCAACGACCCCGCGTCCACCCGCCGCGGTGCGCTCGCATTTGAGTTGTTGCACTTGTTCCTCAATCCTCTGGTCATCATTCTTCTCGTCGCCAGCGTAATCTCCGCGTTTCTCGGTGAGAAGATTGAAGCGGAACTCATCTTTGTCATCGTCCTGTTCAGCGTCACCATCGACTTTGTACAGACCTATCGCTCCCAACGCGCAATTCAACGCCTGCAGGAACACGTCAGCCTGACTGCAACCGCTTTGCGAGACGGCCAGTGGCAGGAAATCAAGCGGCAGAAGATAGTGCCGGGCGACATCGTCCGCTTATCGGCCGGCGATCTGGTCCCGGCCGACGGCCAGCTCCTTGAAGCACGAGATCTTTACGTGCAGCAGGCCGCCCTGACCGGCGAATCCATGCCTGCAGAGAAGGAGGTAGACATCGGCGCGCCAGTGCAGGCGCAAATACCAACAGAAGAAAAATCCCCGTTGGCACGCGACCTTGTATTTCTGGGAACCTCCGTAGTGAGCGGAACCGGCGTTGCTCGCATGCTCGCTACCGGCCCTCACACCGCATTCGGAGCCATCGCTGCGAGACTGGCAGACCGGCCGGAGGAAACAAACTTTGAACACGGCCTGCGGCGCTTTGGTTTACTGATCACGCGAACCGTCTTTTTCCTGGTGCTGTTCATTCTTGTCGTGCGCATCGCAATGCACAAGGACGCTTTCGAGTCGTTCGTCTTTGCCGTCGCCCTGGCCGTTGGCCTGACACCCGAGTTCCTACCCATGATCACGTCCGTGACTCTCGGACGCGGCGCCATCCGGATGGCGCGCAATCATGTCATCGTTAAGCATCTGCCCGCCATCCAGAATTTCGGCACCATCGACGTATTCTGCAGCGACAAAACCGGCACGCTGACCACAGGAGAAATGATTCTGGATTCCTCTGTGGACTATTTGGGCCATCCGTCCGATCGTCCTTTCGCGCTGGCTTATATCAACAGCAAGTTTGAGACCGGCATCCGCAGCCCGCTTGAACTCGCGATCCTGAAAAGTGAGCGACCGGATGCCGAAGGCTATTCAAAATGTGATGAAGTCCCTTTCGATTTCGATCGCCGTCGGCTCTCGATTGTGGTGAAAGGGAAAAACTCAACCAACGACAGCGTGGGATTGTTGATCGTGAAAGGCGCGCCCGAAGGAATCCTTGAACTCTCCACTTCTTATGAGACTGACGGACACATGGCTCTCTTCGACGCAAATCTTAGAAATCTCTGCCGCCAGACATTCGATGACCTCAGCAGCAAAGGATTCCGGCTCCTGGCTGTTGCCTACCGCAACGTAGATCCTCGTGGACGATTTTCAGCCGCCGATGAACACTCGCTTGTGTTGGCCGGCTACCTGGCGTTTTCGGATCCACCAAGTCCGGATGCCGCAGCCTCAGTTGTCGCCATGAAGCGTGATGGCGTCAATGTCAAAATTCTGACCGGCGATAACGAACTGGTAGCGCGTCACGTTTGCGAACAGGTTGGCATCGAGAATCCCGCCATCATGCTGGGTGAAGAACTCGAATCCACCAGCGATACCGCTCTCGAGCAGCGCGCTGAAGAGACCACCGTATTCGCACGCGTTTCGCCGATGCAGAAACACCGCATCATCCATGCTCTCAAACGCCGCGGTCACGTGGTGGGTTACATGGGAGACGGGATCAACGACGCCCCCTCCCTGCATGCGGCCGACGTTGGTATCTCCGTGGCCTCCGCGGTGGATGTTGCTCGCGATGCAGCCGACATCATTCTGCTGAAGCCGGGTCTGGGCGTTCTTCATAGCGGCATTGTTGAAGGGCGCCGCGCGTCCGCAAACGTGCTCAAGTATCTCCTGATGGGAACCAGTTCCAATTTTGGCAACATGTTCAGCATGGCCGCGGCTTCAGTCTTCCTGCCGTTTCTTCCCATGCTTCCTACCCAAATACTTCTGAACAATTTTCTCTACGACGCATCCCAGCTTACGATTCCCTCCGATAACGTCGACGACGAATACATGCGTCGTCCACGTCCGTGGGACATGAAGCAGGTTCGTAATTTCATGCTTACCATCGGCCCCATCAGCTCGGTTTATGACTTTCTGACTTTCTACGTGCTTTTGCATTTTTTCCATGCCAGCCAGCCGGAATTTCACACCGGATGGTTCGTCGAGTCCCTGGCCACGCAGACGCTTGTGATCTTCGTGATTCGCACGGCGGGTAATCCATTAAAGAGCCGGCCCGGTCTCCCTCTGGCAATCACCACGATCCTGATCGTGGCTACCGGAGTTGCTCTTCCCTATTCGCCCTTCGCTCGGCTCTTGGGATTCGTTCCGCTGCCCGCTCCGTTCTTTGTCTTTCTCGCCATCTCAACCGTGACCTACCTCGCTCTCGTCGAATGGGGCAAGCGGATGCTGCGCCTGGGATGATTCCTTAGGATGATTTTCGCGGAATAACTGCTTGCGAGAAAACTTCAGAACCAGCACTTACCCCCGAACCGTGAGAACTGGACATGGCGCATTCACCGCCACTTCGTGAGCAATGCTTCGTTCTACATGGGTCGCGGCGCCAAACTCGTCGCCGCCACGAATGCCAAGAACGATTAAATCCGCCCCGCATCTCCTGGCTGTATCGATAATGTTTTGCGCTGGCGCGCCATGTTTAACCTCCAACTCCGGACGGTGAGTCAGTCCCGCATTCGCCGGTACCAACTGGTCCAGGTGGTAGATCGCATCCGACGCCGACACCTCTCCAAGAACTTCTTCCTTTCTGAATTGCCGGATCACGTGCAGTAGGACAAGGTGTCCGCAAGATTCCCGCGCCATCGATATCGCGTATGGCAGGCCGGCCAATGATTGCAAGCTGAAATCCGTGGCAAATAACACACAACGGAATCCGTCAGTCGTGAAGCGCCTGGCTTTCGGGCCAACCGTCAGTACGGGTACTCGTGCCCACCTCCAGATCTCTTCAGCAACTGACCCGAGTAGAAACTTTTGAACCCCCGTGCGGCCGTGTGTCCCTAAAACCATCAGATCGATATCGTCTTCCTCCACGATCCGTTGGAGAGTCTCCTGAATTTCAGGTCCCCATTCGATCCGGGTTCTATGCGGAAGACCGGTCAGCTGTGACTCGACTTTTTTCATTTCCGCTTGCGCGTCTTCCTCTAAGCTCGCGGAAACTACATTGCCAAATTCAGGCGCCATACACGCGTAAAGATTCGGAAGCAGGATATGGCAAACACTGATTTTGGATCCGTAGTCGCGGGCTATCGCCGTTACAAAGGGCAGAGCCGCTTCAGCGGGCTCGGAGAAGTCTGTCAGGTAAAGAAGATTGTTCAGTTTGACGTCATGAACAATCGCAATGCTCGCCATGGCCCACCTCACGCTACTAACAGTGAACCTGAACCGCATGAGGGGCAGTGATCTGTGTCACAAGCACCCATGATTGCCCTCACGACGATTCGTTGGCGATAGTGTCACGCTTGAAAAGGCAATTGAAGCGCTTTGCGGACACGCCCGAGCCAGCGAAACGGAAGGAGAACGAAATGAGAGTCTTATTAGCCATAGACCCATCGAGCGGTTCGCAGCAGGTAGTAAACGAAGTGGCAGCCCGCCCCTGGCCCACTGGCACTCAGATCTGTGTCCTCAGCGTCGTGGACATGGGAAGTTGGGAGGGATTACCCGCGCTCATTGACGATGCAAAGGACGCTGCTAAAAGTCTGGTGCAGACAGCAGCTGAAAAACTGGACCACCCGGCGCTCGAAGTTTTCTCTGACATTCAGTTGGGGTATCCGAAAAAGGTGATTCCGGATGTTGCTCGTGAATGGAAAGCCGACCTGATAATGATCGGATCCCGCGGACTCGGTGCTATTTCCCGATTTCTTCTCGGCAGCATCGCACAGGCCGTGCTTCGCTCCGCTCCCTGTTCAGTTGAAATCGTGCGAGAATCATCGCCCCGTTCGCCGGCTTCATCGAGTGCAATGAAGATCCTTCTCGCCACCGACGGCTCTGAGTGCTCAGAAATCGCCGTCCACTCCGTTGCGAATCGCCCCTGGCCTGCTGGTAGCGAGATCAAGATTATCTCCGTGCGTGAACTTCTGACCCTGCAAAACGCCAACACCGTGTCTTCACCTTGCCCCATTTATCCAGAAAGCCTTCTCAACGAGATCCTGGAGGACTCTCGCCAGCGTGCCGACAAAGCCATCGCCGAGGCGCAAAATGTTTTAACCTCTAAAGGACTAACCGTGTGTCGTAGCGCGGGCACACCGGTAGGAGACGCCCGCGAGATCCTCCTGGATGAAGCGCGAGCCTGGGGCGCACATCTGATTGTTCTTGGATCGCACGGCAAACATGGATTCGACCGGCTTGTCTTGGGCAGCGTGTCCGAGTCGGTCGCACTTTATGCCCAATGCTCGGTCGAGGTCATCCGGCGACCTGCCACCCCGTGAGGTGAAAGGCGGCAAAACAAAAAAGCAATGTTTGGCCCCCAGTCAAATCGCGCGGATTGCAGCGGCCCGCCAACATTTTTCATGCAGCCTTAGAATAGCCTCGGCGCAAAATCCTTAAGGTCCCGGCGCCAGGTCTGCCACTCATGGTCGGTGCCGGGAGATTCGTAGAACACATGCTGGACGTTCGCTTCCTGCAGCGACGTATGCAGCCGCAAGAGTCCCGTCCGCATTCGTTCCGGTTCATTTGTCCCGACGCCGATCCAGAGCAAGTGCACTTTCTTGCCGAATCCAGCCGCATCCGCAAACACTCCGTTGTAATCGGTCTTGGGATCCAGTTTCCGGTTTCCCAGCACCAGCATGCCGCCAGCTCCGCTGAACCCTCCGATGTAGGAGAACAGGTCGAGATGATCGAGCGTCACCTGAAATGTCTGCATTCCGCCCATGGAGAGTCCGGCCATGGCGCGGTGGTCGCGGTCTGACATTGTGCGCAAGGTCGAATCAATGTAAGGGATCAACGCCTGGGTCACGTCGTCTTCAAACACCGCCGACATTTCCTGCATGGCTTTCATCATTTCGGGAGAACCAAAAGGCTTCGGCGTAAAGTCGGGCGCCTGCCCCGCACGCCGCGCGTAACCATACGCCATCACGACGATCATGGGTTTGCAGCTTTTCGCTGCAATGAGATTGTCGAGGATGAAGTTCGCATGACCTTGCCGGACCCATCCCGTCTCATCTTCGCCTCCGCCATGCTGCAGGTAGAGCACCGGATAACGCATTTTGGTTTGACGATCGTAATCCGGCGGCAAATACACGAGCGCATGCCGCCAAGAGCCGGTCACCTTCGAGTTGTACCAGACCTCGCGCACCTGGCCGTGCGGCACGTCCTGGATCGAATAATAGGTCGAGCCCGGCTCGGGAACTTCGACTGCGCTTGCATATTTGCTTCCACCGAAAAACGCCTGACTGCTGATGTCGCTGACTTCAGCGCCGTCGATGATTAACGTGTAGTAGTGCAGGCCGGGAACAAGGGCCGGCGTGGTAAAGGTCCAGAATCCATCGGGCTGCTTCTCCATGTCGGCCTTGGGGCCGCTCCAGAAATTCACCCGGACCTTGGCAGCATCTGGAGCTTTCACCCGCAACTCCACTCTGCCCGCGCTATCTACACGCGGATATTCTGCTCCCCAGACGTTGGTCGTGGCAGGCTGGAAAGTGCTGGCATCCTGTGCGCAGCATATCGTCGTCAAAAGTAACATCATGATTCCGGCTATTTTCATATTGTTTGTCCTGATTTTCATGCAGGTTTGGAAATCGTTTGGTCTCGCTGGACTCCATCTTTTTCCGCGCAACAATTGGCTTCGCGCAATCGATTGAGCAAACGAATATTACGCTCTCGGATCGGCAAAGAAAACCGTGGTCCCATTAATACCTGTTCGGCTCTCGTGATTACATTTCGAAGCCTGAGAGCGCTTCAAAACCGCACATATTTTGCAGCCAGCTTATTCCGGGAGCGCCTTGGTGCCTTTCACTTGAAACGTGCCCGCAACTGTAGTCGCGCCCGTGTTCGGCTGGCCTCCTCCGATAGACACCGAATACATCCCTTCCGCGACGATCGGCTTGCCGGCTGCAGCCACCATGCCCAGGTCGCGTTCCTTCAACTCGAAGCCAACCTTCTGCGATTCGCCCGCTTTCAAGTGAATTCGTCTGAACCCGCGCAAGGCGCGAATCGGCGATCCCGCCACGTTCGGAAAACTCAAATAGAGCTGGACGACCTCGTCTCCCTCGCGTTCGCCGGTATTCGTGACGGTCACCTCTGCAGTCAGTGGGTCGCCCGCCTCGAGTGCCCTCTTCGGAAGCATCAGGCCGCCGTAAGAAAATGTCGCGTAGCTCAAGCCATGCCCGAACGGATAGAGCGGTTTGCCTTCGAAATAGCGGTAAGTCCGCCCTTTCATTGCGTAGTCTTCAAATGGCGGGAGCTGATCGATGCTGGTATAGAAAGTAACCGGCAGGCGTCCTGCAGGGTTGTTCTTTCCCGAGAGCGTTTCCGCCACCGCCGCACCGCCTTCCTCGCCCGCATACCACGATTCCAGAATCGCATTCACGTGCTCTTGTGCCCAATTCACCGCCAGCGCGCTTCCGTTCGCGAGGACAAGTACTACGGGCTTTCCCCCGGCCACCAACGCTTCGAGCAACTCCTGTTCCGGCTGAGGCAGATCGATGCTGGTGCGATCGCCGCCCTTAAATCCCTCCTCGCTTACCGGCATCTCTTCGCCTTCAAGTTCGCTGGTGATTCCCATCACCGCAACCACCACATCCGCGTTCTTCGCCGCTTCAATCGCTGCAGCACTCGGCCTCGGATCGTACTTCGCCCAGATCAGTTGCGCCTGCACCGGACCGGCTTTGGTCAGGCGATATACAACCCTGACAGCGGTCTTGTTTCCCCGTTCCAGATGAACATGCGCCATTCTGGTTTGCGGTACATCGCTGTTCAAATACTGCATGGCGAGCGGTTTTCCGCCGATCAGGACCATGGCGAAATTGCCCGTGCCCCGTACGCCAATGCTGTACTCGCCGCTTTCGTCTACTGAAAGGAATCCGTCCCACTCGACCGATAGCGGATAAGTGTTCGCAGCCTCTTGAGGAATGTCCTGCGCCTTCAAATCAATCATTCCGGCCGTGCGCGTTGCCAATACGGCGCCTTCACCCGCGTTAACTCCCGAAGAAAACTTGGCCGTGAGGCCCGGCTGCCCTTCCGCAGTGCTCAATGCAGCCGAGGGCACCAGCTCTCCCTCGGCTCGAAGAAACTGGGTGCCGGCGACAAAATTGATTTGCGCTTCCGGGAACTCTGCTTTCAGCCCGTCTAGAACGGAGACAATATGGGTAGGACTTCCGCTGTAATTGCCGAGCAGATATTTTGTTTGATCTGCCAGCGGACCGACCAGAGCAATCTTAAGTTCGCCCTGCTTCAGCGGCAGGGTGCCATCGTTCTTGAGCAGCACCATCGCCTTGTTTGCGATCGTTCGCGCCAGCGCCCGGTGCTCCGGGCTGTCCAGTTCCTTTGGATCGATCTTCGTATACGGAACCAGTTCAGGCGGATCGAACATGCCCAGCTTCATGCGCGCGGTGAACAGGCGGATGAGCGCGATATCGATCTCGCTTTCCTTCAAAAATCCCTGCTTGTACGCCTCGTAATACGGGCGGTAATCGTGATCGTCCTTCACTTTGGCGAAGTCGATGCACTCGTTGTCCATTCCCCTCTGAATAGCCAGGGCCGACGCCTCGGGCTGGGTCTTGGTGAAATGATGGTCGCGGAAGATGTTGAGGACAGCATCGCAATCCGACACCACATAGCCCTGGAATTTCCATTTGTTGCGCAACTGATCTTGCAGCAGAAACTCATTCGCGCAAGCCGGCTGGCCGTTGACGCTGTTGTAGGCGCACATCACCGAAGCGGCCCTGGCTTCGGTCACGGTCGCCCGAAACGCCGGAAGATAAGTGTCCATCTCATCATGCAGGCTTACCGCGATATCTGCCTTGTGGCGCGTCGATTCAGGCCCGCTGTGGACGGCATAATGCTTCGGCGTGGAGATCACGCGATAATACTTAGGATCGTCGCCTTGCATGCCCGTAACAAAGGCCACGCCCATGCGTCCCGCCAGAAAGGGGTCTTCCCCGTAAGTTTCCTGGCCGCGTCCCCAGCGGGGATCGCGGAAAATATTAATGTTCGGCGCCCAGAAATCCAGACCCTGGAAAAGATCGCTGTGCCCGTCCTTCATTCCCTCAACATACTTGATTCGCCCCTCGATACTGGTCGCGATGGCCATCTGGTGAATGACATCGGTATCAAATGTCGCTGCCAGTCCAACCGGCTCCGGAAATGTAGTGATGCC